>Ga0209101_1000524_pt1 | contig 31308 bp, 18 predicted proteins | sample ConPoolayeCmetaG_FD_185481 | JGI IMG/M metagenome (GOLD analysis project Ga0209101, IMG submission 185481) | Hot spring microbial mat communities from California, USA to study Microbial Dark Matter (Phase II) - Cone Pool mat layer C metaG... ...
CAGACGCTGACACTGGGTGCCGGCTGCCAGGCCTCCCTGCCCGACTACACCGGCCTGGCCACTACTAACGACAATTGCCCCGGTGTAACGGTGAGCCAGGCGCCCGCACCGGGTAGCACCGTCGGCGGAGTAGGGCCCATGACCGTGACTCTCACGGCCACCGACGCTTCCGGTAACACCGCAACGTGCACCTTCACTGTCAACAAGGTGGAGAGCACGACACTTTCTATCACTTGTCCGCCGACGCAGAACTTGACGTTGAACGCTTCCTGCCAGGCTAACTTGCCCGACTACACCGCGCTTGCTACGGTAAACGCCGGATGCAGTGCCTCCGTTACGGTAACACAGTCGCCCTTAGCGGGCACCACGGTGAGCGGTACGGGCACGCTGACGGTTACGCTTACGGCCACCGACGGCACCAACACGGCTACCTGCACCTTCACCGTCAACAAGCAGGACAACACGCCGCCCACCATCACTTGCCCACCCACGCAAACGCTGACACTGGGTGCCGGCTGCCAGGCCTCCCTGCCCGACTACACCGGCCTGGCAACCACCGGCGACAACTGCCCGGGTACCATCACTGTGAGCCAGTTACCCGCACCGACAACTACCGTCAGCGGAGTAGGGCCCATGACGGCGACCCTCACGGCCACCGACGCTTCCGGAAACACCGCCACCTGCACCTTCACCGTCAACAAGCAGGACAACACGCCGCCCACCATCTCCTGCCCACCTACCCAGACGCTGACACTTGGAGCGGGCTGCCAGGCCTCCCTGCCCGACTACACCGGCCTGGCCACTACTAACGACAATTGCCCCGGTGTAACGGTGAGCCAGTCGCCCGCACCGGGTAGCACCGTCGGCGGAGTAGGGCCCATGACCATAACCCTCACGACCACCGACGCTTCCGGTAACACCGCCACCTGCACCTTCACCGTCAACAAGCAGGACAACACGCCGCCCACCATCTCCTGCCCGCCTACCCAGACGCTGACATTGAGTGCGGGCTGCCAAGCTACCCTACCCGACTATACCGGCCTGGCCGTGGCCAACGACAACTGCCCGGTAACCATCGGCCAGTCGCCCGCACCGGGTAGCACCGTCGGCGGAGTAGGGCCCATGACCGTGACTCTCACGGCCACCGACGCTTCCGGAAACACCGCCACCTGCACCTTCACCGTCAACAAGCAGGACAACACGCCGCCCACCATCTCCTGCCCGCCTACCCAGACGCTGACGCTGGGTGCGGGCTGCCAAGCTACCCTACCCGACTATACCGGCCTGGCCGTGGCCAACGACAACTGCCCGGTAACCATCGGCCAGGCGCCCGCGCCGGGTAGCACCGTTGGCGGAGTAGGGTCCATGATCGTTACTCTCACCGTTACAGATGCCGGTGTAAACACGGCTACTTGTACCTTCGCAGTAAACAAGATAGCCGGATCGGGCTGTGGCAGTGGGATTGACCTGGACGGAGACGGTTTTGCCGAACCGGAGGACTGCGACGATACGAATCCTGCCGTTTACCCGGGGGCACCTGAACTTTGCGACGGCATAGACAATAATTGCGACGGACAGATCGACGAAGGTTTCCCGCCGCTTACCATCGTGTGTCCAACCGGTATAGGTCCGCTCACTGCCAACACCAGCTGCCAGGCTACGCTGGGAGATTACACCGCTCTAGCCGATGTCGACGGTGGCTGCGATGCACCTTTCTCGGTCACGCAAGTACCGGCATCGGGCACGATCGTCAACCCGGGAACGGTAGCCATTAGACTGACGGTGACCAATTCAGCCGGTCAGAGCGCTCAGTGTATCTTTAACGTGACCATTTCGGGCAGCTGTAAAAATTAACGCCGATCCGACCATTTACCGGAGGCCTTGCCTTACGCTTGAGGGGAGGCCTCCGGTTTTTTTATCCTTATCTTTGGGAGCGCTCTCGCAGCAGGAGAGAAGAAGGCGTATCTCTCGACGACAGCCGGAGCCGACCCATGAAGACAACAACTTCTTATTACCTCTTGCACCGCGGCGCGCGCGTTCACTGCTTGCAGTGGGGCACGGGTAAGCGTTTGCTAATCGCTTTGCACGGTTTTGGTGACCGGGCGCGGCTGTTTTCTGTTTTGGAGCGTCCCTTAGGCGAGCGCTACACCGTGGTGGCCTTCGACTTGCCTTTTCACGGGAAAACGGAATGGCCTTATGAGACGTTCGACAAGAGCGACATGTTGCAGATTATCGAGCAAATCCGGCTGCGAGTAGGGCAAGAGCGATTGTCGTTGATGGGGTTCAGTTTTGGAGCTCGAATAGCCCAGGGCCTTTTGGCCGATGTGTTGCCACGATTAGAGCGGCTCTTTTTGTTAGCGCCAGACGGCATACGCACGCCGGGAATGTGGTGGGCCGTGCATACTCCGCTTTGGCTGCGGCGTCGGCTTAGGAAGTGGGTTCAGCATCCGGCGAAGTGGTTGCGTGCCGTTAGCCGGGGACGGCGCCTAAGGTTGGTGCCGTTGCTGGTAGCCCAATTTTTGCGCTTCCATTTGGCTCGGCCGGAGCGCCGGCAAAGGGTTTTCGGCTGTTGGTTGGCGCTGGATTCGTTCTACATACGGCGGCGCGCTCTTCAGGTCTTGTGGGCCACGTCAGGTGTACCCATTGTCGTTTTTTTGGGTTCGACAGATGAGACCATACATCGAAGGACCGTGCAAAAGCTGGCCAGAGGGCTGCCCAACGTACAGGTAATCTACTTAAGCGGAGGGCATCGCATAGTGGGAGAGATGTTGGCCGAGCAATTAGCCCAAATAGATTTTTAACAGGCGTAATCCACAAAGTACATGTCTACCTCGCCCTTATTTTTCGCGCTTAGGCGACCGCGATAAGTGCAGGGAAAATAGTCCTTTACCGCCTGGTAAGTAGTTTCTGAGATGTTGATTTTGCCCGGTTCGCTGCACTGTTCCAATCGAGCAGCGGTGTTAACCGTGTCGCCCCAGATATCGTAGGCAAACTTATGTCGCCCGACCACGCCTGCGATGACCGGTCCGGTGTGGATGCCGATACGCATTTCAAAGATGGGTTTGTCCTGCTCTTTTTTTCGCACCATAAGGGCTTGAAGGCGGCACTGCATCTCGATGGCGGCGCGCACCACGTCGATGGGGTGTGTGCCATTAGGTATGGGAAGCCCACCGGCGCACATGTAGGCATCGCCGATGGTCTTGATTTTCTCTAATCCAAAAGAGCGGACGATCTCGTCGAAGAGACTAAAGCATTCATCCAGCTCGGCAATGAGCACTTCTGAGGGCAAGGTTTCGGCGATGAGGGTAAAGCCTTTGAAATCGGTAAACATGACGGTGACCGACTCATATCGAACCGGTTTTACGAATTGGTGCTGCTTGAGTTCGGCGGCCGTGGCGGCCGGTAGGATGTTCGTCAACAGGTCGTCGGCGCGTTGGCGCTCGCGTTCGATGAGGGCATTTTTAGCCGCCAGTTCGCGGTTGGTGCGCGCGCGCAGACGATTGCGGCTGTAGAGGAGAGCTGCCAACACCAACAGGGCAAACACACCCGCCAAGGAGGCGTACAGCTCCAGGCGCGAACGGGCCAACTCGGCTGCCTGAAGCTTAAGAGTGGTCTCCTGTTCCTTGAGCAAGCGCTCGCGGCGCTCTGCTTCGTAAAGAACCTCCTTGCGCGCAAAGTCGGAGCGCTCTTTTTCGCGCAGACGAGCATAGCGAAACTCGTCGTATTTGACGCGGTAAGCATAGGCCTTTGCATAGTCCCCCATGGCCGAGTAGACCTCCGAAAAGTCCTTGAGCGCGCTCTGAACAAACTTTTGGTTCTTCGTCTCCAGCGCTATGCGGTAGTATTTTTGAATGCACTCCAGCGACTTTCGATACTGCCCCATTCGGTCATAGATATCGCTGCGCACGTTGTAGATCTCCATGAGGAGCGAGGGATCCTCCAGGTGCTGGGCAATGGTCTCGGCTTGCTGCAACAAGTTCAGTCCTTCGCCGTATTGACCTAAGCGCTTGTACACATCCGCCATGTTGGTGTACACCTGTGCCTTTCCGGCGGCGTGGTTCAGCTCGTTCCAGATGTCGAGAGCGCGCCGGTAGTAGTGGAGCACGGTATCGGCCTGGGCAGCTGCTGCCGTGCGGCGCGAAGCGGGCGGCTGTTCTAATATCGCAAAGACGTCTGTGGGAGCATCAACGCCGCGCGCTTGGTACTCGTCTAAGGCATTGGCATAATCGCTCAGCGCCATGGCTATGCCTTGGGAGTCGCCTAGCCGCTGACGCAAGTCGAGGGCCTGCCGATACCAACGCAACGCCTCGCGATATCGGTCTAACTCGAGGTATATGTGCCCTAGTTGCGTGTAAACCTTAGCCATACCGTCTATGTCTTCTACGCGCTCCAGGATGGCGCGCGCTTCGTAAAGTTGACTGCGGGCCTCCGTATAATCACCCGACTCTTGGAGGACGGCGGCGATATTAAAACGAGCGCGCGCGATGCGCAGAGTGTCGCGCAACTCTTCGAGAATGCTCAGGCTTTGCTTGTGGAAGGCCAAGGCGCTGTCGGGCTGGCCGAAGTTTTCGTATAAAACGCCTAAGTTATTAAGTGAGCTGGCAATTTCCGCCTTGTCGCCCAGCTGTTGGCGCAGTCGGAGCGCCCGGAGATAATACTGGAGGGCGGCATTTTTATTTTGGCGAATTTCTTCCAACACGCCCAATCCGTTCCAAGCCTTGGCCTCTCCGCGCAAATAGCCGCTTTGCCGCGCCAGCGCGATGGCGCGCCACAAGGCTTTCTCCGCTTCATCCGGTCGGCTTTCGTTTGTCTCCCAGGCGTAGTCCACCAGCAAGAGAACGCGCTGAGTATCGCTGCCGGCACGCGCCAGTAGGCGCTCCAGCGAGTCCGCCGTCTGCGCACTCAAGCCGGCAGTGAACCATAGCCAACACCAAGCCAACACGGCACTCTTTCTCTTCGAGCACAACAGATACACGTGTGCATTCATTTGCAGGCGGAAAAGTACGGTTTTTGGACGGGCCGTAAGAAGAGCAGACCCATGGGCCATCGCCAAACGACGCGGGCGCAAACGGCATAGAAGCGCCGCCGCTGCCGCAGGTGGGCATCGCCCTCACTCCGAGCCCCGAGAGGGGCGCGACTTATCCCCTCCTTGTAAAGAAGCGGGCCTTAAGATTACCGGCAAGAGCAATTTGATTTTTCCTTCGCGATGTGGGTAAGTCTTCGTTCTTTTATCTCATCTTCAAAAATGTTACACCTTGCCGACCACAAAAACCGCTTTTACCGCGTTTAAATTAAAAATGTATCGCCATTATGATAAGGTCTATTGCCGGTTTTTTGTTTAAAAGCCGCTGTAAAAAAGGATGTGGTGTAGGTTTGTGGCTTGTCGTTTTTCAATGCTAACGGTTGCCCCGGCCGTGCAGCCCTAAGTCAGGTTGTCCGTCCACGGAGAGCTTGCGGGCACCGGTAGATAGCAAAGGGAACGTGAAAAAACCCAAGGGGCGAACCAAGTCGGGGTTATTTCCTAAGGACATGGAGCGACGCATGAAAAAGGGCTCGCGAAAATAGCCCAACCGAGGAACAAACCCGGCCGGGGTCATCTCCGTAAATAAGATCATCATGAATCGAACGAGTGTTTTTGTTTGCCTTTGGCTCGGTTTGGGGCTTGCAGGACTGCTGTGCTCGGCTGCGCCTGCCGGAGAAGAAGACCTGCACCGGCAATGGGATGATTTGCTGAGGCGCTACGTTAGTGCGGAGGGGAAGGTCAATTATCGGGGGGTTGTAGCCGACCGAAAGGCGCTCAAGGCATACTTGCGCACCTTGCAGGAGCATCCGCCCGAGTCGCACTGGAGCCGAGCGCAGCAGATGGCCTACTGGATAAACGCCTATAACGCCTTTACCGTTGACCTCATCGCCGAGCACTACCCTATCGGCAGCATTACCCTGTTGGACGGAGGGAAGACGTGGGACGTGAAGCGCATCTCGATTGGAGGGGTGAACTACAGCTTGAACGACATAGAAAACCACCTTCTGCGGGCGCGATTTAGGGATGCCCGCATCCACTTTGCCCTCAACTGCGCTGCCCGTTCTTGCCCGCCCCTGCTTGCCCGTGCCTATCGCCCAGAGACGCTGGAGCGTACCCTCGAGCAACGCGCGCGGGCATTTATCCGGGACACGCGCTTTAACCGCATCGCTCACAAGCGAGCGGAGGTAAGCAAAATTTTTGAATGGTACGCAGCCGACTTTGGGGATTTGCGCGCTTACTTGAGCCGCTACTCCGGCGTTCGGATAGCACCGGACGCCGAGATTGTCTTTTGCGAATACGACTGGGGGCTCAACGAGTAGGGGCGGCTAAATAATTTCTTCAAAGTCCTCCTCCGACGCTTCCCTTTCGCCAAAAGCGCGCCGGTCGGCTTCGCAGCGGCTGCGGTACATGTCGTCCATGCGGGCCAGCACTTCGGCCACCAGTGTTTCGTCTACCCATTTCCGAACGGCTTCCATAGACCGATAGCGCTCATCGATGCCCAGTTTGAAGGTTTGCTCGAAGGCGGCATTTTCAAACTTAACGGAGATGCGCCGGTCCATCTGGAAGACGGTGATCTTCAGCAGCGGGTGCGGTATCGTGCCTATGATACGCATAAGGAGGAAGGGCATTGAGCAAGGCTACGGATTGGAAAAGCCGATGCCGCGGCGCTGATAAAGGGTAAGTCTGCTTTTGTCTAAGGTGAAAGAGGCGACGTCGTCGAGGGTGATGGTTTGCTGTTGCTCCGGTTCGAGGTAAGGCTCGCCGGAGCGCTGGGCACAGCGGAGGTTTTGATTTTTTATCGCCTCGAGCACGACTTGGCGGACGGCTCGCGCGTTGCCGAAATAGCGGTCGCGCATTTGATAGAGGAAAGCCAGGTATTTGCCCAAGTGCTCGCGGGCGCGTTCATCTACTCGGTAGTTTTCTTGTTGGAACATGTGCAGCGCGATCTCGAGCAGCTCTTCCGGGGTGTAGTCCTCGAAGCGGAGGACCTTGTCGAAGCGGCTGGCCAGTCCGGGGTTGGCCTTGAGAAAGGCCTCCATTTGCTCCGGATAGCCGGCTACGAACACGAAGAACTCTCCGCGGTTGTCCTCCATGCGCTTGAGGAGGGTTTGTATGGCCTCATCGCCGAAGTCGCCCTGGCTGCCTCGTCCGCCGGTGGTGAGGGCGTAGGCTTCGTCGATGAACAGCACGCCGCCCATGGCCTCCTCGATGCGTTCGGCGGTTTTCAGAGCGGTTTGGCCGACGTAGCCGGCGACGAGGCCTTGGCGGTCGGTTTCGACCATGTGTCCGCGCTCGAGGACGCCGAGAGCCTTGTAAATTTTCGTCAGGATGCGCGCTACGGTAGTCTTGCCGGTGCCGGGGTTACCCACGAACACGGTGTGCAAGTAGAAACGCCCTAAGACATCGCGGCCGGCCTCGCGATGGAAGCGGACCACATCGACCAGCTCGCGGATGTCCTTTTTGATGTCTTTCATGCCGATGAGGCCGTCCAGCTCATGTAGGGCCTGCTGGAGGAGCGCCTCATCCACCGGAATGTAGGGCAGGGTGCGCCGAGGCAACACCTGCACTTTTTCCATGTCTCTGCGCTGCACCACTTTCAGGGATTCGGGCGGAAGGTTGCGCACGTTGGGGTCGGCCATGAGGCGCAAGGCGAGCTGCATTTTGGCCTTATCGAGCAAGTCGTACACGAAGCGGGCGTTGCCAAAGGTGCGGTCGCGTCGGCGGTAGGCGTCGATGATGTACTCGCTCAGCAAGGCTCGAGCGCCTTCCTCCAGTACGATCTCCTTCTCCTGGCACGCGTACTCGGCGATGCGGATGAGCTCTTGCGGCAGGTAGTCGCGAAACTCAAAGGTCATTTTAAACCGGCTGCGCAAGCCGGGATTAGAGTCTAAAAAGGTCTTCATCTCCCGCGGATATCCGGCCACGATGACCGCCAGATCGCCTGGCCCGTCTGACATCTCTTTAACCAGGATCTCGATGACCTCCTTGCCGAAGTCCTTGCTGTCTTCGGTGCAGCGCGCCAGCGAGTAGGCCTCGTCGATGAATAAGATGCCTCCGCGGGCGGCTTCTATGGCTTCCTTAACTTTGGGTGCCGTTTGTCCGATGTACTCACCTACCAAGTCCGAGCGGTCTACCTCTTTGACGTGGCCTTTAGACAACAGGCCCATGCTGCGGTAAAGCTGTCCCATCATGCGGGCAACGGTGGTTTTGCCGGTGCCGGGGTTGCCGACGAAGACGGAGTGGATGTTCAACCCTTCCTTCTCCTGGAAACCTTTCTCGCGGCGCAGCTGCAGGAACTTTAGGTACTGGGCGTGTTCGCGCACTTTCTGCTTGATTTCCTCCAGGCCTACCAAAGCATCTAAGCGCTGGAGGACGTCTTCAAAGCGCGGTGTCTCCTCTTGAGACAATAGTAACGGCGCCGTCGCATGGGGGAGCCATACCGGCGGCGTCCCTTCCTCCCATTCCTCCCCTACCTCGAAGGGCAGCAGGGCCATCAAGTGCTCCATGAAGACGACTTCAACGGTGTAGTGGTCGCGCCGCCAGGAGCCTTTAACGTTACTGCCCCACCCGGCCGTGATTTTTATCGCCCCCTCTCCTTTCTCGACCCGCTGAAGGCGGGTAACCTGTCCTTTGAGCTCCCGAGCATCGTTGTAAAACTTAATAAACAGTTCGCACTGCCATTGACGGTGAAGCAAGAGGTTCTCCAAGGACACTTCCGCGTAAATGTAGCGCGTCTCTTCCGCGTGAAAGCGGTGCAGGTAGCGGCGCTCCGGCTCGGGTAGGTCATCGTAAGGCCCTTCGTAAAGGCGCAGAGCGGTTACCCGGCAATAGGGATTGTCTTCTCGCGAGACGGGGCGGCCGGCGTCTTCGATGTAGAAGTATCGAGTAGCCACTTTCTCGCCCTCTATCCACGCCTCCCAGTAGTACACGCCTTTTTTCCAAAAAGCACCTTCCTGTTTATTGCCCCAGCCCTCGCGCACATAGCCTATGGGATCGTACTTGCTCACCTTGCGCACGTACGACAGCGAGCAGATCTCTTTTTTCTGCTTTTTGGCGGCGTAGCAGCGCAGCGTTACGTTGACCTCCCAGTCCTCTATGTCGAAGCGCTTGTTGTAAAAGGACAGTTCGGCGTATACGTGGTTGGTTTCGTAGCGGTCAAAAACTTGTCGGTATTTCTTTTTATTATCGGCCAACCATTCGGTAGAGGAATAGATTTTCAGGTCCCGGAACTTCCAGGGCTTGTTGGTGGAGTGTTCGTCTAAGGGATTTAATGGCTGGGAACCGAAATACATAGTGCTGAGCGTGTTTGAACGAATTTTGGCCTGGGTGTAAGGAAGAGCCGCAAAATAACGGCAGAGTTTGGAAAAGTGGCGGACCGTTTTTGCCTACTCGACGTTTTCGAGCGCCCACTGCTCGACGCCTTTGCGCCAATGAGGGATTTCCAGAGAGAAAGCGGCCTTGATTTTGGCTTTGTCCAGTACGCTAAACGGTGGTCGGGGAGCAGGAGTGGGGTACTGGGCGGTTCGGATGGGCAAAATCCGGCAGGGCAGTTGCTTGAGGTCGGCAACGGTCTGAGCAAAGTCGTACCAGCTGCACACGCCTTCATTGGAGTAATGCCAGATGCCGGCCGCGGTGTTCGGCGGCAGCCGTTGGCTATCGAGGAGGGCAATAATGTGCAAGACGGCCTGGGCCAGATGAGGAGCGTAGGTAGGTGTGCCGACTTGGTCGAAGACGACGCGCAGTTCGGAGCGTTCTCTGCCCAAGCGCAAGATGGTTCGCGCGAAGTTGTTCCCGTAGGGCGAGTATAACCAAGAGGTGCGGATAACCATGCCGGCTTGCGGGTGGTGGCGCAATACGGCGCGGTCGCCGGCCAGCTTAGTGCGGGCGTACACGCCGCGGGGGGTCGTAGGGCTGTCCTCTTCCAAGGGCAAGTTGTGCCGTCCGTGATAAACGTAGTCGGTAGAGAAATGAACAAGGGCGGTGCCGTTTTGAGCGCAAATCTCTGCCAAACAGCGGGGCCCCAAGGTATTAGTCCTCCAAGCTAGGTAAGGCTCGCTCTCGGCCCGGTCTACGGCGGTGTAAGCGGCGCAATTGAGGCACCAGTCGGGTCTGTTCGCCTCCCAAAAGCGGCGAAGGGCGCGGCGGTCGGCGATGTCGAGCATATCAGGGCCGACGAAAAGGAAAGTCCACTCGGCATAATGAGGCGCCAAGGCCTCGAAGCATCGCCCTAACTGGCCGCGCGCACCGGTGACGAGCAAGACCGGCTTTTTCGTCATGAGCAAAGAGAGTGCTTTTTTCGGCGAAGGTAGTGCAGCTTTGCGCGAACTTTCGGAGCCATGCGACGATGGGCGATAGTGATACTCGTTGCCCGTCTGCTCTCGGCGGGAGGGGCGGGCGCTGCGGCGTGTATTCCTCCGGCGGTGCTCGACACGCTGCGAGAGGATACCCTGAGAGCCGTTACCGTTTCAATAACCCGAATGCCGCCGGGAACTGCCCGTCCTCCGGCCGCTGTGACGGTGCTACAAGGGGTGTGGCTGCGGCGGGCGGAGCCGCAGTTGACGCTGCGCGAAAGCCTGGCGGCGGTGCCGGGGGTATGGCTATCGGGAGAAGCCAACTTTGCTCAAGATGTGCGCATCGCCATTCGCGGCTTCGGCGCGCGCGCAGCATTCGGTATCCGCGGTATCCGCCTGTTGCTGGACGGCGTACCGGAGACGGCGCCCGACGGCCAAGGGCAGGTAGACAACATAGACTTAGCCGTGGTAGACCGCGTAGAGGTGTTGCGCGGCTCTGCGGGCAGTCTGTACGGCAATGCGGCCGGTGGTGTTGTAAGCTTGCATAGTGAAGGCATTGGCCTGCGGCCTTCCGGTTGCGTGCGCCTGGCCATGGGTTCTTGGGGGTATCGCCAGGTGCACCTTTCCGGCGGCGGTCGAATAGGGCGCCATGGCCTGCGCGCTGCTTTTACCCGGCAGCAGCTGGCCGGATATCGGGCGCACTCGGCCATGCGCGCCGCTCTGCTCAACACGCGCTGGGAATGGCGTTCTCGAGACTCCTCCTGGTCGCTGCGCGCGCTGGTTAACTACACCTACAGCCCTCAGGCCGACGATGCGGGTGCCCTAACGGCTCAAGAAGTGGCGCTTGACCGACGGGCCGTTGCTGCCGCCCAGCGGCGGTTTGACGCAGGAGAAAGCGTACGGCAGGGGCGAGTGGGCATCTTCGCCGAGCGCAAGGGACCGCGAGGAGGGCTCTCAACGGCGCGGGTTTATGGGGTTCGACGCTCCTTTGAAAATCGCTTGCCCTTTCGCTCAGGCGGGCAAGTGGCGCTGGAGCGCTATGCCGGAGGGATTGGTATTCAGCACGCTCGGACGACACCGAGACGGACGTTGTCGGTCGGATTGGACGCGGATTACCAGCGCGACCGGCGGCGGCGCTTTCAAAACCTCGACGGGCAACGCGGGAGCCTAGAGTTTGACCAATGGGAGACCTTTGGTGCCATGGGGCTCTTCCTCTCCTTTCAGGGCCGGCTGGGCAAAGGGTGGCGGCTCGACGCCGGCGCGCGAGCCGACGCCGTCTGGTTGCGCGCAGACGATACGTTCGATGCCGATGGAGACCAGTCGGGGCGGGTCGTCTATCCTCGTTTTAACCCTCAGCTCGGCCTGATAAAATACCTGGGCAACGGCTGGAGTACCCACCTGAGCTGGGCGACCCACTTTGAAACCCCCACCTTGAGCGAACTGAGCAGCCATCCCGCGGGAAAAGGCGGATTCAATCCCGACCTGCGACCACAATACACCCATACCTGGGAAATCGGCGTAGAGGGAAGGGTCGGCCCCCCTCTGAGCATCCACGGAGCCCTCTTTTGGGCCTTGACCCGCGATGAGATAACTCCCTATGAACAAGCCGAAACACCGGGACGCCTGTATTACCGCAACGCCGGGCAAACACAGCGCGCCGGGGCAGAGCTGCGGGCAGTGGCGCAACTTTCTCCCCACTGGAGCGTGGAAGGTGTGTGGACGTCGGCCGTCTTCCGCTACGAGCGCTACAGCCTTCCGGCCGGCGATTTCTCCGGAAACCGGCTGCCGGGTCTGCCGCAGCACTGGGGAATGCTGGACGTTCGCTATGGCGGAGCGAGGGGCTGGTTCGGCCGTGCTCAGTTGCGCTACTCCGGTCGCTATTATGCCGATGACGCCAACCAGGTCGTCGTTCATCCGGTGGTGCTCCTTCAGGGTCGGTCGGGTTTTCGATGGCTGTGGGGCGGGCACGCCGTCGAGTTTTTCGCCGGCGTAGATAATGCCGCTAATACGCCTTACTTCCATCAAGTGCGGCTTAACGCCGCCGGAGGGCGCTTTTTTGAGCCCGGAGCCGGGCGCACGTTTTGGGTGGGGCTGGAGTGGAGCGGAGCCGCTCCTTGAGCGGCTCGACTTTATTACCACGGCCGAACGGGGAAGAACCGCAGGGGCGGCCCTTCCTTGTTCGGCCATGCCGGCGACCTATCAGTTGTTGCCACCGGAGGGACGCTGTTTGCGGGCTTCTTCCTGCAGGCGTTGGAGCTCGGCCTGAGCACGCTGGATATCGGCCTGCAAAGCGCTCAGTTGTTGTTGTAAACGCTCTACTTCCTGCTGCTTTTGTACGAGCTCTTGTTGTTTTTGCCCTATTTTCTGCTGTTCTTCTCGAATTTTTTCGGTCACTTCGGCGCGCACGCGGGCGATTTCGGCGGCGCTTTCCTGCCGGGCGGCTTGCACGGCTTGGGCGGCTTCTTTCTGAGCCGCGGCGGCCTCTTCGGCGGCGCGTTTTCGGGCATCTTCCACTTCGGCGGCGTATTGGCGGCGCTTGTTTTCGGCATCTTTACGCGCTTGGGCTACTTCTTGCGCGGCCTGGTTACGGGTCTCTTCTACTTCTCGGCGGGCGCGCTCTTGGGCTTCGCTAACCTCTCGGGCAAAGGCGGCCTTGCGCTCCTCAGCCTCTCGGCGCGCCTGAGCCACAACTTCGAGGGCTTGTTGCTTGGCGGCGGCGACTTCGCGGGCGGTGTTTTCCTTCGCTTTCGACACTTCCAGGGCAGCCTCTTCGCGCGCTTTGGCGATCATTTCAGCACTCTCTTGGCGGGCACGAGCGGCATTTTCTCGGGCCGTTTTTATTTCTTCGGCCGCCTGTTGGTTAGCTGCGGCCAGCTCTTGGGCGGCGCGCTCGCGGGCGGCGGCAAGCTCGGCCGCTATGCGCTGGCGCTCTTCGGCCGCCCGCTCTCGAGCCAGGCGGATACTGTCGGCTTCGGCCGCTCGGATGGCGGCGATGGCTTGGGCACTTTGGCGTTTGGCTTCGGAGATGGCGTTGGCCGACTCTTGTTGGGCGCGCACGGCGGCCTCTTTAGCGGCCGCCACCTCTTGGGCAGCGCGCTCGCGCGCAGCGGCAATCTCGGCGGCTGCGCGCTCGCGCGCGGCCTGTACCTCTTGCGCCGTGGCTTGACTGGTCTCCTGCTGTTTGCGTCTGGCCTCGGCGATGGCTGCCGCTGCTTCTTGTTGAATTTGCTGGAGTTTTTGGTCGGCCGTTTGCTTAGAGGCGCTGATTTCTTCGGCGTACTTGCGCTGCGCCTCTTCGGCAGTAGTGCTGGCCGCTTGTACGCGAGCACGGGCTTCCTCCTGAGCTTTGGCGACCTCTTGGGCAGCGCGTTCGCGGGCGCGTCGCACCTCTTCTGCACTCTCTTCCCGTGCGCGTGCCTCTTTTTCCTTAATGGCGGCTATGCTTTTGCCGGCCTCTTCCTGGATGCGGGCAATCTCCTCTGCTGCGCGTTGGCGGGCCGTCTGCACGGCCGCTGCGATGGAGTCGCGCTGCTGCTGGGCACGTCGTTGCGCTTCGGCAACGGCCCGGTTGGCTTCCTCCTGTATTTGCTGGATGCTCTGCGCGGCGCGCTGGCGATTCTCGGCCACTTCCTTGGCAATATTGGCCTTTTCGGCCTCCGCCTGTTCGCGATAGAGCTGCACCTCGCGGCGGATGCGCTCGATTTCATCGGCAGCGCGCTTTTTCGCCTCGGCCACCTCCAAGGCGCTGGCCTCTTTTTGTTTGGCCACGCTTTCGCGTAGGTCGGCTAATTCAGAGGCATTGTTCTGCTCGATGAGTGCTTTCTCCTGAGCGGCTTTTCGGCGGGCTTCGGAGACCTCATTGGCGAGGCGCTGTTTTTCGAGTACGGCATTCTCGCGCAGGCGGGCGATCTCGTTGGCCGCTTCCTCGCGCACCTTTAGGATTTCGTCGGCGGCGGAGCGCCGGGCGCCCTGTACGTCTTCGGCCGTCTTCTCCTTTTCTTGCTGAGCGCGCTGGCGCGCTTCTGCAATGGCCCGGGCATTTTCCTCGCGGATGCGGCGCATCTCCTCCTCTGCATTGGCGCGCGCCGTTGCTACCTCGTCTCCGTATTGCAAGCGTGCCTGCTCAAGGCGCTCTTTGATGCGAGCAATCTCTTCGGCAGCGCTCTCGCGGGCCTTTTTAACCTCCTCTGCTGCTGCAACACGCGCTTTTTGAATTTCCTCGGCAGCCTTGCGGCGCTCCTCTTCAACATTGAGGTGCAGTCTGGCGGTGATAGAGTCCGCCCGCGTCCGGCTTTCGGCGATGGCTGCCTGGGCCTCGGCGCGCGCCCTTTCGATTTCGGCCAGGCTGGCTTTGCGTGCTTCCAAGACTTCGTTGGCGTACTCCTGTTTTTTCTGGTTGGCGGCCTCGCGAGCCGCCGCCACCTCTTGCTGAATCTGCAGCTTAATGGCATCGGCTCGCTCGCGCTCTGCCTTTATCTCGGCGCGCACGGCCTCTTTAGTTTTCTCTAAATCGCGGCGCAGGTTGACCAACTCCTCGTCGCTGGCCGGAGCGTTGGAAGAAGTGGGACGAGTGGTTGCCGGCACCGTGCTCGGCGCAGCCGGTTTACTGCCGGGCGAAGCTCCGGCAGCGGGCTCGGCCGCGCGCGGTCGGCTAACCTCGGCACCGGGTGTATCCTTGACCGCACCCTCCTCTAAGGCGCTGTGAAAGCAAACACACAGGTTGCGAAACTCACTTTGGCGATTAGGGTTAACGGTAAACTTATACTTCTGGCGCTCTACAAAGTTGATGAAGTGAATATCCGTAATCGTAGTGCTGGCCAGCCAACGCACGGCGTCCATGTCCAGACGCAAATTGTTGCGATGGGTGGGTGTGGTGCCGCTCACCACTTCGCCCAGCGAAGTGAATTTGTAAACGCGTTCTTTGCCCGTAAAATCGATAAAGACTACTTGGTCGTCCTGATTCAGTTCCGTACCTCCTATGGAGGTAACGCGGGCGTAAATACCCTTATCGTCGGTAAAGAAAGCGATGCTGTAGGTGTAGCTCCCCCGCACCACCACCGTGATGTTATCGGTGCGAACAACTTGAATGCCCGCAACTTTCTTATTCTCCTTGATGAGTGCAGAGCAGTCTTGTGCAAACGCCGACAGGCAAAAGGTACAAGAGACGGCTACTAAACTAAGCAAACGGAGTGGAGTAAGCAGTGCCATAAAATGTGGTTTGAATTAAAGAAACGGTGAGAAAAGAGCGCTGTTTCACGCATAATTTTTTTAACGAATACGGCAAGCACTATCGACGCCGCCTTACCGGTAGGGATAAAAAATTAGGCGGCTTTGAAGGCCCAAAAAAACAAATAAAGCGGGAAGGGAAACGCATTTCAACAACTAATTTTATCGAAAATTCTCTTCTTGCCAATACACAGGCTTCTGAAAAACAAGTGTTTAAAAAGATATTCCTGCTCGCATAAGCGACAGGCTTTTCTGCACTGATGCAAGCAAGGTGGTGCTTGTTGCCTAAGCGAAGGCAAAAAGGCTCTTTTTTCTGCAGAAGCTTAAGCATCTATCCTAACTCATAAAAAAGGGGCGAAGGATGGCACTGTGCGCAGTGGGCAAAAGCGGTCTGCTGCCTGCGCGGCTAAAGGAAGAGGGTCTGGCGCAGCTCGTCCACCTTGCCCAGAGGATGCAGCCGGATGGGATAGCGCGAGAAGTCCGCCCCCTTGGTGTTGTAGCGAGATAGGTAAATATGGCGAAAGCCCAGTCGAGCGGCCTCGGCGATGCGCTGCTCGATTCGGCCGACGGCTCGGATTTCGCCGCTGAGGCCGACTTCTCCGGCAAAGCATACGCCGGAGGGGATACCGACATCGGAGAGGGAGGAGATGAGCGCCGCCACCACGCCTAAGTCGAGAGCGGGGTCTTCTATACGAATGCCACCGGCCAGGTTGAGGAAAACATCGCAGGTGCTGAAGAGATAACCACAGCGCTTTTCGAGGACGGCCAATAGCATCTGCAAGCGGCGCATGTCGAAGCCGGTAGTGGAGCGCTGTGGCGTTCCGTAGACGGCTCTGCTGACGAGCGCCTGGGTTTCGATGAGCATGGGGCGTAGCCCTTCGATAGTAGCCGCTATGGCGCAGCCGCTGAGGTCCTCTTCGCGTTGGGTGATGAGCAGCTCCGACGGGTTGCTCACCTGTCGCAATCCGTCGGGGCGCATTTCGTAGATGCCCAGTTCGTCGGTGCTGCCAAAACGGTTTTTGAGTGTGCGCAGCAGGCGGTAAGTGTAGTGGCGGTCGCCCTCGAATTGGAGCACGCAGTCCACAATGTGCTCGAGCAGCTTGGGACCGGCGATGTCGCCCTCCTTGTTGATGTGCCCAATGAGGAAGACGGCAACATGCGTTTCCTTGGCAAAGCGGAGAAATTCGGCTGCGCATTCGCGCACCTGGGCCACGCCGCCCGGCGCGCTGTCTACGTGCGGGCTGCTCATGGTCTGTATGGAGTCTACGACGAGCAGGTCGGGTTTAAGCCGGTTGGCCTGTTGGAGGATTTTAGCCGTACTGGTCTCGGTCAGCACATAGCACTCCGCCGGGCCTTGGGGCAGACGATCGGCGCGCATCTTGATTTGCTCCTCGCTTTCTTCACCGCTGACGTAGAGAACGCGGGCGGGCATCTGCAGGGCAATTTGCAACAAGAGGGTGCTCTTGCCGATGCCCGGCTGCCCACCGATGAGGACTAAGGAGCCGGGCACGATACCACCACCCAACACGCGGTTGAGCTCCGCATCCGGCGTGGAGAGGCGCCGCAGACTACCGGTCTGAATGTCGTGTAGTAAGGTGGCTTGAGGGCGCTCTTCGGCGGATGACCTCCAGAGCCGTTGCTTTTCTTCAGAGGTGGTTTCGCGCGCTATGATCTCCTCTTGATAGGTATTCCACGCCCCGCATTGAGGGCATTTTCCTATCCACTTCGGCGAGGAAGCGCCGCATCGGGAACAAAAGAAGGCTGTCTTGGCTTTGGCCATGGCGGTAAGGCGGCGGAGAAGAAGGACTAAGAGTACCGGTTGATGTCGGTGTAGGCAGAAAGGCCCAACCAGCGGCTAAGGGTTTGCTGATAAAGAGGGAAGGTCGGCAGGTTGTTGTGTGCGCCGCCGGGTATGACCACGAACTCGTCGGTGGGCTTGAGGCAGGCGCGCAGACGTTCGGCACAGCGGAGCGGGACGACGCGGTCGGCCGTTCCATGAAAGAGAAGGATAGGCAAAGGGCTTTGGCGCAAGTGGCGGTCGTTGGGAAAGACAAAGGTCGTTCGTATCGGCAAGCGTTCGCGACCCAAATAGGCGGCCAGCAGGCCGGGGATGCTGTCGAAAGGCGTTTCTAAAATAAGGTGGCGCGCCCGGACATGTGCAGCCAGGTAAGCCGCCGGTGCCGAACCCAAAGAGCGGCCGTACAGCCCGATTTGTGCGGCCGGATATTGCTCGCGCATCCAGTCGTACAGCCGGCGGGCATCTTCGTAAAGGGTGCGTTCGTGAGGCCGACCGGTGCTTTTTCCATAGCCGCGGTAATCCGGGACGACAAAATCGTAGCCTCGTTGGGTGAAGTGGACGTGCAGATGGCCCCAGCGCTGCAGGTTGCCGCGGTTGCCGTGAAAATACAGCACGGCCCCTCGCTTTTGTTGTCCGCGGGCCCAAAAACACAGTACATTCAGACGGGCGCCGTCGGCGGTAGGTAGGAAATGCTCTTCAAAGGCAGCGTCGCCAAAGGAAAAGCGATGAGCCGCCGGCAAGGGCTCCGGCCGGAAGAGGGCTTTGCGCTGTAGGTAATCGGCAAAAGGCTCGAGCAGTTCCAGCATACGCGGCAGGATAGGTCAGCGGCGCAGTTTAGGGTTGTCGGCGTGGCGTTGGGCATCGCGCCGGGTTTTCTTGTCCAAGTTTTTTTGCAGAGCGGTCGTCAGGTCAACCCCTGTCTGATTAGCCAGACAGATCAGCACGAATAAGACGTCGGCCATCTCATCGGCCAAGTCCTGGCGGGCGGAGGCTGCCTGTTCCGGGGTTTTGAACGACTGTTCGCCGTACAGGCGCGCCATTATGCGCGCCAGCTCGCCCACTTCTTCCATGAGCACGGCCGTATTGGTCAGCTCCGAAAAGTAACGCACGCCTATGGTGCGAATCCATTCATCGACGAGTTGCTGTGCTTGAGCAATGGTCATAGGCGGCAAATTTTGGTATTATTCTTGACTTAACAGGGCCAAGCTGTGAGCGGCCTGCTCATGTCACCAAAAGCCCGTTTTTATGTTTAATCGCCTTACCTTTACCCGCGACCGAAACGCTGCGATGCGGGTGCTTTGTTGGTTGAGCCGGTATGTTTTTTCGCTAAGCATAGGTGTGCCCTTCGTGTGCGCTCAGCCGACGGATGCCAAGCCCACGCCGCTGGTAGTGCACTTTTCGCAGCCGGGGGGCTTCTACGATGCGCCGCTTGAGATAGCGCTCTCGGCTCCGGAGGGCGCGGTGATTTATTACACCACCGACGGCTCGTATCCCAGCGAGCGCACCCTGCGCTATGTAGGCCCTATAACGGTCTCGCGCACCACCGTCGTGCGCGCCTTAGCGAGGCAAGGCCGGGTGACCGGCCGGGCAACGGGCCACACCTATTTCGTTCAGGAGCCGCCGACCCGCTTGCCGGTGGTGTCGGTGGCGCTTTCGCCCGCCATCCTTTTCCACCCCGAGCGAGGCATCTTCCAAGAAGGGCCTTTGGCCGACACCAGCAGTGAGCATCGGCCCGGAGCCAACTTCTGGACGCGCCGCGAGTTTGCCTGCCACGTAGAAATTTACGAGAGCGACGGCTCTTGCGTGCACAACAGCGGAGCCGGCTTTCGCCTCTTCGGAGGATACAGCCGCATCTTTCCTCAAAAAAGCATTGTCCTGGTCGCACGCGACCGCTACGGTAAGAAGTTCTTCCGCCACCGCATTTTTGGCGCCGACCGGCCCAAAAAATTCAAACACCTGGTGCTTCGCAACGGCGGCAGCGACTTCGCCGGGGCACATTTCCGCGACGAGCTGATGAACCGGCTCACCGACGGCTGGAACCTGGAAAAACAGGCTTTCCGCACCGCCCTGCTCTACCTCAACGGCCGATATTGGGGCATTTACCACATCCGAGAAAAAATCAACGGCCGCTTTTTGGAAGACCATGCGGACGTAGATCGAGATTCGCTCGACCTGATGGAGCACCAGCGCCACGTTCGCCATGGCAGCGGCGCCCATTACCAGAGGATGCTGGAATACATCCGCACACACGACCTGGCGGAAGCAGAGCACTACCGATGGGTTTGCTCCCAGATGGACGTAGACAATTTTATCGACTACCAAATCGCCCAAATATACTGTTTCAACACCGACGCGGGCGGAAACATACGGTATTGGCGCCCGCATCGTCCCGGAGGACGCTGGCGGTGGATCTTGTTCGATACGGACTGGGGGTTCGGCCTGCACAACCCCGACGCCTGGCAGGGCGATGCCATTGCTTTTTTCACCGAGCCCAATGGGCCGCGCTGGCCCAATCCGCCCTGGAGCACCTTCCTGTTTCGCAACTTACTGCGCAATCGCGACTTCCGCTGCCAATTCGTCAATCGCTTCTGCGACCGGCTGAACACATCGCTAAGCGCAGAGAACGTTCTGCGGGAGATTGCGTGGTTTGAGAGCGTGCTGGCACCGGAGATGCCGCGCCACCTACAGCGCTGGCGGCGCTCTGAGGCGCACTGGCGCCGGCATCTGGCCATCATTCGGCAATTTGCCGAAAAACGCCCTGCCGTCATGTATGAGCATTTAGCCCGACACTTTCCAACCGGGGCTCCGGCACACTTGGAGCTGTCGGTCGAGGTCGGCGGCTCGGTGCAAGTAAACCGATGTATTACCGTCGGCTCGGGCACTTTTCGCGGCACCTATTTTGAGCGCATTCCTATTACCCTGCAAGCCATACCGGCCACAGGGTTCCGCTTTGCCGGCTGGGAAGGCATTGACCGTCAGGGGCGTCAAATAGAGACCTACCTGCCGGCAGACGAAACGTTGCGATTGCGGGCGCGCTTTGAACCCGACCCGCATCCGTTGGACAACATCATCTTTTTCAATGAAATAGCACCTGCCGGCCAAAAGACAGGCGACTGGATAGAGCTGTACAATGCCGGCCAACGCCCTATACGCTTAAAGGGCTGGATGCTCAGTGACGCACACCGCACCTGGACTTTCCCGGATGTAACCATCCACCCGCGCACCTACTTGGTCGTTTGCCAAGATTCGGCGGCCTTTCGCCGGCATTTTCCGCGTGTACATCCCATTACCGGAGACTTCGGCTTCGGACTGAACAAACAGGGCGAATGCCTACTGCTGTACGGTGCCGATGGACGCGTGGTGGACAGCATAGCTTATTCCGTCGAAGCTCCCGAAGGGAGCTTTACGTTGGACTTGCTAACCCCCAACCTCGACAACGCCGTATGGGATAACTGGGGCGTGCGCACCGGTGTGGGGTCGCCGGGTGCTCCCAACCCGCTGTTCCACGCCCAGACTGTCGCCCGACAAAAGGAACGCGCTACTCGCCTCGGCTTAGCCGTTGGCCTGATCATCCTTTTGGTAGGAGCCGTCTTGTTGCACAGGGCGTACCACCGGAATACTCCTGCCCGAAAAAGGGCGCGATCCTAAACCTTTGTCGTCTTCCAGCGCCCTCGTCGAAAGACCACCATGAGTGCTAGAGCCAACAGCGACTCTGCTGTGACAATGCTGTAGTAGACTCCTGTTTCTCCATAGCCCATAGACAGGGCCAACCACGCCGCCAGGGGGGCCTCTATTAGCCAGAAAAAGACGAAGTTCAGCAGCGTCGGTGTGCGCGTGTCGCCCGCCCCGTTGAGGGCTTGAGAGAGAATCATGCCGTAGCCGTAGAAAACATAGCCTACCGATAGGATACGCAGCGCTGTTGTACCCGCTTGTCGGGTGAGGTCGTCCGCCACAAAGAGTTCCATCAGGTAGGGTGCTCCGGTTAAGTAGAAACCGCTTATCACCGCCAAGAAGAGCATATTGAAAAAACTTGCCCGCCACACGGCGCGCTCGGCCCGGTCGGATCGTCCGGCGCCGAGATTTTGACCGACGAGGGTAGCAGCGGCATTGGCCACCCCCCAAGAGGGCAGTATGGAAAAGACGATCAGGCGAATGGCCATTGTGTAGCCGGCAGTGACCGTCGTGCTTATCTGGCCTAGGATACCGATGAGAAAGACCCAGCTGGACGAGGCTATGATATACTGACCGGTGCTGCCGGCGGCAAGGGCAAGCAGGCGCCGAATAATCATCCAGTGCCAGCTCAGCAAGAAGCGGACGTGTAGATGAACGACTCGGCCTACGCCAAACAAATGCCACAGCTGGTATCCCACTCCCACCGAGCGACCGATGGTCGTCGCTATACCCGCTCCGAGAAGCCCCATTGGCGGCAAAGGCCCATAGCCGAAAATAAGCAGAGGGTCGAGCAATAGGTTAATCCCGTTGGCCATCCAAAGCGCCCGCATAGCCGTGGCGGCATCTCCCGCTCCGCGAAAGATGCCGTTGAGCATCCACAATAACAGTATGGGTAGATTGGCGGTCAACAGCAGCCGGGTAAAGGGCGTGCCCGTTTGCGCGACCAGCGGGTCGCCGGCCATAAGGCGTAAGATGTCCTCGGCAAAGAGAAAGCCCGGTATGGCCATGACTAATGACAACACCACGGCGATGAGCAACGCCTGTGCGCCTACCACCGCCGCTGCGCGCCGCCGTCCTTCTCCCACTCTGCGCGACACCATCGCCGTAGCGGCGGTGCTCAGACCGATGGCCACCGAATACACTAAGGTCAGCACCGACTCCGTCAGACCTAAGGTAGCAACGGCTTCCTTGCCGACCTGAGCGACAAAGTAAGCATCCACTACGGCGAAGAGCGATTCCATAGCCATCTCCAAAATCATGGGAATGGCCAGCAAGACGATGGCGCGGTCGAGGTTGCCGCGTGTAAAGTCCTGCTCTTCGCCGTCAATGGCCTGCCGCAACAGGTGCCATCCTCTTTGCCAATGCCGCAGAAAAATGCTCCTTGTCGCTTTCAGAGGTATCGTGTTTTTGTAGCGCCGTATTGGGCAAAGTGAGTTATCTACTTTGGCCGTCGCTCGAATTGGGCACAAAGGAAACGCCAGATCTGCTCGGTGGCGCCTTCATTTTCGGATAAAAACCGCTTAACGGCTGCCGAAGCCCGTTGATATTCTTGTGGGTCTTCCAACTGCCGAAGGGCGCCGAGCAAATCGCCGAAATCCCGCACCGGAAAACCGCCTCCACGGCGCACGAACTGACACGCTTCTTCAAAACGCCTATAATTGGGGCCGAACAATACCGGCAGCCCGTAAGCAGCAGGCTCCAGGGTGTTGTGGATACCCCTCCCAAAGCCTCCGCCGATGTAGGCCAAGCGACCGTAGCGATACAGGCGTGCCAGCAAGCCCACACTATCGACCACCATCACCTCTGCCGGCTGTCGGCCGTCCCAATGCGAATACAGCACCCATGGGCGGCGCAAGTGGCTTACCAGCCGCCTCAACCGGCGTTCGGAAGGCTCGTGCGGAGCAATAATCCAGCGCATGTGCGCCAGCTGTGGGTGATGTATTGCCGGCAACAGCACGGCCTCATCGGCCGGCCAGGTGCTGCCTGCTACGATGTCGGCCTCAAAGGGCGGGCGATCCAGAAGTGTGCTTTCCTGGGCCAGTCGCAACACCCGGTCCACCCGCGTATCTCCTGCGGTGCTGACCTGTTGCACTCCTATTCGGTGCAAAAGAGCCGTTGAAGATTCGTTCTGGGTAAAGATATGTGAGAAGCACTGCAACATTTGGCGCCACAGATCACCCCAAGGCCGAAAAAAAGGTTGCCCGGGCCTAAAGAGCGCCGAAATTAGAAAGGTAGGCACCTCTCGGTGCTTCAACTCAAACAAGTAATTAGCCCAAAAGTCGTATTTGACAAAAATCGCCACGTCGGGCTGCCAGTGCTCGATAAAATTGCGCGCGTTGCGGCGAGTATCCAAAGGCAAGTAGCAGACAACATCTGCGCCGGAGTAATCTCGGCGAACGCGGTAACCCGAAGGCGAAAAGAAAGAGAGGATTATCCATCCCTTCGGATAGCGGTGGCGAAAGGCCTCCAGAATAGGGCGGCCTTGTTCAAACTCTCCCAGAGAGGCGACGTGCATCCACAGCACAGGCCGTCGGTCTGTCGGTACGGGCCTCAGGTACTCGCGCCAGTGGATGCGTCCGCTCACCCAATAACGCGCCTTGGCGGAAAAGGGTTGGGCCAGCCATATCCCCGCCCCCATCAGGCAGATAGCCACGTCGTAGCCCGGGCGCATCAATAATAAATTTTATCCGCAGGCGTCTGGTAAAAGGGGAGCGTCCAACCCAAGCGCAGCCCCCACAACAGATCTGTTCGGGAGCCTTCCAGTTTGCCCATCGCACTGAAGTCCCACTCGCGCAAAGAGCGCGTGAACGCCTGGGTAAACTCCAGCCCGACAAACCAATTGGAACGCCGTGTAGGGCCGAGGTGTTGCCAGCCGATAAACTGGCTCAGCGCCATACCACCCGTCAGGCGATCATAGCCTTTAGCATACTCGCCTTGCACCTGTACAAGAGTGTTTTCGTTGTCCTGCACCCGAATCTTGTGGCGCACGGCACCCACTCCCGCGGTTATCCGCAGGCCGGAGCGCGTATTGGGGCGCGCAAATAAGTAGCCTATTGCTCCTCCTATGTAGTAACCGCGGCCACTCAGTTGAACGTCTGCCAAAAATTGGTCTCTGCCGATGAGATCACCTTCCGGGGTGCGCAGGATGGTCAGCGGGTCTTCCTTGACGGGTGCAGAAAAGTAATAATGCCCTTCGAGCCCTAAGACGAGGTTGTTTTCGGCGAGCCACTCTATGCTCCCGCCCAGGCTACCGAAAGGGCCAAAGCGCCGGCACAAATGACCGCCCGGCAGGTGGAAGCCCCCTTTTGCACTCCAGAGTAAGGCTCTGCCCACGTTGCGCCGCTCGGTCTCCGGATGCTCCGGGAACTGGGCAAATGAGGCAATGGGTGCCGCCAACGCGAGGAGCGTCCGGCAGACAAGACCCAATTTTATGCGAACAAACATGGCGCAAAAATAGGGGCTTGGCCGGTCCCTATCTGCTTTTAACGTCACCTTTAGGCGCTTTTCTGCGGCTATTTTACTTGCGCATAAGGATAAAATTGTTGCATTTTTGCGGCCGATAGACGGGGCATTGGCTCAGTTGGCTAGAGCGCTGCGTTCGCATCGCAGAGGTCGCGGGTTCGAGTCCCGCATGCTCCACCTAACAAAGTAGAGGGTTTGTCTGACGGCGGACAAACCCTCTTTCGCTTTGACCATTTCGCGTTGGACAACGTTCGCGGCGGGATTTCCCTTATCTTTACTGTCGTTTCCCCTTGTGTATAGTCGGCTCACCGTCGTTTAAGGCGGTTTTTTTAACCTCCCGCTTTCCCTTCTCGTATAGGGAGGGTGTATCGGGCTGCTGTGAGTGAGCCGAGAGGTGGTATATTTTTTGCCCCTCCTTTTTGTTCCTCCCAGGCATCCAGTTGCGAATGGTCACCTCTTTTCAGCAAAATTTTCTACTTGTGAAAAGAAAACTCTTTCATGTTGCCATTTTGGCGTGGGTAGTATGGGGCAACGGCGCACTACTTCTTGCCCAAGACATCCACTTTTCCCAATTTCACAACGCACCGCTAAATGTAAATCCGGCGCTGAACGGCGTTTTCGGCGGAGACGTGCGTGTTGTGGGCAACTACCGAAGTCAATGGCGCGGTGTTCCGGTGCCGTATACCACGTTTTCCGGAACTGTAGAGCACAAGTTTTATTACCGCGCCAACCGCTACGACCGCTATTTCAGCGGGGGAGTGGCCTTAAGCCACGATCGCCAAGGAGCGCTGGAGTTGACCTCTATCGTCGTGGGTCTTCCTTTGGGCCTGACCCTTCCGCTGGGGCAAAACCATTTCTTGTCGGCAGGAGTAACGCCTGCCTTTGGTCAGCGCTCGTTTAACACGACTAACTGGACTTTTGACGCTCAATTTGTGGACTGCCTCTTCAATCCTGCGGCCAGCACCCGCGAGGACGGCTCGCTTTTTAACGACAGAGTAGCCTATTTCGACTTGAGTGTCGGCTTGAACTATCGCTTTCAAGCCCGCCGCAAGCGCACGCGCTTCGATGTGGGCGCGGGGATGCACCACGTCAATCGGCCGCAGCACAATTTCTGGAACGCCGCCGACGACGTCCGGCTGGCCGAACGCCGGGCCTTTTACGGCATGGGATTAGTGCAAATCTCTGCCGAGCTCGACCTTCTGGGACAGGCGCTGTACCAACAACAAGGCGCTTACCGCGAACTGGTGTACGGACTGGCCGGCCGCCTACTGCTCAACGACAAACCCTACGAAGAACTGGCCGTCCAAATGGGCTTCAGCTTTCGCCATCGCTACACCGACGCACTTATCTGGACGGCAGAAGTGCATTGGAAAACGTGGGCCCTCGGCTTCTCTTACGATTTGAATTTGTCTGACTTCGTCGTAGCCACCAACCGCCGCGGTGGACCGGAAGTAGCGCTTATTTACCGTCTATATAAAATCAAGCCCATCGTCCACCCCTGCCCTGTTGACTAAAGCGCGTTGTTCTGTCTGTATCTGTTACTATGAAGAAACACTGTATTGTCCTGGCCCTTTTGGCAATAGGGATGGGCTCGTCAACGGCCCAAAAAGGTATTCCCGAGCGCATCGGCGGCGATTTGGAGCGTGGCCCTTCGCTAAAGGCGCTGGAAAACAAGGCCAGGCACCATTACTACGAGGGAGATTACTTCGGCGCCATGCAGTACTATCGGCGCGTGCTAAAGGCAGACACCAACCATCTGGCGGCGTGGGAGGGCTTGGCCGCTGCTGCCACCGCACACACGCATTACGCTACTGCTGCTGCGGCTTACGAATACTTGATAGCCCATCGGCTGGGTGCCGATGAGCCGTCCTTGCTGCTCCGCCTGGCCGATATTCGATACTTAAGCGGGCAATACGCCGATGCTCGCGAGCGCTATCGGCAGGTGCTGCAGAAGACCGACTCCGAAGAGCTGCGGAAAAAGGCTACAACCGGCCTGCAAAATTGCGACTGGGCCATTCGAGTTTACCAAAACGCAGCCGATATCATCTTGGATAGCCTGCGCGAATACATCAACACACCTTTCGCCGAATACGCCACGCGCTGGCTCGACAACCGCTTCTACTACTCTGCCTATGGTCACCCGTATAAAAGGGACTCGAGCAGCCCTATTATTCAACTGTTTTGTGCCGAACTTAAGGCCGACGGCAGTGTTGACATCCGCCGATTAGACCTCAACGAACCCAAACGCCACACGGCCTATTTAACCTACAACCGCGACCAAACGACGGCGTTTTACGCCGTGGCCAAATACCGGCGAAAGGGCAAGCTGCGCTTTGACCTGTATCAACGCCGGCGCAAAAGCGATACTACTTGGGGACGCCCCAAAAAGTTGCCATCTCCGGTGAACCAAAAAGGCTACACCACTACTCAGCCGCACGTGTGCATACTGCCCGGCGAGATGGTGGAAACTCTTTTTTTTGTCAGCGACCGACCCGGTGGGAAAGGCGGCAAAGACATCTGGTTTTGCAAAATCGAGAACGGCCGCCTCTCTGAACCCATTAACTTGAGCGAAATCAACACCGAAGGTGATGAGGTCAGCCCTTTCTTCCACGCACCCGGTGGCATCCTTTATTTCAGCAGCAACGGCCGCCAGGGGTTAGGCGGCTTCGATGTCTACCAAATCACCTATGCCAATGGCAACTGGGGAGCCGTCGAGCATCTGCCTGTACCCATCAACTCTAACGCCAACGACGTTTTTTATTCTTTATCGGAAAACGGCCGCCTTGCCTTTTTCTCTTCCAATCGGGAGGGCGCGCTAAACTTTTCGGAGGAAGACTGCTGCTACGATATTTTCAAAATAAATGTAGGCAAACCGCAGTTGACCGTTGCGGCATGCGACGACGCCACGGGGGAGGCCCTGTTCTATACCACCATGACCCTTTACGAGGTTACGCCGGAGGGGCCTAAGGAGCGAAGCCGGGTGAGTGTGCCGGGGTCGAAGCACAACTTCCCGCTGCAACCCGGAAAAGCGTATTGGATCGTCACCGAAAAACCGGGGTTCCTGCCCGACACCTTCCGCTTTGAGCTGTCTTCCCGTTTGTGGGACGAGTCCTTTGAAGAGCGCCGCTGTTTGAAGGCCGTGCATATAGATTTGGTGGTGAGCATATTGGATGCGGACTCGCTGCGGCCGTTTCCGGGCGCGGAAGTCGTCTTTAATACGCTTGCCTTTCTGCGACCTGACGGTCAGATGGAACGAGGAGCAGACGGCGAGGAGATAGCCACCGAAACGCGCAGCGACGCCGACCGGCATACGTATCGCTTCCCGTTAAAATTTCAACACGAGTACGAAGTCAAAGCGCAAAAGGTGGGCTTTTCTCCAGACTCGACTCGCGTGAGCACCATCGGCCTAACGCCTACCCGTGACACTACCCTTTACCGGGAGCTGCGCCTGAGTCGAGGGCTTCGATTAGACGTATACGTGTTCGACGACGTGCTAAAGGACCCGCTCAGAGACGTCACCCTGACGCTTGTCGAGTTAAAAACACCGCGCCGGCAATGGACGCATCGCACCGGTCCGGACAGCAACGATTACCATACGGTGATTCAATACGATACGCGCTATCGCATCATAGCTACCAAAGAAGGCTACTCGCGCGACTCCGCAGAGATTCGGACGGACGACCTGCCCAAGATGCCGTTCCAAAGCATCGAGCGCAAGCTTTATTTAAGACCGCTGCGCCCCGAAGCGTATTTGCCCATCACGCTGTATTTCGACAACGACAAGCCGGGGCCGCCCAAAATCGGCATAACCCGGGTCACCGAACAGTACAAGGACATTTATTTGCCCTACTACAACCGCAAGCAGGAATATATAGACGTCTTTTGCCAAGGGCTGGCGGGCGCGGAATTAGAGGCTGCTCGGCACAACCTGGATACGTTCTTCGAGCGGCACGTCAAGGGCGAATGGGACCGCATGCGTATGTTCTCCGAAGTGCTGTATGAAATGCTGGAGAACGGCATCGAGATCGAAATAAAAATTAGCGGCTTCGCCTCGCCTTTGGCCAGCCCTGCCTATAACCTCGACTTAACCTCGCGCCGGGTGAGCAGCGTGCTCAACCACTTCAACTCTTACGAGGGTGGGCTCTATCGACCGTACATTAATTCCGGCCAGCTGAAGCTGACTCGAGAACCCAACGGGGCGGCAAAAGCGCCCAAGTCGGTCAGCGCCGACCCCAAAAATCGCCGCATGTCGGTGTACAGCGTAGATGCGGCGCGCGAGCGCCGCGTGGAGATCATAGGGGTGCGCATCATGAGCAACGGCATTCCGCTTCCAGACCATTACCGCCGTTAAGAGGACGGCCGCCATAAGAGAGGCGCTATCCTACTGAATACCTGTTTGTTTAAAAAAAAATCCGGAAAAGCAGCACCATGATGAGTTCATATTCTCACGGCTCTTTAAAATACTTCCATTGGTTGTGGCCCTGCCTGCTGCTACCCGCCTTTACACTGTCCGCCCAAGGACCATTGCAGATCTCGCTGAGCTTTAGCGCTCCCTCCTGTGCAGGCGACACAGACGGCAGTGCTACGGTGACCGCACAGGGCGGAGTACCTCCATACACTTATTTGTGGAGTAACGGCCAGCAGACGCCTACCCTTCAAAACATAGGTGCCGGCACGTACACGGTGACGGTAACCGATAACGCCGGCACCAGCCGTATCGGAGCAGTACAGGTGACGGAGCCCGCTCCTATTTTCTTCAATGTCGTGACCAACATACCCTCGTGCAACGGCTTTCCCGCCACCATGACGGTGCTGCCTTACGGGGGCACCCCTCCTTACCTCATTCAGTGGAGTAACGGCACTCAGGGCGCCACCTCTACTGGCTTGCTGCCGATGACGACATACACGGTAACGGTCACAGATGCAAAGGGCTGCGTGCGGGACACGCTTATCTGCCCCCCCACTATAGGCAACCTGAAAGTCCAGCTGCTGATTAAAAAAGCCGACTGTGCGGGTATCAACAACGGCGTAGCGACTGCCTTGGTAACCCCCTCCGGCGGCAATTACCGTTTCGCTTGGAACGTCAGCCCGCTTAACGCTCCGCAAATCGGTGGCCTGGCTCCCGGCACCTTCGTAGCCGTTACGGTGACGGACCAGACCACCGGTTGTAGCGGAACGGCCAGTGGCGTAGTGGGCACACACACACAAGTAAAAATAAAGGTCAGCGGCACTACCCTGCTCAACTGCGCTAATGACAAGACCGGAACGGCCACGGCCCAGGCGTCTAACGGCACACCGCCGTATACTTACGTTTGGCAAGGGCCCGGTGTCCATAACGTTAGCAGCTCCACCCTCACCGGCTTAGGCCCGGGGTTTTATGCCGTCACGGCCACCGATGCTCGCGGTTGCACGGCAGTGGGAGGGCTTAACATCGGCGTGCGCTCTGACCTAAAAGCCGATTTTACTTTTGATAAATTTTGTTCGGATACTACTTTCTGGGTGAAATTTTTAAATGCTTCAACCTCTTCGGTCAGTATTGTCGCATGGGAGTGGCGTATTGTCTGGAACGGGGGCTCCTTTGGCAGCAACCAGCCGGACATTGCTGTACCGATTCCCAATCGGAATTCGGGCTTCGCCACGCTTATCGTCACCTCCTCGGAGGGTTGCACCGACACGATTGTAAAACCCTTCAGTGTAGATAGCCTCCTCGATTTTAAAATTGTAACTCCGGGCTACAGCTGTGACAGCTCGGCAGTGCTTATAACTGTAATAGGAGACTCCACTTTTAACTACACTTGGACCCCTACCGACTTTCTCGTATTCAGCCCTGGGCCACAGCGCGTATTGGCCGACCCACCGGCGACGACTAAATACCGGCTGCACGTCAGCAACGGCTCTTGTATAGATGCGGATACCGTACTTATCCTGCGCCAACCTCTGCTCGAGCTGACGGCCAAAGGCGATGAAATATGCGGCGACCTGGGCACCTTGAGCGCTTCGACAAACGTGCCGGCCCTCATTATCTGGACGACCCTGAGCGGGGATACCATTAACCCTTTGGCAGCCCCGCCGGGCATTTACCGCGTCATCGCTACCGATAGCTTTGCCTGCGTACGCACCGATACCGCTGAGATTGTTCGCCGAACACCCCAAGTAAAAGCCTCTGTCCCTCCTGTGGCCTGTCCAAATGAGCCTTTTGTGCTGGCGGTGCAAAACCTAAACCCTGCGGATAACTTGACGTATCTATGGACGGTAACGCCACCCACCCTGATAATTGCCGAGCCCGGTGCTGCCGTCACCACAGCAGTTGGTCCTCCGGGGACGTATGTCGTCCGGCTGGTCGTTGTCAATGATTTAGGCTGCTCCGATACGTTGACGTTCACAGTGTCTGTACAAGACTCTCTCGACTTCGAGCCCTTTTTATCCGTTCAGCAAGGGTGTAATCGCCTTGAGGCCTTTTTCATCAACTTCAGTGGGCTGCCCGGAGCGTGGAACTTTGGAGACGGTAACTCGGGAAACTCCGGCGGCCAGGATACCCTAGTTCACACTTACAGTGCACCGGGAACCTACGCTGTGTCTTTCATGCCTGCTGTGAGTTGTGCTAAGACGCATACCCTGATCTTCAACCCATCCGATAGCGCGTTCACCGTCACCGCCCCCGACGTCACCGCCTGCAAGCCCGCAGCCGCCCTGAGCGCCTCGGCCAACCGGCCCGCAACCTTCAACTGGTTCACCCTCGACGGACAGCCCATCGCCAATCCCAACGCCGTCACCAGCGGTACCTACGTCGTGCAGGCTACAGACGCCTCCGGAGTGTGCGTCGTTTACGACACCGC
>Ga0209101_1000525_pt1 | contig 31240 bp, 21 predicted proteins | sample ConPoolayeCmetaG_FD_185481 | JGI IMG/M metagenome (GOLD analysis project Ga0209101, IMG submission 185481) | Hot spring microbial mat communities from California, USA to study Microbial Dark Matter (Phase II) - Cone Pool mat layer C metaG... ...
CCCCCGTTGTTCGATTCCGCTTCGATGCCAGCCATCGACGCCAGTGGGTTCCCGGCTAGCGAGCTGGTGGATTGGCGGGTCGCTCTGCGCACCGTTGGCGGCGACCGCGAGTTGCTCCGGGAAGTGGTGGAAATGTTCGTGCTGGAGAGTCCTCGCCTGATGACGGCCATCCACGATGCCGCGGCCCAGGCGGACGCGGCCGCCTTGCTACGGCCCGCTCATACCTTGAAGACCTCGCTGGGCTATTTTGGAATTCAAACTGGGTTTGAACTTGCGCTACAATTGGAGAAAATGGGGCGTGCCAACGATTTGACCGGAGTGGCCGAACCGTTGGCCGAGCTGGAGCGGCTCCTGGCCAAGGCGATCGCGGAACTTGATCGCTATCGGCAACAGATCGCCGCGTCGCCCCAGCCGTAGCGGACCTCGCGCGCGAATGCCTCATAGCTGCTTCGTAGGGGAATCATGCCGAACATTCTGATTGTAGACGACTCGCCTTTAGATCGTTTCCTGGCAGGGGGGTTATTGGAGAAATGCGGGGAGTTCGGGATCGACTATGCCTCTCAGGGAAATGTAGCGCTGGAAAAGCTCCAGCAACAAAAAATCGATCTGGTCGTCACCGATCTCGTCATGCCGGGAATGGACGGCTTGGAATTGGTCGCGACCGTCCGCGGCCAGCACCCCAACATACCGGTGGTTCTCATGACCTCCAAGGGAACGGAGGAGATCGCCGTCAGGGCGCTCCACGCGGGGGCTGCCAGCTATGTGCCCAAACGTCTTATGTCTCAAGAACTCGTGGAGACGGTGCGGCGGGTCCTGGCCGTCGCCTCCCGGCACCAGGTCAAAGCCCGATTGTTGAACTGCATGACCGAACAGCAGTGCAGCTTCGTGTTAAGCAACGACGTGGATTTGATTGAATCGCTGATTGCGTACCTTCAAGACATCGCCTGCCAGATGGATTTGTGCGAAGAGGCCGATGTGACGCGGATCGGCGTCGCCCTGGAGGAGGCATTGGTCAACGCGTTGTACCACGGGAACCTCGAAGTTGGCTCGGAACTCCGCGGCGAAAACGATGAGGCCTACTACGCCTTGGTGGCCCAGCGCCGCAACGAGTCGCCGTACCGTGACCGAAAAATCTTCGTTCGCGCGACGTTCACGCGGCAGGAGGCGACGTTCGTGGTTCGCGATGAAGGGCCCGGGTTCGATTTGTCGAAATTGCCCGATCCCGACGACCCCTCGGCTTTGGAGCGGGCGTGCGGACGCGGATTGCTGTTGATGCGGGCTTTCATGGACGAAGTGTCTTACGATGCCACTGGCAGTTCGGTCACCTTGGTCAAACGACGCAAGGCCGAACCCATGCCCTCGGAGAACCGATAATGGCCAACGCGAGCTATTTTCCCGTCCACTTGCAGGGCAACGTCTTGGTCGTGATGCCCACGGGACCGATCAGCAATTTGTCTGGGCAGGAAGTGCAAATCGAGTGGGAGCAGGTCCTCGACCACGTTCACCGAGGAGAGTCCCGCCACGTGCTCATCGACATGAAAGAGGTCACCTTCTTCGGCTCCGTGTTTCTCGGCGCGCTGAACGCCATGTGGAAACAAGGCCGGCAACACAACGGACGCATGGCTTTGTGCAATCTCTCTCCGCTAGCAAGTGAGATTCTCCACGCCGCCAGGTTCGACACGCTCTGGGAAATCTACCCTACCCGCGAGGATGCCCTCAAAGCCCTGACCTCCTGAAAAATCTTCCCAACAGCGGCGCAGTTTTTCCGTCATTGGCCGGAAGACGCTCGCCGGGGCGCCCGCGCGGCCGGTGGTTGCCGTAGGTTAGCTCAGGCGGTTTTTTCGCTGACGTTGAGCCATTCGACGCCGGCCTTCTTCAGGGCGTAGCCTGTTTCCCGCAAATAATCGCCGTAGCACAGCATCCAATGGAATCCCCCCATTTCCCGGGCGAGTCGAACCCCGTCGCCTTCGATGGCGACATCCAACTGAGTCGTACAAACGTCGAGTGTTGGATGGTCGAGCACGCGGCCACGGAACCCAACCCACCGGTTGCCGGCAAAGTTGGACGCGATCGCGGTCAGTTCCTGGCCGCGGCGCATCGCCACCCGCGGCGCCGCGCCGAAGTCCGACTCGAAGTGCGTCCGGATGAACACCGGTTCGAGGTTCTTTCCGTCCATTCTTCGGGGCGCGGCGCAGTGGGCGAACGTCATCACGTTGCGGTGGGGGAAGGTGGGGTTGCAGAAGAAAACGGGCTTGCCCGAAACGCCGTGGAGTAAAAGCCCCGTGGGTATGGCGACGAAATCGGATTCGCAAAAAGCCAGGTAACCCGAGTCGTTCAACAGCGTGAGCGTCAAGCACGCCGTGGTCTGGGCGATGGGGAGGATGGCGGTCATGCACTCGGCCACGGTGATGGCATTCGTCTTGTGCTCCTCCATGAGATCGAGAAAGACCTCGGTCAACACGAAGGCCCTTTCCACGAACCCGCGCATCGCGTCGAGGGTCGCTGGTCTTCCTTTTCCCGCCAGAAGCTCGGCCGTGGTCAGCTCTTCCTGTAGGGGCAGCAAGGTGACGCCGGGCGCTTCGAGATACGCCCTGGCCTCGCTTCGACACCGCTGGACCCGTTGAGGTTGGGCCATCGCGGCCTGGATCCGGTCGCCGAGTTCCTGGTGGGGGACGGTGACGTATTCGAGGCCCCACCGCTGGCGGGCGCGGGCGGGGGCCTCGCGTCCCGCCGCTCCCCAGCCCGCCGGCCCCCCGATGCACACGATTCGCTTGTTGCGAATCTCTTTTACGCCGCTCAACGCCCGCAGTCGCCACAGCAGCTCGTCGTACTCGTCGACAACCACGTCCTCGACACTCAGGTTGCCCGGCTTTTGGAATTCGTCGGTTCGCTGCCGCAGCAACTGCGGATGGGTGAAGATGTAGCCGCGGTACGCCGGACCGCTCCGATGCCGAGTGAATTCGACGTTCAGCTTGTTCGAGTCGAGCAAAGCCATCAAGGTGGAGATGCCGCCGTAGGGGTTGCCCGTGTCCGTGGCGTGGTACAAAATCACCCCATCATGGTCGGCCGCGGCCACCTGCTTGGCCTCTTCGGGGTTGCGGACCGAGACCAGGGGAAGCACTTCCAGTGGGAAATCGCTCTTTGCCGCCAGGGCCTGGAGTTCGGCGCGGATGCGGTTTCGTTCCTCGTCGGCGTGGGCCTCGGTGATCAAACCGGACCAAGTCCTCCAACTCATGGCCTGGCGCCGCTGGGCGATCTTGTACACCAGCACCGGCTGCATGCGGAGTGGTTTGCGGAGCGGAGGATTGGACCGCGTGGGCACATGGGACGTTTCGGCGGCAAGCCCCATGGCCCCGCCCAAGGCCACCGCGCCCGCGCAGGCCATGAAACTCCGCCTCGTCATGTCCGTCAACCGGTGTGCGCAACAACCCAAGGAGCAACAGCCGTGATCGCAGGATTCCCGTTCACTCATGTCGCTTGCCTCCAAGGACGATTCATGTTGCGAGGATCGCTCTTTTTCGAGGTTCAAACATCGACCGGGTCGCCCGGGGCTGGTCGGTCGCGTGCAAGCAGCGCCGGAACTGGATCGGGCTAATGTTCGCGGTTGCGATCGGGCGCGAATCTTCTTTTCCTGTCCGTGTTGCCCGGTTTCGTGTAACCGGAGGTCACGTAACCCTGTATTACTTGATGTTCGGCGCGATTGCCATTCGGTTGGGGCGTCTTTTCCAAGGTTGACACACCGTCGTGGGGAAGCATAACATGGCTTTAGAGGCAGAGGGAGGGCCTATTTCAAAACCACCCCCCTGCCGGCGGCGGCATAGGGTAGTTGGTGGGGCGGTCTCTTGCGAGGCGATGCTTGCGTGCTGGATTGGGCCGCCGCGCGATGGAGGTCGAGGTTGCGAGTGATGAATTTTCCCTCCAGGCCCAAAGAGGCGGCGCCGCCTGGACCGGGGGCCACGTGTTCGCCTTCCCAAGTTGATGGGAAGCGACGTGGCCTGTTGCGGGCGATGTTCGGTTCGGCGATGGGATTGGGGTTCAGCGCCTTGGGGCTGGCCAGCGGGCTTTGGGCCGCGGCCACCGCCCGCTTCATGATGCCCAACGCGATCGCCGAACCGCCCAGCCGGTTCAAGGTCGGTCACCCGGCCGACTATCCGCCCAACACCGTGGCGACGAGGTTTCGAGATCGCTTTGGGGTTTGGGTGGTGCACGGTTCGTATCGAGGCAAGTCTCAGATTTTCGCCCTGCGGACCGTATGCACGCACCTCGGTTGCATCACCCTTTGGCAACCCAACGAGCGGCGATTCAAGTGCCCATGCCACGGCAGCGGTTTTTCGGCCGAGGGGATCAACCTCGAGGGGCCTGCCCCACGACCCCTGGAACGCTGCGCGATCCGCATTGCCGACGACGGCCAACTGGAGGTCGACACGAGCCGGACCTATCGGGAGGAATTGGGCCAGTGGAACGACCCAGCAAGCTATGTGCTCGGATGAGGAATCCATAATGACGGTGGCCAAGGCAACCGTTCCCCCGCCAGGGACTGGTTCGTGGTTTGGCCCGTTTCACGCCGAAGAGTCCCGAGGGAAACAGTCCCATTTTTGCAAGCTTCGTTGCGAAAATCGGGCCAGTCCGCGGGAACGGCTAGTGGCCACGCCGCGCCGAGGGGCTAGGGCGACATCCGGATGGCGCATCGCCCCAAACGGACGGACGCCCTGCCGGCGGATGGCTTCGGCTCTTCTCTCCTCGCCTGGGCGTCCGTTTTCCTCCTTGCCCTTTTCTCCGTAACGCATGTCTTTTCGCGATAAGCTCCGCCAAACGCAGTTGTGGAAGAGCATCTTCCGCCATCCGGCCCCGGTTGACCGGCGGAACCGCGTCCTCGTGATACTGACGAATTTGATCCTGCACCTGCACCCGGTGGCAATCCAGAAACACGCGGTGCGGCTCCAGTACACGTGGTGCATGGGCGGGATCACGTTTTTCCTCTTCCTGGTCGAGACAATCACTGGCGTGTTGTTGATGTTTTACTATCGGCCAACCGTCCAGTGGGCGTACAACGACATGCTGGCCCTCCGCGACGTGGTTTCGCTCGGCGTGATCCGCGAGCTTCACCGCTGGGGCGCCCACGCCATGGTGATCGCGGTTTGGCTGCACATGCTTCGCGTGTTCCTGACCGGCAGTTACAAACCGCCGCGGGAATTCAATTGGGTGATTGGCGTGGTTTTGCTCACCTTGACCTTGCTGCTTTCGTTCACCGGGTATTTGTTGCCGTGGGACCAGTTGTCGATCTGGGCGGTCACGGTGGGGTCGAACATGGCCAAGGCGGTGCCGCTTGTGGGTCACGAAGGCCCTGGCCAGCGACTGCTTACCGTCGATGGCGTCGAGCTGATCACCAGCCGTTCCGACGCCCGATTCGCCCTGCTTGGCGCACGCGGCGTGGGCGAGGAAGCGCTGAACCGTTTCTATGTGCTTCACTGCATTGCCCTCCCGCTGGTCGCCGCCTTTTTGATGGCCGTCCATTTCTGGCGCGTGCGCAAGGACGGCGGGATCAGCGGACCTTTGTAAGGGAGCGGCCAGCGGGAACCGGGCGACACAACAGCGCTTTCGCGAGCCCCGGGTTTCGTTCCGCTTTTGGATCATGCACTTGGACTGGCACGAGTTTTCCGAAGAGATCGCCGCCACGCTTGTCGGATTCCATGCCCTGGGAGCGGCGATGAACCTCGGGGCGGCGTGGCGCGGACTGCGGGGCGGGGGCGGAGCGCGTTTTCGGGCCGCGGCGTGGCTGGCGCTGGCCGCGCTGTTCGCGATGTTTGCCGCTTGGGCCGGCCGACAGGAACCGCCCGGCCTGCCCAACTCGATCAAAACGGCCATCGATGCCGTGCTCGGGCCGGTCACGTTGTTTTTCGGATCGCTCGCCACGTTGACGGTCCTCTTTCTCGGCCGGGAGTTTTTCGTCCGTCCCTGGGTCGCCTGGAGCGCGCTCAACGCCGCGATGCTCTTTCTGGGACTGTCGTTGGCCGATCCCCATTTCGCCCAGATCGTGCTCAAGCCCGACAACTTGCCCATCGTGGCGATGATCTTTTTGCTCGGGTTCTTTACCTGGCTCGGCGCGGCCCAGGCCGTGGAGAACGACCGGCGGCGCCGCGAAGGTCAGTCCCCGCGGGAAAAAGACTTCGCCGAAAAGACCCTGGTCTGGCCCGACCTCGTGTACATCGAACTCATCTGCATGGTGGCGCTGACGACATTGTTGATCGTCTGGTCGCTGCTCGTGCGGGCGCCGCTGGAGCCGCCGGCCAACCCCGCCGTCACCCCCAACCCGTCCAAGGCCCCGTGGTACTTCGTCGGCTTGCAGGAAATGCTGGTCTTCTTCGATCCGGCGATTGCCGGCGTGGTGTTGCCTAGCCTCATCATCCTCGGCCTGGCGTTGATCCCATTCTTGGATTTCAAGACCGAGGGGTCTGGCTACTACTCGATCGCCGGGCGGCGATTCGGCTACGTGGTCTTCATGTTCGGCTTCCTCCAGTTATGGATTTTGTTGATCGTCGTGGGGACGTTTTTTCGCGGGCCGAATTGGAGTTTCTTCGGGCTCTACGAGCCGCGCGACCCGCACAAAATGCCCCTGCTGGAAAACGTGAAACTGGCGGAGCTGTTTTGGACAAGCTGGCTGGGCCTTCCCGTCCCGCAACCCGCGGACGACAGCGCCGGTCTGGCGCGGTTCGCCGCGATTGTTTGGCGCGAGATCGCCGGCATGGTGGTCCTGTTCGCCTATTTCGGGGCAATTCCTTTCGCGCTGGCGCGCACGCTGATGAAACGCCACCTGGCCCGGATGGGCAAGGCCCGATTCACGGCGATGATCTTGCTGTTGATGATGATGCTCGTCCTGCCGCTGAAGATGCTCCTCCGCTGGACCTGCCATTTGAGTTACGTGGTGAGCATGCCCGAGTACTATTTCAACTTCTGACGTTTTGGATGGCGGCAACGCGGCCGCGATCCGGGAGTCGCCATGCGGACCTCGACCGAGACTTTCTACAACATCCAGCGGTTGCACGCGATTTTCGCGGTCGCGGCGCTGGCGATGCTGGCGGTCACGGTGTGGATGGTGGCGGCCGACCACCGCCGCGAGTGGAAACGCTACCAGCGGACCTTCCGCGACCAGATCGAACCGGAGGCGGACGAGGCGGCGGCGCGGCTGGCGAGCGAGAACCCCAACCTGGATGCGCCAAGCCGATCCGAACGTGCCGCGCCAGGACCGTCTCGATTCACCCAATGGCTTCTCGGTTTGCCGCTGATCGACGCCTTGGCCAGGCCGCTGGCGATCGAGCAGATCTGGCTTCCGGACCTGACGATCGACTACCACTTCTGTCAGGTGGCCCGCTTCGACCGCTGCACCACGTGCCATCAAGGAATCACCAAGGGCTGGCCGGAGGAAATTGGCGGGCGTCTGCCGCATCCCTACCGGCCGCACCCGCGGTTGGATTTGTATTGTGGGCCGCACAGCCCGCACCCGGTGTCCGAGTTCGGCTGCACGATTTGCCACGATGGCCAGGGAAGCGCCACCGAATTCCGCTTCGCCTCGCACGCGCCCAATGATCCGCGCCAAAGGGCCGAATGGCGCCAGTCGCACGGATGGTTCTGGAACCACGACTGGGATCTTCCCATGCGGCCAAAGCGGTTTCTCCAGAGCAATTGCCTGAAGTGCCATCACGAGGTGAGCGAACTGGAACCTAGCTCGCGTTTTCCCGAACCGCCGGCGGGGAAGCTTCTGGCGGGCTATCATCTGGTGCGGCGGTTGGGCTGTTTTGGTTGCCACGAGTTGAACGGATTTGACGAATCTGGGCGTCGCATCGGTCCGGACCTCCGCTTGGAACCCAACGTTCATGAGGTCGCGTTGAGGCTCTTGGCCGATCCGAAGCTGGAACCTACTGCGCGGGGGCTGGCCCAACGCGTGATTGCCCGACCCGACGATGTTGCCGCGCGCCGCCAGTTGGCGGACGCGTTGAAAGGATCGCCACGGCCAGAGTCGCGCGTCCTGGCGGGGATGCTGGCAACGGAGAATCCTCGTCCGGGAACCATGCGCAAGGTCGGGCCGAGCCTCCGCGACGTGGCCGAGCGGCTCGACGCGGCGGCGATCGTCTCCCGCATCGCCGATCCAGCGGCTTTTCGGCCCGCGACACGCATGCCGCGGATGTTCGGAATGCACGAGCACCTGGAGGGGTTGGGCCTGGAATCGGCCCGCCGCTTCGAGCCGATCGAAATCCGCGCGATGGCCGAATACCTGCTCGCGGCCAGCCAGCCGATTGCCTCGCTCGAAGCCGCGGCCGAGGGTCCCTCGGCGGAACGGGGGAAGCGTTGGTTCCGCCTCCAAGGATGTCTGGCGTGCCATCAACACCGGGACTTTCCCGAATCGCAAGCCACCCAGGGGCCCGATTTGTCGCGACTTGCGGTAATGTTCCAAGGGCCAAAGGCGGCCGCCTGGCTGACCAGTTGGATTCGCGATCCCGCCCGCCACTCACCGCGAACTTCGATGCCAGGTTTGCTCTTGAACATGCCCTCGGGTTTCACGTCTCAGCCGAAGGGACAGCAATCGGCTGGCGAGGCGGGCTCGCCGCGCGTCGAGGATGCGGCGGCCGACATCGCGGCCTATCTGTTGTCCTCGAAGGATGGGGAGCTTCCGGCGTTGCCGCCGCTGGTCGAGTCCGATCTGGACGAACTGGCGCTTGTGTACCTGAGGACGACGTTTTCGCCGGACGTGGCGGCGAGGCATCTTCGCGAGGGCATTCCCGCCTCGATGGCGGCGGAAATCCCGCCCGATGCCGCGGAACTGCTCGGTCCGATGACGCCCGCCGACCGGCTCGACAAAAAACTCCGCTACGTGGGCCGCCGGAGCATCCGCAAGCGAGGCTGCTTCGGTTGCCACGACGTTCCAGGAATGGAAGACGCGGCGGGAATCGGGCCTGCCTTGTCCGGTTGGGGCCGAAAACCCCAGTCGCAACTGGCGTTCGAACAGGTGGCCGAGTTCCTCGATCAGCGACAAGGCATGGCCGAGGGCGGTGAAAACGATGATTCAAGCTTTTATCGCGAGGCGGTCCGCGAGGGCCGCCGCGAGGGCTTTGTCTGGCAAAAGCTCCGCGCTCCGCGAAGCTTCGATTTCCGCAAGGCTTCGGGCAAGCCGTACAACGAACACCTGCTGATGGGAAGGTTCTCGCTCACCGAGGCGGAGCGGGAGGCGATCATCACGTTCGTGCTCGGGCTGGTGGCCGAGCCGCCCAAGCCGTCCTACGTTTTCCACCCGGCCGAGCCGACCGAGGCGATCGTCGAGGGCCGCAAGGTGCTGGACCACTACGGATGCGCCCAATGCCACACCCTGGAGCTGGAGCGGTGGACCATCGAGTACGACCCGACCCAATTCCCCTCTCCCCCGCCCATGCCCGAGCACGATTTCATCCTGCCGAAAATCAGCGAGGACGAGCGAGCCGCCTCGCTCAAGGTCGACCGGCGGGGGTTGGCGCGCGTGGAGCTGGTGGGAATGCCCCAAGTCGATGGGCAGGGAAAGCTCGAGGAAACCGAAGACGACGACGGCGACCCGCGGTATGTCTTCACGCTCTGGGAACCCGCGGTGATCGCGGGAAAAGTCTGGCCGGTGGGCGGGGCGGGGGTGCTGGTTGCGCCGAAGCAGATCGTGGCCAAGCGGCCTCCGCGGGGCGGCGACTTCGCTCGCCTGCTCTATCCCGTGGCGTTGGCCGAGGCCAAGGCGGCTGGCTCGACGGCGGCGGGAAGCGAGGCCTGGGGCTGGGTGCCTCCGCCGCTGGTCCACGAAGGCCGCATGGTCCGGCCGGCATGGCTTTACGACTACCTCCTCGCCCCTCGGGTCATCCGCCCGGCCGCGGTCCTGCAAATGCCCAACTTCGCCCTCTCGCCCGCCGAGGCCCGAAAACTCGTCGGCTTCTTCGCGGCGGCGGCTGGAGCGGAGTTTCCTTACGATTCGGACGAAGGGGGGCGGGGGAAGGGTCGGGTAGCTATCGGCCCAAAGGAGATCGAGCGAATGGATCGGGCGATGCGGTTGGTGACGGATCGAACCACGTACTGCGCGAAGTGCCACCTGGTGGGCGATTTCAGTCCTGGCGGGGAGATTCGAACCACGCTGGCGCCGAACCTGCAAGACGTGGCCGCGCGGATCCGACCCGAGTTCCTCCGCCGCTGGCTGGCCAGCCCCAAGTCGGTGCTCCCCTACACGGCCATGCCGGTCAACTTCCCGCCCGATCAGCGGCTCGGACAGGACATTTTCCCCGGCTCCAGCGTCGAGCAACTCGACGCGGTCATGGAGTTGTTGCTAAACTACGATGAATATGTGCGTAGGCGCGTCTCGATCCGGCAATGGATCGAAGCGGCCAAGAAGCCATGATCGCCCGCTGTTGTCTGGCGGCAAACCGCGCCCGGTGGACGCTTGGCAGCCGAAATCGCGGAGCGAAATTTAGGGATCGCGAGAAAATAGCTTGGCCGATGGCGATTACGGAGCACGGGCATCTTGCCTGCTTTTGCCATGGCGGGCGAGACGCCCGCGCTCCGTGGTTTGCGGGCGAGGCGCCCGCGGTCCGGGATTTGCCCAGGTTGTTCTGGCCTGGTTACTTAGATGCGGAATACGGGGAGTTGTTCGATGACGCGGCGAATCGATAGGCGGAGGTTTGTGCAGGGTTCGGTGGCGGGAATGGGAACGCTGGCCGGCGCCTGGGGGGTTCCGGCGGTGCTTCGGGCCTCGGCGTCCTGGGGCGACCTTGTGGGACGCTTCGTTTACGATGGCAAGGCCCCCGAACGCAAGAAGTTGAAAGTCGATAAGGACGTGGATTGCTGCGGCAAGTTCGACATCCGCGACGAGTCGCTCATGGTCGGTCCCGACGGCGGCCTGGCCAACGTCTATCTCTATGTTCGCAGCCGCAAGGTCGACATCTGCCCCGAGATCGAGTCGTCGCTGCCCAAGCAGGTCAAGCTCGACAACCGGGACTGCATCTTCGTGCCGCATTGCCTGAGCATCTGGTACGCCAAGCAGGAGTTCTACACGGTGAACTCCGACCCGATCGCGCAGAACATCGATTTCCGGCCGCTGGGGGACCTGCCGGCGAACATCATTTTGTCGCCCGCCCCGGGCAAGAACGTGGACGCCACGTGGAAATTCAACAAGTCGCAGCTCGTGCCCGTGCCCATCGCCTGCAATTATCATCCTTGGGAAAGCGCCTTCATCCTCCCTCGCGACAATCCGTATGTGGCGATTTCGGCCTTGGACGGCACGTTCCGGATCGCGAAGCTGCCGGTCGGGAAGATCGAGTTTCAGGCCTGGCACGAGCGGGCGGGATACCTCGACACGCCGCAATGGCCGCGGGGGCGTTTCGAGCTGGAGATCCAGCCCGGCGTGAACGACTTGGGAACCATCCGCCTGGCGGCGGCGAAGTTCGAGAAGTGAGCGTGGGCGTGGCTGCCATGAGTCCTCTGTCGTTCGCCGTCCGCCTCGCGCTGGTGGTGTCGTTTTTCGCGGCGGGTTGCGGCCGGTCGCCGCCGATCGAGTTTGAATTGAATCTGGAGGGCCGCGATCCGGAGAGCGTCAGCGCGAAGCAGGCGGCGGCGATCCGCCAGACGTTGACCCAGCTCTTCGGCACGCCCAACGAGCCTCGCGTGCCTGACGGCGTGCCGCTCGATCCGGAGCGGCTGGCCATGGCGGCCGGGGCCGTGGCGGGCGACGCCCAAGGCCGCCAGCGCGGGCTATATCGACGCCACTGCGTGACGTGCCACGGGATTTCCGGCGATGGGGCAGGCCCGGCCGCCGCCGCGCTCGATCCCTATCCGCGCGACTATCGCCGCGGGGTGTTCAAATACACCTCCACCCGCTCTGGCGCCAAGCCGATCCGCAAGGACCTCCAGCGCACGCTGTACCGTGGCGTGCCGGGCACGGCCATGCCCTCGTTCGCCCATCTCGCGCCCGAGGAAACCGAGGCCTTGATCGACTACGTCATGTATCTGGCCATCCGCGGCGAAACGGAGCTTTATCTCTTGCAACTCGTGGTCGACGAGCAGTCGTATCTGCCGCCGGACATGGATCGCGTCATGGAAGAAGGCGTGGCGTCGGCCGCCGAGTCGTGGCTTCTGCCCCAACGCCGCGCGGCGGAGCTGGTGGTCGAGCCGCCGCCGCGACCGCCGGTCGACCGGCCCGAGTTGCTCGCCGCCTCGGTCGCCAAGGGACGCGAGCTGTACCTGGCCAAGGACTCGCAATGCGTGAAGTGCCACGGTCCGGAGGGCGACGGCAACGGAGAGGAGAAAGAACTGTACGACGATTGGAATAAGCCGAAGAAAGGGGTCACGCCCGAACAAACGGAGGCCCTGGCCCGACGGTTCAAGCTCCCCTTGCAGCGCTTGCGGCCGCGCGACTTTCGCAAAGGGGTGTTCCAGGGCGGCTCGGGTCCCGTGGATCTCTACATGAGGATTTGCGTGGGCATCAAGGGCACTCCCATGCCCGCCGCCGGACCGGCCCCAGGCGTTCCCGGACCCTTGAAGCCGGACGAAATCTGGCACGTGGTGGATTACGTGCGGTCGCTCGCCGAGGGGCAGCGCACGGCAAACTGACAGTCAACGGTTCATCGGAATTGGACGTGATTTTCCCGGCAAAGCCCGCCAAAGCAGGGCGATCGCCGCCCAACCTTCGCAAGGCGCGCGTGAATCCCGATGGAAAAAACGTGAAACGCGATCCTTCAACCCGCAACGCCCGTTGTTCCGCCGTCGCGCACGCACTCGCCTGGGTCGTGGCGTGCGCCACCTTTCCGCTGATCTGGATGGGCGGGTTCGTCACCACGTATCGGGCCGGAATGGCGGTGCCCGACTGGCCCTCCACGTTCGGATACAACTTGTTCTTGTATCCGCTGGAAAGCTGGTTGTCGGTGTTCGACGTCTTTCTGGAACACAGCCATCGCCTCATTGCCGCGTCGGTGGGAATGCTCACGATGGCTCTTGGCGCGGTCCTTTGGTTTTGCGATCATCGCCGCTGGATTCGCTGGCTCGGCGTGATCGCGGTGGCGGGCGTGAGCCTGCAAGGGGTGTTGGGCGGCTTGCGCGTGATCGCCGATGAGCGGTTCCTGGCCAAAATCCACGGTTGCACGGCGCCGCTGGTCTTCGCCTTGATCGGCTCGCTGGTCACGTTCACCTCCGGCGCATGGAAGGCGGGGACCAACGGGGGCGAAAACGGGCCTTTTGGCCGCGGCGGCAGCGGGTCCAAAGGGGATCGTCGCCTCGCCCTCGCCGTGGCCGCGGGCCTCTACTTCCAAATCGTCGCCGGGGCCCAGTTGCGCCACCTCACTCCCCAAGAACACGCATCCTGGTTTGTCCTCTGGGTCTGGATTCACGTGATCGCCGCGGGCCTGCTGCTCTTGGGCATCCTCTGGGTGGCTTGGCGCCTTTGCCCGGCTCGCGGCAATGCGGCGATGATCGCGCGACGAAGCCGGCTGCTGGCGGGCCTGATGCTTCCGCAACTCGTCCTCGGCGCCGCCACGTGGCTGACGAATTACGGCGTGCCGGTCTGGTTTGCGGAGTGCGTCTGGGACGTGGAATACACCGTGGTTGCCGGTGGGGCGTGGCAGGCGGTGCTCACCACGGCCCACGTCGCCGTCGCCTCGCTGCTGCTGGTGACCGCCGTTTCGCTTGCGCTCTGGCAGGCCCGCCTTGAATATCCCGAACCAGAGGCCCACGGCCATGAGTAATCTACCCGGTGGCGGGCCAACGGAGTCGGCCGCGGTTTTCGCCGAGGATACGTGTCCCCGATCGCCATCGCCGGTCGATTCCCGGCCTCGACACGCGATTCTGGCCGGAATCGGAGGAGGTCGTTGGGCCATCCTGCGGGAGTACCTCCGCCTGACGCGACCGGGGATCGTGGCCATGGTGCTGCTCACCATGGGCGTGGCGGCCCTCGTTAGCCAACCGGAGGGACCGGCCGGACTAGAATGGGTCCACGCCATGGCGGGCACTGGCCTGGTGATCGCAGGCGCTGTGGCGATCAATCAACGCCTCGAACAAACATCCGACGCGCGCATGGTCCGGACGGCCTCGCGCCCCTTGCCCGCCGGGCGATTGACCGCCCGACAGGTCGTGCTTTTCGGCATCGGCGCCAGTGCGGCTGGCATGGGCTACCTGGTGCTGCTGGCTTCGCCGAGCGTGGCGGCGCTGACGGCGGCCAGTTGGGTGGTGTATGTATGGATCTACACGCCCATGAAAACGCTTACGGCATGGCAAACGCCCCTGGGAGCACTGGCCGGGGCCATGCCCACGTTGATCGGCGCGGCCGCAACCGGATCGTTTCCCGCCGGAGTGATGCCGTTGGCCCTGTTCGGCATCGTTTATTTCTGGCAATTTCCCCACGCCATGGCCATCGCCTGGCTGCACCGGGCGGATTTCGCCGCCGCGGACTTGAAAGTGGCCACCGTGGTGGATCCGTCGGGGCGACTGGCCGCGCGCGTGGCGCTGGGCGGCGCGGCGGCCCTGCTGCCGATAAGCCTCCTGCCGTGTCTCGACGGCTCCGCCGCTTGGGGCTACGCCGCGACGGCCTTCATCCTCGGACTTTCCTATTGCGGCTGTGCCGTCGCCTTTTATCGCCGTAGGGACGACGCGCGGGCAAGGATCCTCCTTTGGGCTTCGCTGGTGTATCTGCCGGCGATTTGCGCGACGCTGGTCGCCGCGGCGCGGGGATAAACCTCGGCGGAACGGTCACGCCGTCCCGGCGAAGTCGTTCCGGCGTCCCGAGGGGGACGGTCCCATTTTCGCGAGGCCTGCGCCGCGAAAAGGACAGTCCCCGTTAACGGTTACAGATCACCAGACCGCCAGCCGTCGCCGATCAAGCCGCCTCGGTCTTGATCTCGCGGATTTCAATCGAGCCGGCCTTGACCTCGACGAACGGCTTGCCGTCCTTGATCCCCACCGTGCCGTAGCCAGTGGCGGTGCTGAGGAACGAGCGGAAGTCGCCGGCGATGCGCGGGCGGAGGTAGAGGACTTTATCGACCGCGTCGTAGCGGGCGCCGCTGAGGCCCTCGATCAGGGCGTAGCTCGCCATGGCCCGGGCGTACCAGTGACCGCACTCGTACTCGTTGAACGGGTTGCGGACGCGGCCGTCGTAGCGGTCGCGGCAGGCGCGGACGATTTCGAGTCCTTCCTCCACCATGCCCATGAACATCAGATGCGAGGCGACCTGGTATTCGATGCCCGTCCAGACCTCGTTCGAGTAGACGAAGGGCAGCGAAAGCTCGCCTCCCTTGGGCCAGGTGCAAAGCAGCAGCCCGCCTTCGTTGCCGCAGGCGTAGCTTGGCCGCTGGGGATTGGCATGGGCCGTCAGGTCGCGTTTGAAATTATGCTTGTGGACGGCCTTCAGATGGCTGGCGATCTTCTTGGCGTCGATGACCTGCCCAACCCCGCACACCAACGCCATCCACGATCCCAGCACGCCGTCCGAAAGGCAGCCGGTGCCATATTGGTATTTCGGTCCTTCTTTCTCGAACAGGGCGCGGGCCTCGGGCGAGTAGCTTCCCACCATGCTCTGGACCTCCAGCGGATTCTTGGCTCGCAGGCCCGTCCACTGGATCTTCTGGATGAAGTATTCGCCGTCGAAGAGTTCTTCCTCCATCCGGCGGAGGCCCTTTTCGAGGATCGCCGCATACTCGGAGACGTCGTCGCCAAGGGCCTTGCCCATCGCCACGGCGGCCTTCAACGCCCCGAGATAGAAGCTGGTGCACATGCCGTCCGGGCCCCAGAACTCGATGTCGTAGGTGTTGTGGTGCGGCTCTTCGAGCCAACCTTTGCGTTGCGGGTCCCACTCCTGGATGCAGTAGTTGAGGCTGGCCTTGACCTTGGGCCAGAGGCGGCGCAACCACTCGGTGTCGCCGCCGATGCGCCATTCGCGATGGACCTTCATGATCCCGCCAAGCTGGCCGTCGGCCGCGGCGTGGAAATCGTGCGCCAGCGGCCGGATCGGAAGCGCGGAGCGGAACTGCTGGTGCCCGCGGTCGTCCTGCGAGGGGCCGAACTCGGTCTCGCGCAGCGTGCGCTCCAGCGCGGGGAAGAGGTGGGGGATCGCCTGGGCATAGTTCCAGACGTGCGTGCACGAGCCGTGGCAGCAGCCGGCGCCGTCGCTGCAACCCTCCCACGCCCAAAGACGGCCGTCGGCCTGGCGCATCACGGTTGGCGACTTGAGGATGGTGAGATTGGCGGCCACGGCGTCGATCACCTCGGGCGGCAGCGTGGTGTCGTAGAAGCAATCGCTGAAACGCTTGGCCTTCTGACGCAGCTCCGCGTAGTGATCGCGCCAATAGGCGGTCACGGCGGCCAGGTCGGCGAACCGGCCAGCGTACCACGGACGGTGCGTGCCAACGTCGCCCGACGGCTTCTCCGGGTCGCGGCCGATGCGAAGATTCGTCCGGCCCACATACCACGCGAAACGCAGAACGACCGTTTTCGACGCCCCAGGTTCAAGCGAGATCGGCACGAAGAGGCTCGCGCCGGGCGAAGGCCCGCCCTCGGACACCGGCGGTCGGTCGTAGCACGCGCCCTCGGCGATGTCTTTCCAGGCCATGGTGAGCGAATCGAACCATCCGCCGCGGAACCAGGCGTGGTTCACTTTGACCGCCGGATCGTCGACCGTCGCGCTGAACGCGCCTTCCTCGTGCGGTTGGTCGTTTTTCGGCCCGCACCAAAGCGCGAAGCCGCCAGGAGCGGGTTGCACGGCCTGGGGATTGCCGGGCAAGGCCATGAAGTTCTTCGCGTTCCAGGAAAACACCGCCTCGAGGGCGGCGCCTGAGGCGTTGGTGAAGCGATATTCCAAGGCGGCCACGGGCAGGCTGGAATGGTCGGCGTCGCCTGGTTCGAAAGGGCTCCAACCGGTGATCTCGACCTCCAGGGGGATATCCTTGTCGGCCAGCGTCACCGTGGCGAAGGGAAAGCGAACGCGGAACCGCGCCTCGCGGAATCGCGGCAAACCGAACGAGGCCCCGCTGGCCCCGTTGCCCGAGCCTGGCTGCCCGAAAAGCTTCCAGCCCGGCGCCGGACCCTCGAGCACCCGAGCCGCGGCCTTGGGCTTTTTGATCGAGATCGCCGCGAAGGTACACGGTTCATGGAACACTTCGGGCTTATTGCGGAGCGAGAAGTGCGACAGCGCGCCGGTTCCCTCCAGGCAGATCATGCCGGCGCCGATCCCGCCGAGGGGAAACGCCACCCGGCTGAGCCGCTCGCCGCGGTACTCGCCGGAATACTTCGAGGGCGCGGCGGAAGCTGAACCGCTTGGAAGTTCGCCAGCGCCGGCCTTGGCCGCGTGTGAATCGGCAATCGCGGCCCCGACGGCAACGACGGCGCCGGTTTTCAATGCCTCTCGACGGGTCACATGGATCGGCTTGTTCTGTCGCATGGCGTTTCCTCAATCTTCAATCTTCAACCTTCGTCCTCGTCTTCATCTTCGGTGTCGTCGTAGTCATCGAACTAGTACGGCGTTTCATAAATCCGTCGGTCAGGGAAATGCCGGGAATCCGCCCCACCAAGGCCATTTCCTGGCGGAAATACCGGGATTCGGATAACCGATGAACTTGTGAAACGCTGTACTAGTATTCGGCGGGCGGTTTGCCGTGCGATTCGACGACCCGCGGCTTTTTCATCTGTCGGTTGGGCGGCTCGATCTTTTCGAGCGTGACGTTGAACTTCCAGGACGCCCCGAAGTCGTATAAGAATACCATGGACTGGCCTTCTTGCAACGGAAGATCGCCGATCGAGAACTCATCGGTCTGGAAGTCGGCGTCATCGACATAGGGATGCGAGACCTCGGCGTAGGCGCCGTCTCGTTGCCGAAAACGAAACTCGTACAAGTGATCGCCGTCGAACCGGTAGGCTTTGATAATGGCCCAAGCGAGGTCGTCGAGCGTATTGCGCGCCGGAATCGCGATCCGCCGCCAGGGAAAACCGAGCGTCACCTTGAAGTAATAGACGCCGTCGCGGAATTCAGTCTCTGGCAACCGAAGGTTGTTGCGCCATTCGGGGAAGTACTTCTGGAAAACAGGCTGCCAGACGCCGAAGTCGCGCGGCATTTTTTTCGTGCCCAAGTCCCAAGGCAAAATCTGATCGCGCGGCAGCACCGTTTCAAGGACCGCCTCGCCGAACGGGGTGCGCCGAACCGCCAGGATCCGCCACGGTTTCCCCTCGGCCGGTTCCCCGTGCTCGACGTGGGCGAGGCCGAACAACTCCATGAGGGCCAACATGCAGTAGGCCGTGAGGTTGTTCAACCTCAAGTTGTTCCGCACCTGAAGGCCTTTTTCGCCGATCAAGCCCCAAACGGTCTTCGTGAGGATCGCCAGCTCGCCGCGATATCCCCGATTTCGGTCGCCAACAAGCGACGGGGAGCCACGCAACAACCATGCTTCCAACAAGTTGAAGTATTGTTCCGTGAAATTGAGCGACCGCCACGACTCGAGCAGGACCGGATCGAGGACCAGCCTGCCCGAAGTCTTGCTTGCCCCTTGCGGCACGGCCAATTGCGTTGCCCTCAGCAGGAGGTACAAGCCGTTCAGGTGCGGGTAGGAAGCTTGCTGCGGACGCGTCATCCGCAGACGCAACGGCCTGGTCATCCTGGAATCTAGCTCGACCAGCACTTCCGGCGGCAGCAGATGGCTTGGCCCCGGCGCACGCAGCCCCTCCGTGCCGAAGGCATCCAACACGGTCTCGAAGTCGCGGAGGACCGTCCCGGGATGGTCCAAGTCGATTTTTTGCTGACGGAAGAGTTCAGCATGGGACTTCTTGATTTGAGACATGACATCCTCCTCGGAGTTTGTCCGAGAACCCTCGTTCGTCGCCAGGCAACGCAGGCAACGGACAGACGAGGCCTCGCCGACAAGTTTACCATTTTTCTTCCCGACGAAAAGACACCGGAAATAATTCGTCCGCGAGGCGATCTGCTCGAGTAATTTATACTCCGCACGCGTTGAGATGACATGTTTTTTAGGCGAAAAGGACTCATTCTCGCCCGCGCGCAAAATAGCGCGAGGATCGCCGGCTAGAGGTTGTGCGAAGACGCCCGTTGACGGGCGTTTGCCGCCGCAGGCGGGCTTCGGCCCGGCATTCATGCCGGGTATCCGTGGACCAACGCCACGGCGCGAGGCCCGTTGACGGGCCTTCTCGCTGGGACGGCTTTGAGCCTACCGATTCCGTTGGCGGAACCGCTCGAACGGGTCGCGCAGGGTGAGGAAACGGCCTGAACGCCGCCCGCAATGCCCGCCATGACCAATGCGGGCAAGATGCCTGCGCTCCCCAGGGGAAGCGGCCTCAACGCCGTCCGCGAATCTGGGAGCGCGGGCGTCTCGCCCGCAAATCACGAAGGCAGCGAGAAGCCCCGTGAACGGGGCTTAAGGTTCGCCCTGGGATCGACACCGCGACCCGGCGTGAAACGCCGGGCCGAAGACCCCCTACGGCGGACAAGGCCCGTCAACGGGCCTTAATGCTCCGCACGCGTTGAAATGAGACGTTTCTCGAATAAGAAGGACTCACATTCGGCCGCGCGGAGTATAATTCGCGGCGGGCACGGCGACCGCGTTTTCGCTACGGTGACCGGCCGCGATCCACCTTGTCCGCACGGCGCGAGGAAGCCCGCGAAGAAGGCTTTAACCGCGGCCGTCCTCGAACATGCCGTCGACGAAGGCGTCGGGATCGAAGGGGATCAGGTCGTCGAGCTTTTCGCCGACGCCGACGAATTTGACCGGCAGGCCGACTTGCTGGCGAATGGCCACGACAACGCCGCCCTTGGCGGTGCCGTCGAGCTTGGCCAGCACGATGCCCGTGCATTGGACCGCCTCGGCAAAGTGTTTGGCCTGGCTGATGCCGTTCTGGCCCGTCGTGGCGTCCAGCACCAGCAGCACTTCGTGGGGGGCATCGGGAATCTGCTTGCCCAGCACGCGGTGGATTTTGGCGAGCTGTTGCATCAGGTTCTGCTGGGTCTGGAGGCGGCCGGCGGTGTCGACGATGCACACGTCGGCGCCGTTCTGGATGGCTTGGGCCACGGCGCGGTGGGCCACGCTGGCTGGATCGGCGCCCGGCGCGCCCGTGACGATCTCGGCCCCGCATCGCTTGGCCCAGATCGTGAGCTGTTCGACCGCCGCGGCCCGGAACGTGTCCGCCGCCCCCAGCACCACTTTCTTGCCCTGGGTTTGAAACAGATGGGCCAGCTTGGCGATCGAGGTGGTCTTGCCGCAGCCGTTCACGCCGCAGACCATGATGACCGTCGGCCCGCTTTCCGCGAAACGGATGGGCGCGGCCGGCTGGTACATGAGCGTTTTCAGCTTCTGTTTGATCTGGCCGATCACGTCTTCCCATTGCACGACCCGCGCGCGGAGAGCGGTTCCCACCTCGTCCGCGGCGGCGCGGGCGGCCTGAACGCCCATGTCCGTCTTGATCAGCGTCTCGAAGACCTCGCGGACGAACGCATCATCGACCAGCCGCCCCTGGGTCTTGAACAGGTCGCGGATGTCGGTGTTCAGCAGTTGGGTGGTCTTTTTGAGACCTTGTTTCAGCTTTTCAAGGAAACCCATAAGGCATGGACGATCCTGGATGAACGGGGAGAAACGCAAGGGCAACGATCAACGATAAGGAACGCGCAAGCGGCGGAAGACGCGGAGAACAACACGCGCGGCGCGTCGGCATGTCCGCGTGGCGGGGGATTGCACATCGTTCATCCTTGCCTGGCCAGCTCGGCCTTCTCGATTTTAGCCCAAGTGTCGCGGAGCGTCACGGTGCGGTTGAAAACGAGGCATCGGGGGGTCGAGTCGGGGTCGACGCAGAAGTAGCCGAGGCGTTCGAATTGATATCGGGTTCCCGGCGCGGCCCCGGCCAGTCCAGGTTCGACATGGCACCGAACGGTTTGGAGGGAGTTTGGATTCAGGTGGTCGAGCCAGGTTTGGCCCTCGGCGACTTCCTCCGGATAGGGCTTGGCGAAGAGGTGGTCGTAGAGCCGGGCCTCGGCCTCCAGGGCATGGGCCGCCGACAACCAGTGGATCGTGCCCTTCACCTTGCGGCCGTCCGGGGCGTTGCCGCCGCGGGTAGCTGGGTCGTAAACGCAGCGCACCTCAACCACCTCGCCGGTGTTGGCATCCTTGATCACGCCGGTGCAACGAATCAGATAACCCCAACGCAGTCGCACCTCCTGGCCCGGCGAAAGGCGGAAGTATTTCTTGGGAGGGTTTTCGCGGAAATCATCCTGTTCGATGTACAGCACCCGGGAAAAGGGAACCTGGCGCGTGCCCATGCCGGGGTCTTCCGGGTTGTTGACCGCCTCGAGATACTCGACCTGGCCCTCCGGGTAGTTCTCCAGCACGACGCGCAGCGGCTTGAGGACCGCCATCGCCCGCGGGGCCCGCCGGTTCAAGTCCTCCCGGAGGCAGTCCTCCAACACCGCGATATCGACCACGCTGTCCACCTTCGACACGCCGATCCGCGCGCAGAATGCCCGGATCGCCTCCGGCGTGTAGCCGCGGCGGCGGAGACCGCAGAGGGTGGGCATTCGCGGGTCGTCCCAGCCCTGGACATGCCCGCCCTTGACTAGCTCGAGCAATTTCCGTTTGCTCATCACCGTGTAGGTGAGATTCAGCCGGGCGAATTCGATTTGCTGGGGGTGGTGAATCTTCTTGCCCCAGGGACCGCTGCCGTCGTCGGTGCGGCCTTCGTTCACCGCGTCGATGAACCAGTCGTAAAGCGGACGGTGGTTCTCGAACTCCAAAGTGCAGATGCTATGCGTGATCCCCTCGATCGAGTCCTCGAACCCGTGCGCCCAATCATACATCGGATAGATGCACCACTTGTCGCCGGTGTTGTGGTGGGGGGCGTGGATGATCCGGTACATGACCGGGTCGCGGAGGTTGAGGTTGGGATGGGCCATGTCGATCTTGGCGCGAAGCGTCTTGGCGCCGTCGGGAAACTCGCCCCGCCGCATCCGCTCGAACAACTCGAGGTTCTCTTCGACCGATCGATTGCGGTAGGGGCTGTTCTGGCCCGGCGAGGTGAGCGTGCCTCGCGCGCGGCTGACCTCTTCAGCCGAAAGGTCGCAAACATAGGCCCGGCCCTTGCGGATCAACTCGACCGCCCATTCGTACATCGCGTCAAAATAGTTCGATGCCCAAAGCACTCCGGCCTTGGGATCGGTCGGCGACATGCCAGGCCATTTGGCGCCGAGCCAGCGCACGTCCTCGATGATCGAATCGACGTACTCCTGCTCCTCCTTTTCTGGGTTCGTATCGTCCATGCGCAAATTGAACTTGCCGCCGTACTCGACCGCGATCCCATAGTTCAGGCAAATGCTCTTGGCATGGCCGATGTGCAGGTATCCGTTCGGCTCGGGAGGAAATCGCGTATGGACGCGGCCGCCGAATCGGCCCGTGCGGTTGTGCTCGTCGATGATCTCGCGGATGAAGTCCCGACCGCGAGTGGGTTCGGCGTTTCGACCCGATCCATCGCTGTTTGCCTTTTCGTTGCGGGCCTCGGAATTATTCGCTGTGTTCATGTTTTCTCTACTGGACGACCAATCGAAAGCCCCTTTTCAAACCATTCTGAAATCCTAGGGCACACGGCGTCCGCCACCCCACGGGGAACAACCACGGGACAGACTCCGCGGACGGATCGCCGAGTCCCTAACCGACCAATCCCCTCGCAACTAAAGACAGCCCCCGGACCGCGATGCTTTTTCTCCCAGAGCACCGGCCCCGGCGTTTTCCCCGCGTGAATTGGCGCGGCAACACTCGCAAAGAGGACCCCTTCCACAAGACTCGTGGGATTGCATCGAGAGTCGTTCGACGATCCGCCTGGGGGGTGCCCGGCTTGTTTCGCGGCGGGAGCGGGTCTAAGACAACGCGCCATCCCTCTTCCGTGAGTTCGCTGGAGACAAACTCTTTGCCGAAGCGGCCTTGCGCTTGGTGGCGTGATCATACACGAGGCCAAATTATAGTGCTTCCGTGCGATCATGTCAATTTCTTGGATTCCTCCGCGGCGGGTTCCGAAAAGCCCCAAGAAGAGTCAACGGCACCGAGGTCTATCTCTCCTTGCTGGGCGGTCCTCCGTGGCCCGCTGAGGAACCTCATACCACCCGGCAGACAAAGCATTTCAGGTATTCGGTCTCGGGGCAATTGACGGCCACGGGGTGGTCGGGCGAGGCCCCACGCTGTTCCAGCACCTGGACATCGCGACGGGCTTGCTGCGCCGCGCCGATCAGCACATCCCTGAAGTCTTCCCGCGAGATCACGCCCGAACAACTGCACGTCACCAGCGTTCCCGAAGGCTCGGTCAAATCCATTCCCATGCGGTTCAGCCAATGATAGGCCCGCAATGCCTCGTGGCGCGCCGCGCGAGTCCGGGCGAACTTGGGCGGGTCGAGGATCACCAGGCCAAAGCGTTCGCCGGCCGCCGCCAGCCCTTGGAGCGCCTCGAACGCCTCGCCCACCTCGAAGCGGATATTCGCGGCGCCGTTGAGTTGAGCATTGCGTTGGGCAAGCGCGATGGCCTTGGGGCTTGAGTCGAAGGCGACCACCTCGGCTGCCTCGCCGCGAGCGCTGGCGGCGATGCTGAATCCCCCCGTGTAGCAAAACATGTCCAGCACGCGCCGGCCCTTGGCGAACTGGGCGGCAACGTGGCGGTTTTCTCGTTGGTCGAGGTAGAAGCCTGTCTTATGGCCTTCCAAGAGGTCAACCTGCCAGCGAAGGCCGTTCTCATTCACCACCAGGTCGCGCTCCGGCGCCCGCCCCCAATAGAGCCCGTCGTGCAATTCGATCCCCTCGGCCTGGTTCATTCCTCGCTCGGTGCGGATCACGATCCCGCGGGCCTGGGTCAACTCGACCAGCAGGCGGCAAAGCACGGGGAGCCTGGCCTCCATGCCCAACGAGGTGATCTGCACCGCCAGATAGTCGCGATAGCGGTCCACCACCAACCCGCTCAGTCCGTCGCCCTCGCTGAAAACGAGCCTAGCCGCGCCGTCCGGGGCGTCGTAACCTAATTGCCTGCGCAAAGCGAGGGCGGTTTTGAGCCGCCGCCGCCAGAACGCCTCATCGAACTGCTCGCCGGGCGTCCACGTGTAAAGCCGCAACTGAATGCGACTGCGGCGGTTCAACAGGCCACGGGCGACGAACTTGCCGCGATGGGTAACCAGCTCCACTTCCGCGCCGTCCGCAACCTCGCCCTCGACGCGATCGATCGCCTTCCCAAACACCCAAGGATGGCGGCTGGCAAACTTCCGCGCTTTCTGCGGCTTGAGGACGACCTTGGGCAACATGTTGGCGAGGCGGCCCCCCGGTGCAAGCAAATCAGGCATCCCTCGGAGTCAAGCGGTTCGGCGAGGCCCGGTTCCCTTGGCACATGTGAACATGGAAGCTCGCGACCGCCGCACTCCGCCAACTCATTGTCGCGGCCACGGCGGCTGGCGTCAACCGCCAAGGCAAAGCGGCCGCTCCCCCGGCCCCCGGGCCGCTACGCAACCGGCTCCAAAGCGGCTGCACACCTTGCGCGTGGTCGAGAAAAGGTGAGATTCTCGGCAGTGGAAAGCCGTTTGCTCTCGGGCGCAGGATATCTGTACTACAAAGCCCAGGCATTGTGAAAATGTTCACAAAGATATCACGCGGCAAAGGCGTTAAGTTGTAGCAACGTTACGTGTTGTGAGCGGCACCAGGCCGTAATGATTTCTCGGCCTTTGGTGGTCACATGGTATCGCCCGATGCGAAGGCCCGTTGACGGGCCTTCGCCGCCGTAGGCGGTCTGGAGGCCCGGCGTTTGACGCCGGGTCGGGGTTTCGATCACGCGCTGAACCTCAAGCCCCGTTGACGGGGCTTCTCGGTGCGTTGGTGAATTGCGGGCGGGACGCCCGCGCTGGGGGATTCGCGGACAGCGTTTAGGCCGCCTCCTCTTTGGAGCGCGGGCATCTTGCCGCATTTGTTTTTTTGCGGGCGGAACGCCCGCGCTCCATGTTTTGTCCCAGCGAGAAGGCCCGTCAACGGGCCTCGGGCCGTGGCGTTGCCCCACGGCTACCCGGCATGAATGCCGGGCCGAAGACCGCCTGCGGCGGCCAACGCCCGTAGGCGGGCGTCGTCGCACAACCTCTTGCCCGCGATCTTTTCCTGTCGATCCTCGGCCCCTCCTGGTTCCCGTTGTCGATCTGCAAAATCTTGTCCGGCGTTTTCGTCCCGGGGGACGTTTGACGGCAGCCGATCGATTCATCTTACGTCTGAATTGCAGAGCCACTGCACCGACCGCTTGCTTGAGGGAGTCAGGATGGAATAGAATCTGGCCCTGGGAGGGCTTGCGTGACGCGAGATGGTTTGCTTTTCCCAGCGGGCGCGTCCAAAAGACCCGAAGCAGCTTGTGAGAGCAAAGCAGCCTTCGCGGGGCTCAAGTGACGATCGGGTGAGGATGGATTCCTTGCCTGCCTTGGTGTTCGGCGTCGAATGCGGCTGGTTATGCGATTGTCGGTCCATTATCGAGAGAAGGTCATGAGTACGATCCACACGAATCATCGGGATTCCCGGCGTCGGTTTCTTGGCTTGGGCGCGGCGGCGGCCGTGGCGACCGTGGCGCCTCGTTACGTGTTGGGCGGACCCAAGTTCGTGGCGCCCAGCGAGAAGGTCAACATTGCCATAGTGGGCGCGGGCGGGCAGGGACGCACGAACGCTCGAAACCTCTTCCACGAGAAGGAGGCCCAGATCATCGCCGTGTGCGACGTGGCGGAAAAGACCGATCTGAGCGCGTTCTATTATGGCGGCCACGCGGGACGCTCGGTCGTGAAAGCCGAGGTGGAGAAGCATTACCAGGAGACGATTCCCTCGTTCCGCTGCCTTGAATTCGAGGATTTTCGCGTCATGCTGGAAAAGGAAAAGGCCATCGACGCGGTCCTGTGCGCCACGCCCGATCACCTCCATGCCGTGGTCTCGATCGCGGCCATGAGGGCCGGCAAGCACGTTTATTGCGAGAAGCCGCTGACGCACTGCGTCTGGGAGGCCCGCCAGGTGGCGCGCGTGGCCAGGGAGACCGGCGTGGCCACGCAGATGGGCAACCAGGGCCATTCGGGCGAAGGGATCCGCCAGACGTGCGAGTGGATTTGGGACGGCGCGATCGGACCGGTCCGAGAGGTCCACGCCTGGAGCGACACCGGCAAATGGGCCACGGGCCGCGGCCGCCCGAAGGAAACGCCTCCCGTGCCGGAAGGGTTGAACTGGGATCTTTGGCTGGGGCCTCGGGAAACACGGCCGTATCACCCGGCCTATGCGCCTTACAACTGGCGTGGATGGTGGGCCTTTGGCACGGGGGCCATTGGCGACATGGCCTGCCACAACATCGATCCCGCCGTCTGGGCCTTGAAACTCGAATGCCCCTTGAGCGTCGAGGCCACTTCCGAGCAGATCGACGACGAGGTGGCCTCGGCGTGCGGCGCGATCCATCGCTACGAGTTTGGGCCGCGGGGCGACATGCCCCCGCTGACCTTGATTTGGTACGACGGCGGCCTCCGCCCGCCCGTGCCCAAGGGCATCGATCCGAAGGATCCTCGCCAGCGGTTGGGCGAGGGCGGCAACGGCATCCTCTTCATTGGCGACAAGGGAATGATCACCTGCGCCGGCTGGGGCGGCATGCCACGCCTGCTCCCGCTCCAGTTGCATCGCGAGTACAAGCGGCCAGACAAGACGCTGCCGCGATCCAAGGGCCATCACGCCGATTGGATTGCCGCCTGCAAGGGAGGCAAGCCGGCCAGCGCCGATTTCCAGTACAGTGCCCGACTGACCGAATTAGTCCTCTTGGGCAGCGTCGCGCTCCGCGCCAAGAAGAAGCTCGTCTGGAACGGTCCGGCCATGAAGGCCGACAACGCGCCCGAGGCGGACCAGTTCCTCATGGATCAGTACCGCAAGGGTTGGGAAATCGTTTGAGCCGGTTGGGTCGGCCGGCGGGCTTGGCTTCGCCACCCGGATCACCGCAAGGCCATGGCCCAACCCGGGCATTCGGGTCGGGTGCCAGACCCTGAACTCTCACCAAGGGCATGGTCAGAATTGGGTTGGGGGCATGACCGCCGGCTTTGCGAAGAGGGTAGGCGGAATCGGGGACCGACGCCGCGATACTGCATAGATCGATGACTCCGGGCGCACCAATTGGCCTCGCCACGAGCGACGACCGCTGACTTGTCGCCGCCTGGAAATCCGGAGAAAGCAGAGGCTCGATGTGCGAAAAGAAGGTTATCTTGTTTTCCAATTGGGCCGTATTTCCTGCTCACGCCCCGGGAAACGTTATGAAGCGACAATTCGTCACCGTCGTTGCGCTAGCCATCGCGTCAGGCCTGGTCTCGCGCGCGTTGGGCGAAGGCTCGGCGCCTTCCCGTTGGAAAATGCTTTTCTCCGACAGCCAAGACCTTGCGGACGTTTGGGGGATGCCGCGGTTCGGGGCGACGCCGGTTCGTCGGATTGGGGAGTGCCCACTGCCAGGCTTCACGCTGATCGCCGGCTTTCCGCGCCCGGATGGCTCGTGGGAGGTCTTCGGCCAGCAAGCCACGGAAATCGCCCGCGGCAGCGAGCCTTACGACCGCGTCGCGGCCTGGAGCCTGGTCCGTTGCGTCACGCGGGATGGACGAAAGTTCGAAAACGTGCGAACGGTCTTCCAGTCGCCCCGCGCGGCCTGGACCGACCACGCCGCCATGGCGTACAACCCGGCCGCAAAAGAGTACCTCCTGCTCAAGCTCAAGGTCGATCGGTGGGGATTCGCCTACACGGCTTTTTTCAGCCCCGACGGGGCGCAGTGGAATGAGCATCCGGGCAATCCGCTGTTTTATGACGGCGACGCGATGAGCCTGTTTTGGAGTCCGGTGTTGCGGAGGTTCGTCTGTGTCAGCAAGAGCCTTCAACCCCATCGCAAGCGCATTCTCGATCACGGCGGTCCCACGCCTTCGTTGGGCGACGATTCGCTTCGCGACCGCCGCGTGCTGATGATGCGGTCGAGCGTCGATGGACGGCTTTGGGAACCGTCGGTCTCGCTTTCCGACGTTTGGAACCGCCACGGCCGCAAGGGCGCGGCGCCCTCGGAATGGTTGACCGTTCCCGACGCCGACGATCCGCCCGATCTCGAGTTCTACAGCGGCAATGGTTTCTGGTATGGTGACCGGGCCTACATGCTGGTCTTGAACTACGCGGCCAGCCCGTTGGCCCCGCGCAAGCACGGCCCGCAACTCGACAACGAATGGTGGACTAGCCGCGATGGTCTTCATTGGAGTCGCCCAGCGCGGGAAACGAACGCCCTCGACGTTTTTCCCGAAATTCCGCGGTTGGAAACGCCGCCGATCGTCCTTCATGGCACGATCCTGTTTCACCGCGGCGGTCTGTTGCTGGGACTCCCGGAGGATCGAATCACGTTCGTCACCTCGCGGGCCAACAGCGAATTTTCGACCAAACCGTTTACGATGCCCCCTGGGGGCCTGATGCTCAACGCGGCGGTGCCCTCGCCCGAACGACCCTTCGCCAAAGAACAAGCCTACGTGATGGCGACGGTTCTCGATCAGTCCAACGCGGTCATCCCTGGTTTCGAGGCGGAAAAATGCGTCATTCGGAACCAGGATCGCGGCGACATTCCCTTGCAATGGGGCAATGCTTCGCCGCGCTCGCTTGCCGGGCGCGTGGTGCGTCTACGGTTCTTCCTTCGCGGCGCGAACATTTATGCCGTGGCCGAGGGAACTTCGCCCTGAAGCGAGGAAGCTTGATTCTTGTCCACAACGCGACCGCCCGGCGCGCGGCTGTCCCGCCGCTGGCCGCGGCAACGCCGAGCAAGTCGTCGGCTTGAATCGACTGCCTTTCGGTCAGCGTCGCGCGGAACCGGCCCACGTGCGCCGGCAAGTAATGCGAATTTCCGCGTGGTAGGGTGACACGGCCCACGCTTTCGCGAAGGGCAGATCTGAATCGCGGAGCGACGCCACCCGCACCCGTGCAAGACTCTGGGCGTGCTACCCGGCTCGCGCTCGTGGCTCAAACGGGCGAAGATCAAAAAAGAACGGTTGGCGATTTTTCAGGGCCTCGCGACTTGACGCGAAACGGCAAGATGATGATACTGCGTCTCAATTGCATCTTTGGATCGCTCCCCAGGAAAGGTGCTCCACACCGGGGCAGTGGATATTTGTGCAACACGCACCTGGCAAAAACGTCTGGAAACGCCCGAACACCACGAAGATTTCACTCGCCCGTGTCCCGCGGCCGTCGCGCAAACGGCGAGTTCACCCCTATTTCGGAGAAGTGTCCATGGTTTGCGAGTCTTGTCCCCGTCGTTCGCCGCGACAAAGCGGCTTTACGCTGATCGAGTTGTTGGTCGTGATTGCGATCATCGGGATGCTGCTGGCGTTGCTTTTGCCCGCCGTGCAACAGGCCCGCGAAGCGGCCCGCCGCATGCAATGTACGAACAACCTGAAACAGATCACCCTGGCCATGCACAACTTCGAGAATACTTATGGACACCTTCCTTTCGGCGACCGGCTCAACGATGCGAACGTGAACAAGGTGGGACCAGGCGTGCAGATTCTTCCCTACGTCGAACAGAAGTCGCTCTACGACCGGTACAACTGGTCGATCCACTGGTACGACCCAGGCAATAGCGGCGTGGTCCAGACCCCGCTGAGCGTCTTCGTCTGCCCTTCCACGCCGAATTCGCAAAGGCTGTCCAGCGGCGGCGAGGGCGGCGTGGCGTTCACGGCGGCGGCCACCGACTACATGCCGCCTAGCGGGGTCGGCAACAACGAGAAGAACTTCGTGCAAGCCAACTACGGCATGACCATCCGCGACGACAAGGCGATGCTCACCAAGAAAGTGAAGCAGGCCAACTACCTCCGCGACGCCACCGACGGCCTTTCCAACAGCATCATGTACACCGAATGCGCTGGAAAGCCCGACGTGTGGAGCAACGGGCGAAGGACCGGCGGTACGAACACCAAGACGGGCTGGGCAAGCCACGCCACGGGGTTTGATCCGCGGATGTTCGTGCCGGGAACCTGCTCGGGCGTGGGGTCCTGCGCGGTCAATTGCTGCAACGATCAAGGCGTCTACGCCTTCCACCCAGGCGGCGCCAACGTGGGAATGGGTGACGGATCGGTCCGCTTCCTCAGCGCGACGATCTCGCCGGTGACTTTCGTGTCGCTCCTGACGCGCGCCAACGGCGAGGTCATCGCCGATTATTGAAGGCCCCCGCTCCATGCCCACGCCACCCACCCCGCGTCCCAAGAGCAACCGGCTGTTGATCCGGTTCCGCCAGTGGCATTCCTGGGGCGGTTTGCTCCTGTCGCTTTTCATCCTGGTCGTGGCCGCGACCGGGATTTTGTTGAATCACAAGGACATCTTGTTTCACCCTGGTGCGAGCGCGGGTCCGACCGGGGCGCTGAGCACGACGGTGGATTTGGCATCCTTGCCTGTCCGTTGGGATCGCGCCTTGGAACTTGCCCGCGGGCACTTCGGGGAGGTTCCGCTGGACAAAGTCGAACTCAAGGACGAGCACGGCCGTTTGGTGTACAAAATCTCTCGGGGCCACGGGGACGAAATCCGCGTCGATGCCTGCACAGGCGAGGTGTTTTCGAAGTACGGCGCGAGTTTGTCAGGCAATGGCCGGTCCAAGCTCCACTGGCCAAAGATCGTCGGCGATTTGCACACCGGCAAGTTGTTCGGCGTTGCCGGCAAGCTGGTGGTCGATTTGACCGGCATCGCCATCATCGCCCTGGCCCTGACGGGGATCTATCTCTGGGCCATGCCCGTGTTTCGCAGGCGAAGACGAGACTGAGATCGGGCTCCCGACACTATTTCGATGGGGCAAACGCCACCTCTTGTGTGGGTTGCGGGGGTTCCGCTGCATCTGCTGGGTGCCGCCAAGACGACCTCGCCAGGAAAATCGCCAACCCCCACTTCGGGGTGAAAGACCAATTGGCAAGGGTCGCCAGAAAATTAACGACAAATTCAGAAAGTAAGAGCTATCGCTGGGAATTCGCTCTTTTTCTAAGAAATCCGAGATTATCCACTTATCCTGCTTGCTGGCGCCTGCAAACCATCATTTCGGTCATATACGGACAACCCAAAAACACCATTGGCGGTGTCCGTTTCTCGTTGATTCGCCTTGACCGGCCTGGGGGAAAGCAATATCCTCCGCGCGCGAATGTCCATCTTTTCACGTGGCATATCAGCCTCTTTTGGAGTGTGGGACAGCATGAGGCCCCAACGAATACTGC
>Ga0209101_1000526_pt1 | contig 31235 bp, 26 predicted proteins | sample ConPoolayeCmetaG_FD_185481 | JGI IMG/M metagenome (GOLD analysis project Ga0209101, IMG submission 185481) | Hot spring microbial mat communities from California, USA to study Microbial Dark Matter (Phase II) - Cone Pool mat layer C metaG... ...
AAGAATCGAACGTTGCATGGAGGAATACTCGCTGAGGGATCCCGCTTCATTAGGCGCGGGGAAAATGGAAAAGGAATTGGCTCCCGATGGTATCCGAAGACGCTTGCTCAGAGAGTTGTCAATCTCAATCATATTGTGAGTAGGATTGATTTCCGTCGCGATGATGGGTTGAAAGTGATGATAGAGTTTGCCAGATGCGAGGATGCCGTCTATTTTGTCGATCCTCCCTATACTGCCGGAGGAAAAAAGGCAGGCAAACGACTCTATAAACATCATCAGATTGATCATGAACATCTATTTACGATATGTGAGTCACTCGTGGGTGATTTTCTGATGACGTACGATGAGGCAGAAGAAGTGAAAGAAATGGCACGCAGGCTTGGGTTTCAGATGCGTTTGATTCCAATGAAAAACACTCATCACACTACAATGAGGGAGTTGGTCATTGGGAGAGACTTGTCATGGTTGGACGAGCTACCTGCCGTCTGCGAATCCGAAATCGGATATAGCACAGAAAAAGCCAAGAGATAAATGTCCTGACACTCACCGCAGCCGACTGTTTCCTCGCTGCGCCCGGTCGCAGCGGAGTTCGCTGCCATTGTGTGATTATGTTCAATTTTTTGCCCACGGCCAGATGAGTGGCATAGCTGGGGGAAAAGGTTAGAGGGCTATGCAAACAAGACATCAAGTTCGAACCGAATCTCTGCGCAGACATGCACCACAGCGATTGGCAAGTCTGCCCGCCGTTTTGACCATTTTGGTGGTGATGGCCGTTGTTGCCGGGTTGGTGATTTTGTTTCCATTGGATTGGATGAAAGCGCCTTCGGTGACCGTTTCGGTCGAGCAGGAGGCTTTTTCGCCCAACCAGGATGGCAATCAGGATACCTCGGTGGTGCTTTTTGCCCTTTCCGAGTCGGCTACGGTCAGTGCGTATGTGCTCGATGATACGCGCTCCCGTGTGCGCACGTTGCTGGCCGAAGATCCGCGTATGGCCGGGCAGCATTCGGTGGTTTGGGATGGGCGTGACGATCGGGGCAAAATTGTGGTGGATGGACAGTATTATGTGCGGATCACGGCCAAAGGCTCGGCGCGCGAGAGCACCAGCACGGTGCCGGTGCTGGTCGACACGCAGGCGCCGGTAATTCGACTGGCCAATATGCCCGAGGACATGCAGGTCAAAGAAGAATTGATCGCCATCGAAGGGGTGACCGAACCGGATGCGACGGTGTGGCTCAACCGTGAGCCACGACCGGTGCCGATCGATTCCAGCGGCGGGTTTCGGGTTGAGTATCGCCTCCAGGAGGGGGAAAATAAAATCGAACTGAGCGTGACCGATGCGGCCGGCAACAAGGCTTCGGTGATTCGCAAGGTGACGCTGGTCCTTCGTCCGCCCGACATTGTGGTGGATAACCCGCCCAACGATTTGTGGATCAACCAAAAGCTGCTGAGTGTCAAGGGCAAGGTGCCGCCCGGCACCACGCTTACGGTGGCCGGCAAGACGGCCAAGGTCGATGCAGAAGGCAATTTTGAAGTGGATGTGTTGCTGCAAGAGGGTGAAAACCTGCTCAGTTTTGAGGCGACCGACCGGGTAGGAAATGTGGCCCGTGCCGAGCGGCGGGTGTATCTCAAGACGCGGCCGCCGGTTCTTTCGCTGACTTCGGTCAAAGAAGGCATGGAAGTTAGCGAGCCGTCGTTGCTGGTTACCGGTCAGACGGAGGTTGGCGCGTCGGTGCGGGTGAACGGGCGCGAGCTGGCCGTGGACAGCCGGGGTGGCTTTCAGGCCTTGGTCAGTCTGGTTGAAGGGGATAATCTGATCAAGGCCGAGGCGGTTGACCGGGCCGGCAACACCAATACCCTTTCCCGACGGGTCACCTATGTCACGCCGAAGGCGCAAACCGTTCCTCCGCAGTTGAACATTGTTTTGCCGGCGCTGGTGCTCGGTGCGGGGACGATTTTGGCTACCTGGTTGTTGTTGGGTGGCTGGCTCAGCCCTATTTCGATCTCTTTTGCTGCCGACCGGCCGGCCATTTTTCCCGATGTAAACGGCAACGCCGATCCGGTGCTGCTCAGCCTCGATCTGTCGCGGGCAGCCAAAGTGACGGTTGATGTGTGGAACCAGAATGATGAATTGGTGGCCACGTTGCTCTATCGTCGTCGGCGCGATTCGGGCGAGCACATTTTGGTTTGGGATGGACGCGATGATGACGGCAACCCCGTGCCATTGGGATTGTACGAGATCGAGGCGACGGCCACTACCCTGACCACCTCGGTGAGCAGCACGGTGCAGGTGCGGGTGGATACGCCGGTGCCCTTGCTCACCGGTCATCGGCAGACCGACCGGACAACGGTGGGATGATGCCGCGCAACGACTATCAGATTGCGCCAAACGTTGGTTGAAAAACCCGGTAGACCACGGGGATTCATCTGGAGTTGGAGCCTTCAGGCGGGACTCCGGCTCAAGCCTCAACTCCACAACTTGGGTCTACTGAGACTGTTCAGGCCGACGTTTGGCGCAAGTTTTTTGTCGTTGACCGGGTGTCAAAGCGATGGTAACAAATTGGAGTTTGAGGCGAGTTACCCGGCCGGTATGGTGTGAGGTGTTGGCTCCGGCCGGGCGGAGGAGGTCACATGTTGATCGCGCTGATTGTGGTTGAAGTGCTGTTGATGGCTGCCTGGCCGGTGGCGTTGGCCATATTTTTGCGTCGTCGTTGGGGATTGCCGTGGCCGGGTTTGATCGGTGGTGTGGTGGCGTTCATCGGTTCACAGGTGGTTCACCTGCCGCTGAATGCCGGGCTGACGGCGTTGTTTCGCATGTCTTGGATGCCCAAGCCCTCCCCTGCTTGGGCTTTGCCTTTCAATGCCGTGGTGTTGGGGCTCACCGCCGGGCTGTGTGAAGAAACGGCGCGCTATGTGGTGTTTCGTTTTTGGCTCAAAGCGGCACGGGGATGGCGAGCCGCGGTTTGGTATGGCGTTGGGCATGGCGGTATCGAGTCGTTGCTCACCGGTTTGTTGGTTGCGGTCACGCTGGTCAACATGATCGTTTTGCGTGGCCTGGATCCTGCCCGGTTGCCTGTACCGCCGGAACAACAGGCGATGGTCGCCCGGCAGGTGGCCGAATTCTGGAACACACCGCTGTACATGCCTTTGCTGGCCGCGCTGGAACGAGGCATGGCGATCATATTGCACCTGACCCTGTCGACGCTGGTGATGTGGGCCGTTGTGCGAGGCAAGGTCTGGCCGTTGCCGGCGGCGATCGGTCTGCACGCGCTGTTTAATGCGCTGGCCGTGTATGTCAACGTTACCTGGGGGGCAATGGCTGCCGAAGGTGTGCTGGCCTTGCTCACGCCGGGCTGTGTTGCCCTCTTGTGGGCGACTCGACGCCGGCTAAGTGAATGAGGAATTGGATTCTGCGAACCAGTAATCTGGCCAGTAATCTGGCCAGTAATCTGGCCAGTGATCTGGCCAGTAATCTGGCCAGTGATCTGGCCAGTAATCTGGCCAGTAATCTGGTAGTGCAAGTTTTAGCCGGGTCGGCTGAAGCTTCAATTCTAGACTCTGGCGATTTTGGGCGTTGAGGCTTCAGCCGGTTTACATCCTGGTGGTGGAAATTCGGCTAAAGCCTCGACTCCATTACCAGATGTAGACTTGGTTCAATTCTCGAAAACGGCCAATTGGGTAAAGTGACAAAGGTCTGCGACAGCTTCGGCAAAGCGTGGTATGCTGAGAAAAGATATGTTTTGTCGGAGGATGTATGAAGCAGATCGATCGTTCTGAAATTACCCCTGAACACCTGTACCTGTCACGGCGCAAATTCATCCGCGGGATGGGTGCCGCGTTGATCGGCGCGGCTGCGGCGGCCTGTGCCCCAACCGATTTCCCGCAAGATGAACTTGAGCCAACAGAGGGTCAGACGCCGCCGGTTTCCGAGTCGTTGTCCGAGCCGAGCGGGGAATCCACTCCTGTTGTCGGCGGAACGCAAAAAAAGACGGACGAGCAGGGCAACCCGTTGACCAAGGAAGCGGCGATCAACAGCTATAACAACTATTACGAGTTTTCCTTTGAAAAAGACCGGGTGGCCGGCCTGGCCCGTTTCTTCAAGACCGATCCATGGTCGTTGGAGGTAGGCGGGCTAGTCGGCAAACCGCGCACGTTTGACATCTCGGATTTGCTTAAATTTACTCAACAAGAACGCATCTATCGTATGCGCTGTGTGGAAGGCTGGTCGATGGTCATTCCGTGGATGGGTTTTCCGCTGGCCGAGTTGCTCCGTGAGGTTGAGCCGACTGCTGAGGCACGTTTTGTGCGTTTTGAAACCGTTTACCGACCTGAAGAAATGCCCGGTCAGAGAAGCAACGAGATTCCCTGGCCTTATGTTGAGGGGTTGCGTCTGGACGAGGCAATGCATGATCTGACCATTCTGGCGACCGGGCTGTACGGCAAGGCGCTGCGTCCACAGACCGGCGCGCCGGTGCGGCTGGTGGTGCCCTGGAAGTATGGGTTCAAGAGCATCAAATCGGTTGTGCGCATTGATTTGGTGTCCGAGATGCCTGTTTCGACCTGGATGGCGCTGGCGCCGCGTGAATACGGCTTTTATGCCAACGTTAACCCGAATGTCCCCCACCCTCGCTGGTCGCAGGCCACAGAGCGGCGTATTGGTGAAACGAAACGGCGGCCGACGTTGTTGTTTAACGGCTACGATGAGGTGGCCGGGTTGTATGAGGGGATGGATCTGGCCAAGTGGTATTAGCGGTTGGGTATCTGATTCTGGTCTGACCAGCAGGTCATCGGTGTGCTATACCAGGGGATTGAAATGGGTGAGGCGAGAAACAGACGCGGGATCGACTGGATGGCAGCCGTGCATGGTGGGGCGTCGTTGCCGCTGGGTGTGCTGCTCGTTCGCCTGGTCGGGGGGTGGCTGAGCGTTGACCCGCTGCGGGCGGTGATTTTGAGCACCGGTCGGACGGCTTTGACGCTGTTAGTGCTTTCGCTGGCCTGTACGCCGGTTGGATGGTTGATCGGCCGGCGGGTGGTTGTGCGGGCGCGCAAGCTGTTGGGGCTGTATGGATTTGCCTATGCTGCGTTGCACGTGGTGCTCTTTGTCGGTGTGGATTACGGGTTTGATCTGCGGTTGGTTGGGGGCGAGGTGGGGGGCAAGCGCTTTCTGCAGGCCGGGTTGGCGGCGTTTTTGCTTTTGTTGCCGTTGGCGTTGACTTCGACGGGGGGCTGGATGCGGCGTTTGGGGCGGTGGTGGAAGGTGTTGCACCGTTTGGTTTATGTTGCTGTGCCGCTGGCGGTGTTGCATTGGGTGTGGCTGCTCAAGGTTAATCGTCCGCTGCCGTGGATTTATGGGGTGGTGGTACTGGCCTTGCTTGCGTTGCGGCTGCCGTTGTTTCCAAGGAGGATGGCTCGTTTGCGCCGATAGATTGGCTTGCTTGCCTGGATGTGATGTGCTATACTTTAATTTGTCGGTGTTTTTTATTTTTTATTCAAGGAGGGAAAAATGGCTTCAGGAGTCAAAGCAGGGCTGATCGGTGCGGCGGCAGGGATTGTGCTGGGGTTGTTGAGTATGATTCCGGCCATCGGGTGTTGTTTTAGCGTTTTGTCACTGCTGGTGTATGTGTTGGCCGGTGTGCTGGCGGCGTTGTGGATTCCGCCGATTCGCACGGCGGGTGCGGGGGCCGTACAAGGGGCGATTGCCGGGTTGATCACCGGCATCGGCAGTTCGGTGGTGGGGGTAATCCGGGCTGTGATCTTGGCGGTGACCAGCAAGGGGTCGGTGATCGATCCGGCGACTATGGAGCAGTTGAGGGAGTTGGGGGCCGAGATCGATCCTAAGGTGTTGGAATTTATGACCGGTGCCGGCGGGGCGCTCTTGAGTGGGGCGTTGTGCTGCGTCGGTGGGCTGGCACTGGGAGTGGCGCTGGGTGCTGCCGGTGGGGCAATCTTTGCTGCGGCCAAGAAGGATTGAATCGGTGTAGGGGGACTACCCTGCCCTTGCGCGGTCTGGAGCCGGTCCGAAGAATGGCTTGGGGGATAGGTTCCTGGAATCGGCGAGGGCGAAACGAGTTCCGTTTTTATTCCAAGATTATATCTGTGTCAAGCGTCAAACGTCGTCGACGTTTGACGCTTTGTTTTCTCTCAGCCAGGTGTACATCAGGACGCCGCCGGCGACGGCGACGTTGAGGGATTCGGCTTTGCCGATCATCGGCAGGGTGGCGTTGGCATCGATGTGTATGGCTATGTCGTCTGATAGGCCGCGTGCTTCGTTGCCCAGCACCAAGGCGACTCCGCCATGTAGAATGCCTTCTCCCCACATGCGGCCGTTGTGTGCGTCGGCGCCGACGATGCGCAAGCCGGCCTTTTTTAGTTTTTGAAATAATGTGTCAATCTGCGTTGTTCTGACGATGGGGAGGTTGAACAGTGAGCCCATGGTGCCGCGCACGCTTTTGGGGTCAAAAGGGTCGACGCAGGGTTCGATCAGGATGACGGCGGCGGCGCCGACGGCGTCGGCGGTGCGGATGAGGGTGCCGAGGTTGCCGGGGTCCTGAAGGCGGTCGAGGATGAGGACCAGTTCATGGCCGCTGAGCGTGAGGTGGTCTGCTGTGGTCTCGAACAGGGCAAAGGTGGCGATGATCCCTTCTGGGGCTTCGCGTTCACAGAGGGTGTCGAGTACGGGGCGAGATACGGGGATCAACTCGGCGTGGGTTTGGGCAAAGCGGGTCAGCAAGGTGGTGGCGGGTTGGGCGGTGATGAGGTCTGGGCAGTAAAAGACGGTAATCGGATGGGCGCCGGCGTTGAGGGCCAGGGTGAGTAGGGGGAGTCCTTCGACCAGGAATTGGCCCTGTCGCTGGCGGTGTTTGCGCTGGGTTAGTTTGCGCGCTTCGACGATGCGCGGGTTGCGTGGGCTGGTGATGAGGTCGGTTTTCATATTTTGTGCTTGATGTCCTTCCAGGCTGTTTGTTTTTCTTCCGGCGTTTGTTGGAAAAAGATGTGTACACCATGTTGGGTGAGTTTGTCAAGTGCGATGATTTCGGCGGGGCCGAGAAAAATCGATTTGTGCACGCGCTTGCGGGCCGGGCCGGCGGCGATGTTGCCGACGTTGAGGGTCTCGAACAGCACGCCGCTTTGGTATAATTGGAGTGCGGTTTGTGGTGTTTTGAGTAAAACAAGGATGCGCTGTGCTGCGAGTTTGTCGAGGGTGGCGGCGGCGTTTTCGACGGTGCAGACCTGGACGGTGATGCCTTGAGGGGCGGAAAGCTGTAGCGTGTCGGAGAGGAAGGGGTCGGTGGCCAGATCGTTGTCGATGATGCAAATGGCGTCCAGGTGGAGGTGTTGCCGCCAGCCGACGGTAACCTGGCCATGGATGAGGCGGTCGTCGATGCGGAAGAACGGTGCTGCGGAAGGTTGGGTGGTGTTGGTGGACATTGGGTCAGGCCTTGTCGGTGGGCGAGTTGGTACGGCTTTGGAGTCGATTGAGGGTGTCCAGGATGATGGTTTCTGCGGACATCATCTTGAGGGTTTCGGGCGGTATTTCCATTCGTTTGAGGAGCAGGTTGGCAATTTGTTGGGCGATGGCTTCTTTATTGGTCAATTTGTAGCGACGGCGGGCAAATTCTTCGGCCAGTTGGATGTCCTGGTTGGTCAGGCGTTCGACCGGCCAGGTGGCGCTTTGAGCGGTGGCAGGTGGCAGAATGAGTCTGGATTGTCGGTGGCTCAGGCTTTCCAGGGTGATGGGGGTGCGGTCATAGATAACCAATGTGCCGGCGGCCAGGTCGCCCAGTCTGCGTGCCTGGTCGTTTAAAAACATGGTGATGACGCCGATTCCGTAATAGGCCGGCAAAAAATCTACCAGGCGAATCAGGTTGCGGATGACGGATTCGGCCAGGGTGATGGGGGTGCCGTTGGTGCGGATGACGCGCAATTTGGCCCAGCGTTTGCCGGGCGATTGGCCGTTCCATAGCATTTCGAAAAAGACATAGTACCCCCAAAGGAAGGCGAACGAGATCAGGCCCAAAATGGCGACCACCCAGGGAAAGTGGTCGGTGGCCCAGTCCAGTGGGTTTTCTTGTATGTTGTATGCGATGGAGGCGAGGATCAGGGCGATCAAGAGTTGGAGCAGTGAGATCAGGATTGTGTCGACCAGGGCGGCCAGGAAACGGGAGCCAATGCCGGCGACGGGATAATCCAGAATGACGTTTTCAGGTGTGTCGATGGAAAGGTGTTCGTCAGGGAATTGCATTGAGCTTGCCTCACGAATGGGTTTTCAAATTTGTTGGATTTATGTACAATACTGTGCCGACCATGTGGGGATGTGTCGGCCACGTTTGAATGCGATTGGTCGACGGTAGTGCCGGCATTTCTATGCCGACACAAGAATGCGAAAGGATATGCTTGTGCGCGTGGATCAATTTTACGAATCTCGGCAGGCCGATTGGCAACGGCTTGAGCAATTATTGGCCCTGTGTGAGAAGAATATTCGTCGACTTGATGCCGATCAGGTCGAGGCGTTGGGGAGTTTGTACCGTGCGGCGACGTCTGATCTGGCCGTGGCGCAACGGGATTTTCCCATGCACAAGGTTACCGCCTATGTCAATCAGTTGGTGGTCAGGGCGCATGCGACGATCTATCAAAGTGAGCCGCTGGCCTGGCGACGGTTGTGGCGATTTGTGGTTGCCGGTTTTCCGGGTGCTTTTCGCGCGGCGCTGCCTTTTATTGTTGCGGCGATGTTGATGTTTGTGCTGCCGGCTTTGCTGGCCGGGATCTGCACAGCCTGGAACCCTGATTCGGCGCGTTGGTGGTTGCCGGCGGGTGCGCACGAGCTGATTGCCAAGATTGAGGAGCGGTCTTTGTGGACGGATATTCCTGTTCAAACAAGGCCGTATGCTTCTTCGTTCATTATGAAGAACAATATCCAGGTTGCGTTTCTGGCTTTTGGCAGCGGTATTCTCGGCTGTCTGCCAACGGTCGGGATTATGATTTACAATGGTTTGCTGATCGGTGCGATTACCGGGTTGACGATACACTATGATATTGGATTCGAGCTGTGGACTTTTGTCATCGGTCATGGTGTTATCGAGCTGAGTATGATTTTTATTGCCGGCGGTTCTGGGTTGATGCTTGGTTGGGCGGTGATCTGGCCGGGATTGTTGAGTCGGCGTGATGCGCTTGTTCGTGCCGGGCGCAATGCGGTTCGTCTGGTCGTCGGCTGCGTGCCCTTGCTGGTGATCGCCGGGGTGATTGAAGGGTTTATTTCGCCGGCGGCACAGATTCCATGGTTTGTTAAATGGGCCGTTGGGTTGGTCAGCGGTGTGTTGTTGTATGGTTATTTGCTTTTCTCCGGCCGAGAGCGGTGACCGACTGTAGTCGTTTAGAGCAATATGCGTCCTTTGAGTTCCAGGTAGCGGTTGATGACGGCGGTTGAGAGTTGATCGGCAGGGACATCCAGGGTGAGGATGCCTTGGTGGCGCAGTCGGTCTAACATGATTTTGCGTGCGTCGAGCAGTTGAGTGGCCGCGGCGCGTTCGTAAACGGCTTGTGAGGTGGACGGGATCTGGCGGGCGGCGGCGTGGATGTCTGGATCGCTGATGGTGACCACCAGGGGCAGGCTGCGCTGGGCGAGTGTGGTGATGCTGTTGAGCAAGGATTGTACGCTCAATCCCCCGCTCAGATCGGTAAAGATGAGCACCAGGGCGCGGCGGCGTTGTTTGAGTGCCAGGTAATTGAATGCGCGGCGGTAATCCGGTTCGACAGGTTGGGCCTTGACGGCGTACAATGATTCGAGCATGCGATAGAACTGTCCCCTCCCCTGCCGGGGGGTGAGAAAGGCTGCTACCTGGTCGGCAAAGGTCATCAGGCCGATTTTGTCGCCCTTGCCGGTTGCCACGTAGGCGAGGAGCAGCACGGCGTTGATGGCATAGTCGAGCTTGGCGATTTGGTTGATCGGGCTTTGCATCATGCGGCCGATATCCAGGACGGCAAAGACGTTTTGGCTGCGTTCGGTTTGATATTCGATGGTGACCGGGCGGTTGTGGCGGGCGGTGGCCTTCCATTCGATGCGCCGAAAGTCGTCATCGGGCAGGTAGTCGCGCAATCGTTCGAACTCGGTTCCTTCGCCCAAGATGCGGGTGTGGCGCAAACCCATTTCTGGCAGGCGGTTTTGGCGCAAGAGCAGGTCGTAGCGGCGGATGTTCAGCAGGTTGGGGTAGACCTTGACCGGTTCGGCGGCCTGGATTGGGGCCTGTCGAATGGTCAATTTGAGTGGGCCTACCCAGCGCATGTTGATGTTGCCGAATGTGTAATCGCCACGTTGCAGGGGGCGGACGTGATAGATGCCGTGCCATTGGGCGCGGGCGGCGACTTGATCGTGGAGGATACGTGTCTGGATTTGAAAGGCGTCTGGGGGTTCGTCGCGGATCCAAAATTGGGTCGGCAGACGGTGGCGGTTGTAGATGTTCAGTTGAATTGGGTTGTCGGTGCCGAGGCTGAGTCGGGTTTCGTGCTGGCGGGAGATTTGGAAGCGGTCGATGTTTCCGGCGAGGTGCCAGTCGAGGGCCAGTATGCTCAGCACGCTCAGGAGATAGAGCCAGGCGATCGTTTCCATGGCCGGTACCCATGTGGCGAGGGCGATGATGGGGGCGGCCAGGAGGAGCAGGGCTATTCCGTAGAGGGTTGGAATCATCTTGCAACTCAACGCGGAATTTCTATCTGGCCCAGCAACCGCTGGATGACCGTGTCGGCGTTTAGCCCTTCGATTTCGGCTTCGGGGCGCAGCAGCAGGCGGTGGCGGTAGATGGGTGGAAGGACAAATTTCACGTCATCGGGGGTGACGTAATCTCGCCCGCGCAGGGCGGCGCATGTTTTGGCGGCAAGCAGCACATGGGTTGACGCGCGTGGGCTGGCGCCGAGGAGGAGATCGGGCGATTGTCGGCTCGCGGCGGCAAGTTGGGCAATGTAACGCAAGATGCCCTGTTCGACGATGACCTGCTGAATCACCTGTCTGGCTTTGAGCACGCCGGCTGCGGACAAGATCGGTTTCAGGCCGGTAGCTGCCAGGTTATGGGCGTCAAAGCCGTTGTGGTAGCGGTTCAAAATTTCGATTTCGGTTTCTAGCGGTGAATAGGTGATCAGAATCTTGAACAAAAAGCGGTCCAGTTGGGCTTCTGGCAGTGGATAGGTGCCTTCGTATTCGATTGGGTTTTGGGTGGCGATGACCATAAAAGGCGCGTCGAGGAAGTGACATTGGCCTTCGAGGTTGACCTGTCGTTCTTCCATTGCTTCCAGGAGTGCCGATTGGGTTTTGGCCGGGGCCCGGTTGATCTCATCGGCCAGGAGAATTTGGGTGAAAATGGGCCCCTTTTTCAGGTAAAATTGGCCGGATTGGATGTCGAATACGCTGGTGCCAAGGATGTCGGAAGGCATCAGGTCGGGGGTGAACTGGATGCGGGTGAATTGGGCCTGAACCAGTTGGGCCAGCGTTTTGGCCATCAAGGTTTTGCCTGTTCCGGGGACGCCTTCCAGGAGGACGTGTCCACCGGTCAGCAAGGCGATGGTCAATAATTCCAGGGCGGCTTCCTGGCCGACGATGACCCGGGCGGCCTGGGTTTTTAGTTGTTCGTACACCGTTTGCAGATCGCTTGGGTTCATCAAGACTCCTTCAACCATGTGGCAACCTGGGCTGCCAGTTGGATCATTTCGGTTTCGGTAGACGGATTGTTGAGCCGCTTCAGCCAGGTGCGAAATGCTGTGGCGTTTATGGTCGGATTGTAAAGCGCCAGGCGGGCGACGTATTCGTCGTCGGGCAGAGTGGGGTCGATCTGGTAGCGTTTGCCGAGGTGTCGCTTCAGCTGGTGGTAATATTGCAAGGCCACGGCGCGACGATGTCCGGCGCGGCGATTCAAGTTGGCCATTGCGGTGATGTATTCCAGGGGGGCGCGGCGAGCGGTGTCTTGAGGCAGAGGAACGGCGCGTCCAAAGCGTTGACCCCACAACAACAGGCTGATAAAGCCGATTGTCGCAGCGTAGAGTATGGCGTGTCCGGCGGGGGTAAATCTGAGCCAGTCGAGTGGGCCGGCCAGTTCGCGCTGAACGGCTTTTTGCCCGTGATGCCACTCGTCGAACCAGATGTCGCCGGTGCGGCGGGCCAGTGAGAGGAGGTTCAGTACCACTTCTGGATTGCCGGGTTCTTTGAGTCCGGCGTTGGAAAACACAAATGGCGTTGTGCCGAGGATCACCCGACCACGGCCGGATGAAAAAGAGAGCACCACCGGTTTGTCTTGCACGGCAAAATGGACCGCGTATTTGCCGTATTTGCCCTGGTGCTCGATGGTTCGCAACCATGTCTGTGGATAGGCGGTGGCCTGGGTTTTCAACGGCAGTGGTGTGTAAATGGGCATTTGAGCCGTGAGTGTGTTGGTTACCTGGAGTAGAGGAACGATTTCGATGTCATAGTGCCTTACGGCATTTCTGGTGGCCCAGCTTTCACCAACCAGGATGAGTGTGCCGCCCTCTTGAACCCAGGCATTGATATGCTTCCACTCCTGATCTGTGATTGACTCGACTGGTTCCAGGATGAGGACGATGTCCAGTTCTGGAGGCAGGTAAAAGCCCTGGTCGGTGTGGTCAGATACGGTATAGCCCAGTTTGCTCAGCCAGAGCCAAAGGGCATACGCGCCATTGGGCGTCGAAGAACGGCTGGATAGGGCCGGCGGCCGGAGTTTTGAGCGGGCCTGGAACAGGGCAGCTATGCCGGTCAGGACGAGCAAAATGACCACCAGGCCGAGGATGATCCATGATTCGCGCGAGAGTCGTTTCATGTCCGCATCCGTTGCAGGTTGGTGACCTGTTCAACATATTGGTCAAAGGTTTCCTGGTCGATTGATCGATAGCCATACCAGACGCGATCGAAAACCTGGACGATGTTGTCGAAAGTTCGGCTTAGCTGCGGGTGATCGCGAAGGCTTTCCAGGTATTCGCGGTTGGTTTTCGATCGGTCATAGCGCAACAATCCCCGTTCTTCCATCATGAGCAACGTTGACAGGTAAAGATAACGGACGGCCATGCGATAATCGCCATGGTGTGAAAAAGAGCGGGCTTGTTGGATCGCGGTGGCTGCGGTGAGCGGTTTATCCGGGCTATTATGTTCGTTTTTCAACTCGCTCTCGGTGACCAAGACGCCCAAAATGTTTCTGAGCGTATAGGCCAGGACCAGGCCCAATGTCAGGATGCCTGCGACGGTCAGGAGAGATTGCAAGTTTGGCAAATCGATGGTGATCTTGGGAAAGAGTTTCTCCAGAAAGGCCAAAATGCGTTTGTTCAGGCTGTTCAGCCACTCCTGCCATTTTGACGAGTTTTCTGACCGGCGGAATTGGGGCTCTGCCAGGATACGTTCAAGTTGGGTCAGGCTGTCTGGATCGAGTTTTAGATCGGTCTGGGTGTCGAGTGTGTTTTCAAGGGCTGCGAACAGGTTCTGGATACGGACAATGTCGGCAGGAGAAGCGGTGAGTTGGGCCACCAGAAAACTGTGATCGATAGGGATCGTGGTGCCGTCGGGCAGAGTGAGTGCCGTGATGGCCGATAAACGCCCGGCGATTGTGCCCAGTTGTGCTTGTGTATCGGCCGTTGGCGGGTTGGGCATCTTGGCCACGAGCTGATGCAAATCTGCGATCAACTGCCGATATGCGGCCAGTGACATCGGGGGGGTGTCGGCCAACGCGGTTCTGTAGGCGACGAGTAGTAACAGGCCGGGAACGATACAAAAGAGCATTTTATGTTTCAAAATGATGTGTAAACCGATCATGGTGAATGGCCTATAGCAAATTGCCTGTGCTTATACCGAGGGCACCCAGGATAAAGAACAGCATTGCCCAGATAACGACAAAGGCAATGGTGAGCAGCATAAATTGGCCTGCATCGGTCCAGCTTAGAAATGGCAATGTGTTTTGAAGTGGGGCTTGGGCCGCGATGGCATCCAGATCGGCGTGTTCGTCGGCTGTGCTGCTGGCCAGCAGGGCCATGTCGAACCCCTCGGTACGGACACGAAGGTCAAAGTACATCAGGGTAAGGCAGGTCAGTTGCAGCGGCATATAGAGCAGGTTAAAAATCAACGAGACCGTAGATTGGCCGATTGTTTTAAGCGCAAAAGTCATATAGGGAGTGGCCTTGGGGGTGATGCTCTGGATGGCGTAATTCAGCGCCAGGTTGAGCAGATAATTGGGGCCGGTGACGACAACTTGGGCAAAGAGGATGAGTGCAGCAAAGAATCCGACCACCCACCAAAAGCGACGACGAGCGAGATCCCAGGCGCGGAGGATGGCCTGGCCAACCTGGCGTTTCTCCAAAATGATGATCGGTGAGATCATCGGTACGACGATGGCAGAAAAAAAGAGCAACAGTCCGATGCCGGTGAGCCAGCCAACACAGGGGATGATCGTCCAGATGCCGAGGCCGATGGTGATCAAAAGCGCTAACAAGATTGCACCGATCAGGCGTTTCCAGGTGTTGCCGATCTTGAAGTAAGCATCGATAAAGCTGATCGGTTGTCCCAGGTAATGGTCGGCAACGGAACGGGTGAGGGCTGCCGTGGCAACGCCCTGAACCAGGACGAAATTGGCAATGCTCAGGAGGAGCGTTGCCCCCGTGCCGATAAAATAATTGACATTGAGCACCGCAGCGGGATCGGGGCTGGGACTTTGGAGGGCCACGGCTGCCTGACCAAAAAAACCTATGGAAACGAGCAAGCTTAGCAGGGTGAGCGGAATCTGGACGATGGCGATGATGCCGACAAAGTTGAGCCAGTTGTGCCGGTATAGCCGAATTGCGCGGTCGAGCAATTCTCCGAGGCTGAGGGGACGCAAAAGTGGAGGAGTAGGGGTGACCATTGGGCTGCTCCTTTCTTGCTTGTTTGGTAGCCGGCTTTTGCTCCGACGATCGTAACGATAGTTTATGTTGTTTTTTATTTTAACTTACCTTGAGAAAATGGGCAAGTGGAGGTAATCGAGTGGAACGAGTTCAAGGTTGTCTCATGTTCCATCTGTGGTATAATCGTGATGTTGTCATAATACCCTCCCACGAGTCGGGGGATAGAGATTACAATGATAAAATATGTAACAGAGGATTAAAATGATATATAAAAATGTGTGTATTGAAGGATTTGGGTATGTCATTCCCGATGAGGTGATCACCTCGGATTGGGTTGAAGAAAAGCTACGGCCGATCTATGCGGCGCTGCAGATTCCCCCTGGCCGTATCGAGGGGTTGACCAAGATCAAAACGCGGCGTTGGTGGCCGGAGGGCTTTGTCTTTTCGGATGGGGCGGCGCAGGCTGCGCTCAAGGTGTTGGAGCGAACCGGTGTAGCCAAAGAAGAAGTGCAGTGCCTGGTGAACACGTCGGTGTGCCGCGATTACATCGAGCCGGCTACGTCGACGATTGTGCATGCCAAGGTGGGGTTGCTACCAACGGCGATGAATTTTGACGTGGTCAATGCGTGCCTGGGCTTTTTGAACGGGATGGTGGTGGTGGCGAACATGATCGAGCTGGGGCAGATCGACACGGCCCTGGTGGTGGCTTGTGAGGGGTCACGGGAGGGGTATCTGGCCACATTTGACCGACTGCTCAACAATCCACCCGATATGCAGGCGTTTCGTGATAATCTGGCAACCTTTACACTTGGTTCTGGGGCCGTGGCGGCGGTGTTGCGACACAAAGACAAATCTAAAACGGGCAAACGGCTGCTGGGTGGTTATTTTTATTCGCAAACGCAGCACAACCAGCTTTGTGTGGCGCAGACCACTTGGATGCGCACCGATTCGACCCCCCTGCTGCACGAGGGCTTGAAGGTCATTTATGCGGCATGGGAGGGGTTCAAAGAAACGTTGGGTTGGGACAGCAATACGCCTGACCGGGTCTTTACGCATCAGGTCAGTGAAAAGCAACGCGAGATGGGGTTGAAAGCGATCGGGCTGGATCGCGGCATTGATTATCCGACCCTGATCGAGTTGGGCAACATTGCCTCGGTGTCGGCGCCGCTGAGCATGGCATTGGCTTACGACAACGGCTTTTTACGCGACGGTGATAAAGTGGCGTTGATCGGGGTAGGGAGTGGGATCAACAGTTTAATTTTGGGGATTCAGTGGTGAGAGCAGGCAAGGAACAGGTAGACAGGGGAGACCGGCAAGATGGTAGATTGGGCGCGGGTTCGGGCGTTGTACCCGTTCGAGTCGCATTGGCTTGACCTGGAGGGGGTGCGCTACCATTACCTGGATGAAGGGCCGGCAGACGCGCCGCCGATCTTGATGCTGCATGGCAACCCCACGTGGTCGTTTTATTATCGCACACTGATCCCCGAACTGAGTCAACGCTATCGGGTGGTGGTGCCCGACCACGTGGGCTGTGGGCTTTCTGACAAGCCACGTTATTATCCTTACACGCTGGCCCAGCACATTGAAAACCTCGAGCGGTTGATTGCGCGTTTGAGTTTACGTGACCTTACACTGGCCGTCCACGATTGGGGCGGCCCAATCGGCATGGGGTATGCGACGCGCTATCCGGACAACGTGGCGCGCCTGGTGGTGTTCAACACCGCCGCATTTTGCCAACCGGCATTGCCGCTGCGCATCAAAATCTGTCGGATTCCCCTGTTCGGCGAAGTGGTCATTCAGGGGATGAACGCTTTTGCGCGACTGGCATTGATATGGGCGACCCGCCGGCCGGAGCGGTTCACACCGGCCGTGCGAGCCGGCTACCTGGCACCGTATAACACTTGGCAGAATCGGATTGCCCTCCATCGCTTTGTACAAGACATCCCCCTGGAACGGCGTCATCGCAGTCGCAAGCTGCTGGAAGAGATCGAGGCCGGGTTGCCGCTGTTGCGGGACCGGCCGATGTTGATCTTGTGGGGAGAGGACGATTTTTGTTTTACGCCCCGAGATTTTTTGAGCGAGTGGCAAAAGCGCTTTCCGAACGCCGAGGTGCACCTGCTCAGAGGAGCCGGACATTACGTGGTTGAAGATGCGTATGAACGTATTTTGCCGTTGATGGTTGATTTTTTGTCTCGATAGTTGACGTCCACGACAGACGTCTACGAATAGGACGCGATTCACGTCTCACGCCTCACGTCTCACACCTCACGTATCACGTCTCACGCCCCACGCCTCACGAGGTGTTCGATCGGAAGACGGACTTCGAAGGTGGTGCCAACCCCTTCCTGGCTTTCGACGCGGATCTCGCCTTGATGCTGTTCGACGGCACGGTAGCAGTTGAACAACCCCAGCCCGGTGCCTTTGTTGGGCGCTTTGGTGGTGAAAAAGGGGTCATAGAGGCGTTTGAGCACGTGAGGCGGCATGCCGATGCCGTTATCGGTGATTTTGACCACCACCGAGTGGTCGCGCACCTGGGAAGAAATGCGAATCAGGCCATCGCGCCGGGCCTCATGGATGGCGTCGCGAGCGTTGAGCAACAGATTAAGCCACACGGTACGTAGATGGCTGCGGCTGCCCCATATCGGCGGCAGATCGGCAGCCAGATCGGTTTCGATTTGAATGTTGGCTTTGCGCAATTGCTGGCCGATCAACGCCAGGGTGTCGTATAAAGATTCGTTGACGTCGGTCAAGGCGAACTCGAACTGCTCAGGACGCGAAAAGCGGAGCAAACTTTGCACGATGTTTGAAGCGCGCTCGGTGGCGCGACCGATCAGCTCAACCGATTCGCTGAGTGGGTTGTCGGCCGAGATTTCTTCGCGCAAAATCTCCACGTTGGTCGAGATCACGGTGAGGGGGTTGTTGATTTCATGGGCCACGCCGGCCGCAAGCTGTCCGACCGAAGCCATCTTTTCCGACTGGATCAGGGTGGCTTCCAATCGCCGTTGCTCGGTGACATCGCGCACGACGACAACGACATGTTCGACTTGATCGCTCGCCACCGGGTAGGTGTGGATATGCCACTCGGTCAGCCGTTCCTCGGCGTCGATGGTCCTGGAAGTGATTTGTTCGACGCATGCGGTGGGCTGTTTGCTTTCAAAGGTTTGGGTGATACACTCCAGCGTGCGCACGCTGTCCGGAAAGGCGGCTGCGGCAGGCTGACCGACCAGTTGGGCAAAGCTCTTGTGCGCGCGTTCGGCTTGGGTGCGGTTGATGGCCAGAATCCGGAGGTCGCGGTCGACGATATAGATGCCGTCCAAAATGCTGTCGAAAACGGCCAACAAGGTGTTGCGGCTTTCGGTGATGGCTCGGCGGTTGGATTCGACTTCCTGGAACAGGCGGGCGTTCTCGATGGCCATGGCTACCTGCCGACCGGCGATCTGAATGAGACGGCCGTCATCGGGGGTGTAGGCATGCGGCTGCCGTTGGCCGAGGATCAACACGCCGATCGTCCGAACGCCGAAAAAAAGCGGCACGCCGAGCACCGTAGATAGCTCTGCACATACCTCATTTAGCCGACCAAACCGTTCGATTTGTGCCCGTTCCGGAAGCAAAAGCGGCGCATTGCCGATGCGTCGGATCAGCTCGTCCCCCAAAATGGAACATCCATCCTGGGCAAAGGTGTCCTGGATCAACCTGAAAGCCTGCTGAACCCGATTTTCCTCGTCCAAGAGACAGATTTCAACCAGGTGTGCCCCCCACTCTTGAATGCACAACAAGACGCTTTGGATCGTTTCTTTGAGATTGAGGCTTTGTTTGGACGCCTCGCCGACGCGGTTGATGAAGGCGAGTTCGTCGGCGCGTTTGGCCAGAGCGTAGAGCTGGGCATTTTCGAGCACGGTAGCCGTTTGTGCTGCGAGGGCTTCCAGGTAGGGAAGCTTGTCTTCTCGGTGGTCGTTGTCAGGAGGCCAGTTGGCGATCCAGAAACCAAGGACTTGATCGCCGGCGCGCAGGGGAAAGATCAGGTCGGCATTGACCAGCCAGGTGTCATTGCTGTGGTTTGAGGTGCGTACAAAGGGGGATTGCCCTCCTTGGGTCAACGTCCAATAGATGCTTTGTTGAACGGGTGCACCGAATTCTTTGCCCAATGGTCCGCGAAAGCAAAGCTGGCCGTTTTCGACGGTGACAAAGCGCATTTGGGCAAAACCAAAGGCTTCACTGACCTGCTCAACAACCGTGTTGAGCAGATGGTCAACGTCAAGAATGGCCGTGATCTGGCGTACAATTTCGTTGACGCGGCGGAGTTGCTCTGACCGACGTTGTTCTTCGCGGTGCATGGCCTCCAGTTTGATGTTGTTGGCCTGTAGCGATTGGAGCAACTGGCGATTTTGCACCATCAGCTCGCGGTGACGCAGCGCTTTTTGGACGGTCAGGGTGAGCTGGTTGAGGTCGAGCGGTTTGGTCAGAAAGTCATATACACCTTTGCGCAATGCCGAGATGGTCAAATCAATTGTCGCATAGGCGGTCATGATAACAAAGACGGTATCTGGAAAGCGTTCGGAGACCTGTTCGAGGATGGTCAGGCCGTCGATGTCGGACATGCGCAGATCGGACAAAATCAGGGCAAAAGGTTCTTTTTGAAGCAGGTCAAGTGCTTCTTGCCCGCGCTGCACTTCAACCACCTCATAATCTAGCTTGCGCAAAAAGCGCCCGACCAGCCAGAGTATTTGTGGTTCGTCATCGATCACCAAAATACGTTCGCTCATTTTCTTTACCTGTGGGCAATATGGCCCAAATTTCATCAAGCGAGTAGAATATGTTTTTTGGATAGAAGCATAAGGATGCCGCTTCTATTACGGCTTTTGGATAGAAGTTTTTCGGATTGCCGCTTGTACGGTTTTTGGGATAGGTTCTTATTCGGGAGCTGCGTTTTCATAAATTACATAGCCGTGTCGCTGCACGGTTTGCACATGAATAGGATGTTTGGGGTCTGGCTCGATCTTTTCACGCAGGTTTTTGATATGTGCACGGACGACGTCGGTGTTGCCCGCGTTTTGCGGAAAGTTCCAGACTTCATGCAACAGCCGTTCGCTGGAGAAAACCTGGCCAGCATGGGCCATCAAGTGATAAAGCAGGTCGAATTCGGTTGGGGTAAGCTGGATGGTGCGCTCGCCGACCTGTACGCTAAAGGTTTTGAGGTTCAATTCTAAATTGCCAACACGCAACGTATCGGTTGGGCCGGTCTCCGGGGCGGCCTGAATGCGGCGCAAGATGGCATTGATGCGCAGAATCAGTTCTTCCAGGTTAAAGGGTTTGCTCAAATAGTCGTCGGCGCCGGCCCGAAACCCGTCGATTCGGTCCTGGTCTTGGCCGCGGGCGGTGAGAAAGATGATCGGCAGGTCGGCAATTTTCGGGGTGTTGCGGATGCGTCGGCAGACTTCAAAGCCATCGATGCCGGGCATGCTTATGTCGAGGATCAGCAGGCTGGGGTGGTAATAATTGAGCATACGCAACGCTTCGAGACCGGTGTAGGCGATCTGAGCACCGAATCCGCGTCGTTGTAAGGCGATCTTGATCGTTTGGGCCACATCACGGTCGTCATCGACGATCAAAATTTCACTCATCGTACATCTCCCAGAAATCAGATGGTTTTGTTTGGAGTCTGTGGATCGCAAGGAATCAACCGAAGCCTTCAGGTGGAAGGCTTCGGCTCGAGCCTCAAACCCCACAACTCAATGGCAGTCCTACCGGGTCTGGGCCAGTTCTTGATCCGAGTAGACACGCCAATAGGGCACTTCTTCGTCCCAGCCGGACAAAAAGCCGGGCCGTGGCTTGACGATCAACGATTCACATTCGGCCAGTACGGTGGGGATGCCATCTGCGCCTGTTTTGAGTTCAAGTTGTCCTTTGACCAGCGCCCGATCCTGGCCCATTTGCTCAACCCACCCTACGGCAATCAACGGCGTATTGGTCGGCGTTGGTTGGCGATAACGTACCGATAGCTTGGCAGTAGCGAAAAACGAATTGGGATCGCCGGTTTTCATCATTATCGCACGTCCGGACGTTTCGTCGAGGATGGCGGCAATGATACCACCGTGCACGATGCCCGGATAGCTGCGGTAATGTTCGGGAATGACGATTTCGGCCCGCACCTGCTCCTTTTCAAAATCTTCTTCAAAGACCATTTTGAGGCCGATCGGGTTGGCCAGACCGCAAATAAAGCAGCCGTGTGAATTAGGTTGACGGGTAGGCTGGATGTTGGGATGAGAGGACGGTTGGTCGGTCAAAGTTTTTTCCTTTTCTGATTGTGTGCACAGGCCAGTACAAAGCCATCTGGTATTTTGTCGCTGCCGGTGTAACGGTTCAGGCCGACGGAAATCGGCCTCGTTGGGCGCGCTGCGCCTGGTTGGCGACCCTCACCCCCTCCCCTCTTCCGCCTGGCAGGAGAGAGGAAGGGGTGAGGGTCAGCGCAAGCCCCACGGGTGACTTGGGTCACCACCTGAATAGCTTTCGATGGGGGCTCTGGCGATTTCTGGAGTTGAAGCTCCAGCCGGTCTACATCTGGTGGTTAAAATCCGGCTGAAGCCTCGACTCCACTACCAGACGTAGATTCACCAGCGCCCAGTTTCGGTGTATAGTGTATCCGTTGATCGATTGAGTGTCAAGTGTCTGGGCGACAAGGGGAGCGGTGGCGTTTTTGCGTGCGGGTGAGAATTGTTTTATAATCACGGCTCACGTTCATGAGCGCACACGCTTGCGCATCGCTGCCGGGCTGCACAAGGCTGTGCTGGCCGCTCAAATTTCACCTTGAGGGAGGAAAAAGCCATGATCAAATTAAGCGAAAATGTCCAACGGATTGCGCCTTCGGCGACGATGGCGATTGATGCCCGTGCCAAGGCAATGAAGGCCGCCGGTGAAGATGTGATCGGCTTGGCGGCTGGAGAACCCGATTTCCCTACCCCACCCCATATCGTCGAGGCGGCCAAGGCGGCGCTGGACGCCGGTTTTACCAAATATACCCCGGCAGCAGGCATTGCCGAGTTACGCGCAGCCTGGGCCGACAAGATCGGCCGTGAACGTGGCGTAACCTACAAACCGAATCAATTGATCGTTTCGGCGGGCGGCAAACAGGCCGTCTACAACGTCGTTCACGCTTTGGCCGGGGCCGGCGACGAGGTGATTATCCCCGCGCCTTATTGGGTCAGTTATTCAGATATGGCCAAGGCGGTCGGGGCAACGCCGGTAATCCTGCAAACACGCGTCGAAGACGAGTTTAAACTGCGCCCCGAGGCGTTGCGTGCGGCGATTACCCCGCGCACACGTTTGCTGATTCTGTGTTCCCCGTCCAATCCAACCGGGTCGGTTTACACAGCCGACGAGCTGGCGGCCTTGGCCGAGGTGTTGATCGAGACCGGTGTGCCTGTGCTTTCTGACGAGGTGTATGATGCTCTGGTGTACGACCGGCCTTTTGTCAGCATCGTCTCGGTCAACCCCCATATGTACGAGCTGACCGTTATCGCCGGGGCGGTGTCCAAGGCCTATTCGATGACCGGCTGGCGCATCGGTTTTGCTGCCGGCCCTCAACATGTGATTGACGCTTGTGCCGATTTGCAAAGTCATACCACCAGCGGGCCGAATTCGATTGCCCAAAAGGCGGCTCTGGCGGCGATCACCGGCGACCAAAGCATGGTCGAGGTGATGCGACAAGAGTTCGACCGCCGTCGGCGGTACATGGTGGGACGTTTGAAGGCCATCCGCGGCCTTGCTTGCTTTGAGCCGACCGGCGCATTTTATGCCTTTCCGGATGTTTCATCCACCTTTGGGCAGCGTTACGACGGCCAGGTCATCCAGGGGTCGATGGATTTTTGTCGCCTGCTGCTCGAGTATGAAAAGCTGGCGCTGGTGCCCGGCAGCGCGTTTGGCAATGACCGGCATGTGCGTCTTTCCTATGCGGCCAGCATGGCGCAGATCGAAGAGGCACTGAATCGGTTGGAGCGTTTTGTTGAACGGATAGACTGAACGGCAAGTGCGCTTTTAGCCCTCCTGCGGGTTCAACCTGATGACCTGCGGGAGGGTATAGTTTCCATCGAGGAGGATGGATATGTATCGCAATGGGTATCAACATATGGTGCTCGATGAATACGTACGTCAGGTACGCGAGATCATGGCCGAACGCCGGGCACGGCTGGGAGCTATCTCGACGCCCGAACAAGCCCATGCTTATCAGCAGCATGTCCGCGCGGTGATCCGCCGCGCGCTTGTGCCGCAAGATGGGGTGCCTCCTAAAACACCGCTCAATCCACAGGTCACCCGGGTGATCGAGCGAGATGCGTTTCGCATCGAGACGGTCATTTTTGAAAGTCGGCCCGGCTTTTTGGTTACTGCCAACCTCTACATTCCCCACGATTTGCGTGGGCCTGCCCCATGTGTGCTTGGCTCCTGTGGCCATGCCGAAGAAGCCAAGGCCTATGAACTCTATCAGCAATTTTCTCAGCGCTTGGCTTATGCCGGGTTTGTCGTCCTGACCTTTGACCCGATCAGCCAGGGTGAACGCGATCAATATCATGGTTCAGGCTACCGGGCGCAGGTTGGCTGGGGCACCAGCGCGCACAACATGGTCGGCAAGCAACTTGAATTGCTCGGCGACTGGTTTGGCTTTTGGCGAGCCTGGGATGGCATTCGTGCCCTTGATTACCTTCTCTCTCGCCCGGAAGTCGATCCGACTCGCGTTGGGTTGACCGGCAATTCGGGTGGTGGGACGATGACCACCTGGCTGTGGGCGCTCGATGACCGCTTTACGATGGCCGCGCCAAGCTGCTTTGTCATTTCGTTTTTGAGTAATCTGGAAAATGAAGAGGCAGCCGATGCCGAACAATGTCCACCAGAAGTGTTGGGCGCAGGCATCGACCACGCCGATTTCATCATTGCCGGTGCGCCCAAGCCGGTCTTGCTGTTAGGGCAGCAGTACGACTTTTTCGACCGTCGTGGTCTCAAGGTCGCTTTTGCCGATGTCCAGGCGTTCTACGACAAGTTGGGCGCCGCCGACCGGGTTGAATTGTTCATCGGCCCACACGGACACGGCTATTATGATGAGGACCAACAGGCCATGGTCGCGTTTTTCTGCAAGCACGCCGGAATGCCGGTTGTGCAAAAGCAAACAATCGAACTGTTGCCGGTGGAAGAACTGTGGGCTACCCCAAAAGGCCAGGTCAACGAGGTCGGCAACGTGCCGATCTATCGCCTGATCGCCGACCAGGCGCGCGCGGTGGCCCAAAAACGCCCCGTACACTCCCCCGACACGCTCAAAACTCGTCTGAGCGAACTGCTGGCCCTGCCTCCATCGCGTTCCATGCCCCATTATCGCATCCCCAGGCCGATACATCGGGCCGACGAGGTCCAGGCCCGCTATGCTGTGGAGACAGAAGGCGGTATCCGCGCCATCTTGCGGCGGGTTTGCACCGATCCGCCCCACCCCTACAGCCTCGATGTGGATGCCAACGTGCGTCTCTATCTGCCACACTTCTCCGCCGAAGCGGAACTGGCCGAAAATGAGTGGGCCATTGCCCTCAAGGCCGTGCGACCGCTTTTTGCATTGGATGTGCGCGGGTTGGGCGAATCGCTGCCAGAAGAACACCGTGACAACTTTTTCAACGTGTATGGAATGGACTATATGTTCCATGCCTACGGCGCGATGCTCGGTCAGAGTTACCTGGGCCGCCGCGTTTACGATCTGCTTTGCGTGCTTGATCTGCTGACCCACGAGGGAGTAGAAAAAATTCACCTCTACGGACGTGGGCAGGGAGCGATTTTGGCCCTGTTGGGAGCGTTATTTCATGATCAGGTTGCCTCGGTGACACTCAAAGATGCTCCTCGTTCTTTTATGGAGTGGACCCAAATGCCCTATGTTACCTGGCCGGCGGCCAATTTCGTGCGCGGCATCTTGCGTGTATGTGATCTCGCCGATGTCATCACTGCCTTAGATGGGCGGGTTACGGTGATCGACCATTGGGGGCCGACGATGCAACCGGTTGGGGGATGATATCTGTTTCAACTTTTTTCGCGGTTGCATCCCAGATGGCTGTGCTAAGTGCCTATCCGAAAAATCGTACAAGCGGCATCCCTATGCCGCTTACCGACCGACGCATAGGGATGCGTCGGCTGCGGTTTTCGTCGGCTGCGGTTTTCGTCGGCTGCGGTTTTCGTCGGCTGCGGTTTTCGTCGGTTGCGGTTTTCGGTCGGCTGCGGTTTTCGTCGGCTGCATTTTTCGGGTGAGTTCTAAACAGACCGATTTCAATCGGCCTGAAATTATAAAAAAGGAGAATGTTCAACGGTGAAAAAAGTTCAAGTAGGTGTGATGGGCTGCGGCAACATCAGTCCCATCTATTTTCAAAACGGCAAAAAATTTGCCATTCTCGACATCGTCGCCTGTGCCGACCTCTTGCCGGAACGTGCCCAGGCCCGGGCACAGGAGTATGGTGTTCGTGCCTGCACACCGGAAGAATTGTTTGCCGACTCCGAGATCGAGGTGATCCTCAATCTCACCATCCCCAACGCCCATGCCGAAATTGCCTTCAAGGCAGTTGAAGCGGGCAAGAGCGTGTACAACGAAAAGCCGCTTACCATCACTCGCGCGGATGGTCAAAAGTTGCTCAAAATGGCCCAGGAAAAGGGAGTGTTGGTCGGCGGCGCGCCGGATACCTTTCTCGGCGGCGGCATTCAGACCTGTCGCAAGCTGATCGATGACGGCTGGATCGGCGAACCGGTAGCCGCGACGGCGTTTATGGTCTGTCATGGTCATGAAAGCTGGCATCCCGATCCCGAGTTCTACTATCAGGTTGGCGGTGGGCCGATGTTCGACATGGGGCCGTATTACCTGACCGCGTTGGTGAACCTGATCGGCCCGGTCAGGCGTGTCAGCGGCAGCGCGCGGATCACATTTCCCGAGCGGACGATTACCAGTCAGAAAAAGTACGGAAACAAAATCCGCGTTGAGGTGCCGACCCATGTTGCCGGTGTGCTCGAATTTGCCAACGGCGCCATCGGTACCATCATCACCAGTTTTGACGTGTGGGCGGCCAACTTGCCGCGCATCGAGATTTACGGCTCGGAAGGCTCGCTCTCGGTGCCAGATCCCAACACCTTTGGCGGGCCGGTGCTGGTACGTCGCGCCGGCGCCAAAGAGTGGAGCGAGGTGCCGCTGATCTTTGGCTATGCCGAGAACAGCCGCGGGTTGGGCCTGGCCGACATGTGCTACGCCTTGCGCACCGGCCGTCGTCACCGCGCCAACGAAGCATTGACCTACCATGTGCTCGATGTGATGCATGCCATCCACGATGCGGCCGCCGGTGGCGTCTATGCCACCCTGTCCAGCACATGTGAGCGTCCTGCTCCCCTGCCTATGAATCTGGTGCCGGGCTTTTTGGATGAATGAATCCGGCCTGGCCGGGTATCGGTACATCTGGCAGGAGGGTCGAGGCTTTAGCCGGATTTTATTTTAACCACCAGATGTAGACCGGCTGAAACCTCAGCTCCTCCAAAAGCGAATCCAATGCACGGCATATTGTCAAACCGAACGAGTTGGGTGGGCGAAGGTATTGCCTTCGCCCATCAGCGTTTTAAGATAACTTGCATGCATATCGGCATTCTGTCTTGACGTAACCCGGTTTTACAGGTATACTGACCATGTTTGCAGATTCTGGAGCAAAATTTGAGCCTGGTGAAACCAACGTTTTGCCGGTGAACAGACCGGCAAACGGCACAAGTTCTGTCTGTTGGGAGAGTTTGGTGCGCAAAACGTTGTTGCTCATTGCCGTGTTGGCGATGTCGGCCGTGTGGATGATCGGGCCGATTGTCCATGCCCAAAGCGGAGTGATCTTTCAGGTCCGCGCCGGGTTTGATGGTTTGTGCAAGCTCAACGGTTGGGTGCCTGTATACGTGGTTGTCGAAAACAGCGGGCCGGATATCGATGGCGAAATTCGGATCAAATCGCTGGACGTTTTTGGCAATGGGGTTGGGTACACTCAGGCGGCTGTGCTGCCTACTCAATCGCGCAAACAGTTTACCCTCTATGTGTACCTTCAAAACTATGTCCGCGATCTGACCGTCGAGCTGGTGCAAAAAGATCGGGTAATCGTCGAACAAAAAGCCAAGATCGAGCCGCTGGACGAGCAGCAATTTTTGATCGGGGTGCTCAGCGACGACATGGCCGCATTCAATTATCTGGCCGGGTTGCCGCCGGTGGGCAAATCGCGTTTCTATGTGGCCCACCTGATGTTGAGCGATTTGCCTGCGCAGGGGCGCGCGCTCGGTGGATTGGATGCGCTCATCGTGCACAACCTCGACACGGCCTCGCTCACCCCGGCTCAGCGCGCTGCGTTGCATAGTTGGGTGTCTTTTGGCGGGCAATTGATCGTCCTCGGCGGGCCGGGCGCCGTTCCGACGGCCGCCGGCCTGGGTGATCTGGTGCCGGTGCGCATTCTGGGATCACAGAGCACCGTCGAGTTCAAGGGGTTGGGCGAATTTGCCGGCGTTCCCTTGGAATCGCAACAACCCGCCGTTGTTGCCCACGTCGAGCCGGTTGCTGCAGATATTTTGGCCGGCGATTCCGCACTTCCCCTGATCGTGCAACGCACTCAAGATCGCGGGCGAATTGATTATGTGGCCCTGGACGCCAATCAGGAGCCATTACGCACGTGGATCGGCAACGAACGCTTTTGGTCCAAATTGCTCTTTTCTTCGCCGCTCAATCAACGCTCCGGCAACATCAGCACGTATGCCCCTTTTTTTGCCAATCCCTTGACCAACATCCCCAGCCTCGACATTCCCTCGGTGTTGCTGGTGATGGCTTTTTTGTTTGCTTATATCCTGATCGTCGGCCCGCTCAATTTGTTGGTCCTCAAGTTGATCGACAAACAATCGCTGGCCTGGATCACCGTGCCCACGTTGATCATCCTGTTTAGCTGCACGGCCTACTTGTTTGGCCTGATCTCGCGCGGACGCAAGGTCATCGTCAGCGAAATCACGCTGCTTCGATCTCAACCGGTTGGTCAGGTTGCACTTATCGATAGCTATGTCGGCATTTATTCGCCGTTGCGTCGCCGATATGACGTGCAATTGCCCGATCGACACCTGGGGATGCCGTTGCAAACTCAGCCTTATGGCGGCTCTAATCTCAGCCCGGCTATGCTGCGGATTGAACAGGGTCCACCTACCTATGTGCGCGATCTGAACGTCGATGTGGGGGCGATGAAAGGTTTCTCGATGCACAGCCTGGAGCCATGGCCGGGTGTTGAGGCCAACCTGGTCTTGAGCGAGTCTGGCAAGGGTGTCTATCACGTTGAGGGGACCATCGTCAATCGCAGCAACGCGCGCATTATCAACAGCGTGTTGGTGCTCAACCTGGTCTATCATCCGCTGGGCGACCTGGCTGCCGGAGAAAGCAAGTCGATTTCGCTTGATTTCGATTTGGCCCAAAAAAGCAATTACGGTGCAATTGCCGATCACCTTTCCGGTTCGCCGGGCTTTGGCAGAGCCGAACGCGAACGTCAACGCAAGCTCGAGGTTGCCAATATCGCTCTGCAACCGTACTATTATTATTACAGCACATCGATCAGCCCCAAACTCATTGACGGACTGGTCTTGATCGGCTGGTTAGATGCCAGCCCGGCTCAGGTTCATGTTCAGGACGCAACGGTTGAGCTTGTGCAGACCACTTTGTTGGTTGCCCCCTTGTCGGTGTCTGCCCAAAAAGCCGGTCAGGTATTTATCCCGCCGGGTTTTATGAGCTGGCAGGTGATCGACGGCGATCCCAGCTCAACACCGCAACAAATTTACAGTTACCAACCGGTCACCACCTTCAAGTTTTTCATTCCCGATTCACAGAATATCGTTGTTCAACAATTGGTTCTGCATGTTGAAGGAATAGACGGCGGCGCCAGGCCCTCCGGTCAACCGCCGGTGATTTACATACAAAATGTGCGCACCGGCAAATGGGAGATGTTTAACGCCCTCTCGTGGGGAAGCAACGATCTGCCCGATCCACAGCGGTTTATCGGCGCGGATGGTGGCATTACGGTGCGGGTGTCTACATCGACCATCCAATATCCGGTATCCATCGATCTGTCGGCGGTGGGAACGAAAAAATAGGGTGTGCCGGGAGAAGCTTGAAGAGGTTCTGAATGCAGATTGCCCCACTCTTAGAGCCGAAAAACGTAGCCGACGCATCCCTGTGCGTCGATATAGCATAGGGATGCCGCTTGTACGTTTTTTCGGATAAGCCCTTAATCCGCGTTGTGGAGCAGCTCATTGGCAACGATTATCGAAACAAAGAATTTAACGCATCGTTACGGTAAATTGACGGCCGTCAACGACATTTCCCTCGAAATCGAACAGGGCAGCATTTTCGGTTTTATCGGCCCAAACGGTGCCGGCAAAACCACCACTATGCGCATTTTGAGCACCCTGCTGATGCCCACGTCCGGCGATGCATGGATCGGCGGCTGTTCGGTGCGCCGGGATCCCCGTGGCGTGCGACGGCAAATCGGCTATATGCCCGACTTTTTTGGCGTTTACAACGAAATGAAGGTCTGGGAATACCTGGACTTTTTCGGCGCGTGCTATGACTTGCCGCGGGCCAGGCGTATGGCGCTGATCGACGACTTGTTGGCATTGGTTGACCTGTCGCATCGCCGCAATGACTATGTCGATAGCCTGTCGCGCGGGATGAAGCAACGCCTGTGTCTGGCCCGCACGCTGACGCATGACCCCCAAGTGCTCATTCTTGACGAGCCGGCTTCCGGCCTGGATCCGCGTGCCCGCATCGAAATCCGTGAACTGCTCAAAGAACTGCAGGCGATGGGCAAGACCATTTTCTTTTCCTCCCACATCCTCCTCGAAGTGGCCGAAATCTGTACCAGCATCGGCATCATCGAGGGGGGCAGATTGATCGTTCAGGGCACATTGGACGAGATTCGCGGTCAGGAGGGCGTTAGACGGGTGCGTCTGACCCTTACCGACCGCGCGCAAGAAGCGGTGAACCTGCTCAAGAGCATACCGGGTGTGCTCAACGCAATGATTGTGCGCGAGAACGAACGCCGTAACGAACTGGTCGCTGACTTTGCCGGTGATGACAACGCTCAGGCGGCCATTCTGAACCGCTTGATCGCGGCCCGGTTGCCGATCCTCAGCTTTCAAGAAGAAAAAGTTGACCTGGAAGCCCTGTTCATGCAGCGTACACAAGGGCTGGTGACGTAAAATGGCAGAATAGCACATGAGCGAATCGACTACTCAACTATCCGATACTCCGATTCAGATTGTTGACCGGCCTGTCCGGCGTCGTTCTGGGCGTTTGTTCCGGTTGGTACATCGCCTTGCTTACCAAACCTGGAACAATCCGATTGTGATCAAAGAATTGCGCGGACGGATGCGCGGCTGGCGTGCCGCCGTCGTGTTGATCGTCCACCTGTTGTTGATGAGTTGTTTTGCCTCGTTTATTTATTTTGTCGTCGCCGAATCAACCACCAGTGGGGGCAGCGGCGCTGTCGGTCAGACAATCGGCCAGGCGCTCTTTTACAGTTCTTACCTGATGCTGCTCGTGGTGGTGGTGTTTTTGTCGCCCGCCTTTACCGCCGGGGCTATTTCGGGAGAGCGCGAGCGGCAAACGCTTGATTTGCTGATGACCACATTGCTTCCCACCCATTCGCTGGTGGTCGGCAAGCTGATTTCCTCGCTGGCGTACATCGGCTTGTTGATCCTGGCGGCCCTGCCGATTCAGAGCCTGGCCTTTGTGTTTGGCGGGGTCATTTTGCCCGAATTGTTGATCGGCACACTGCTTTTGTTCGTCACCGCCTTGATTTCCGGCACCGTCGGTTTGTTCATCTCCAGCCTGATAAAGTCATCGATTGCTTCAACGGTGATCACCTACGCCGTTATTTTGCTGACCACGATGGGCTTGCCCGTCGTGGCAGGGATCACCCTCGGCTTTTTGAACAGCATGCTCAACTCGTTGATGAGCAACCTGGGCTGGATTGGTGAGCTGCTTTTGCTGTACGGGGGTGGTTTTTTGCTGTGCACCAACCCTTTTGCGACGGCAATTACAACCAAGATTGTCGAAGAAGAACATAAATCGCTTTTCTTTTTCACGGTCAACATCAGCAGTGGCAGTGTCTCGTTCAATGCGCCGGTTGTCTCACCGTGGGTAGTGTACACGCTCTTTTATGGGGTTTGCAGCGCCCTGCTGATTCTGATCAGCGTGCTCATTTTGCGCCGCAAGCGAGGATAGCCGACGCATCTGTAGCATCTGTGGCCGACGCATCCGTAGCATCTGTGGCCGACGCATCTGTAGCCGACGCATCCGTAGCATCTGTGGCCGACGCATCCGTAGC
>Ga0209101_1000527_pt1 | contig 31233 bp, 23 predicted proteins | sample ConPoolayeCmetaG_FD_185481 | JGI IMG/M metagenome (GOLD analysis project Ga0209101, IMG submission 185481) | Hot spring microbial mat communities from California, USA to study Microbial Dark Matter (Phase II) - Cone Pool mat layer C metaG... ...
TTTTTAATTCTGAATCCCAAATTAAAATTTTTAAAAATAGTGATTGTAGGTTTGATTATCGGGATAGTATTTTTAAGCATAAAAAAAATTTGATAATTCTTGGAGCAATTTTGAGACTCCAGAAAGGGCAGAAAACCGAAATAAAGAAGAGAATGAATCAGGTTTTGAATTCTCGATTAGAAAAACAGCCGAAAGGTTTTTCTAGCGGTTGCATTTTCAAAAATCAAAAATTAAAAATTAAAAATCGAAAATTATTAAGAAATTTTCCAGAATTAAAAAATTTTTCTAAAAATGGATTTGTCCCCGCTGGCTGGCTGATTGATCAAGTAGGACTGAAGGGCAAAAAAATTGGGGGGGCTAAGATTTCAGAAATGCATGCGAATTTCATTATCAATAAAAAAACCGCAAAGGCTCTTGATATAAAAAAGCTTATAGATTTGACAAAAAGCGAAGTTGCCAAAAAGTTCGGACTTAAATTAGAAGAGGAAATCGAATATTTGGGAGGATAAAGTGCTATTCAGAAAAAAGGCGCCAAAAAGACCAGATCACTTCTGGCGGAAAAAGAAGAAAATAAAATATCGAGCCGAAAGAATCCTTTCGGGCACTCCTGTTTTTGTACCTAAAAAACAAGCTGTTTCTCCGCCGCGACAGATTTCTCCAAGGGCCATTGTGAGGATCTTTTGGGTTTTTTTGGTTCTTTGTTTTATTTATTTTCTGCTGCTTTCTCCGTATTTTAAAATTAAAAATATTTCTGTGACGAATAATAGAGTGATTTTGGCCGAAGAGATTATAAATAAAATAGGACCGAGTGTTATTAATAAAAATATATTTTTGGCCGATCGCGGCATTATCAAAAAGACCTTGGAGAAAGAATTCCCGCGAATTGATTTCGTAAGCATTTTACGGAAGTTTCCCGGCACTATTGTAATTAGAATTTACGAGAAGCCCAGTACGCTTGTTTGGCACACAGGAAACAGCCGCTATTTGCTTGACGCAAAAGGTAATCTTATCGATCGAGTTGAAGGGGATTTGAGAATGCCCGAAGTTAATGATCTGGCTAATGTGCCCGTGGAGATTGGACAGCAAATCGTCACCGAAGATTTTATAGATTTCATTAATCAGCTTGCCAATAAGTTTCCTAAAAAGACCGGTTTTTCGATTAAATCAATCAATGTTGCCGAGACCACTTTTGAGGTTCAGGTAATAAGTGATAAGGGTATTTATTTTCTTTTTGATTCAACGCGCAATCTCGATACTCAATTGAATTATTTGGTGCAGGTACTGGAAACTGCTGGCGGGAATGTCCGAGAGTATGTTGATCTCCGGGTGGAATCAAGAGTGTTTTATAAATAAATTAAAACCGCAAAATGTAAGCGGAAGTAAGATCCGGAACACAACTCAGAATTAAAATTTTATTTTGTCTCGCCTTTCTGTATATTTCTTAGGGGCAAAGTTTGAAAAACCGGACCTGCAAAACTTCCACCTACGAGGTGGACGTTATGTCCACCTCGTAGGTGGAAAAAACGGCAAAGGAAATCACGCTGGGGATACCGCGTAAGCAAGATTCAAAAGACAATTATTCGAAATTAAAAGTTTATTTTGTCTTACGTTTTTGTGCATTTCCATAATTTGTCAATTTTTGATTTTGGGAAATTAAAATTTTGGTTTGTTTAGAAGAGCAGATACTGAGAGAGGATTTTTCAAATGAAAAAACAGTGGGTTTTATATAAGCCGATACCCGAGGTTCTTAGCCAAGAATTGGGCAGACTTCTTGGTCTCGATCCGCTTTTTCTTCAATTGCTTTATAACCGGAAACTAGAGGATGGCAGCCAAATTCAAGAATTTTTAGAGCCGGGGCCCGCTAGTTTTTCCGATCCTGCTGTTTTAATCGATGCTAAAAAAGCAGTTTCCAGAATCCAGCGGGCAATAAGCAAAAAAGAAAAAGTCATTGTTTTCGGCGATTATGATGTCGATGGGATTTCTTCAACCGTTCTTTTGGTTTTGGCGCTTGGTTCCTTGGGCGCCAATGTTGATTTTTATATTCCGGAAAGAGTTGGGGAAGGTTATGGATTAAACAAAAAGGCAATTTTGGATTTTTCAAAACAGGGTTTTAGCTTGATTATTACTGTTGACTGTGGTATTTCTTCAGTTTCTGAGGTAGAGTTTGCAAATCAATTAGGGCTTGATGTTATTATCACTGATCACCATCAGACTCCAAAAATTCTTCCTCCAGCTTACGCAATTCTTCATCCCGAACGGTCAAACAAGGCTTCGTCTGTTTCGTTGGCGGGGGTGGCAGTCGCTTTTAAACTGGTTCAATTGCTTTTAGATGATGATCGGCTAGCCTCGCGGCAATATTTAGACTTGGTCGCCTTAGGGACGGTTTGCGATGTTGTCCCTTTTTTGGGAGAAAATAGGGCTTTTTTGAAAAACGGCCTTCATCTTTTAAACTCCCGGCCCCGGCCGGGGATAAAGGCGCTTCTTGCAAGGGCCAACAGCAATGTTTCCAAAATTGATCCTTTCACAATTGGTTATATTATTGGACCAAGACTTAATGCCGCCGGAAGGCTGGATCACGCAAACTTGAGCGCAAGATTGCTTTTGTCAAACGATCAAGGCGAAATTGAAATTTTGGCGGACCGCCTCGAGGAATTAAATCGGGAGAGACAAAAAATTCTTGAGCTGGTTCTTGAGGAAGCGCGGCGCCAGGTTTTAGAAAAGATCAATGATGAAGTTTTGATTGTTTCTGGGCGGAATTGGCATGAAGGAATAATTGGTTTGATTGCTTCCAGTTTGGCCAAGGAATTTTTGCGTCCTGTTTTTGCGATCGGGGTTTTTGGCGATCTTGCAAAGGGATCGGCCCGAAGCGGGGACCTTGATGTAAATATCGTGCGCTTGCTCGAGGTTTCGTCAGCTCACTTGCTTAAATTTGGCGGGCACAGCCGAGCAGCCGGGTTTTTATTGGAGACAGAAAATTTGGGAAATTTGAGCAGGAAGTTATTGCTTGCCGCCAAAAGAGACTTTCAAAAAGAAAGGATTTTGCCAAAAATTATGATTGAATCAAAAATCGGTTTCTGCCAAATTAATAAAAATTTGCTTGACTTTCTTTCAAGGCTTGAACCTTTTGGGGAGGCTAATCCGCCGCCTATATTTTTGAGCCAAAATGTTAAGGTTCTTGAAGCAAAACCGGTTGGCGCGGATAATCAACATTTGAAAATGAAACTTTTTTCCGATGGATGTCGTTTAGACGCTATTGGTTTTTCTTTTGGGGGGTTGGCAAAAGATTTTTATTATGGAAGTTTGGTGGATATTGTTTACACCATTGAGGAAAATCTTTGGAATGGCAGAAAAGACATTCGATTAAAAATTATCGATTTAAAGAGAAAATGAATCGGGGCCAGACTCCTACGCAGAGTTTAAACCTTGCAAAAGCTCTATTTGGATATCAATTTTGTGCTAAAATTGAGTAAGGATGGGAAAGTTTCAAACAAAATTTGTTTGTCGGGAATGCGGGGCAGAATATTTGCGCTGGCAGGGGAAGTGTGATGGTTGTTTGGCCTGGAATTCGCTTGAGGAATTTACGGCGCCTCAGATTTTGTCCAAATCGGCAAAGTCGATAACTGTTGGAAGAAGCAGGGCAAGACCAATTAATGAGATAGCGGCATCAGGAAAGCCGAGGATACTTTCGGGGATCGGAGAGCTCGATCAGGTTTTTGGCGGCGGTATTGTGCCCGGCAGCGTTTTACTCCTTGCAGGAGATCCCGGGATCGGCAAGAGCACATTGGTTTTACAGCTTTGCGGCGAACTCGCCAAAAAAATCAAAGTTTTATATGTCAGCGGCGAGGAATCCGAAGAACAAATAAAACTCCGGGCAGATCGTTTGAAAATCAATTCGCCAAATCTTATTCTTTGCTCAGACTTTGTTTTGGAAAATATTATTAGTCAGATCGAGCAGATTGGCCCCGATTTTTTAATCATTGATTCGGTCCAAGTAATTGTTTCTCCAGAGGTTCCATCAATTGCCGGCAGCGTTTCTCAAGTAAGGTTTGCCGCTGAAAAACTTATTCAAATCGCTAAAGAAAAAAGCATCCCTCTAATTCTGATTGGTCATGTGACCAAAGAAGGCTCTTTGGCGGGACCAAAGACTTTGGAGCATTTGGTGGATGGCGTTTTTTATCTCGAAGGCGAGCGTTACGGGAGCTTTCGGATTCTCCGCAGCATCAAAAACCGTTATGGGAAAACTTCTGAAATCGGCGTTTTTGAAATGGAAGAAGGAGGATTGATCGAGGTCAAAAATCCTTCAAAGCTTTTCCTTGAGGAGAGACTTCCTTCTCCGGGGTCGGTAATTAGCTGTGCGACGAGCGGCCTGAGGCCGATTCTGGTTGAAATTCAGGCGCTAGTTTCGCCGACAAATTTCGGTTACCCCAAGCGTTCCGCCACCGGCATTGATCTGGGAAGGCTTTTGATGCTGATCGCGGTTTTGCAATCACGAATGGGTTTGAAGCTTGCCAGTCAGGATATTTATGTTAATGTCGTCGGGGGAATGAAAATTTCCGAACCGGCGATTGACTTGGCGGTTTGTCTCGCGATTTTATCCGCTTTTAAAAACAAGAAGATTGATCCCGATCTTGTTTGTTTTGGCGAAGTTGGGCTTTCTGGCGAAGTCCGCGGTATTGGCAGTATTGATAAGAGAATTGAAGAGGCGGAGAAAATTGGTTTCAAAAAGATTGTCTTGCCTCATCAAAAGATAAAAGATACTAAATTGAAGACTTTTAAGGTAAAGTCGATCAAGGAAGCAGAGGACATTTTATCGTTTTAACATCCTACTATCCCAACATAAAAATATGACAAAAAACAGCATGCTAAAATAAACCAAAGGAGGGTTTTGTGTCGCATACAGACTTTTTTGTAATCATTTTCATCACGACAATAATTGGTTATCTTGTGGTCAGAAAGCTCTTTAGGATTAAAACAACAATATTTTTTGCCGGTCTTGTGGGGGTGTTGACGGGAATTTTGGCGGGAGCGATTCTTGCTTGGCCATTTACACTTATTCCTCATCCCTATAGCAGGTGGATTCCTTGGGCTATCAGCTTGATTACGCCGCTCGTTTTTCTGGAATTTTTTATTTTGAAGAATGCCTATCTGTGGTCGCTTTTTAAAAAATTGGTTTGGGGAAGGATCGGCTCAATGTGGCTTTTCCAGCCATTTAATTTTCCGATTATTATTGATCGGGAAACTTTGGAGGATATTCGTTTTTATCGCATGACGCAGGCTGGTTTTGTTTATGGTCATCTTTTAATTTTAAAGCAAGACCTTGATGATTTAAAAATGTTCCTTGAAAGCGAGAGTAAAGCTAAAAGGCTGATGGCAGCGAGAGGGTTGGAAACTTACACCACGCTTCATCAGACGCCAAGAATTATTTTAGAAATCGTGGATGTTCCGAAAGATCAGCTGATTAACTTGGCTCTTCGCCGCGGTGCCAAAATCATGACTGTTAATAACCAATTAGTTAAAGAGGGGCGGGCCAAAAACGTTACGGTACTGAATATTAATGAGATTATAAGTTAAAATAAAACCATGAGACTTAAGCGAAGTTTTTATACTCAGCCGACTCTTAAGGTGGCCAAGAATCTGCTCGGCCAAATTATTTGTCGAAGATTCGGGAATGGTAGAATCTTGCGGGGCAAAATTGTGGAAACCGAGGCTTATATCGGGCCAAATGATAAAGCCTCTCATGCCATTGGCGGGAGAATGACCAAAAGAAATTTGGCCGAATTTTTGATTGGCGGCCACATTTACATTTATTTGGTTTATGGAATGTACTGGCAGTTTAATATTTCAACATCAAAAAAGGGAAAGCCAGAGTGTGTGCTGATTAGGGCGATAGAACCGATAATAGAAAAAAGTCCTAAATCCGAATTTCTAATTTCTAAACAAATTCCAAATCATAAATCACAAATCCCAAAATTAACCAATGGACCGGGAAAGTTATGCCGCTACTTGGGGCTTGATAAATCTTTTTATGGCGAAGATCTGGTTCGTTCAGAAAAAATCTGGTTGGAAAAAGGAGAAAAAGTCAGATCAAAAAACATTATTGCCGCTAAAAGGATTGGTATTGATTATGCGGGTAAATATTGGGCCAGCCGCAAATGGCGGTTTTATATAAAGGGGAACAAATGGGTGTCAAAAAAATAATAAAATCAAAGTCCAAAGACCAAAGCCAATGCTAGATGAAAATTAAAATGGTTAAGGGTAAAAGCTTAGTACCAAACTTCCACCTACGAGGTGGACATTATGTCCACCTCGTAGGTGGAAGCATATTTGTAAAAAGTAGCACATAAAAATCCAAGCGATCCAAGGGGCGAAACCTCCTAAAAAATTAATTGATTTTTGGCACTTGGGTTTTTAAAAATCTCTTGACTTTATAGTTTATTTTTGCTAAATTTTTGAGTCTTAAATATTTATTTTTGCTTTTATCGCGATTAGATATAATTAGATAAGAAGGAAAACGCTGTGTTTTGGGAAGGAAACATAGTTGACACAAATACCAGAAGTCTGCTAAATGTATTGACATTTTAGCGGTCCTTTGGTCTTTTTATATTCGGACCTTAACATTCAGGATTAAAAAACAAAAAATTTTCGTATCTTTCTCATATCCTAAACAAAAATAAGGGGGGATTTATGTGATCCGTAGGATATTTTCCAAGAAGGTTCTGTTATTAGTGCTTACGTTTTTGATAAAATCGGTTTCCGCTTGGGGAGGAGTAGCCACTATTCAAGGGAGAGTAGTGGATGATTCGGGGAAGCCAATAAGCGGCGCCAGTGTGGCTTTTGAGATTAGAGGCGAGAAAGAACTTTCAATCATCCAAACCGATAAGGATGGAAAGTTTGAAAGGACGCTTTTTAGTTTTGAGAGCTTTCCTCTCCCCGTTCGTGTTTTTGTTGTTTCAAGAGGATTTGAAGTGTTGCGGACCGCTGTGAAGATTCCCCGGAGCGATACGTTTAAATTTAAAAATCCATTGCGTCTCAAGAAAAAAACCGTCAAGGCTTTAAGAATCAAAGAAGCTTTGCCCGGATGGGAAAGCGCAAAGTGCGGTTCTTTTCCTTGCTATGTTCTGAAGGATGCGGAAGAAGGCAAAGTTCACCAAAATATTCTTGTGGCCTCATTTACGCCGGCACTTGGCGATTTTGATTTTTTGTTTACCGCTGTCTCAAAGTCCGCTTCCCGGGAAGCGGCTTTGGCTGATGGAATATTGGGCGAGAAAAATGATTTTTTTGCCCTTATTTTCACCGATTTTCAAGATCAAATTTTAGCCGCTTACAGCACCCTTTTTGGCCCGGAAGGCAAGTCGATTGGTTTTTACACCCGAGCGGAAAACGGAGAGATTTTGCGCGAGGGAGATAAGGGTCTTACTCTCATCGGATGGGGGGCGCCGGAATTTTCCTCTGTCGTTTTTCGATTGGTCCGAATTGATGATGATTTTCTGATCATTCTTGACAAGTTCAATAAGATAATGGCACTTGTTACCAAGCCCGCCTTTTTTCCGATTAAAAAGATAACTCTCAGAGCGGCTGGCGGAGCTATCATTTACGACAGTACGGCCTTAGGCATTCCGGAATGGAATGTAGCGATCGATGGTTCAGAAATTTTCGAGGATGATCATCAGGGAGGGAAACCCACTGTTGGCAAAGATCGGGCGAAAGAGGCCGAAGACGAAAACGAGCCAGAGGAAGGAGAAACAAGGGATTATCTGAAATTTCTTACAGCCAATGTCGGCAATCTGGATGTTACCGCCGGCAATCAGTGCAAGCTCAAAGACGAGGATGTGCCTGTTCTTGCCGCCAATATCCGATTGCTTGCTCCTGACATTATTTTCCTTCAGGAGATTCAGGCCAATACCAAAGATCAGATGAGCCGGATTTTGGGCGAGGTGGATGAGTTTGGCAATGTTAGCGCCCAGAAAGATTATTTTTGGGATTGCTGGGCTGATGCCTGCACCGCTGTGAAAAGGAATATCTTTTCTGATTTTCAGTTGGAATTTGCCATCGGCGCTTCCTGCCCTCTGTACAATTTCAAATCCCAAGAATGCTACGGCATCTCAGCGCTCGATTTTGCGATATTCGGCGCTTCGGCAAGACTGGCGAATTTTGGCTTAGAGGTTTATCTGATCAATGTTCATACCTCAAGTCCAGTAAATGATCGTTCTTTTGCAATCCGTTCTTATCAGATAAAGAGTCTTCTGGACGGGCTGGAGCAGATGGCGGACGAGAAAATAAGCTTGATTGCGGCCGGGGATTTTAATTTCGATCCCTACCGCTATGGCGAGTTTTTAAGGAATTCGGGAATTGACGAAACAGTTTATTTGACAGAGACGAAGAAAAGATGGCAGGAAGTGATTCCCGAAGACGGAAGCGGCGAGTTTAGGCTGATCAGTTCAGATGAAGTCACTCAATCATTCCCGAAAAAAGTCGGCTACACTCTTGATCATGTGATTGTAAATTTCGGGGAAGGAAGTTGCGAGGTGCTTGATGGAAAGGGGGGAAGAGCAAGGCTTGATAAAACTTTGAGCGGCAAAGGCTTTATGGATCACCGCGGTGTGTTTTGTCGAATCTCGCTTAGTCCTTCTTTGAAATACTGATTTCTTCTCAGCTTCTACTTTGCTGGGGATTAAGAATAAATAACGAATTCAAAAAAACCGAAAGGGGGGGAATAACAATGACAACAAAAATGATTTTGCGGCCCGAGAGAGCGATGGTGGTGTTATTGATTTTCGCAAGCCTGTGCGTTATCGCGATCGGATGCTCAAAGAAGACCGCTGAAAATTCAGAAAAAATTCGGCGTCTAAAAACGCATGGAGAGTAAAGAAACCTGATCTTAATTCTACTCTGCCCGGTATTTACAATGGAGAATGCGATTTTATCTACAGCTATTGGAGCGAACCATATACAGTAAAAATGCTGGTGGAGCTGGCTATCGGTTCGGTAAGCGCTGATTCGGTCAACAGTGTTACCAAAATCATCTATCCGGAAAGCGGTAGGACTATTACTGTCGGGCTTAAAGGTTTGCTTGTCGGCGATCAGCTCATTTTTACCGGCAGTTCGAATCCGCTTCGTTTTTCCGCGGAGCTGAAGCCAGATGAAGGAGAATCTCTTTGTGGGAATTTTTTAATTCAGGAAACAGTCGTTGGTCAAAGTTGGGAATGTAGGGAAATAAAATTCCTGAAAGGGGGTAAGTAAATTGAAAAGGATAGCTTTTTCGACAGCACTGATTTTCTTGAGTTTCTTGCTTCTTGCCGGCTGCGGCGGAGGAGGGGGAGGAGGTGCAAATCCGGCGCCGCCGCCTCAAGTGGGCGTCACAGTTTCCGGCACTATAAAAACCTCGGATACTCAGCAGCCCGTTGAAAATGCCGTGGTTTCAATCCCGGAGCAGGGGAAATCCGACACCACCAATGGTCAGGGGCAGTTTGAAATCACGGATGTTTCCCCCGGGACAGTGACATTGGAAGTGACCAACACAGAAGAGACTGACCCGCAGATTTCTTCTTACAGCGAGGAGATTGTAGTCGGTGAGGATGATATCACGCTTCCCACGATTTCCGTGCCGCCGGCAGAAACGCCGGAGCCGGAAAATAACGAACCTGTGATCTCCGGCTTTTCCTGCAGTCCCGCAAGCGGCGTCTATCCGCTCGTGACAAATTGCGTTTGCGCTGGCGCCGATCCGGATCCGGGGGATGTGCTTTCGTATAATTTTTCCGAAACTCCCGGCAGCTGGGCTTCAGTTGGTCAGGCTTCAGGCAATTTTTCACGCACCTACACCACGGCCGGGACGCGCACCTTAACTTGTGTGGTGCGCGACAATCACGGCGCCGAATCCGATGCCTCAACATTCCGGGTTTCCGTGACAACTCCTCCGGAGCCGCCGCCGGTAAACCACGCACCGGTTATTATTTCCTTTACGGCAGAGCCGCAGTCCGGTGACCGGCCGCTCAAAGTTGATTTTCTGGTTTTAGCAACCGATCAGGACGGCGACCCAAAGACCTACGACTGGGATTTCGGCGATGGCGAGACGCTGATCGGTTCGTCGTCTGCTTCGCTCTCGCACACCTACACCAGCGCTGGCAACTATACAGCGCAGGTGACGGTTAAAGACGGCAAAGGTGGAGAGGATTCAGAAACTGTGGAGATCCATGTAACCAACCCGCCGCCGCCTACGAACAATGCCCCGAGTCTCGCAAGTGTTGCTTGTAATCCCTCGTTTGGCTATCTGATTTCAGGAAGTTTTAAGACTTCTTGCGAGCCTTCAGGAGCTTCTGATCCGGACGCGGGCGATACCGTAACCTGCAGTTTCGATTTCGGCGATGGCACAATCCTTGCTGATCAAAGCTGTACCAGCGCCACAGAGCACACCTACGTCTCCGCGGGCAACTTCACAGTCACGGTTACGCCCAAGGATAACCGCGGTCTTTCAGGCGCTTCCAAGGATGCTTCAGTCGCAGTCCAAAACCCACCCACTGCCCCGAGCTATGTGGGGAAATGGGGAAGCTGGGGCACGGGCGACACCCAGTTCAAGGGCCCATACCAGGTTGTGATAGGAAGCGACAACAGGGTTTACGTGGCAGATTTCAATAACAAGGTTGCCAAAGCCTTTTCCAGTACTGGCGCGCCCATCAAAACCTACGGCAGCGGCCTGATTACCACTAACGCTGTTGGCGTGGATGTGATAGACTCCTTGAACAGGGTTTATATCGCGGATATGACGAACAGTCAGATTGTCGTGGTTGATAAAACCACGGGTAATCAGGTGGATACAATCGGCCAAGCAGGCGATGACGACGGCGAATTCTTCCATGTGGGCTGCATTGCTCACGACAGCCAGAACAACATCTATGCAGTCGACCAAAAGGGAACGCCAGGCGGGGTTCATCACCGAATTCAGGTGTTTGACTCCGACGGCAATTTCCTGCGCCAGTTTGGTACCTATGGGTCTGGCGACGGTGAGCTTTACGAGCCATATTGTCTGGCCTTGGACAGTGATGATAATGTTTATGTCACGGACTACCAGAACAACCGAGTTCAGAAATTCACCAGCGCTGGGGAGTGGATCCGAACCATCACAGCCCATACTGATTTCTTTTTGCCAATCGGCATCGCCATTGATCAGCGCCGCAATATCCTTTATGTGGACACTGGTCTAGGCTACATCGAAGCTTTTAGCCTTGATGGTAATTATCTTTTTACCATCGGGCTCTTCGGCACCGGCAACGGCGAATTTTCCGGTGTCGTCAGCGGAATCGCAGTGGCCGTCGATGGAACGGTTTATGCCGCCGATGGTGCAGCAAACCGCATCCAGTATTTCAAGTGATGCCTTGCTCATTCTGCGGCTTCTGGCCGAAGAATCTCTTTATTCTTCGAGCGAAGTCGAGAAGCACATTAAGATAGTTCTCGACAAGCTCGAACAGTAAAGACTAAGGTAGTTCTCGACAAGCTCGAACAGTAAACTCAGGGTCATTCCAGGGCCCTCACCCCGTCCCTCTCCCTAGATGGGAGAGGGAAGAGGGAGAGGGTGATATTTTCCATCTAAGGAATCCAATCTCCTTGGATTTACATACATTCAGCAAAAACCCGCCCTAAAGTTCCAGGGCGGGTTTTTCTTCGTTGATGGTTTGTTGTTTTAGGGTGTCGCAGCCCGTATCGTTTTATGGTTTAGTTTCTCGTCTTCTATTTTTGAATTTGTCCCAAGCTTCGGCTAAATTAAATAATTGCCTTGCCGATTTGTCGTAAATATCTATTAATTCATTACACAAGTCAGGTTCAATATCGTAAATATCTTTTACTTATTCAAGGCTGACTATGGTTTCATTGCACTCAGCCATTGCATCATCAATATATTTTTGAAAACCTTGTCTCTGGTGTTTTTTGGCGAACCCTTCAGCAATAAGAAGCCTCGGGATCGCTTTGCAAGAGCGAGCCAATTGGTCCTTTAAATCATATTTTTCAGAATCAGGCAGTTTGGGAATTATTGCTTTCATTATTTCTAAGCAACTTTTGTAAGTATTTTGATAAACATCCGGGTCGCGGAAGCTTTTTATTGGTTTTTTATTTTCCATTTCGTAATTTTAACGATACGAGCCGCGATGCCGTATGATATAAAACCTATAATGACGTATAACTTTAACTTTTAACGATACGAGCCGCGATGTCGTATAACTTATAACGATCCCCTTATGGGCACGCTGGTTTACACAAGTCACTGGCTGAATAAATCACGTAGTCAAAAAGCCCCACAAGATTTCCTGAGGTTCTATCAACTTTTGCCACCAGTTTTCTTTTTACCCCTCCATACGAGCCGATGGATTCGATTGTTGTAAAGCTAGATCCTAAAACTTTTCCTGAGGGGGGAGAAATCGTAAATTTTATGTAGGCTGTTTTGCCAGCAGGTGCTGTTGCGCCTTCACCTGTTAGATATTTAACAAACCAAGGTTTGATTCTAATTTTATCCAATGTCTTTGTTTCGCCTGGACTTGGTTTAATTTCTAATATCGGAGAATGACAGCCCGCGCATACCTTTTTCCAATATCTGCAGGTGTCAACATCTAAACAAACCTGGTCGCCATTTTTGTTGTATCCAATAACCTCAGTTTTTATGGCATTACCAATCCCTATTTCTGTTGCGGGCGGAACGTACCATTGAAGTGTTGCTTGCCCAGGTATTTCAAATTCCGCTACGTCATCTTGTAATAACTTTGGGTTTGTCATATCATCGGGACCAAGATCTGTAGCAGCGCCGATTTTTGGCGATTTATACCAAACCTTTAAGTCAAAATAGCGCTTGCTGGGATCAGGGACGTTGGTGGTGTAGGGGTCGACATTGTCAGCGATTTTTTGGTCGCTGTCCAGTTCCCAGCGGACAAATTTATTGTCTGTTTCTGTCAGATCCGCACTGGTTTCATATTCGTTGTTATACCTAATCTGAAGCAGGGCTTGTTCCACCCCTGCTTCTGCGGCGTAGTACGCAATTGTGGAGTTATCAAGGGCGTTGGCCACGCGAATTTCCGACAAAATCTCTCTTGCCATCACGCCCGTTGAAAGAATCATCATTGAAATAATAATGATTGTGGTGAGCAGGGCCGCGCCTGATTGTCCAGCTGATTGTCCGGCGTGGCATTCAAGCGGCCAAGCCGCACCTTTTTGGCTTTTCTTGAGAAAAGCCAATCGAAGAAAATACATAAATATTTTTTTCATAAGATTTTCGCTTATACACTCCTCGACTTTTTTATTATATAATATCACTTCTTTATTTTCCACCACATCTTTATTTTTCACAAGCTGTTAGCCTTTCCCCTCCCTTCCCTTCTTCCTTCCCTTCCACCTACGAGGTGGACCCCTTGTCCACCTCGTAGGTGGACTCAAATAAAAAAGCCGCCCCCGGCAAATGCCGGGGGCGGAAAGCTTGATTGAGCGAGAGTATTCTACCCTCCGTTTTCATCAAGCCATTGATTGCCGAGCGCGATGATTGCTGCCATAGTCGCTGCCTTTTCATCAGCCGAAATCTGAGAGTCCCAGTTAAAGCATTTCTCGAGAAGCAGAGAGAAGACTTCGTCGTATTCAGGTCTTTCGCCGAAGAAGTCCTCGATTGTCTTGCCCTCGAGTTTTGCTCCCGGAACAACCCACCAGTAATGGAAATCAAGGCAGAACTTTTTCAAGCTCTCTTCGGAGGGTTTGCCCTCCAGGACTTCCTGAGCAAGATTTATAACAAGGCTGATTACAAAAGCCTTTGCGCCATTAAGATCCTTGCGCTCGAGAAGTCCTGTGAGAAATGTCATGGGATTGGTTTGCAAAGACGCCTTTTCTGGTTTGCGCTTCTTCCCCCCGTGACCTCCTTGAGGCTCTTTCTCGGCTCCTGCACGCATAGCGCACCCCCTTTACAAGAGTTATATAAAAACAGGTCTTGTTCCGATTTTTCGGATCAAGACCTGGATTGTTAAAATACTTTATATTTGATTTTATACCCGATTTTTTTGTTTGTCAAAAAATCGTTTTTTTCTTCTTTTCCTCTGTTTCCGCTCGCCTAAGGCCGTGCCGAAGAGAAAAGCGATAGCGGCAATAATGAAAAGTGTTATAGTTCCGTCAAGCGGAAAGCCAAAACTTATTTTTAAAACAAATTTAAAAAATCCAAAAAACAAAATTGTAAAAATTGCCAGAGCATCAAAGACAACCTGGCTTTTATTGCGTTTGATAACTAAAAAATATCCTATTGCGCCAAATAAAAGCGCCACAAGAATCTTTGAGCAACTATCCAAGATGCTTAGCAAGTTAGCCATCTTTTTTATTTTTATGAAGAGTAGAAATTAAAATAGGCAGAATGATAAGTCAAGAAAGTTTTTGGAAAACTTGAACAGTAAAAATTAAGGTAGTTCTCGGCAAGCTCGAACGGTATTTTTCTTCTTCGACCGGAGTGGAGAAGCACATTAATGTAGTTCTCGACAAGCTCGAACGGTATTTTTCTTCTTCGAGCGACTCCGACGCAAGGCCGGAGAAGTCAAGAAGAACAGATTCTATTGAACTTGTTCTTCGCCTTCAATGGGGCCAGACTGACTTTTTTCGTCGACAATCGTGACGTCCCAATAAAAGTCATAACTATCGAGCCAAAAAAGATTTTCAACCAAAGGCAGGAAGTGTTCTTTATAAGAACCCGCCTCAGTATCGCTTTTTGCCTGAATTACAAAAACAAAAGTGCCGATTTCGCCAGTTCTAACCTCGCTTTCCTGAAGCGAGGCAGCGCGTGATTTTCCCAGCCAAGTGCTAGTGGCAAAAATAGATTCCCGATCCTGGGGCGCAGCGGCGCCAAGACGGAAGGCATTTGGCCCGCTTTGATACCAGGTGGCAACTCCTGTATTTTTCAATTTTAAGGTGAGGATCGCCATTTCGCCCTTCTTTAAGGTCGGGTAATTTGATTGGCTGACAAATTCAAACCTATAGTCTTCTTTGTTTTTGGAAATCTTTTGAGTGTATTCGATCCAACCCTCTGTCGTTTCCGCAGTTTTGAGGGCAAAAATGCCGATGATCCCGAGTTTTGTCAAATCCCCGGAAATTGTTTGGCTTTGGGTATTAATCTGAATTTTCTCAAGCTTTGTCCAAGCTTTGATTTCGCTGTCGTAATAATAAATAGTCAAGGATTCTGGCGTTGTTCCAATAATTTGGTTTTCGCTGTATTGGAAAGTTACCGTCATAGGGGATGAAAGATTTAAGATATTCGCGCCATTAATAGAATCAGTAGCAGTGATATGATAGCCCCCAAGAGTCAAAAGCTTTTCTTTTTCTCGATCTTGAGGAAGGCTGGGCAAGGCGGCGGCGCTGATTGAAAAAATCGCAGGGTTTGTTGTGGCGCCGGGCTGGACAGTAAGCGAAACAAGCTTGTCAGTTGATAAAACATAGCCGCCATTTGCGGGGTTGATAATCTGGTTGGGGGTGGGAGCGGGAGTAGGAGTAGGGGTAGGAGCGGGAGCCGGCGTTTGATTCTGAACGGGAAGCGAGGTTGTTTTTTTGAGGTTTTTAATTTGCGGCCAATAATTTATTAAAAGACCGATCCCAACGCCGATGATGATGGCGATGATCACCACGAGCGCTAAAATTTTCAAAAACTTTTTGTCGGATAGCGGCTGACTAATTTGCATTTTCCCCTCCTTGGCAGTGAAAATTTAGCTAAAAAATTTTTAAAAAATTATTTTTTAGTTTATTGCTGTCACTGCCATAATTTATTAAATTTATAAAACAATTTATTAATTTTTGTCTTGAGAGAGTTGATTTTTGGTCAGCTTGGCGCAATCGCCGAAATTTTTTGATCGGCTTCTATCAGTATTATTATACTTCACGCTTTTTTAATGATTTAAATTGACTAGTCCCGAAAGGGGGTTTGCAGAGCCTTGAGATGTGGTTGTCTCTTGGGGCAAAGAACTTTCTTTTTCGCTTTTTTCTGGTTTTTGCTCTTTGATTTCTATATTAAAATAGTTGCTTTTTTTCGAAACGCCGGAAGCGGCAAAGGCTCGGGCGTAAAAGCGGTAGATTCCCGGAGCAGTTGCTTTTTCCCAAGTGTAAAGATATTTATTACCCGATGTTGGCGTGGTGATAGTGGCGACTGCCGTTTCGTCCAAATAAAAGACTACTTTTTCGATGCTGTCTTCATTATAAGGAGTGGCGATGGCGGTGAAAAGTATTTGGGTGTTATTCTCGCTTGTTTTTTCCAGAATTATTTTTGGTCGCGTTGGGTCGGGTGTAAGATTTACTTTAATTTTGTCTTCACTGGTCAGACCCACTTTATCATAAAGTTTTGCCTTAAGAGTGAAAGATCCAGAAACAGTATCGGGAATTTCAAAATTAAGACTAAAGGGTGAAGCGGTTTCGTAGCCAATTAATTCCTCGTCCAAGGTCCAATCAACTCTTTCGACGCCAAGGGGAGCCGTGAAATCAATGGTGGCGATAAGTTCGCCGGTGTTTTGACTGTTTTGGGCCGGTGAGGTGATAGAAACACTAGGTTTATTTTTTTCAACAAATTCCGCACAGTCTTCTTTGTTTTCCGGGATTTTATTATAGCCTTGCTGTTTGGCCCAAGCTTGGACTGGTCCTTCCCAGTTGGCCATCTCGGGCCGCTCAGAATGAAAAACGGAAAAGATCTTGGTTTCGATCAATCCCGGCGGGCAGTTTTCGGCGGCAACCTTTGGTCCTTCTTCTAAATTTTCCGATCCTTTGATAATTTTCACGATTTTGTGAATATCATCTCTTTCCTTAGGGACGGCAAAGGAAGCAAAAACCTCGGTTTTGGTTTTATATTCATCTTTAAGTTCGGGAGGAATATTTTCCAAAGGAAGTTTGCCGCTGATTGCTTCGACTGTGATTGTTTTTATTTCTTTGGGACGTTCAAACTTTTCGACTGTTGTTCCTTCAAGGGTCTTTTCCATGAAATTATGCCAAATTGGCGCTGCAGCCATACTCCCGGCGGCATGGCTAGCCATTGGAGAATTATCGTTATTGCCAACCCAGACGCCAGCTACCAGCGAGGGAGTATAGCCGACGGTCCAGGCGTCGCGAAATTCATCGGTGGTGCCGGTTTTTGCCGCTACTGGCCGACCGGGAAGCGTTAAAACCCCGCCGCGGCCAAAAATCATTGCTCTGGCCGAGTCGTCAGAGAGAATATCCGTGATCAAATAGGCCACCTGAGGATCGAGGACTTCTTTCCCCTTGGTGTTTTTATATTCTTTTATCACCTGTCCTTTACTGTCTTCAATTTTTAGAAACGGAGTTATTTCCTGCCTTATCCCAGAATTCGCAAAAACTCCATAAGCGCCAACAAGTTCTAGCAATTTTACTTCGCCGCCTCCCAAAACTAAAGAGAGGCCATAGCGATCAGGATCAGTTAGAGTTGTGATCCCGAGATCTCTGGCGGTTTTGCAGGAATTTTCAACGCCAGCCAAAAACAAAGTCTTGACCGCGGGAATATTTAAAGAATTTCCAAGGGCAGTTCTTATGGAAACCGGACCGCGGGTTTTTAGATCATAGTTTTCCGGCTTGTAGCCATTGCCAAAGTCAGTTAAGACATCGATCAGCATTGTCGCCGGCGACAGGCCTTGCTTGAAGGCGGTGGCATAAACTATTGGTTTGATCGAAGAGCCCGGCTGTCGGTCCCGGACAGCGACATTAACATTACCATCGATTGTTTTATCAAAATAATCTATCGAGCCAACCATAGCAAGAATCTGACCGGTTTTAGGATCAAGCGCCACTAGACTCGCATTCTTTGCGCCATTTTGCTTTAAGTTGGTCTTTGCAGCCTCTGCTATTGTCTCTTCGGCGATCTTCTGTTTTTCAAGATCTAGGGTAGTTGTGATTGTGAGCCCACCTTCTTCCAGCATTTTTTCCCCAAACTCATCAACCAGTTTTTCTTTCACATACATCACAAAGTGAGGAGCCAAGATATTGGTTTTTTGCTCTTGGAATTTCAACTTTTCTTTTTTGGCGCTCGCCGCCTGATCCGGTGTAATATAATAAAGCTCTGCCATTCTATCAAGGATATAATCTTTTCTTGCGAGCAGCGCATCGGTATTTGAGCCGTAGGGAGAATAAAAAGTCGGAGCGCGAGGGATTGCGGCAAGAAGCGCGGATTCGGCCAAAGTCAGATTTTTGGCTTTTTTAGCAAAATAAGTTTGGGCGGCCGCTTCGATCCCGTAAGCATTATTGCCGTATGGGATTTCATTGAGATACATTTTTAAAATTTCATCTTTGGAATAAATCTTTTCGAGCTCAATCGCCATTATGAATTCTTGGATTTTTCGAGAGATAGTTTTTTTAGATGAAAGGATGGCGTTTTTAACGAGCTGTTGAGTGATTGTTGATCCGCCTTGAGCGGTGTCTTGATGAGAGACATTATAAAAAAACGCTCGAATTATTCCTTTAATATCAAAGCCGGAATGTTTATAAAAATCTTTGTCCTCAATAGCGATTGTTGCCTGCTTGACATAATCAGGCATATCGTCAAAAGAGATCAGAGTGCGATTTTTATCCCCATGGATTTCATAGAGGAGCTTGCCATTCCGATCAAGAATCTTGGATGATTCTGCCACTGCCCTTTTGGAGAATTTATAAGGATTGGGGAGATCCTTTGAATACCAGGCAAAGAGAGTGGCGATGATTAAAAAGAGGATCGTGGCAAAATAAGCCAAAATCTTCCAGAAGCTGAGATTTTTGGATCTTTCCAAGAATTTTTCTAATTTTTTTCCAAAATTTCTAGTCGGCTTTGGATATAAGCTTGAAAGCCTTCTTTTTCTCATTCTAAACATAAAAAGACAAATTAAACACCGCCGAGGACATCGTTTACAATTATAGCAAAGAAAGAGTAAAATAGGAATAGCAAAAAATATGGGCATAAAAAAAGAAATCAAAAAGAGAGTAAGGGAAGCGATCGAGGCGGCAATTACCGCCAAGCAGTTTTCAGAATTTAAGATCCCGGATTTTGATATTGAAATTCCTGTTGATCCTAAGCTTGGGGATTACGCAACTTCAGTTTCCCTAAAATTAGTAAAAATGACTGGTTTTGATACCCGGAGAATCGCTCAGATTATCACAGGTTTTATCAGTCCGAGCCTTCGAGAGATTTGTGAAGTTAGCATCGCTGGTCCGGGTTTTTTGAATTTTAGATTAAAGCCGGATTTTTTAATCAAAAAGCTTTGCGAAATTCTTAATCAAAAAGAAAAATTTGGAATAAATTTAGAAAAGGGATTGGGCAGGGTTCAAGTTGAATTTATTTCCGCTAATCCCACAGGTCCCCTTCATCTTGGTCATGGGAGGGGCGGTTTTTTAGGCGATGTCATTGCCCGGATTTTTGAAGCTAGGGGATATAAAGTTATAAAAGAATATTATGTCAATGATACCGGCGGGCAGATTGAAAAACTCGGAGGATCAATTAAGGCGGCCCTAGGACTACTCCCGGATCAGGAGGAATTTTATAAAGGGAGTTACATTTTAAAAGTGGCAGGTTTTTTAAAGAAAAAGCAGCCGGTCAAAAAAATTCAAAAGATGACAAATTCCGAAGTTGGCAGGATTGCCGCTGATTTGATTCTCGATCATTTCATCAAGCCGACTATTAAAAAAATGAAGATCGGTTTTGACGAATGGTTTTTTGAGTCCAGTCTTTACAAAAAAGGGGTAGTAAAAAAAGTTTTAGAGGAGTTCGAGAAAAAAAAATTGAGCTACGAAGAAGATGGAGCAGTTTGGTTTGTCGCAAAGGAATTCGGCGACGATCAAGATCGGGTGTTATTGCGTTCCGACGGCGAGCCAACTTATTTTTTGTCTGATATTGCTTATCATAAAAATAAATTTTTTGATCGCAAGTTTGATCGCGTCATTAATCTTTGGGGAGCGGATCATTATGGTTATGTGAAAAGACTTGAAGGAGCGCTCGGGGTTTTTGGAATAGGCCCCGGAAGACTAAAGATTATTGTGATGCAATTGGTTCGGTTGGTTTCGGGAGGTAAAGAAGTGCGGATGAGCAAAAGAAAGGGCGAGTTTATTACCCTCGACGAGCTGATTAGTGAAATCGGGGAGGATGTTGCAAGATTTTTCTTCTTGATGCGTTCGCCGGATACCCATATGGATTTTGATTTAGACTTAGCAAAAAAACAATCTAATGAAAATCCAGTTTTTTATATTCAGTACGCATACGCAAGAATCCAGAGCATTCTTAAGAAGATCAAAAATAAAAAACCAAAAATAAAAAATGTTGATTATGGTTTATTGACTCATCCAAGCGAGTTGAGTTTGATTAAAGAATTAATAAAATTTCCGGATTTATTTGAGGAGATTTCCGAAACTTTAGAAGCCCACCGGCTTCCTTTCTATGCCCTAGGTATTGCCGACAAATTTCATAAATTTTATGAATCTTGCCGAGTGATTAGCGAGGATAAAGAAATGACCGAGGCGCGACTTGGTTTGATTATTGCTACTGGTTTTGTTTTAAAAAACATTTTGAATTTGCTGGGGATTTCTGCGCCAAAGAGGATGTAGAGAGGTTATTGCGGTTTTTTCAGACAAGAACAAAAACCGGGATGTATCAAAAGAATTAAGTAAGGGTAAGGTTTGAAAAACCGGACCTGCAAAACTTCCACCTACGAGGTGGACATTATGTCCACCTCGTAGGTGGAAAAGGAAGATAGACATTCTTAAGAATGTTGAAATGTTGCAAATAAGTCGATAAATTAGAATAACCAAAACAAAAAAATTAAAAAAACCGCCTTTCGGCAAGTTTTTGTTTTTGATCTTATTCTTGATTTATTTACAACAAAACAAAAAGGTTAAGCCTCTATTTACAACAAAAGTTACATAACTAATTTACAGGTCTATTTTATAAACTTTGGTGCCGGAAAGCGCATAAAGCTTTTTGGTCCCAGCATCAATAAAGATCGAGCTGGCATCAGCCAAAAAATCCGCCACGAACTGTCTGGAATAGTTTCCGTTTTTATCGATTTCCAAAATTCTTTTATTGCCATTGTCTAGAATATAAAGATAAGTAGTAAGAACATCGGTATAAAGCGTTTTCGGAGAAGAAAGATTCGTTGCAGGGGCGGGAATTCCCGAAAGAGAAAATTCTTGTTTTGCTCCTGCTAAAAATTTCAAAATTTTGCCATCGGAAGTAAGCACCCAAACATTGCCATCGACAGCCAGATCAATTGCCAGAGACAAATCCTGACTCTGGGTTAAGTAAGGGGTTGCTTTGGAGTAGCCCTCAATTGTTTTTGAATGTTTTATAATCTGATTATTATGGGTATCAAGCAGATAGATATTATTAAAATAGCTGGCGAGAGCTTCAGCCTCGGTAAAGTCGCCGCCAAAGGTAATTCTGGCGGCGGAAGTGGATTTATTTTCAGTGTCAAGTTCGATAACACCCACCGGGCCTTTTGTATTATAAACAATTGTTTTGGTGTCAATGGGAATGGCGCCATCCACAAAAATGCCAGGATCGGCGACTTGAACAAAAACATCGGGTTTGCTGGCGACCAGATCAAAACTATAAATTTTATTCTTTTGCCTATCGAAGGTAAAAAGAGTGCTAGCAAGTGCAAAGATTCCTTGGGTCGAGATTTTTTTGTCTAGAGTCGAGAAATCCGCAATCGGGCTCAAGTTTTCTAGACGGAAGGTGTTGGTGACGCGATCTTTTTGAGATTGAAGCGAAGCAAGAAGATTTAAAATATCATCATGAAGATAGGTCGAATCCTTTATTTTATCAGCCAGCGTCATTGCTTCTTCAATCAAGTTTTTGGCTTTGGGAATATCTTGATAGATGAGAGCAGTTTTGGCGGCACTTTCTTTATCGCGCGCCTCAATATAAATTTGTTTAATTTCTTCTCTGGCGAGCTTTACATTTTGTTTCTGCCGGGCATTGACAATCGTAAAAATAATTATTAGCAAAAAGATGATTGCTAAAACAATATAGAGGCGACTGCGAGTTCTGGGCTTTTTTGTTTCGTTCCAAAACTCGCTTATTTTTTCTTCGGTTTCCTTTAGATATTTTTCAGCTTTTTCGTAGACGCCGCGTTCCTTTGCCTCGTTCTGAATTTTTTTGAGAGAGTGAGAAAATTTGTTTTTAGCGCTTGAAGTAATTCTGCTGATTTCCGGACCAATCTTTTCTTTGTAAGATTTCTGGGCGGCAGCAGTAGCAGATTTAGAAAGGATTTTAAGTTTTTCCAAAACCGGTTTAGCGGTTTCCTTTATTTGCTGCCAGCTGTTTTTTTGTTCTTGGAGCCAGATATTTTCCGGCTCCTCGACCAAAATTTCTTCAGAAAGAATTTCTTCGGTGGTCAGTTCAAGGATCAAAGTGCTGATACTTTCGACATCTTCTTTTCGAAGCACCTTTACGATATAAGTAGAAGCAATCGCGGGTGAATACTTTGTAATTATCCTCCGGAGGTCGTCTTGGGAAAAATGATAGAAAAGTTCAGCAGTAGAAATCAAGATTTTGTCGCCGATGAAAAGTTCGCCGCTGGCAATATTTAAAAATGTTTTTAAGGGATGAGGGCGTTCAGCCGAGGAAGAGAGCCCTTCGGAAATATGAATGATTTTTGAATTGCGGATTAGATAAGCTTCGGCAGTCCCAGCTTGGGAGAGGTGAAGATTGTTTCCGGCGAGAACCGCAATAATCGCGTTAGTTTTTCCGACCCAGCCAACTTCGCCTTCTTCGGCAAGCGAGGCCAGCTTTTCATTGACTTTTTTGAGCGCCGCTTCAAACTTTGAAAGCGGATCCTCCACAGGTTCTTTATAATAAGCGTCAATAGTGGTATCGACGATCAGCTTGGCGATATCGCGCATCGCTGGATCGGTATTGATAATTTCGATAACAAAATAAAGAATACCGCTAGCCCGCTCAAGAGGATCTTGCGGTTTGTGGACTGTGGCCAAGGAAGTACGATCAGGATATTTTTGGCGCGATAGAATCTTGCCGACTTTTGTGATGTAATGAGGATTTGATGTGTCCATTTCTCTTTTTTAATTATAGACATTTTGAAAGATAGCTGTCAACAAAAATGATTTGCTTCTTTTCATTCGCGGCGTTGGTGGTGTTTTGTTTTGCCATTTAGTTTTTAGTGATTTATAATTTAGTTAGTAGAGGAAGCAGATTTTTCATTCGGGGCGTAGTATAGAGGCAGTACGCGGGCATGGGGTGCCTGTAGCGGGAGTTCGATTCTCCCCGCCCCGATTAGCGGTTTTTAAAGCAAGATTTTCTTATGGACATTTATTCCTATACAACCCAAACCTCGGAGGAGATTTTAAAATCGCTTGATGTTGATCCCGGGATCGGATTGGATAAGAGAGAAGTCCGAAAGCGCTTAGAAAAATTTGGGCCGAATATTATTCAGGGATATAGAATTACTTGGTGGCAGATTCTTTTTCGGCAATTCTGTTCGCCGCTTGTTTATCTTTTGATTATTGCTTCTGCTTTGGCGTTTCTGCTGGGAGAGATGATGGACAGCGCCATGATTATTTTATTTGTGATGATTAACGCGACTCTTGGTTTTTATCAGACTTATCGGTCAGAAAAGATTTTAGAGCTTCTTAAAAAATATACAGTCATCAAAACAAGGGTTTGGCGAGAGGGTGAGGGAATGGTTGTAAAATCAGAAGAATTAGTGCCCGGGGATATTGTAGATTTGAAAATTGGCGATAAAATTCCTGCGGATTTGAGATTAATCGAGGTTTATAATTTTTCAGTTGATGAATCTGCTCTCACAGGGGAATCTAATCCAGTTAGTAAGATCTCTAAAACCTTGAGCCACAAAGCAAAAGAATTATATGAAGCAGAAAACCTTGGTTTCGCGGGAACGATTGCTGCCAGCGGAAGAGCAAAGGGCGTAGTTGTGGCAACAGGCCGGAAAACAATGATTGGTGAGATTGGCAGGCTTGCGACGGAAACAGCTCATATCGGGGGATTTGATAAAGAAATTATGAGACTCGCCCAATTTATTGTCAGGCTCGTTTTTGCAACTTTAATCTCGGTTATTCTTCTTCACCTTTTATTCAAAGGAGTTAAGATTGCCGCTGGCGACTTGATAGTTTTTGCGATTGCTTTGGCTGTCGGTGTGATTCCCGAAGCTTTGCCTGTAGTCGTAACCCTTTCTTTGGCTCGAGGCGCCTTGCGGCTTGCTAAGAAAAAGGTTGTGGTAAAGCGTTTATCGGCAATCGAAGATTTGGGAAGTATTGATGTGCTTTGCGTGGATAAAACTGGAACGCTGACGGAAAATAGTCTTACGGTTGATGAAACCTTTCCTCAAAAAGATCGTCGAGTTATTTTTTTCGCCAATCTTGCCGGGAGACTGGCGGAGGAATATAAAAATACCGAGCTTGATCCTTTCGACGCCGCTTTACAAAAAGATCTTTCCGCTGAAGAAGCAGAAAATTTGGAGGGTTTTAAGATTCTTGCCAATATTCCTTTTGATCCAGAGCGAAAGAGATTAAGTGTTTTAGTCAAAAATGAGGATAAGTACCTTCTTGTTGTCAGGGGCGCGGCCGAGATTTTGATGGAGGAATCGAATAATTTAACCAAGGCGGAGCGGGAATTAAATTTGGAATGGATTTCTAAAAAAGGGCATGAAGGCAAAAGAGTTTTAGCCGTGGCAATTAAAAAGCTTTCAAATCTCAAAGATGGTAAGTTTGATCATTTAGAAAGACTTGAAGGAAATTTGGAATTTTTAGGAGCGGTATCTTTTGCCGATCCTATTAAGGAGACAGCTTTTGGGGCGGTGAAAAAAGCGCGGGAACTGGGGATAGTGATTAAAATCTTGACTGGCGACAGTAAAGAAGTCGCTGGGACTGTGGCTAGGAAAGTTGGTTTGGTGGAATCAGTCGGAGACGTAATTACGGGGGCGGAATTTGAGGAACTTAGCGGGGAAGATCAATTTGAGGCAATTGAAAAATATGCTGTTTTCGCTCGGACTTCGCCAAAACAAAAATACAAAATTATAAAAATGATAAGCGAAAAGCATCAAGTCGGTTTTTTAGGCGAGGGGATTAACGATGCTCCAGCTTTAAAGGTTGCCAATGTTTCTTTGGCTGTTTCGGGTGCCGCTGATATTGCTCGGGAGGCAGCTGATGTGGTGCTGCTTAAAAAAAGTTTGGCAGTGATAATTGATGGGATTCAATTGGGTCGAGAAATTTTTGCCAATACCAATAAATATATCAAGATAACTTTATCCTCGAATTTGGGGAACTTTTATTCTCTGGCTATTGCATCATTGATTGCCGTTTTTTTGCCAATGCTGCCATTGCAACTGCTCTTGCTTAATCTTCTTTCAGATTTTCCAATGATCACAATCGCCACGGATACTGTTGATAAAGAAGAAATAGCGAAGCCTCAGCTTTTTAATATCAAGGATTTCATTATTGCCACGACGCTTTTTGGTGCAGTGAGTATGATTTTCGATTTTAGTATTTTTGGCATTTTTTTTAGATTTTCGCCGGCGATCCTCCAAACCAACTGGTTTATTGGCAGTGTTTTGACGGAACTGGTTTTGATTTATTCCCTTAGGACCAAAAGGGTATTTTTCAGAACCAGATTCCCGTCAGGGACTTTATTATTTTTCACGATTCTTGCGGCAGTTTGCTCAGTGGGTTTGACTTTTTTACAATTTGGCCGGGAAATCTTTCGTTTTTCGCCACCGCTCTTTCTGCACCTTCTGACGCTTTTGGGAATCACCCTGCTTTATTTTTTAACCACAGAATTTGCAAAGCTGCTATATTATAAATACTTTGATAATAACCATATTTTAAGAAAAAAAGTGAGCGCTTGATGAAGAAAAAAAAGATTTTAATTTTTTTTGTTGTCGTCATTTCAGTTTTTCTAGTCATACTTGGGTGGCGATTGATTTTTGGCCCCGAGGATACTTGGGTTTGCCAGAATGGATTATGGGTGAAACGTGGTAACTCCAGTAATCCTGCGCCGAATGAACCTTGCAACCAATCTCCTCAAGATAGGCAGGGGATCGGGAGTGATAAAATTATTGTTTATGACATTAAAGCCGGTGATCAAATCTCAAGTCCTTTAGAAATAACCGGTAAAGCTCGAGGTTCGTGGTTTTTCGAAGCAGAGTTTCCGATCAGGCTTTTGAATAAAAATAATGAAGTTATTGCTTCAGCTCTTGCTTGGGCCGGGAGCGACTGGATGACTGAAAATTGGGTTGATTTTAAGGCCACCTTGGAATTTAATATCAATGAAGATAGCGAGGGCAAGATTGTTTTTGAAAAAGATAATCCTTCGGATTTGCCAAAATTTGCAGAAAGTTTTGAGATACCAGTAAAGATCCGGAAGACAGAAACAATGGATATTAAAGTTTATTTCGGAAATTCCGTGCTTGATCCCGGCGCTCTTTTTTGCGAAAAAACCTATCCGGTGACGCGAAAAATTATTAAAACAAAAGCCATAGCAATGAAAGCCTTGGAAGAACTTTTGCTGGGGCCAAGCGAAGAAGAGAAAAACCATGGTTTTTTTACCTCAATCAATGATGGTGTTAAAGTGCAAAAGCTGGTGATTGAAAATGGAGTTGCTAAGGCAGATTTTTCAAGCAAACTCGAGGAGCAAGTAGGAGGTTCTTGCCGCATTTTTGCAATTAGGTCTCAAATCGAAGAAACCTTAAAACAATTTCCCTCAGTCAAAAAAGTTATAATTTCCATTGATGATCGCACCGAGGATGTCCTCCAGCCATAAATTATGATAGAATGAAGTTGATTCGGCTTTTTTGTAAGCTAATTTATGGCAGATAAGAATAATTATGATGGAAAACACAATAAACGCAGGGGCAAAATTATTTTTGCTATTGTTTTTATTTTTGTTTTGGGATCGTTTTTAATTTGGTGGTTGGGGTTGAGGGCGCAATTACCAAAGCTTAAACCGGAAGAAATAAAGCAGACCGTTGAAAGTATTACTTCCAAAATTGATTCCCAAAATCCAGCCAGTCTCGATGCAGTGGAGAATTTAGTTAGTCTTGGGCCAGAGGCTATTGATGTCTTAATATCCAAACTAAAAGAAGAAAATATTAATTCCAAGTGGGCTTCGCTTTACGCGCTTTCAAGAATCGGATTTGGTCAGAAAAAAAATATCAGACAAAAAATTATCGATGAAATCTCTCCAGAGTTTTCCAGTTCTTCCCCGAGTATCAAAACAATGGCTGCTGGGATTACGACGATTTTTGGCAATAAAGAAGGAATCCCAATTTTGATAGAAAGTCTCAAATTTAAGGAACTCCTACTTTATAGCGAGCCGCCGGAGCTAATTTGTCAGTATGCTTATGACACCCTGGCCCATTACACGGGGCAGAGCTTTGGCGCTAAATGCGGTTGGCTCAATTTTGATCCTTCCTCCCAGAGCGGTTTTGAAGATTGGTGGGAGCAGAATGAAAATAATTTAGTTTGGAATGAAAAGACTAAGATATATGAAATTAAGTAAAACAACAAAAACTTTTGCAAAACTTATAAATATTTTTATAATCTTGGCGATTGTTTTTTCGTTTTGGGCGGGCCTTGCAAGGGCAGAGACCACGGTGGTAGTGGAGGACTGTAAAATAAAGGTCACAGTAAATATTGCTATTTATGGTCCAGGAGCTGATCAGGCTTATGCAAATAAAGTAAAACAGGCAGCAGAAAAAAAATGGAATGACGCCCATATCAAAGCCAGGGAGTGTAAATGCGAACTTGATTTGACTGTAAATGTGATAGTGGTCCAAAATTGCAATGATCCAAAAGCCAAAAATCATCATTGTTTGAAAGTAAATAATGTGCCAGCTGGCGCTTTCCACCGCTCCGCAGTTTCGGGGGTGGCTGGTCAAATGAAACCTACAGGAGCATCATTTGATCCCAATGCGCCCCATGTTGCTTCAGGGACAGGGGAGTTGGGATCAAATGATACTGATAATGTTATTGCTCACGAAGTGGGTCATTTGATGGGGCTGGAAGACGATTATGATGAATACTATCAATACTATTACGCCAATCCCGACGGTTCTGTTGCCGCCGGACCTTTTTTTATAAAAAAGTCTGATTTTACTGCCGCTAAAAAAACGGAGATGGAGGCAAATGCTCCGCCAGGCACCACATTAACTTTTGCTGCCAACCCCAATTACGGAGGTAATATTTGGTCTCTTCCTCGTCCCGGGAAGGAAAACAGTCTTATGGCGGGGATCGGTGCCAATGCTACTCCCCAAGATTCGCATGCCGAGGATATTTTGGGTGATGCCAAGCTAAAATGTCCTGATGAGTGTTGCTGCGGCGATGGGCAAATACAGAAAGATAAAAAAGAAGAATGCGATCCTAAAGCTATACCCTCGGGATGCAAAGAGCCAGAGGAAGGCTGCGCTAAAAATTGTAAATGTGTAAAAGTTACGCCGATCTGTGGTGACGGGGCAGTTACCCCGCCTGAAGAGTGCGATCCTAAGGCTACGCCCACGGGCTGCAGCCCGGCCAAAGATTGTGTCGGTTGTAAGTGCAAAGAGAAGGAAGCTTCGCCACCTCCTCCAGCCCCTTCTCCTAGTCCCGAGCAACCAGCTCAACCCCCAGAGGAGCCAGTTGGGCAGCCGCCCGAAGAACCACCCTCGGTCCCATTTTGTGGCGATACAAAAATTACGGCTCCTGAACAATGTGATTCTACAGCTACGCCCGTAGGGTGCAATCCCGGATACGAATGTATAAATTGTAATTGCATTTTTATAGAAACTACACCACCAGCGGAAAAGGATTCGGATAATGACGGTGTGAAGGACAATAACGATAATTGTCCAAGCGTTGCTAACCCCGATCAGGCAGATCAAGACAGCGATGGGATTGGCGATGTTTGCGACTCCTGCACTGATCGGGATAAAGATGGTTTTGCCACCGAAGGCGGGAATTGCGGTCCGTCTGACTGCGATGATGAAGCTGCCAATATCTCTCCCGGTGCTGGCGAGACTTGTGGGGACGGCATTGATAATAATTGCAATGGAGAAGTTGATGAAGACTGCGCTCCGGCGCCAAGCCTTGATGTTTTGCCGCCGCTGCTTGCCTTTGATCCCTCAACCCCCGCACTTCCTTTAAGCATTATCAATACTGGCGGTGGCGTTCTTTCTTGGCGGATTTTGCCGAATTTGCCTTCTTGGCTAAAAGCGTTTCCAATGAGCGGCAGTATTTCCGGCGCAGATCAGCTGACAATTTGGATAAGTATTCAGAAGGAAAATATTAAGCCGGGCAAAAGCTATAATCATCTTCTAAAAATTACTTCCAATGGCGGGTCGAAGGAAATTCCTGTGACATTGATGATAGAATAAAAATTTAGAAAAAAATGATTTTTTGATAAAATTAAATCAGGAAAAGCACTAAGATGGCCAAAGACACTATTTATATTAATTTTTCTTCAGAAATCAATCAGCACACTGCCGAGGTGCTGATGGGGGTTTTTGCTCAAGAAGCAAATAAAGGAGTCCGCAATTTTTATTTGCTGCTTTCTGGCCCCGGCGGCAATGTGATGAGTGGTATTACAGTTTATAATTTTTTGCGTTCTTTGCCAATCAATCTTACAACGCACAACATCGGTATAATGGATTCGATTACCAATATTGTCTATTTAGCGGGGAGCAGGAGATTCGCCAATTATGATTCTTCTTTCTTTTTTCATGAGGTTGGCGTTAATATCTCCGAGCCAATGGAGCTTGACGAGGAAAATATGGAAGAGCAGCTTGAAGTGGTTCAACGCAACAAAAAATTAATTGTTGATATTTTAGTCGAGCGGACAGGGATGGCAAAAGAAGAGGCTCAGAAACTTTGTCTTGAGCCGGAAACACTTTCGCCGGAAGAAGCCCAAAAGCTGGGAATTGTCCATGAAATTAAAGACGCCAAGATTCCTGAGGGAGAAGAGGTGGTGCAGCTGGTCTTTTAGCAGAGGCTTAGCCTCTGCTAATTTTATTGATGGTTGGTTCCAGATGAAAAAAATAATTTTAAAATGGGAAGCAATTGGGGGAGTAATTGTAATCATTAGCGGATCTTTGCTCCATTTTACTTATTTATGGTCCGGGAAGAATAAGGTTGTGGCGGCTTTCTCCGCGGTAAATGAAAGCACTTGGGAGCATCTAAAGCTTGCTTTCTGGCCGTCTTTTGTGCTTGCCGTAATAGGATATTTTGTGGTGGGCAAAAATATCAAAAACTTTTGTTATGCTAAAGCGCTTGAACTTTATCTTGCCCCATTGCTGATTATTAGTCTTTTTTATGGCTATACTGCAATTTTAGGATATAATTTACTGCCGTTTGATATTGGGATTTTTGTTTTTGCTGTGATTTTGGCAAAAGCAGCAAGCTACAAAGTTCAAGTTTCTAGATTTTCCTCATTTTTGCCAAATATGGTCTATATAATTATGTCGCTGACTCTTGCCGCTGCTTTTATATATTTTACTTATGACCCGCCATGGAACTTTCTTTTTTTAGATCCGGTAAACGGCAATTATGGGATTGAAAAAAGCATCTTTTTCTAAGAAGAATATATATAATACATTTTGCAAAAATAATGCCAAAGATTAAACCGTTTTCCGCCAATATAATATTTTTTGATACAGAGTTTACTTCTCTTGATCCTTATATTGGGGAAATAATTTCAATTGGCATGATAAAGCCTAACGGAGAAGAGCTTTATTTGGAGCTCGAATATGATTTTGGTAAAGTTGATGATTTCACCAAAAAAAATGTAATCCCAAAGCTTCAAGGGAATCCCATAAGCCGCGAGAAGGCAAAAAAGCAAATCCGCGATTTTATTGGATCAGACAAGCCTTATTTAATATCCTATAATAATTGTTTTGATATGGTTTATTGGTATAAACTTTTTGGCGTCAAAGAAAGTCCAGCATTTTGGATTCCTCTTGATTTTGCCACTCTTCTTTTTTATTGCGGCCTTGATCCTGAAAAATATTATAAAAAACAGGAGAAATTTTTGGATCTTTCTTTTAACAAAACCCTTCAGCATAACGCTCTTTATGACGCAAGACTGCTAAAAGAAGCATATTATAAACTTCTCAAAAAGCTAAATGGGAAGTGGTGGAAAAAAATCTGGAATTTTTATAAATTTTAAAGAATAAAATTTTGTTTTATAATTTTTTAGGACTATTCGCGCGAATAGTCCTATGGTAAAATGATGTAAAGAGCTTAATTCAAATATCGAGGAGGGGAAAATGAAGAAATTGGCCA
>Ga0209101_1000528_pt1 | contig 31176 bp, 24 predicted proteins | sample ConPoolayeCmetaG_FD_185481 | JGI IMG/M metagenome (GOLD analysis project Ga0209101, IMG submission 185481) | Hot spring microbial mat communities from California, USA to study Microbial Dark Matter (Phase II) - Cone Pool mat layer C metaG... ...
TGCGGGGCTGACGGCGATGAACGCTGCACGCAGCGGGCGCTGTTCACCGCGATCGGGGTGGAGGTGGCCACGACGAAACTCCTAAAAACCGTCTCCCAGTGGCGCGTTTTCAGGAGCCACTACTGAAAACAAAGCACTTCTGCGCCAGACTGCCGAAGTTGGGGTGCTCGGCAGGTGATGCGCTCGCAGCTGCAATTGGTGTCCGCCCAGCGCTCCGGATGGGGCAAACGGACACTCGGATTGCCCGGGGGCTGCGAATAAGCGCACGGCGGTCGCTACCGGGGTCGGTACTGGCCGGCAATGGGCTCATAACAAACTGGTCGACCGGTGCCTACTCCGGCTCGGCGCAGCGCCGGCGGGTTCGCTGGGCGTTCTCACGGGAAATTTGTTGGCGGGCCCGCTGGGCCTCCTCAAGGGATCGGAACTTGAACACGCCGCGCGGGTAGATGCGCGGTGCCAGTCGCCAGTACCTGGCACAGTGGCGGAGGAATCGCTCCACCCCTCCTTTCCGCACTGGCAACCCAAGGTTGGCGTTCATTTCCTCCGGCGAGCGGAACCGCGTGACGCCCATCTTACTCCTCCCCCACGTTAAACGCGTGTCGGAGCATCTCCGCGTCGTGTTGATGGAGCGGTCGAACGGTACCCTTTTTCAGCCGGTACAGCGCCAGTGGTGTCGCGACCCGCACGGGCACCCCGTCCACCTCCTTGAGTTCCGACTCCACGGTGGCAAAGGAGGCCATCTCGCCGAGGCGAGTCAGCACGTCGAAGTAGAGGTCGCCGCTCGGCGGGTAGTAGCGAACCGCCGGGTATTCGCCGAGCAGATCCGCGGCCGAGATTGCTTCGACGTTCGGGTCGTTGTCCCACGCCCGGCGGAAGGCACGCTTGAGTCCTTCGACGTTCTCGGCCGTGGGGTGGATGAGGAGGTCGAGGGCTTCGGTGGCTCGCACGAGCCCGTGGAAGCCCATAGCCGCAGCACCGATCAGGACGTACTGCACGCCTTCCTCCTCCAATGCCTTCAGCACGCTGACGATCTCATCTCTGTCCACGGAGACAGGATAGCGCGTGGCAAGGCGCCGTTCCAACCGCGGCCAAGGCCACCTGAAGCGCCGTTGACGTGCTGAAGGGCGCACTCCCACCTCTGCATCCCGGGTCCCTGTTTCTGTCACTGGTCACGGCCACGGTCACCGGCACGGCCTGGGTAACGGCCGTACGAAGCGAGGGCCCGCAGGCCAGCCCCTCCAGCGCCATCGACCTGCCAGGCGCGACGCGTCCTCTGGCACGTGGGCGGCGGGCTTTTCCTGGGTGCGGGGCCTCCAGGCCCGCGCCGCAAGGGCAAGCAACCGGCTGGAACCCACACCGGCCCCCCGTGGCTTGTAGGGCCCGGTCAGTCGTGGCAACCCCCGACGAACCCGCCGAGGGGCGCCTACACCTCGGCCTGGAGGCGGTGGAGGGCGCGGCGCAGCAGTTCCAGGGCGCGGGCGATGTCGCCGGCCGTGACGTCCAGGAAGGGACGGAAGCGGATGGAGCGGGCGCCGCAGGGCAGCACCAGCAGTCCCTCCTCCCGGGCCAGCGCAATGGCGCGGGTGCGCAGCTCGGGGGTGGGCAGGTCGATGGCGCACATCAGGCCGCGCCCGCGCGCCTGGCTCACCAGGGTGGGATACTCGGTGGCCAGCTCGTGCAGGCCGGCTTGCAACACCGCGCCCATGCTCTGCGCATTGTTCACCAAACGGTCGCGTTGGATCACTTCCAGGATGCGGGTGGCGCGCACCATGTCGGTGAGGTTGCCCCCCCAGGTGGAGTTGATGCGGGAGGAGACGCGGAAGACGTTATCGGCCACCTCGTCGATGCGGCGATTGGCGGCGAACCCGCCCAGCTGCACCTTCTTGCCAAAGGCGAAGAGGTCCGGCTCCACCCCCAGGCCCTGCCACGCCCACATGGATCCGGTGAGGCCCAGGCCGGTCTGCACCTCGTCGAAGACGAGGAGAAAGTCGTGCTCGTCGGCCAGCCGCCGCAGCTGGCGCAAAAACTCCGGCCGGAAGTGATTGTCCCCGCCCTCCGACTGGATCGGCTCGATGACCAGGCAGGCAATGTCGTGGCCATGGTGGGCCACGGCGGCGTCGATTTCCTCGAGTGCTCGCTGCTCGGCGGCCTCTACCTCGGCGAGGTGTTCGTCGAGGGGAAACACGATCTTGGGGTTGGAGATGCGGGGCCAGTCGAATTTGGGAAAGAGCTCGGTTTTGCGGGGATCGAAAGTGTTGGTCAAAGAGAGGGTGTAGCCCGAGCGGCCGTGGAAAGCTTCGCGAAAGTGCAACACCTTTGTGCCAATTTCCTGGCCCCGCCCGGCGGCGCGGTTGCGGCGAATCTTCCAGTCGAACGCCGCCTTGAGGGCGTTTTCCACCGCCAGCGCACCTCCTTCGATGAAAAACAGGTGGCCGGCGTGGGAGTCGGGCACGGCAATGCGGGCGAAGGCGTCCACGAATTCGGCAAACAGGCAGGTGTAGAGATCGGGGTTGGCCGGTTTGTGCACCGCGGCGGCCAGCAGCCGCTCGCGGAAGGCGGGATCGGCGAAGGCGGGGTGGTTCCAGCCCAGCGGTTGCGAGGCGAAGTTGGAGTAAAAGTCCAGGTACGCACGCCCGTCCCGGGCATCCACCAGCACCGCGCCGCGGGAGCGCTCCAAATCCGGCACCACGTGGTAACCGTCCACCAGGATGTGGCGGGCCAGCACGGTGTGAACTTCTGCTGGTGACACTGTCGTTTTCAGGATTGTGGTCGCCATCGCTTCCCCTTTTTCCCCCGCCTTTTCACCTCGCTGTGTGGGTATGTGCGAGCTACCCCTTGCCCCAGTCACGGATCGCCGCGGGGGCCAACGGCATGGCCGACGGCGTTCAGCGCCCGTTCGCCCGTGCCTTCCGCTGGTGAGGAGGCGAAACCGTGAGAGGCGGACGGTTGCGCCGCGCCATCGTCGCGGCGGCGGGAGTATAGCAGGGGCGCAGCGGCCAACGACCCAGCTTTCAGCGTGCTGCCCGGCGCAAGTGCTCGACTTTCAGGCAGCGGTCCTGGACCACCGAGAGGCCGGCGGCGCGGGCGCGCGCCGCGGCCCCGTCGTGGCGCAGACCGGATTGGAACCACACCACCGGCACGCCGCGGGCGATGGCGTCTTCGACCACGGCGGGGAGGTGCTCCACGCGGCGAAAGACATCGGCCACATCGACTTGGATCGCCGGCGGGATGGCGGCCAGGGAGGGGTAGCAGCGCTCTCCGAGGACTTCATCCAACCCAGGGTTAACCGGCACGATGCGGTAGCCGGCGCGTTGCAGGTAGGCGGCGACGCGGTGGGAGTCGCGCTCGGGTTTGGCCGAGATCCCCACCACCGCAATGGTGCGGGCAGTCTTGACGATCTCGGCGATCTCGCGGTCGGTGGCGTTCAGGGGGGTGAATTCGGGCATGATAGCCATCATGTTAGTACAGGACCCGGGAGCTGGCGATGCGCGGGGGCAGGCACGCGGCCGCTACCGCCGCCGCCGCTGCCGCCAGGCTGGCGGCGATGGCCGGTGCGCCGAGGCCCAGGTGGCCCAGCGCCAGCTGTCCCGCCACTGGCCCAATGACCCGCGCCAGCGAGGCCGCTCCCTGGTAGGCGCCCAACGTCTCGCCCTGCTGCTGGGCCGGCGCGGTGTGGGACACCAGGGTGGTCAGGGCGGGCATGACCATGGCCTGGCCGAAGGTGAGCACCGGTAGCACCGCCACCAGCGCCGGCAAGGAGTGCTGCGACGCTACCAGCACCAGCCCCAGGGAGGCTGCGGCAAGTCCGGCGAGGAGGAGCCGGCGCTCGCCCAGGCGGCGGGACAGGCGGCCCACCAAAAGCCCCTGCATCCCTGCCGCCAGCACGCCCACGTAGGCAAAGAGGAAGGCGATGTTGCCCGCATGCAGGCCAAAGCGGCGGTAGACCAGTTGCGCGAAGGTGACTTCGAAGGCGGAAAACCCTGCCACCACGGTGAGCGAGATGGCCAACAGTGGCCCCAAGGCGGGGTCGCGCCAGGCGTGGATGAGCGCCGCGATGCCCCGGCGGGAACGGGGCGCGGCGTGGCGCCGCTCAGGGGGGAGAGTCTCTTTGAGCCGGAGCGCGGTCATGGCCATGGCGGTGGCGGAAAAGGCGGCGGCGGCGAGCCCCGGCGCGGCAGGGGAGAGGCGCACCAGGACGCCGGCCAGCGCCGGGCCGGCGATGAACCCCAGTCCGAAGGCGGCACCGATGAGGCCCATCCCCCGCGCCCGCTGCTCGGGCGCGGTGGCGTCGGCGATCACCGCCTGGGCGGTGGCAATGTTGGCGCCGGCGATGCCGGCGACGATGCGGGAGAGCAGCAGCAGGAGGAACGAGTCGGCGAGGGCGAAGAGGAGGTACCCAGCGACCGCCCCGGCGAGGGAGACCAGCAGCACCGGCCGGCGTCCCACGCGGTCCGAGAGGCGCCCTAGGATGGGGGCGAAGAACAGCTGCATGAGGGAAAAGGCCGCCATCAGGAGGCCAAACTGCAGCGGTGAGGGGTTCATTTTCTCGGCGTACAGTGGCAGCAGGGGGATGACGATCCCGAACCCGATGAGATCGGTGAAGACGATGAGCCAGATGGTGGCGAGGGTGCCGGCGGGTGCCAAGACGCTTCCCCGATGGCAAACCCCACCCCCCGGCCTGGTCATTCCACCACCGTGTACACTTCTCCCCATGCGCGTGGTCTTCTACGGAACTCCCGAGTTTGCCGTTCCTTCCCTGGAGGCGGTGGTAGCGGCAGGGCACGAGGTGGTGCTGGTCGTCTCACGCCCCGATCAGCCCGCCGGTCGCCACCTGCGCCTGGCCACGCCGCCGGTGGTGGAGGCGGCCAGACGGCTGGGCGTGCCATCCGCTCAGCCCAAGAAGGCGGGCGATGCGGAGGGGCTGGCGCGGCTGCGCGCCCTGGCCCCGGACGTCGCGATCGTCGTGGCCTACGGACGCCTCCTGCCGCCTACCTTGTTGTCGGTGCCGCGCTTCGGTTTTGTCAACCTGCACCCGTCGCTGCTGCCCCGGCACCGCGGCCCGTCGCCAATTCAGTGGGCGATGGCCAGCGGCGACACGGTGACCGGGGTGACCACCATGCTCCTGGACGAGGGGATGGACACGGGCCCGATCCTGCTGCAGCGGGAAACGCCCATTGGGCCGCGGGAGCGGTTTCCGGATCTGGAAGCGCGGCTGGCGCGGCTGGGCGCCACCCTGGTGGTGGAAACCCTCGCAGGCCTGGCCGCCGGCCGCCTTGTGCCGCAACCTCAAGACCACGCAGCCGCCACGGTCACCCCCAAACTGGATCGCAAGTTGGGGCGCATCGACTTTACCCTGCCCGCCGAGGTCTGGGCCAACCGCTGCCGCGCCTTCGACCCCTGGCCGGGCCTGTACTGCTCGCTGCGGGGCGGCCGGGTGAAGGTGCACGGGCTGGAGGTGGGGGAGGCGCAGCCGGGGGACGAGGCCCCAGGCACGGTGTTGATGCTGTCCGGCAAAGGTATTCTCGTCCGTTTCGGCGCGGGCACCACCGGGTACTTCACCGAGCTGCAGAGGGAAGGCAAGCGCCGCCTTCCGGCGGATGCCTTCGTGTTAGGGGAGCGGCTTGCACGGGGCGAGCGCTTCGGCTGATCCCCGCCGCCGCGCCGTCCTCACCCTGGCGCGGGTGGAGGCGCGGCGGGCGCACGCCGCGCGCCTGCTGGGAGATGCCACGCCGTTCTTGCGGGAGTTGGTCCTTGGCGTGCTGCGCTGGCAGCTGCTCTTGGACCACCTCCTGGCGCCCCACCTGCGGCAGCCGGCCGCCACGCTGGATCCGGAGATCCGCGCCGCGCTGCGGGTTGGCCTCTATGAGGCGCTGCGTATGGATACCCCCGCGCCGGTGGCGGTGGCGGAGGCGGTGCGAGTGGCTCGCTCCCTGGTGCCGGCGGCGGCGGGACTGGTCAACGCCGTGTTGCGGCGCGCCGTGGCCGCGGGGTGGCGCGAGGACGACACGGCGCCGTTGTGGTTGCGTCGTTCCCACCCCCCGTGGCTGGTGGAGCGGTGGGCCACGTGGCTGTCGGCCGAGCAACTGGACACCGTGCTGGAGGCCAATCAGCGCCCCGCGCCGCTCTACCTGATGGCCGCCGTGTCACCCGTCGAGGAGCTGGCTGGGGAGGGGTGCGAGGTGGCTCCCCACCCGTACGTAGCGGGTGTTCTCAAAGTGGTCCGCAACGCCTCCGCAGTGGCGGCGTGGCTTAAGCGCGGGCGGGGCTACGCCATCGACCCCCACGCCGCGGCGGTGGCCCGCCTGCTCCCCGACGTTGCAGGCCCGATCGTTGACTGGGCGGCAGCGCCGGGTGGCAAGAGCCTGGTGCTGGCCAGCGAACGTCCGGCCGCCTGCCGGGTGGCGCTGGATCGTCACCTGGGGCGAGTCCTCACCATGCGTGAGACGGTCAAGGCGCTGGCGTTGGCCGCACCGCCGGCGGTGGTCGCGGGCGACGGCGCCGTACCCCCGTTCAAGCCCGCCTCCCTGGCCGCGGTGCTGCTGGACGCCCCCTGTTCCGGCACCGGTACCCTGCGCCGCCACCCCGAGATTCGCTGGCGTCTGACCGCCAGCGATCTTGCCGGCTTCGCGGCGCTGCAGCGCCGGCTGCTAGCCGCCGCCGCGGCAGCCGTGCGGCCGGGTGGGTATGTGCTGTACGCCACCTGCTCGCTGGAGCCGGAGGAGAACGGCCAGGTAATCGGCGACGTGCCTCTGCTGGAGGTGGTGCCGGTGCCGCAGGAGAGCCTGGCTCGTCTGCCGGCGCTGCCCCTGCCCAGCGGCGGCGTGGCGATTCTGCCGGGCGAGTGGGGGGATGGGTTCACCGTTCACCTGCTGCGTCGCCCCACCGCCGGGCCGAAAGCGGGAGCGACGCCAACGGCGTGACCGTCGCTCGGGACAGGTCCCTTGCCTGCCGCCGTCAGCTGGCGTACCCTCCTGGGGCGAGGAGTCTGCAATGCCAGGGAAGACCGAGCTGGTGGAACGTATCGCCTTCGAGACCGGGATGCCCAAGGCCCACGCCGCTCGCGCGCTCGAGGTGATGGTGGACGCCGTCAACGACTGGTTGGGGGCGGGTGAGCGGGTGGTCATTCCCGGCCTGGGCAGCTTTTACACCTCCGAACGCCCCCAGCGACAGGTGCGCAACCCCCGCACCGGCACCGTGACCACCGTCGCCCCCTCCCGCGCCGTGCGTTTTCGTCCCGGCAAGGAGCTGAAGGACCACGTCAAGGGATAGGGCGGCGGCTAGGCCACTCGGTGGTGCATCGGCGGCGTGACGGCGGGGCGCGCCGCTGGCCGGTCAGTTGCCGAAGGCGGAGCCGCCGATGAACTCCCGCAGCAGGGAGGTGTGCGGGACGTCGTCCTGAAAGACGGGCACGAACCAGGCGAGGAACTTGAGCAGCCGGTACGCTTCGGTGTAGGCGGGGTGCTCCCGCGGCACCTCCAGCAGGAAGCGCTCGGCAAACACCTTCAGCACCGCCGGCTCGTACACCAGGGCGGAGTTGAAAAGCACGTCGGCGCTCTCCTGGAAGGGGAAGATCCAGCGCACTTCTCCCCGCCGCACCGCCGGCCACATCTCCAGGGTGCGGGTGGCGGGGTGGTTACGAAACAGCCGATCGCGCACGATGCGCCGCAGCAGGCGGGCGTCGGAGGTGAAGATGCGGTTGTGGTCGTCCAAGGTGAGCTGGGTCAGCGCCGAGATGAACACCTTGTAGGTGCTGTCGGCGGGGATTGCCTGGGTGAGCTGGGGATTAAGGGCGTGGATCCCCTCGATGAGCAGCACTTGGTGGGGGGCGAGGCGCAGGCGCGGCCAGCGGTCGGGGGCCACCCGCCGGCCCAGGGTGAAGTCGTAGCGCGGGATATCGGTTTCCTCGCCGCGCAGCAGGGACGCCAGGTTGGTGTTGAGCAGCGCGAGGTCGAGTGCCTGCAGCGCTTCGTAATCGGGCTGGCCGTCCTCCCCCAGGGGGGTGTGGGCGCGGTCCACGAAGTAGTTGTCCAGGGACAGGCCCACCGGGTGAATCCCATTGACCCGCAACTGAATGCCCAGCCGCTGGATAAACGTGGTCTTGCCGGAGGCGGAGGGACCGGCCACCAGCACCACCCGCACCGCGTCCCGGCGCTCGGCGATGGCGTCGGCGATCTGGGCGATGCGTTTCTCGTGAAACCCCTCGGCAATTTGGATGACCTGCGCCACCTCGCCGGTCAGGCAGGCCCGATTCAAAGAGCCCACGTGCGCCACCCCCACGGCCTCGTTCCACTTCCGGGTTTCTCGATAGGCGGCAAACAACTTGGGCTGGGGGCGCAGCGGCGGCAGGTCGGTTTCGCTGTCACGGGGGAAACGCAGCAGGAGGCCGTCCTCGTAAAGGGCCAGGGTGAACCCCTTGACGCGACCGGTGGACGGGGCGCAGGGCCCGTGGGCGATGTCCATGACCGCCCCGCAGCTCACCACCGGCACGGTGGAGGAACGGTGGGTGGCCAGCAGCTGCAGGGTGGAGGTGTGCCCGTTGCCCCGAAAAAAAGCCTCCGCTTCCTCCAGGGTAACGGTGCGGCGCACAATGGGGCGATCCTCGTCGCAGATTTCCCGCATGCGCCGCTCCAGGGACGCCACCACGCCGGGGCTGAGCGGGGTGGTCCCGTGCCAGGAGTAGAAGTACCCTCCGCCCAAGGATTGCCCGACCACCAGCCGCGCCTCGGGGTACAGCTGGTGCGCTGCCTCCAGGAGCACCAGGGAGATGGACCGCCGCACCACCGCCTGACCCTCGCGGGAGGCCACCCGCACCGCCTTCACCTCCACCTGGATGCCGCGCAACGGGAAATCCAGGGACACCAGGCGGCGGTTGACTAGCGCCGCGACCACATCGGGCGCAGCCGCGCCGTGGCAGGTCTGCAGCAGTTCCATGACAGTGGTGCCGGACGCCACCTGCCGCCGCTCGCCGGCGTAGCACACCGTGACTGATCCGTGCGGCACATCCACCTCCGCCACGGAATTCTACCGAACGGTTCGGCGTGCGCTGCCGGCGGGTAGAATGCCGCGCCGGACAGGCGGGTTGGGTAGAGGTGAGGAGGCGACGTGGGCGCCAACCAGTACAAGGAGCGTTTGCTCAAGGCCATCGAGGAAATCACCCGCAGCGTCGAGGCGCGGGGTGAGCCGCTCTTCCACGGCGGCGAGGAGCCGCTGCCACAAAAAAAAGAAGTCATATCTATTCTGCGCGGGCTGCAGGAGGTGATCTACCCAGGATACTTCGGCGACCAGGAGCTGTACCGCGAGTACCTGCGCGCCCACCTGGCGGATCAGCTTTACGCCCTCTCCCGCCGGCTGGTGGGCGAGGTCCGCAAGGCCCTGCAGGCGCCGTGCCGCCTGCTGCGGGAGCAGCGCCCCGTGCCGCCGCCGGCCGACGCCCAGGAGATCGTCACCTTGTTCTACGAGCGCCTCCCCGAGGTGATGGATCTGGTGGCGGGCGACGTGCGGGCGGCGTGGGAGGGCGACCCCGCCGCCTCCTGCCTGGAGGAGGTGATCCTCGCCTACCCCGGGGTCAAGGCGGTGTTCACCTACCGCATCGCGCACCTGTTGTTGGAGTTGGGAGTACCGCTGATCCCCCGCATCATGACCGAATTTGCCCACAACGAGACGGGGGTGGACATCCACCCCGGGGCGCGTATCGGTCGCGAGTTCTTCATTGACCACGGTACCGGGGTGGTGATCGGCGAGACCACGGTGATCGGCGATCGGGTGAAGCTCTACCAGGGGGTCACCCTGGGGGCGCTGTCGCTGCCTCGCGATCGCTCGGGGACGCTGCTGCGCGGCGGCAAGCGCCACCCTACCCTGGAGGACGACGTGGTGGTGTACGCCGGGGCGACCATCCTGGGAGGGGAAACGGTAGTAGGGCGCGGCTCGGTGATTGGCGGCAACGTCTGGCTGGTTACCTCGGTGCCGCCGTTCTCGCGGGTAACGCTGTCGCGGGACCAGCTGGCCTACGAGATCACCCGCCGCCCACCGGCGGTCGATTGACCGCACGGGGGGCGTTTGCTAGGGTGCCGGGCAATGCGGAGCGCCGTTTTTTTTCTTTGTCTTTTCGCGGCGGTTGTGGCCAAGGCGCAGGACCCCCTGCCGCCGGAGCTCAAGGGCACGGAAAAGGTGGCCGCCGTGCTCGCCCGCGTGGCCGAGGCGCAGTCGCGGGTGTCCACGATCACGGCGCGGTTCGAGCAGGTGCGGGAGAGCCGGTTGCTGGCCGCGCCCAGCGTGAGCCGTGGGATCTTCTACTTCGCCTCACCCGACTCGGTGCGCTGGGAATACCAGTCCCCTCGCCCGATGCAGGTGGTGATTGCGGGGGGGGTGGCCATCACCTACCGCCCCGAGGAGAAGCGCGCCGAGCGGGTGGAGATCGGCCGCATGCAGCGGCGGGTGTTTAGGTTCCTCGGCGCCGCGGAACCCCTCGACACCCTCAAACGCTACTTCTCCTTTACCTTTCGGGATGCCGGGGAGGGGCGCGACTGGGAGTTTCTGCTCGACCCGGCCACCGCGGCGCTGAAACGGCGCCTGCGGCGGGTCGAGGTGAGGATCGACCGCGCCCGCTTCATCCCCGTTGCCGTGTCATACGTGGAGGCGGACGGCGACCGCACCGCCTACACCTTCCACGACCTGGTCATCAACGGGCCGCTGCCGGAGGGGCTGTTCGCGTTGCAACTGCCTCCGGACGTCAGCGTGGTGGACGTCAAGCTCGCCAGTCGCGAGTAACGTGGTCGGCACCTTCACCGTTCTCGCCCGGGACGCCGAGACCTCTGCCCGCGCCGCCGAGTTAGAGACCGCACACGGCACTGTGCGCACCCCGGCGTTCATGCCGGTGGGCACCGCCGGCAGCGTCAAAGGGCTGGCGCCCTGGGAGCTGGCTCGCCTGGGGCCGGAGATGGTGCTGGCCAATACCTACCACCTGCTGGTGCGTCCTGGAATCGAGGCGATCGAAAGCGTGGGCGGGCTGCACGCCTTCATGGCCTGGTCCGGCCCGATCCTCACCGACTCGGGCGGCTTCCAGGTGTACTCCCTCGCCGCTCGCCGGCGCTACGACGACGGCGGCGTTACCTTCCGCTCCCATCTGGATGGGACCGAACTGCGCCTGACCCCGGAGGGTTGTGTGGACGCGCAGCGCCGTTTGGGGGTGGACGTGGCCATGGCCCTCGACGTCTGCCCGCCGCTGCCGTCCCCGCCGGCCGAGCTGCAGCGGGCGGTGGCGCTGACCTCGGCGTGGGCGAGCCGGTGCCGCGCCGCCCTGCCCGCCGGGGGCTCCACGCTGCTGTTCGGCATCGTGCAGGGAGGGCTCGACGTGGGGCTGCGCCGCCGTGCAGTGGAGGAACTGCTGCCGCTGAGTTTTGACGGGTACGCCCTGGGCGGCTTCTCGGTGGGGGAGGAGCCGCCGGCGCTGTGGGACGGGGTGGCGGCGGCGGCGCCGCTGCTGCCGGCCGATCGGCCGCGCTACCTGATGGGTGTGGGTACCCCCGCCGATCTGGTGCATGGGGTGGCGTGCGGCGTTGACCTGTTCGACTGCGTCATCCCTACCCGCAACGCGCGCAACGGCCTGCTGCACACCAGCCGCGGCCCGCTGGTGCTCAAGCACGCCCGCTGGCGCACGTCCGCCGAACCACCCGACCCGGAGTGCGATTGCCCCACCTGCCGGTCGTGTTCCATGGCCTACCTGCGCCACCTTTATCTGGCTCGGGAAGCCGCGGCCGTGGTCTTGGCGACGGTGCACAACCTGTACTTCTACCTGGCCTTGATGCGGCGGCTGCGGTGGGCTATTATCAACGGCCGTTTTCTCCAGCTGCGGCGCGAGCTGCCGTGGGCTCGTGCCGATCGCTGAGAGGGCAGCGAGGGAGTTCCCATGCAACAGCAACCCAACGTGTTGATGCAACTGGCGCCGCTGATCCTCATCTTCGTCATTTTCTATCTGGTGATGATTCTGCCGATGCGGCGCCGCCAGAAGAAGCACCAGGAGATGCTCTCCAAGTTGACTCGCGGCGACCGCGTGGTGACCACCGGCGGCATCTTCGGGACGGTGGTGGACGTCCAGGGGGACGTTTTGCTCCTGCGTGTGGCGGACAACGTCAAGCTGCAGGTGGCGCGCTCGGCGATAGCCGGGCTGGCTGGGGATGCGGCAAACGTGAACTTCGGCGCGAGCGAGTGAGGCCTTGAACATGAAGAAAAACCTGACCTGGCGATGGCTGCTCATTGGAGCGGTCACGGTGGCGGCGGTGGTGATGATGTGGCCGCCGAAGGAGAAGATTAACCTCGGCCTGGATCTCAAAGGAGGCATCCACCTGGTGCTGCAGGTAAACACCGAGGACGCCCTGCGCGCCGAGGTGGACGCCGCCATGGAACGGGTGCGCGCCGAGCTGACCAGCAAGGGGGCTCCTCCCGCCGGGGCGCAGCGCATGGAGGACGGCCGGGGTTTTATCCTCAAAATGTCTCCCGGTGCCGACCCCAAAGTAGTCGACCAGGTCGTTGAGGACCGGCTGCTCGACTTCAACGTTTCGCGGGGAGTCAATATCGAGGCCACCCTGAAACCGGAGGTGGCGCGCACCATCCGCGACATGGCGGTGCGTCAAGGGCTGGAGACGATCCGCAATCGCATCGACCAGTTCGGTGTGGCCGAGCCGGTCATTCAGCGGCAAGGGATCGAGGGCGACCGTATCGTCGTGCAGCTACCGGGGGTGGACGATCCCGGCCGCGTCAAGGATCTGATCCGCGCCACCGCGTTTTTGGAGATCAAGCCGGTGATTTCGGTGGCGCCGACGCGGGAGGCGTTGCTGGCGGCCTACGGCGGCGCCGTCCCCGATGACGCCGAGGTGGTGGTTGGCGACGTGGAAGACCTGGAGGGCCGCGTCACCGGCCGGGAGTACTTTCTGCTCAAGCGCGTCTCGGTGATCACCGGGCGCGACCTGCGCAACGCCCGGCGCTCCCAGGATCGCTACAACCAGCCGGCGGTGAGCTTTTTCCTCACCCCCGACGGCGGCAGCAAGTTCGAGGACTATACCCGTAATCACATCGGCGAACGAATGGCCATCGTCCTGGATAACCGGGTGCGCTCGGCGCCGGTGATCCGCGGCCAAATTCGGGACGAGGGGATCATCGAGGGCTCGTTCACCGTGCAGCAGGCCGAGGACCTGGCGCTGGTGCTGCGCGCCGGTGCTCTGCCCGCCTCCATCACCTACCTGGAGGAGCGCACCGTGGGCCCCAGCCTGGGGCGCGAGTCGGTGATCCGCGGACTGCGCGCCGGCCTGGTGGGGATGGCGCTGGTGGTGGCGTTCATGCTGCTGTACTACCGGGGGGCCGGGATCAATGCGAATTTGGCCCTGATCCTCAATGCCGTCATTCTGTTGGGTGCCATGGCCGCGCTTAAGGCCACGCTGACGCTGCCCGGCATCGCCGGGATCATCCTCACCATCGGTATGGCGGTGGATGCCAACGTGCTCATCTTCGAACGCATCCGCGAAGAACTGGGGCTCGGCAAGACGGTGCGCTCGGCGGTGGAGCTGGGGTTCTCCCGCGCCTTCGGAACCATCATTGACTCCAACCTGACGACCCTGATCGCCGCGCTCTTCCTGTTCCAGTTCGGCACCGGGCCGATCAAGGGGTTTGCCGTGACCCTTTCCCTGGGCATCCTGATCTCCATGTTCACGGCAGTATTCACGTCTCGGACGCTGTTCGAGACGATCCTGGCCCGCAAGGGTCGCGCCCAGACGCTGTCCATCTAGGCGCCGGGGGTTATGAGCATGCGCTTTCTCGCCAACACCAACTTCCCGTTCATGCGTTACAAGTGGTATTTCATCAGCGCTTCGCTGGTGCTGCTGGTGGCATCGGGGGTCTCTATCTTTTTTGGCAGGGGCTTGGTCATGGGGGTCGATTTTGCTGGTGGAACCCAGCTCACCCTGCGTTTCCGGGACACCCCCGATATCACTCGCGTTCGGCGGGCCTTGGAGGGCCTCAAGCTGGGTGAGGTGACTATCCAGCGTTTTGACGAGGAAGGCCTCAACGAGATTCTGGTGCGCATGCAGAACCCCGCGGCCGAGGGCGACTTTACTAAAGCCATGCTGGACGCCCTCGAGCGCGAGTTCGACGTGCCGGGCGCCGCCGTGCACCTGAATCGGGACGGCGCCGACGCCATCCGCGACGCCCTCGTGCAAGCCGACCCGGACTCCGTGGGCGGTTCGGTGGAGCGGCGCCGCGAGCACTACCAGCCCATGGCGGAGGCGCTTCTGGAATTCCGCAGGGGAGTCGGCGTGCTCAAGGGCATGAGCGATCTGGAGAGGGTCGAGAAGCTCTCCCCCGGGGTGCGCCGCTTTTTCGCCAACGATGCCGTGTTCGGCGAGTTCGCCATGCTCGCCGCCGACAACGTCGGCCCCCTGGTGGGCAAGGACTTGCGCAACAAGGCCACCCTCGCCGTGATCTTCTCCCTCACCGGCATGCTGGTGTACATCTGGTTCCGCTTTCAGCTGCCCTACGGCATCGGCGCCCTGGCCGCCCTGTTCCACGACGTCATCATCACGCTGGGTGCGCTGTCGTTTACCCAGCGGGAGATGAACCTGCCGACCATCGCCGCCCTGCTCACCCTGGTGGGCTACTCGGTGAACGACACCGTGGTGATTTTCGACCGCATCCGCGAGCGCTTGAAGCTGGAGCGGGGCATGCCGCTGCCGGCACTCATGGACAAGGCGATTAACCAGACCCTCTCCCGCACGGTCATCACCTCGGGTCTCACCTTCCTCGTGGTGGCGGCGTTGTTCCTGTTCGGCGGCGACGTCATCAACACCTTCGCCTTCGTGCTCCTGGTTGGCATCATCGTCGGTACGTATTCCTCTATTTATATTGCTTCGCCGGTGGCGCTGGCCTTTACGGGGTTGTTCGAGCGGCGGCGCGAGGCCAAGCGGCGCCGCCGCTGACCCCCGAGGCGGGCCTGCGGGGCTCGCCATGCCCTGACCGCGGCACGGTCGCAAACCCGGTGCGCGGCCCCGACCCCCGGCCCTCGGAGCGCGGGCGCGCCCCCTGAGCGCGTTTGACCTTGCAAGCCCTTCACTATCGCTGCCACGGGCACGGGCACTGACACCGCCACGGGCACGGGCGCGGACACGGTCCCGGTCACGGGCACGGGCACAGACACGGACACAGACACTGACACTGTCAATTTCACCGTCACGGACACCGACACCGCCACGGTCACGGTCACGGTCCCGGACACGGACACGGACACTGATACGGGGGAAGCGAGATACAGCGCCGTGCCCGCGGGCCGCTGTGGTTACGATTCTTGCCTTCTCCGGCTACCCTGTTGGGTTCAGAAGCCTCTGCCTGTCTGGATTTTGCGCGTGGCTGTACAATGTTCTCAGTGAGCGAGTCGCTGCCCCGTTTCGAGGACATCCTGGAGCTGGTCCAGGCCTACCACCCCGACTGCGATGAGGTGCTGTTGCGGCGGGCCTACGTCTTTTCGGCCATGGCCCACAAGGGCCAGCGGCGGGTCTCGGGCGAACCGTACCTGGTGCACCCCCTGGAAGTGGCGCGGCTGCTGGCGGAGATGCACCTGGACGAGGTGGCCATCGCCACCGGTCTGCTGCACGATCTGCTGGAAGACACCTGGGTGAGCGAGGAGGAGCTGGAAGCACAGTTCGGCGAGCACATCACCTCTTTAGTGAAGGCGCTCACCAAGATCACCACCATGGAGCGTTCATTCGCCGCGCGGCAGGCGGCCCAGGCGGAGACGTTCCGGCGCATGCTGTTGGCCTCCGTCGACGACGTGCGCGTCATCCTGGTCAAGCTGGCGGATCGCGCACACAATATGGCAACACTGGACCCGCTTCCCGAACCCCGGCGGCGCCGCATCGCCACCGAGACGCTGGAGATCTACGCGCCGATCGCGCATCGGCTGGGCATGGGCGGCCTGAAGGCGCGCCTGGAGGATCTGGCGTTCGCCCAGCTCCACCCGAGCGAATACGCGCGCCTGAAAGAGCAGCTGGAGCAACGGGAGAAGCTAGCCGCACCGCTCATTGCCGAGGTGCGCCAGGTGATCGGGCGCCTGCTGGAGGAGCACTCCATCCCGGGCACGGTGCTCTGGCGGGTCAAACACCTTTACTCCATCTGGAGCAAACTGGAGAGGCAGGGGATCGGTCTCGACCGGGTCTACGACTTCCTGGCCTTTCGCGTGATCGTCGACAACGTGCCCTCCTGCTACGCGGTGTTGGGCCTCATCCACCAGCTCTGGCGGCCGGTGCCTGGGCGCATTAAGGACTACATCGCCATGCCCAAGCCCAACGCCTACCAGTCGCTGCACACCTCGGTGATCGGCCCGCAAGGGCAGCCCTTCGAGGTCCAGATTCGCACCCAGGAGATGGACGAGATTGCTGAACGGGGGATCGCCGCCCACTGGCACTACAAGGAGGGAGGTGGCGCGCGCCACGAGAGCGAGCGCATCGCGTGGTTGAAGAGCCTGGTGGAGGGGCAGCTCGACAACCCCCGCGACTTTCTCAACTCACTGCGGCTGGACCTTTACCCCGAGGAGGTCTATACCTTCACCCCGCGCGGCGAGGTGTTGGCGTTTCCCCAGGGCGCCACCGCCATCGACTTCGCCTTTCGGGTGCACACCGAGGTGGGGAACCACTGCGCCGGAGCACGCATCAACGGGCGCCTGGTGCCACTGCGCACGCCGCTGAAGAACGGGGATATCGTCGAGATCGTCACCTCGCCCAACCAGGTCCCGCGCCGCGACTGGTTGGAGTGGGCGGTGACCGCCAAGGCCAAGAACAAGATCCGCGCCTGGCTCAATCGCCAGGAAAAGGAGCAGGCGGTGGACGCTGGCCGCCGCCTGCTGGAACGCGAGGGGCGCAAGCTGGGCGCCACCTTCAAGCGCCTACGCGAGGAGGGAGTCCTGCAGAAGGTGCTCACCGACCACGGTGTGGCCAAGGAAGAGGACCTGCTCGCCGCCATCGGCTACGGCCGCATCGCCCCCCGCGACGTTCTGGCGCCGCTGCTGCGGCCGGCGGCGGAGGCGCGCCAGACCGTCAGGCTGCGGCCGGTGCCCAGCGGCGATGCGGTGATCGTCGTCAAGGGGGCCCGGGATTTTTTGGTCTACCGCGCCAAGTGCTGCAATCCCTTACCCGGCGATGAGATCGTCGGCTACATCACGCGCGGGAAGGGGGTCGCCGTGCACGCCGCCCACTGCCCCAACGTGCGCCGCCTGTTGTTCGCCGCCGAGCGTGAGGTGGAGGTAGCCTGGGAGGGAGAAACGGGCTCCTATTCGGTTCCGGTGCATGTCAGCTTCGAGGACCGCACCGGCATGCTGGCCGCCATCTCCAAGGTGGTCGCCGACCAAGGGGCCAACGTGCGCAGCTGCCACCTGGCGACGTACGATGAGAGTTTTGGTACCATTGATTTGATCATTGAAGTACGCGGGCGGGAGCACCTGGAGCGCGTGGTGGCGTCGCTGCGCAGCGTCGCCGGTGTGACGAGAGTCACAAACCGGGCGAGTGGGGGCGAGCCGCGGACGGGGAGGGCAGTTTAGAGTCGTGGAAAATGAAGCCCGTGCACCACACCCGGGGGCTATCGGACGGCCTTGGCGACGCGGCCGCTGCGCAGACAGCGGGTGCACACCTTAAGCCTCACCGTGCGGCCCTCAAGGTTCGCCCGCACGGTACGCAAGTTGGGTCTCCACGTGCGTTTAGACACGTTGTGGGCGTGCGAGATGCGGTGTCCCACCATGATCCCTTTGCCGCAGACTTCACACATCCGAGCCACAGAATCCTCCCCCCCGCGCGCGGGGAGGGGGAGTGTAGCGCAGGTCTTTGGATTTGCCAAGAGCCTCCCAGCGGCAACGCTTGCTTGACAAGCCTGAAATCGCTCGCTAGATTAGCGGCAAAAGGGGACGCTGAGTTTGAATCGCCAATTCCGGGCGGAAAGAAACCAACGGCGAAGGCGGTGAACCGTGCTGCTACGTAAGAAGAAGCAGATCGTCGGACTGGATGTGGGCTCATCGGCGATAAAACTGGTCGAACTCAAGCCCGCCAAGGGCGGTCGCTACGCCCTTCTGCACGCCGGGCACGCGACCCTCTCCCCCGAGGCCATCGTCGAAGGCACCGTCATGGACTCGTCGCTGGTCGTGGAAGTGGCGCAGCGACTCATCCAGGAGCAGGGGGTGCGGTCGACGGCCTTCGGAGTGTCGTTGTCGGGCCTGTCGGTGGCAATTCGCAAGATCCAGATTCCCGCCATGCCCGAGGCGGAGCTCGCTGAATCGATTCAGTGGGAGGCTGAACAGTACCTCCCCTTTAACATCAACGAGATCAATCTAGACTACGCAGTCCTGGGCGGTGACGCCGAAACCATGGAGGTTCTGCTGGTCGCCGCCAAGAAGGACCGCATCGCCGATTACACCGGTATTATCTCTCAGTTGGGCCGGGAACCAAAACTGGTGGACGTGGACGTGTTCGCGCTGCAGAACGCGTTCGAGTACAACTACGGCGCGGCCACCGACAAGGTGGTCGCTCTCGTCAACATCGGCGCCCACATCATGAACGTCAACATTCTGGCGCACGGGCAGTCGGTGTTCTGGCGCGACATCGTCTTCGGCGGTAACGCCTACACCGAGGCGATTCAGCGGGAGCTCAACCTGACCCGCGAGCAAGCGGAGGCGGTGAAGACCGGCGAGCAGCTGGGGGACCACACCCCCCAGGCCATCCTGGGCGTGCTCAACGGGGTCAGTGAGGACCTGGCCGCCGAGCTGGAGAAGACCATCGAGTTCTTCTACACCACCTCCAACTTCGACAAGGTGGACCAGATTTACCTGGCCGGGGGCTCCTGCCAGGTGCTCAACCTGGACGCCATGTTGAAAGAGCGTCTTGGAGCGCGCGTTGAAATAATGAACCCCTTCCGCGAGATCGAGTATTCCGAAAGCGATTTTCCGCCGGAGTGGTTGAACCGCCACGCGCCGGCCATGGCCATCGCCGTGGGTATGGGCCTGCGGGCGGTCGGGGAGTAAGCGACCATGATCAAGATCAACCTCCTCGCCGAGGCCCGCGCCGAGAAGGTGGCGCGGGCGCCGCTCGTCTCCCTGGGAACCGGCAGCATCAACAACTACATCGTGCTGGCGCTGCTGGTCGTGGCGATCGGCTACGTTGGTATCACCTACTGGAAGCTCAGCTCCACGCTGTCGCGGTTGCAAGGGGAGGTCAACGAGGCCAACCGCGAGTACGAACGCCTGAAGCCGATCATCGCCGAGGTGGAGCAGTTCAAGAAAAAGAACGCCGATTTGAAGCGCAAGATTGAGATCATCGAGAAGCTCAAGGCCGATCAGTACGGGCCGGTGCGCATCATGGACGAGGTTTCCAAGGCGCTGCCGGAGCTGCTCTGGTTGACGAACATGGATCTCAAGGACACCACGCTGACCATCCGCGGCCAGGCCTTCAACGAGAACGCGGTGGCCAATTTTATCGCCAACCTGGCGGGAAGCCCCTTCTTTCAGGAGCCAAGCCTGCAGATCATGCAGCAGGATCGCGCCAACCTGTTCTCGTTCAGTTTGACGTGCAACTTCACCTATACGCCGGCGGCGCCAAAGCTGGCCGGCCAGCAGGGCTAGGGGGCGCGCATGGCCGGTCTCGACCTCGAAACCCGTCCCTGGTACGTCGCAGCTTTTGTCGGCGTCCTCATCGCCGGGGGCCTGATCTGGGCCTCCGAGTCGTACTGGCTCAAGGGGGTCCGGGAGGACATCACAGCGCGTACCGCCGAGTTGGAGGAGCTCAACAAGAAGATCCGCGAGGGCAAGGCCGCGGAAGCGCGACTGGCCCAATTCCGCGAGGAGTTCGAGCGGCTCGACGGCGAGTTGCAGCGTCTGCTGCGCATCCTGCCCACGGCCAAGCAGACCGACGAGATCATCAAGAAGTTGAAATCCCTCATGGAGCGTGGCAGTTTCCGCTTCGTCTCGTTCCAGCCCCAGGCGTTCCAGCGCCAGGAGTTCTATTTGGCCTGGCCCATCAACGTCCAGCTGCAAGGTACCTACCACGAGCTGGCGATGTTCTTCGACCGCCTATCGCGCTTCTCGCGCATCATCAACATCGAGAGTATGTCCCTGACGGCCGAGCGCTCGGGGGTGTACACGATGTCGGCGACGTTCACCATGAAGACGTTCATCTACGACGAACCGAAGGGAGGGGGACAATGATCCGCGTGCTCGCTCCCCTTATCGTTCTGGCGGTAACCGTACCAGCGGTCGCGCAGGCGCCCGCTACGCCCGCCGAGGAGCCCATCGACACCTCCACCGTGGAGCGCATCCTGCGCGGCGAAGAGGCGGCGGACGCGCTGGCTGCCTTCAGCTACGACCCCGCCGGGCGGCGCGATCCGTTCCGCTCGCTGCTCTCCGGCCGCCTGCGCGAGGATCTCGGAGATCGGCCGCCGGGTCTGCGGGGTATGGCGGTGGAGGAGATCAAGCTGCAGGGGATCATGCGGCTGCCCGATGGGTACGTGGCGATGATCCAGGGAACCGATAATCAAAGCTACCTGCTGCACGCCGGGGCCGTCCTGTGGGACGGCACCGTGGAGCGAATCGAGGCCGGGCGGGTGATCTTCAAGGTTCAAGTGGCGGACCCACAGAGCCTCAAGCCCTACCGCGAGATCGTCCGGACGCTGCAATGAGTTCTTAGGGGGTTGCGATGAAGGCGACAGGTTTTCGCGCGATTGTGGCGGTGGCAGCCGTCGCACTCATGGTGGTGCCGGTGGCGGCGCGCGGTGAGGAAGGGGTCACCATCCTGGGGATGGCCTGGACCCCCAAGCCGGCGCCTGCGCTGGTGGTGAGCGCCTCCGGCCCGTTGGCCTATACCCGGTCGGCAGACGAGCCCGGAGTGGTGGTGCTGTCGTTCCCCCACGCCGCGCTGGCGGCGCGGGTCAGTCCGGTCTCGGCCACAGGAGAGGGGCTGCTGCGCGCCACGCTCTTGGCCGGGCAAGACGGCCGGGGTAGCACGCTGCGGCTGGAGGTGGCCGCCGGCCGCGAGGTGGCGGTGGAGCCGCTGCCCGCCGGGATCGAAGTACGGCTGCTGCCGGCGAAGGGCGCCTCGGAACGCCGCCCGGCGTCCATCGATCTGGACGACCTCATGGCGGTGGCCGACGAGACTGGTGTCTCGGTGCTGCTGGCGGCCAGCGGACCCCTGCAGGCCAAGGCCTTCACCCTGCCTGACCCGGACCGCGTGGTGATCGATCTGCCCGGCGTGGTCAACCGGGTCAGCCGCCGCATGCACCCGGTGGAGGCCGCCGGCATCCGCCGCGTGCGCGTCTCCCAAAACCAGGTGGAGCCGGACGCCGTGGTGCGCATCGTCGTGGATTTGGAGCGGCCCCTCCCGTTCACCTTCGAAAGCACCGCCCGGGGCGGCGTGCTGAGGGTGGGCCAATCTCCCTCCACGGTCGCCTCGTCGCCGATCCCCGCCCCTGGTGAGCCGGAAGTGGTCGCCGCGGCCGAGCCGGTGCCGCCCACGCCCATTCCGGCCGAGCCCCTGTGGCCGGCGCCGGCACCGGCGGCCTCCCCGGTGAATCCGGTGGAGGCGCCCCCCGCTGCGGCCGTCGCGGTGAAGGCTGCGCCGGTGGTGCAGGAGCCTCCTCCAGCCACCGAAACGCCGGCGACCCGGCGGGTGGCGGCCCCGCCGCCGGTGGTGATCACCGACGCGCCGCTGCCGGCGCCCAGGCGAGAGGCCGTGACAGCGGCCGCTGCGCCACCCGCGGTGGAGGCCAAAGCCGCGCCGGTGACCTCCGGCGCCCTCACCGAGCCGCCGCTGCCGGTGAGCAACCCGGCACCGGCCCCGGCAACCACCCGCGAGGTGCGCAGCGAGTCGCCGTGGACCACCACCCGCACCGCCCTGGTGGAGTCCTCGCCGCCGGTGGAACCGATGGCCGGGTCGATCACCGAGGTGGAATCCCAGGAGCGCCGGTTCACCGGAGAGCCCATCTCGCTGGAACTCAAGGACGCCGACGTCAAGGACGTGCTCAAGACCTTCGCCGGCATCACCGGCCTCAACATTGTCGTGGACCCGGAGGTGTCGGGTTCGGTGACGGTGAATCTAACCAACGTGCCGTGGGATCAGGCGCTGGACATCATCCTGAAAATCAACGGCTTGGACTATGTGGTCGAGAATAATGTGCTGCGCGTCGCGCGGATCACCAAGCTGATGCAGGAAAAGCGCGCCATCGCCGAGTTCAAGCGCGAGGAAGAGCGCGCCAAACCGATGCGCACGGTCACCAAAGTGCTCTCTTACGCGAAGGCCTCCACCGTGGCGCAGCTGTTGCAGCAGAAAAAATTCTTACTCTCCGAGATGGGTGAGGTGGTGGTGGATGAGCGCACCAACACCATGATCATCCGGGACATCACCGACCGGGTGGACGGCCTTTTGGCGCTCATCGACTCCCTGGACACGCCCGTACCCCAAGTGATGATCGAGGCGCGCATCGTCGAGACGACGCGGGACTTCTCCCGGGCTCTGGGGGTCACCTGGGGGTTCTCGGCGCTGGGCGACGCCCGCCACGGCACCACCACCGGGTGGCGCTTCCCCCACAGCTACGACGCCGGGGGCAGGGTGGACCTCACCAAGCCGGGCAACGCCGTCATCGCCATTGGATTCTCGGACATTCTAAACGCCTTCAACCTGGACTTTGCGCTGCAGGCGGCGGAGGCTGACAACCTGGTGAAGATCGTCTCCACCCCCAAGGTGCAGGCGCAGAACAACCAGAAGGCCAACATCCAAAGCGGCGTGCAGCTGCCGGTGCAAACCGTGGCCAACAACACGGTGACCGTGCAGTACGTCAACGCCACCTTAAGCCTCGACGTCACGCCGCAGATCACCGCCGAAGGGACGGTCATCCTGGACATCGTGTTGCAAAAGCGCGAGCCCCTGCCCGGGGCCAACCTGCAGGGCGGTCAAAACGTGCCCATCCTCACCCGGGACGCCCAGACGCGCCTTTTAGTGCGCGACGGCGGCACCACGGTGATCGGCGGTATCTACAAGTTCCAGGACAACGATGGGACCGCGGGCGTGCCGGGTCTCTCCAAGCTGCCCGTGCTGGGTCACCTGTTCAAGAACCGAGATGTGCGGCGGATTCATGAAGAGCTGCTCATCTTCATCACGCCGCGCATTGTGAAGTACTAAGGAACGAGGGGGCGCATATGACGACTAGGACGCTCTCGGCTCTTGCCATCCTGGCCGTGGCCGGCGCTGTGGCCGGCTGCACCGCCAATCACTCGGCCGATACCGAGGCCGACGTGTTCATTACCGTGGAGATCCAGGAAGGGGTGGCGGATGTCAACATCGCCTTGCCGGTGGACGTGGCCATTGGCAACATGATCTTCCGTTCCCAGTCCAAGGCGCCGGGGGTCATCCTTTCGGGGCAGCAGGACGCCATCCTCACCGACTGGGTGGTCACCCCCTCGCGCACCGACGGTGGCACCAAGGCCTCGCCCCAGTGGCGCTGGTACTACAACGTCACAGTGCCGGCCGGGGGGCAGGCGAGTCTGCAGAACTACCGCATCTTCCCCTCGGACTACTTCCGCCAGATGCCCCTCTCCCAGCTCTTTCCCGAGAACGGCGGCATTGACGTGGAAACCGGCAAGCGCACCATCCGCCAGCGGCTGGACGTGGAGGTGTTCGGCAAGACCGTGTCGGGCCGGCGCCTGTCCGTGCAGTTCCCAGTAACCATCAACTTTTTCTACGCAATTCCGTGAGGCGGCAGATGCGGGAGACGACCATGAAGCGACAGCATCTTCTCTTTGGGTTGATTCTGGCCAGCGTGGGGGTCCTGGCAGCCTGTAACTCCGACAGCCCCACCGCACCGCCCGCCACGCCCACGCCCACGGCCTACACCTTGGTGCTCACCGCCACGCCGGGGCAGGCGCTGGTGGGGAGCAGCATTTTCTTTCAGGCGACCGTCTCCGCCGGTAGCGGCGTGGTGGCCGACGGCACCTCGGTGACCTTCACGGTCTCGGGTTGTGTGCCCGGCGGTGCCAGCGACCCGGCGTTCGAGAACGGCACCTGCGAGATCGTCCGGACCACCTCGGCGGGGCGGGCCACGGCAACGCTGACCTCCAACACCGCCGGGAGCTTCCAGGTGGTGGCGCGGGTGCCGCAGAAGGAAGCCTCCACCATCGTCACCTTCTCTCACCCAACTGCGCCCCGCGACCTGGCGATCTACTCCATCACGCCCAACCGCGGGCGGCCGGAGGGGGGCGAGCAGGTGACCATCCGGGGGCGCGGCTTCGTCACCCCCATCACCGTGGACTTCCGCATCGGAGCCGCCGATTACCACGCCCAAGTGCTGTCGGTGAGCGCCGACGGGACGCAAATCCAGGCGGTCACCCCGGCGCTGCCCCAGGGCACCACCGAAGAGCGCATCGCCGACCTGGTGGTCACCGCCGCGGCGGGCACCACCTCGGCGGTGTCGGACACCCTGGTGGGCGGCTTCGTCTTCGAGCGGCCGTTCTCCGGCCCGATGATCTACTCCATCACCCCCAGAGCCGCGGTGGTGCCGGGACCGGTGGCGGTGTCCATCCTCGGCTCCGGGTTCGTGACCCCAGTGCGGGTGGAGATGATCGGCGGCGGCGGCCCCGAGAACCAGCAGGTGGTGGCGGTCAACGCCGCCGGCACCCAGATCGACATCCTCGCCGGCCCCACCGCGCAGGGTAGCGGCGCCCGCGACGTGCGCGTTATCACCCGCGCCGGCACCGCGCAGGAGCAGAGCGTCACCCGCACTGATGGCTTCGTCTGGGCGCCCGCGTCGCTCGAACCCGGAGTGCCGGTGGTGGTGTTGGTCCAGCCCAACAGCGGCTCCCCCCGGGGCGGCGAGACCATCACCATCCACGGGCAGAACTTCTGCGCCCAGATCGTCACCGCCACGGGCGCGTGCAGCGGCGTCCCCGAAGTGTTCTTCGAAATTGGTGCGCCCGTCAACGCTCAGCGCGCGGCGGCGGTGCTGACCAGGTCGGCCGATGGGCGCAGCATGACCGTACGTACCCCCGAAGCCTCCCCGCAGCCCCTCCCCCAGGACGCCCTGGCCTCCATCGTGGTGAGTAACCAGAGCGGCTCCTTCACCGCCGCCAACGTCTTCACCTACCTGGCGGAGGGCGGCGACCCGGTGCTGTACTCCGTGCTGCCGCCGCGCGGCTCCCCGCGGGGCGGCGAGCAGGTGATCCTCACGGGTCAGAACTTCACCGCCCCGGTGCTGGTGGAGTTCCTGTTCTCGGTGGACGGCCAACCGAAGGTCCTGCCGGCCGAAGCGGTGACCGTCAACCCGGCGGGCACCCAGATCACCCTGCGCACCCCCCAGGCCTCCCCCACGCCGGTGACCACCGACGTGCCGGTGAGCATCCGAATCACCAACCAGGTGGGCTCGCCCAACAGCCGCACCGCTACCTTCAGCAACGTCTTCACCTATATCGGCGAGTCGCGGCCGCCGATCATCTACTACCTGCAGCCCGATCGCGGCTCCGCCCGCGGCGGGGAGCAAGTGGTGATCCACGGCCGCTTCTTCCTGCCCCCCGTCAACGTCCTCTTCCAGCCCGGCGGCGCCGCCGAGGTGACCGACGTGTCCCCCGACGGCGAGCGGGTCACCATCATCACCCCGCGGGTGTCGGTCCAGCCGCTGGAGCAGGACACCCCGGCCAGCATCACCCTCACCAGCCAGTACGGCACCGGCCGCGAGTCCCAGGTGACACTGACCAACGGCTTCCTCTACATCGCCGAGCAGCCCACCCCCGAGATCTACTCCTTGACCCCCAATTCCGGACCCATCGACGGCGGCACCCGGGTAACCATCACCGGCCGCGGCTTCCAGTACCCGGTGGAAGTCACCTTCGAGTACCCCACGGGTCAGTTCCGCCAGGCCCAGGTGGTGTCGGTGAACTTCACCACCGTGGTGTGCATCTCCCCCTCGGTGGCTCCCAGCGAGCCCACCACCCCGGCCATCGCCCAGGTGCGCGTCACCAACGTCACCACCGGCAAGCAGTCCAACACTCTGCCCTTCCGCTACGGTGAAGCGATGTTCATCTCCGCCATCTCACCCAACCAGGGCAGCGACCGGGGCGGGGACCAAGTGACGATCTACGGCCAGGGGTTCTCCGCCCCGGTGGCGGTGACCCTGGCCAACGTGCCGGCCGAGCCCCTCACCGTGGGCGGAACGCTGATTCTGGTCCGCGCCGGCCGGGTGCCCAACCGGGCGTGCGTGCCGGTCACGGGTCCCAGCGAGGTGGTGAACATCAACTCCAACTTGAAGGCCACCGGCCCCAACTTCACCTACATGCCGGCCACGCCGTTCATCACCTCGGTGAGCGTCACCGGTACGGGAGCCTCGGGCAACACGCTGCCGGCCCCCGGCACCCCTTGCGGTCCGGGTACTTACGTGGCCACTGTCAACGGCTTCGAATTCGAAAAGCTCAACGGTGGCCTTTCGGCCATGCGCGGGCGGCTGGGCACAATCCCGCCAGTCGAATTCGATACCACCTGGGTGAGCGAAAACCAGCTGCAGTTCACCTTCCCCAACCTTTCGGCCTTTGTCTTCAATGAAATCCCCTGCATCACCAGTGGTGGTGCCCCGGGGCTGCAGTTTGTGCCCACGCCGGTGGATCTCACCCTCACCAACGTGGCCAACAGCTGCAGCGACACCCTGCGCAGCGCTTTCATCCTGACGCCCTGCGACACCTCCTGCCGCGCCACCGCCACCCCCACCCTCACCCTGTCGCCCTCCTCCCTCACGATGTTTGCGGGAACCCAAGCCACCATGACGGTGACCTTGTCCGTGCCGCAGCAGGTGGCCACCACCGTCACCCTCACCTCCTCGGCCCCGGCGGTGGCCAGTGTGCCGGCCTCGGTCACCATCCCCGCCGGTCTCACCACTGCTACCTTCCTCGTCACCGGCGTGTCGCCCGGTCAAACGGTGAGCATCACCGCCAGCGTCACCCTGCCGGGGGTCACCCCCGCCAACGCCAACGTCACGGTCAGCCCGATGGGGATCAACTTCTCGCCGCCGTCCCAGTCCATGGGTGGCCCGGTAGGGAGCACCGCTAACCTGTCGGTGGTGCTGGGCGCCACCGTCATCAGCCCGGTCACGGTGACCTTGAACTCTTCGAACCCGAGCGCGGCGAGCGTGCCGTCCTCGGTTATCGTGGCAGCCAACACCAACTCCGCCACCTTCCAGGTCACCAAGAACGTGGCTTCAGCACCCGACGTCACAATCACTGGAACCTTGCCGGCGACCTTGGGCGGCAACAGCGCTACCGCGACCGTGCAGCTCCCGGCGCTCGCCTTGAGCCTCAGCGCTTCGGGGACGCTCTACGCGGGCTCAACGGTGCAGGGGACGGCCCAGCTTTCCTCCGCACAGCCAACGCCCACGACCGTCAACCTCTCCTCCTCGGATGTGAGCAGCGCGACCGTGCCCGCCTCCGTGGTCATCCCGGCGGGCGCCACCTCCGTGCAGTTCACGATAACCGGCGTGGCCACCGCAAGTCCCGCCCCCTCAGTGACTATCACTGGCAGTATTCCCGCGATACCGTCGGTACCTCCCGCCAACTTGGCGCTGACGGTCAATCCGCTGGGCCTTAGCCTGGCCCCGAACCCGGCCACGATTTCCAGCCCTGGTTCCACGGTCACCCTGACGGTGTCGCTAAACCCATCGGGCACCGTAGCGGCGGTACCGATCCCCGTTTCCCTCTCCTCGGCCAACACCGGTATCGTCACGGTACCCGCGTCGGTCACCATCCCGGCGGGCGCCACCTCCGCAACGTTCCTTGCCACTGGGGTCGCCTCCGGCGGCCCGGTGGCCGTGAACGCGACGCTGCCAGCGAGCCTTAACCCGGCAGCCCCACCGCACGCCACTTCCAATGTGACGGTCAACTAGCGAGCGCCCTGCAATCCCTCCCGCGGGCCGCAGCCACCGCGCTGCGGCCCAAAGTTTTTTGGGGGGTGGCGTGTTGGGTGACCGTTGCCGATCACCGGCCGGTCCGCGTACCGGGCCACGCCATCCGACACCGCCCACGGTCGGTCTCGGGCACTGTCCGGGCCACGATCACCGCCACGGCCACGGACACCGGCACGGACACCGGCACGGCCACGGTCACGGCCACCGTCACGGACACCGGCACGGCCACGGGCACGGACACGGGCACAGTTTGCGACTGGAGGCGGTGCTAACAGGCGCCGTCGCTGGCGGAGGTGCGCAGGGCGGCGTGCAGGGCTCGGGCCAGTGCCGTCATGTCGAAGGGTTTTTGCAGGAAGTGGCGCTGCCCCGAGGCGAGCAAGGTGCTCGCCACGTCGTCGGGGGCGTAGCCGGACATGATCACCACCTTAAGGCCGGGCCAGCGTTGGGCCAGGGCATCGGCCAACTGCAGGCCGGAGGCGCCGGGCAGCAGGTAATCGGTGAGCAGCAGGTCATAGCCTGGCTCGGCGGGCAGGCGCTGCGCCTCCTCGGCGCTGGCCGCCGCCGTCACTTCATAACCCAGCTCGGCCAGCATGTCGGCGAGCGCCGCCCGCGCCTCCGCCTGGTCCTCGACGAGGAGCACGCGCGCGCCGCTCCCCACCGGCAGACGGTCGCCGCTGCTCACTTCCGCGTCTGCCGCGGCGGCCGCCGAGGCGGCGGGGAGAGCAACGCGCACCGCCGTCCCCGCGCCGGGAGTGGACTCCACCTCGATGCGTCCGCCGTGGTTCTGCACGATGCCCCACACCACCGCCAGCCCCAGCCCGGTGCCCTTTCCCGCGGGCTTGGTGGTGAAGAAGGGGTCGAAGATGCGCGCGCGCACCTCCTCGCTCATCCCCACGCCGGTGTCGCGCACCTCCAGGTGGACCTCGTCGCCCGCAGCGATGGCGCGCAGCGTCAAGATACCGCCCGCGGGCATGGCGTCGCGGGCGTTGACCGCCAGGTTGGTGATCAGCTGCGCCAGCTGAGAGGGATCCCCTGCGGCTGGGAGACCCTTGGCCGGACAGTCCAGGACGACCTGGATGTTCTCGGGCAGCAGCCGGCGCAGCAGCTCCACCTGCTCGCGCAGCAGCCCGGCGAGATCCACCGGCTGGGATTCACTCGGTTGCTGGCGGGCGAAGAGCAGGAGCTGCCGGGCGAGGTCGGTACCCCGCCGGGCGAGGGCCTCCAGCGTCGCGAAGGTATCGCGGTGAAGCCCGCCGTCCTCCCTTTTAAGCTGAGCGGTCTGCACGGTGGCTAGGATCGCTTGCAGGAGGTTGTTGAAGTCGTGTGCGATGCCCCCGGCGAGCGTGCCGATGGCTTCCAGTTTCTGCGCCTGGGCCAGCTGCTGCTGGAGGTGGCGACGCTCGGTGACGTCCCAGACCAGGGAGAGCATGAGGTTTCCATCAGCGAGGGGCACGTTGCGGGCGGAGATGAAGGTGGTGGGCTCGCCGGGGCGGGAGATGGGCACCTCCTCCCAGCACATACGCTGGGGGTCGCCGGAGGCGCAGTCCTCCCGCACGCGCCGGCGGATTTCCTCGCGCTGGGCCGGGTCCGGGTACACCGCGGTCCAGAAGGCGTCAGGGGAGCTCAAGGCCTCTCGAGAAACGCGGTAGTGGCGGCAGAAGGCGTCGTTGACGTAGTCGAAGGCGACGGTGGGATGCACGGAATTCACCGCCACGCCCACCGGCAGGTTGTCCAGGACCGTGCGCAAGAAGGTTTCTTTTTCTTGCAGTGCCTTCTGGGCCGCCCGCTCGCCGGTCTGATCTCGGAAGTTCAACACGACCCCGATGATCTCGCCGTCCCCTGCGCGGATAGGGGCGCCGGCGTCGGCAATGGGGATCTCCCGGCCGTCCCGGGCCACCAGCAGGGTGTGGTTGGCCAGGCCCACCACCGTGCCCTCCTGCAGCACCCGCGCCACCGGGTCTTCCACCGGCTGGCGCGTCTCCTCGTTGACGATACGGAAAACCTCGGCAAGCGGCCGGCCGGCTGCCTCCTCCTGGGTCCAGCCGGTGAGGCGCTCGGCCACCGGGTTGAGCAGCTCCACCCGCCCCTGCCGGTCGGTGGCGATGACGGCGTCGCCGATGCTCATCAGGGTAACCGTGTGGCGCGCCTCGCTGGCCTGCAGCCGGTGAGCCCACGTCAGGCGCTCGGCCAGGTGGGTGCGGGCGGCGCGCTGCCACGCCGCCGCCGCCAGGGCGGTACCCGCCGCCCCCAGGGCGATGAGCAGCCCCACCAGCAGGCGCAGCTGCTGCCTGGCCGCGGCGAACGCCTCCTCCTTGTCCACCTTGGCCACAAGGAACCAGGGGGAGTTGGGGATGGCGCGCCAGGCGGCGAGCACCTCCACCCCGCGGTAGTCGCGGCCCGCGAAGGGGCCGGCCTCACCGCGCACCGCCCGCACCGAGGGCAGCTCCTCCTGGCTCAGGGGCACGCGCAGGCGCAGGGCGGTGTGGCGCTGGTGCAGCAGCTCGTTGAGGAAGAGCACGTGCCCCCCCTTCCGCCGCACCAGCAGCGACTCGCCGGTGCGGCTGGGCAGCGGCCAGGTCTGGATCAAGGGGAAAAGGTACTGGTTGGCATCGCTCTGCAGGATGACCGCGCCGGGGGAGGGCCCGCTTTCGGCGGGCAGCGGCGCTACCGCGCTTAAATGGGCCTCGCCGTCTTCCCCCTCATGGACGTCGGTGAGAACGGGAGCGCCGCTGGCGAGGGCCTGCTGGAGGGCGGCCTTGGCCTCGGGGTGAAGCTCACCGCCTTTACCCCGGGCACTCAGGCGAACTCGACCCTCGCGGTCCACCAGCCAAACGCCAGCGTAGCCGTAGTGCCTGGCCAAGCTTTGGAACCTTTCCAGGATCAACGCGTGGTCTTCCTTCGTCGGCGAGTCCAAGAAGCGGCGGCAGGCGGCGGCGAAGTAGGGCTGGGCCATGAGCATGCCGGCGTCGCCCAGGCGCTCGGCGCGCCAGGCGGCGATCTGGTTAGCCTTCAGGGTGGCGATGGCCTCCAGCTTCTCCACCTCGTCCCGCCACAGGCGGCGCTCCTGGGTGCGTACCAGCAGCGTGCCCACCACCGCCAGCGTGACCACGCCGGCCAACCACAGGAGGAGGTACCAACGTCGCCGGGGCCGTTTTTCCATGCTTCCCCCCAAAGTTCGGGCGCCTGCCCCAACAGCTCGCGGGGGGTCAGGCCCGCCCGACGGCCGTTGTTGAT
>Ga0209101_1000529_pt1 | contig 31161 bp, 22 predicted proteins | sample ConPoolayeCmetaG_FD_185481 | JGI IMG/M metagenome (GOLD analysis project Ga0209101, IMG submission 185481) | Hot spring microbial mat communities from California, USA to study Microbial Dark Matter (Phase II) - Cone Pool mat layer C metaG... ...
GGCTGCGCCGGGTTCGTCCCGGCCCCGCCGGCCGCGGCCATGCGCCGGGCCGGCGGGGCCGGGACGAACCCGGCGCAGCCGGCCAGGAGCAGCAAGGGTATGACCAGGCCGGGTATGGTGTTGACGTTCATGGCTGGTTTCTCCCGTTTGCGGTAGACCCGCAGGGTTTGGCAAACCCTGCGGGTCTCCATTTCAGTAGTTCTTTAAGATCAGTGGCAGGTATAGCCGGTAGTCGCCGGTGAATAGCTGACCCAAGATCTCGTACTCGCCGTCCACCAGTGGGAGGATGTTGTCGTCGCCGGACCAGACCACCAGGTAGGCCCGGCTCGCGCTGCTAAAGGCTACCGCCGGGTAGACGGCGCTGTAGGCCGTGCTCCCATTCGACCCCATGTCGCTGAGGCGGAAGTCGTTGGCGCCCAGGCCGCCGCCGGTGGCGTTGAGCCGCTGGCCAAAGATCTCGAACTCGCCATCCACCAGCGGAGCGATGTTGTCGTCGCCCTCCCAAACCACCAGGTACTCGTTGGCCTGGCTGTCGTAGGCCACCGCCGGGTGGATGGCGTCATAGTCCGCATTGCCCGTCCCGCCCATATCGCTGATGCGGAAGTCGTTGGTGCCCACGCCGCTGCCGGCCGCGGTGAGCCGCTGGCCATAGATCTCGTACTCGTTGTCCACCAGGGAGCCGGTGTCGTCGTCGCCCTCCCAGACCACCAGGTATTGGTTGTCGGTGCTGTTGTAGGCCACGGCCGGTTTGCCTGCGTTGTAGAGAGGGCTTGAGTTCGGCCCCATGTCGCTGATGCGGAAGTCGTTGGGGCCCGTGCCGGCGCCGGCCGCAGTCAGCAGTTGACCAAAGATCTCGAACTCATCGTCCACCAGTGGGGCGGTGTTGTCGTCGCCGGACCAGACCACCAGGTATTCGTTGCCCCGGCTGTTGTAGGCCACGGCCGGGTCCTGGGCGTCGTAGGCCGTGTCCCCATCCGGCCCCATGTCGCTGATGCGAAAGTCGTTGGTGCCTATGGCAGCCCCGGTGGCGCTGAGGCGTTGGCCAAAGATCTCGTACTCGCCATCCACCAGGGAGCCGGTGTCATCGTCGCCGTACCAGACTACCAGGTACTCGTTGGCTGTGCTGTTGTAGGCCACGGCTGCGCCGAACGCGCCGTAGGATACGTTCCCATCCGGCCCCATGTCGCTGATGCGAAAGTCGTTGGTGCCCACCGCGGCGCCGGTCGCCGCGTTGAGGCGCTGGCCGTAGATCTCGGACTCGCCGTCGGTCGTGTCGTCGCCGGACCAGACCACCAGGTACTCGTTGGCTGTGCTGTTGTAGGCCACGGCCGGGTTGTACGCGCCATAGTTGGCGTTCCCGTCCGGCCCCATGTCGCTGATGCGGATGGCCGGGCCGAGGAGCGCGCCGGTGGCCGCGTCCACCCGCTGGCCCCAGATCTCGTACTCGTTGTTCACCAGCGGGGTGAAGCCGTCGTCGCCCTCCCACACCACCAGGTACTCGTTGTTGGTGCTGTTATAGGCCACCGCCGGGTCGTAGGCATCGCCCAGCTCGTCTTCGCCCATGAAGCTGAGGCGCGCGTCGTTGTCGCCCACTTCGACGCCGGTCGAGTTCAACCGCTGGCCAAAGACCTCGTGCTCGTCGTACACCAGTGGGGGGGTATCGTCGTCGCCGTGCCAGACCACCAGGTACTCGTTGCCCGCGCCGTTGTGGGCCACTGCCGGGCGATACGCCCAGTAGGTGTTGTTCCCGTTCGGTCCCATGTCACTGAGGCGAAAGTCGTTGGGGCCCGTGCCGCCGCCGGTCGCGGTCAACCGCTGGCCGAAGATTTCCTGCTCGCCGGCCACCAGCGGAGCCGTGTTGTCTACGCCTTGCCAGACCACCAGGTATTGATTCGACGTGTGGTTGTAGGTCACGGCCGGGTACTCGGCGCGATAGGCGATGTCCCCGTCTGGCCCCATGTCGCTGATGCGAAAGTCATTGGCGCCCAGGTCGCCGCCGGTGGCGTTGAGTCGCTGGCCGTAGATCTCGAACTCCTCGTTGGTCACGTCGTCGCCGTACCACACCACCAGGTATTGGTTATCCGTGCTGTTGTAGGCCACGTCCGGGAAGTGAGCGGCGTAGCTGGTGTTCCCATCCGGCCCCATGTCGCTGATGCGAAAGTCGTTGGGGCCGGTGCCGCCGCCGGCGGCCGTGATCAGTTGGCCAAAGATCTCGATCTCGTTGTCCAACAACGGGGCGATGTTGTCGTCGCCGGCCCAGACCACCAGGTATTGGTTGTTCGTACTGTTGTAGGCCACCGCCGGGGCGGAGGCGTCATAGTTCGCGTCCCCCACACCGCCCATGTCGCTGAGGCGAAAGTCGTTCGTGCCCACCTCGGCCCCGGTGGCCGCGTTCAGGCGTTGGGCAAAGATCTCGTTCTCGTCGTTCACCAGCGAGCCGGTGTTGTCGTCGCCCTGCCAGACCACCAGGTACTCGTTGTCGTGGCTGTTGTAGGCCACGGCCGGGCGGATGGCGTCGTAGTTGGCGTCGCCGTCTGGCCCCATGTCGCTGATGCGGAAGTCGTTATCGCCCACGCCGCCGCCCGTGGCGGTCAACCGCTGGCCAAAGATCTCGAACTCGTTGTCCACCAATGGGGCCGTGTTGTCGTCGCCCTCCCAGACCACCAGGTATTGGTTGTCGGTGCTGTCGTAGGCCACGGCCGGGTTGTAGGCGTCATAGTTGGCGTCGCCCGTCCCGCCCATGTCGCTGATGCGAAAGTTGCTGCCGATCAAAGCCCCGGTGGCCGCGTTCACTCGTTGGCCGTAGATCTCGTACTCGTCGTCGGCCAGGGAGCCAGAGTTGTCATCGGCGTACCAGACCACCAGGTACTCGTTGTCGTGGCTGTTGTAGGCCACGGCCGGGTTGTAGGCGTCGTACCAGGTATCCTTGCCCATGAAACTGATGCGAAAGTCGTCGGCGCCGATCTCCGGGTCAATCGTCACCGGGTAGGCAGCCTGGGCCAGGGCCGTTCCATCTACCACGATGCGGGTCTCGGCCGCGGTCACGTGCATCGCGGCCGGCAGGTCGCGGCCGGCGGCGTCGTAGACGCGCACGCGTCCCAGGTGGACCGCGCCATCGCCTTGACGCCAGCGCCAGCCGTCGGCTGTGGCCTCGAACGCGCCGGGGCATTGCACCGCGCCGGCGATGACTAGGTCAGCCCCGCCCGCAGGGAGCGGGAGCGGCTGCGGGATGAGGAACCGCTGCTCGATGGTGCTTTTCCGGGCCAGGTATTGCTCCACCAGGCCGCCGCGCGAGTAGGTCACGGCCGGCGACGACTCGCGCACCGGCCGCACCGCGTCGGTCACGACCCCGGCCAGCGGTCGGTCGTCGGCGGTCACGGAGGTCAGGCGCCAGGCCCATTCGATCCGGCCAGACCGGGGCGCGAACTGCACCCCAGCGGGCGTGAAGGTGGCCGTGTGACGCGGGTGGCGCAATTGCCACCCATCGGTTATGGCCTGCCAGTCGTTCACGGCCGCGGCGATGGCCTGGTCGGAGGTCATTGCGGCGGCGGTCGCAGGGTTGGATGCGCCGGGTGCGGCGGGCCTGTGCGCCAGGGGTGGCCCGGCCAGGAAGCCGAGCAGCAGGACCAGCGCGGTCAGGACGTGCAGGGAGAGCCGGGCATTGTTAGAAGTCATAGCTGCCTCCTTTTGGCATTCTGCCTGAGTGCTGTGCTCGTGCACGGGTTTTCAGAAATCGCCCCTCCTCTTTTTTGACCTCCTTTCCCCTCACTTCTACTGCTGTCGGAAATCCGACCTGGGCCGATCATACCCGATCTGCCGGGTTCGCGCATCGGCCGGGAAGCGTAGTTGCACTACATCAGAAGGCGTATTTACCAACCGGGCGGATTGCCCGCACCCACGGGGGCTGCGCTGTGGGCTATGCCTGGTCCGCCGCAAACTCCATTAGCCAGAACAGGGGCGACCAGGTCGCCCCTGTTCTGGGGGAGGTTCTCTCAACCGCCTTATGCAGATCATCTCCGGTGGCCTCGGGTGGGCACGGCGTGCCCGGCCCGGCGCAGGGCTGCCAGGTCCCGCTTGACGGTGGCCCGGCCCACCCCCAGCGCCGTCGCCAGGTCATCCACGGTGGGGGCCGCGCCCTGGTCGGCGGCCTCGGCCAGCAGGCGGCGGAGTTGGGCCTGGCGGCGGTCTGCCTTGTCGGCAACCTCGGCGTCCTCCGGCGCGGCGATGGTCCAGGTCACGGTCACGTACTCGTCGGCGCGGAGGGGCCGGCCCGTAGGAGCCCCGGCGCGGGGCAGGCGCACGGTCTGGCGCCGGGGCGGCATGGGGGGCCGCCCTGTGCGGTACGCGGTCAGGATGCCCCGGTTCTCGGGCACGTTTTCCAGGAAGGAATGGCGCAGGTCCGGGTCGCCGATAGCGGCCGCCAACTCTTGTACAAGTTGATAGGCCCGCTCCAGGTAGGGCTGCGCGGCCTCGATACCCTCCACGGCGGCGACGATCTGGTAGCGTTCCAGGTAGACCGTCCTCATGCGACCCAGTCGGCTCCCCAGACCCTCTAGCATATCGAGGGCTTGCGCCGACAGACGGTTGGCCTCCTCCAACTGGCCCGCATACAGGCAAGTCAACGCCAGGTGCGACTGGTTGATCGCCGCATCCATCGTTTGCTGGTTGGCCTGCGCCACCGCGATGGCTTGCTGGAAGCAGGGCCGGGCCTGCTCTAGATCGTACTCCTCCAGAGCGAGCTGGCCCAGCAACTCCAACAGGGCGATCTCAAAGTTGCGTTCGCTGACCGCCCGGCAGATCGCCAGCGCCTCCCCCGCTATGGCCCGGGCCTGGACCAGATCCCCCAGTCCCCCATAGTTGGCGGCCTGCCAACGGCGGATGATGCCTTGCCATTGACGGTCGCCCACGTGATCCATCACCCCGGCTGCCTCGGCCAACATCTCTAACGAACGTCGGTGGCAACCCAGCAGGGCGTAGGTAATGCCGATGTTGCCCTGGGCACTGGCCTCAGCGTAGGGATCGTCCAGTTCGTGGGCGAGGCGGCGATTCTCCTCAAAGTAGACCAGGGCCTGGGCACAATCGCCGGTCAGGCCCAGGTGCAGGTTGCCCAGCATGTTGAGGACCTGCAACTCACCGCGACGGTTGCCGGTCTCCCGAAAGAGCAGCCGGGCTTCCTCGATGGCGGCCTGGCAGTGCGTGGCATCGCCGATGCGCCACCAGGCCCGGGCCGCCGCCGTCAGACAGAGACCCAGCAGGTCGAGTTCGCCGGCCGCACGGGCCAGGCGCGCGGCCTCATCAAGCAAGGCGAGCGCCGACGCAGATTCGCCGGCCAGGACCTCGCGCCAGCCCTGGCGATGGCGTGTGCGCGCCTGACGCGGCAGGTCAGCCAGCGTCCGGGCCAGGGTCCACATCTCGCCCAGGATCGCCGCCTGTGCTTCTCGACGGCTCAGGACGGCCAATGCCTGCTCCTGCCGGGCCAGCACGTCCCAGCGGGCTGCCGGATCATCACCCATCAGGGCCAACGCTCGCTCGTAGTGTACCAGGGCTGCCTGATAGTCGTAAACGGCCTGGGCGCGCTCGCCGGCCTGCAGCGTGTGGACCAGGGCCTTGTCCGACACGCCACCCTGGTCAAAGTGGTGGGCCAGAGCTTCGACATGCTCTGGGTGCAGGCTCTCCAGGGCCTCGCCAGCCTGGACATGGAGCCGGCGCCGTCCCCCATCGTCTAGCGTCTGGTAAACCACCCGGCGCACCTGGTCGTGGGTAAAGGCATAGGTGGCCGGGCCTTCGACCAGGAATCGTCGCTGCACCAGGTCGCTCACGATAGGCAGGGCCGCCGCGCGGTCCAACCCGCTGGCCTGAGCCAGCAGCGCAAAGTCGAAATCGTCGCCCAGGACGGCGGCCACGTCCAACAGCGCCCGGGCCGGTGGGGCCAACCGCGCCAGCCGCCGGGCGATGACCTCGCGCACGCTGGCCGGCAGGGGCAGCTCGGCATAGTCGCCGGTGGTCTCGTCCCAGGGGGTGCGCCAGGCGCCGGCCGCGTCGCGGGCCAGGATGCCTTCGTCGCGCAGGGCGCGCAGGGTCTCCAGCAGAAAGAGCGGATTGCCGTGGGTCTCGGTGTAGAGTCGGGCCTCGAAGCGGGGGGCCGCCGCCGGCAAGCCCAGGCTGCGGCGCACCAGTTCGCCGGTGGCGGCGGCGTCCAGCGGCTGGAGGATGAGCCGGTCCCGCAGGCTGGCCCGGTCCAGGTCTTGCAGCGCGGCCCAGACCGGCGGTCGCTGGCGAGCCTCCTCGCTTCGACATGTGGCGATGATCAGGACCCGGCTCTCGGCCAGGCGAGGCGTCAAGTGGGTTAATGTCGCCAGGGTGGACTCGTCGGCCCAGTGGAGGTCTTCCAGGAGAAACAGGTGGGGAGTGATCTGCCCCAGGGCCAGGATCGTGTGGGTCAGGGCGTTCAGCAGGCGCGCGCGGTCTTGAGCCGGGCCCAGGGACACGTGGGGGGGCAAGGCATCACGCGGCAACCCGGCGGTCAGGGCCGGGAGGAGCCGGCCGGCAGCCCGCAACTCGACGCCGGGGAGCAGCTCGACCAATTGACTGGCCCGCAACGGCGAGAGGGCTGCTTCCAATGCCCCGATCAGGACGCCGTAAGGTGGTGTTGGGGTCAGCTCCAGCCCCCGGCTCCAGGCCACCTGCGCCCCGCGCCAGGCCGCGCCCTGGGCGATCTCTTGCAGGAGCCGGGTCTTGCCTACCCCGGCCTCACCCTCCACCAGCACCAGGCCGCCGCGCCCGGCCAGGGCCGCCTCCACGTGCCGCAGCAGCGCGGCCCGCTCGGTTGGACGCCCCACCAGGGGCAGGGTTGCCGTCTCTATGCCGGGCACGGGCGGCGGACGGGGAACCTCGGTCGGGGCAGCGACTTCTTGCGCCAGGGCTGTGGTCTCTGGGGCCGGCTCCACGCCCAGCTCGTCGGCCAGGACGGCCCGGCAGACTTCGTACTGCTTCAGGACCTCGGCTGGCCGGCCCAGGCGGAGGCACAACTGCATGACCGCGCGATGGGCCTCTTCCCGCAGGGGGTCCTCGGCGGCCAGCCGGCGCGCGTAGCCCAACGCGGCCTCGTGGTCTCCCCGGTCCTGTAGCCCATCCACCAGCCGCTCCAACGTGGTCAGGTAAAGGTTCCGCAGCCGCTCCCGCTCCAGCAGCGCCCAATCATCGTAGACACCGGGCAGGAAATCGCCGCAATACAGCGCCACCGCTTCGCGCCAAGTCTCAGGTCTCGGGTCCCAAGCCCCAATTGCTGGCTCGCCGGTTGGGGACTTGCCTGGGCTTTGGGCTTTGCCGAGGAACTCGGCCACGTCCAGCCAGACCGGGGCGGCCGGATTGAACTGGATCATGTCGGCATCGGCCAGCAGGAAAGGCCTCAGGGAGGGGAGATCGGCGAGGGTGCGGCGAATCTGCCAGAGGGCCTGGCGCAGGCGGCGGCGGGCGACCTCAGCCGGCAGGTCCGGCCAGAAGGCACCGGCCAACACCTCGCGCGAGTGCGACCGGCCCCGGAACGTGACCAGATAGGCCAGCAGGGACCGGGCGGCAGCGCTGGTGGGTGGCAGCACAGGCTGGTCCCCCCAGGCCAGACTCAGGCCGCCCAAGAGGTGGATGCGTAACACGGTAGGCGTCATACGTCATATGTCATACGTCATACGTCATACGTCATACGTCATTCGTCATGCGTCAGGCGTCATTCCGTCCTGGCATGGCGTCGCTTTGATGTTTCTCGTTCATCGCCTGGATGCAGTCCAGGTACAGGTAGACGCTCAGCAGGTCAATGTCCACCGGGCCCCGTACACCACAATCCAGGCCCCAATAGCAGTGCCAGGCACTCATGCCGAGTGCCTGGCGCCGATAGCTCGCTGGGCAGCTCCACTTTTTCAACCGAAGCCGGGTTTCTGGGACTCAGTAAACCAGTGGGATCCCATATTGTGCGCATAAAGCTTGCGCTTCCTCTTCGACACCCAGGGCGATCATCACGCCGGTCACCTGTTGGTCGGGATGCAGGGCGCGCATCAGGGTGATCTTGTCGGCCAGCCGGTCCACATCTTCCGCCTCGCAGACGCTCTTGACCTCGAACACGGTGATCTGTCCATCGTCGATCAGGATGTCAATCTCGAAACGCCGCTGGCCTGGTGGACCGACCAGACCGATTTCATCCACTACCCTCTGGCGCAATTGAATGCGGTCCGGGCGGATGTCTGGTCGCTTGAGGGCCAGGCGCAGCGTGCCGGCCACCACGTCTTCCAGCTTCTTACCGGCTCGTACCTGGAACCTCCCGACAACCAGGTGTACCCAGTCTTTCAGGTCATCAATTTTCTGGCCTAATTGATCGAACCGCTGGTCTACCTGCCCGAATCGTTGGTCTACCTGCCCGAACCGTTGGTCTACCTGCTCGAGCCGTTGGTCTACTTGCTCGAGCCTTTGGTCTACCTGCTCGAGCCGTTGGTCTACCTGCTCGAGCCGTTGGTCTACTTGCTCGAGCCGTTGGTCTACTTGCTCGAGCCGTTGGTCTACTTGCTCGAGCCGTTGGTCTACCTGCTCGAACCGTTGGTCTACCTGCTCGAACCGTTGGTCTACCTGCTCGAACCGTTGGTCTACCTGGTCGAGCCGTTGGTCTACCTGGTCGAGCCGTTGGTCTACCTGCTCGAAATGCTGCATCGTTTCAGCGCGCAGATTCTGGATCTCGCCCCGCACTTGGGTAAAGCCCTCAGTCATTTCGGTATGCAGGTCGTGAACGTCATCACGCACTTGCTCCAGGTTCCAGGCTGTCTCGGTGCGCGCTTGGATCGCCTGATAGCCGATCTCGCGAAGCTCCTGAACGATCGCGGCGAGCTCTCCCTTGGTAGCAAACGCTCTCAGGAAGGCGTGGTAGGCGCGCGACTCTAGCTCTGGCTGGCGCTCCAGCATCTCTGGGAGCTGCACGTCCAGGATGTACAGCAGTTGTTCATCAGTCAGGGTCAATGTAGACATGCTTCATTCACCTGTTGGACGATGGCGATCCTGCCCCTATTATATCATGAAAACCAGGCAAGAGCAATACAGCCCGCAGAGGGGAGCCGGGGCCTGGGTCTGGCAAACTGCCTTCGAGCGCAGTGGGTGGCTGTGGGCTGCCGACTGGCGACCGAACGACTAGAAGAACACCTCAGCCAGACGGTACAATTCCAGGTCCACGCTCTTGGTCTGGCCCACAGCGTCGGCCAGGCGCACCGGGACCACCTGGCCCCCCTGTATGGCCGGCATATAGCCCCAGCGGCCTTCTCGCACATAGTCCACGGCCACCACACCCAGCCGCCCGGCATTGAGGCGGTCATTGAGGGAGGGACTGCCCCCGCGCACCAGGTGGCCCAGCACCATCACCCGGGTCTCCAGGCCGGTGCGTCGCTCGATCTCCTCGGCCACCCGCGGCCCCACGCCCCGCTCCTTGAGCAAGATATGGCCGAACTCGTCCTTTTCCAGCCGCGATTCGTCCACCTCCGTGGTGATCTGGACCCCTTCCGAGACCACCACCAGGCTGTAGCGTTTGCCCAAGGCCCAGCGGCGCAGCAGGTGATCGCAGAGGCGGTTCATGTCCACCGGCACTTCAGGGATGAGGATGAAATCCGCGCCCCCGGCCATGCCGCCAATGAGGGCCACCCAGCCGGCGTGCCGGCCCATCACCTCCACCACCATGACCCGCCGATGAGCCATGGCCGTGGTGGTGAGCCGGTCCAGGGCCTCCATGACGATGCTCACGGCGGTATCAAAACCGATGGTATAGTCGGTGCCCGAGATATCATTGTCCATAGTCTTGGGAATGCCCACGCAGTGCAGGCCCTCCGCGCATAGCCGCGCTGCCACGCCCAGGGTATCGTCGCCACCGATGGCGATGAGGGCGTCCAGGCCCCACGTTTCATAGTTGGCGCGACAACGGACGAGGCCACCCTCGTGCTTGAAGGGGTTGGTGCGCGAGGTCCCCAGGATCGTGCCGCCCAGATGGTGAATGTCCGACACGCTCTCGTGGGTCAAGGGTTCAGCGAGGCCCTCCAGCAGCCCCAGCCAGCCTTCCTTGATGCCCCAAACCTCGTCGCCGCCTTGCAAAGCTCGCCGGACCACGCCCCGAATGGCCGCGTTCAGGCCCGGTGCGTCGCCGCCGCCAGTCAATACGCCGATTTTCATGTTCACCTCCACAACGAGTAAGTCTGTTTGGCCTCCAGGCTACTACAGCGAATGGAGAAAGGAACTAATTGTCGGTAGTCACTTTGGGATGGTTCAAAGTGGGGTTTTGGCGATGGCGGAGCCGTCGCCAAAACCCTAAAAACCCTTTTCTCCCCTGCTATGGGAGCAGCAGGTTTATCCACACCGAACGGAGTGACCACCTGAAAGCCCGAATCTACCAACGACGGGTAGAAAGACCCGGAACGGGACTATGACCGTGGCCTGGCGAGTCAGGCTGAGGCCCCGGCCATCGCGGATGAGGGCCTGGTTGACCAGAGTGGTTCCCCGGTCTGGCCCGGGTTTCACCGTGACCCGGTAGGTGATGGTGATGACGGCCCCGGCCTCCAGGTTCCCGTTCCAGAGGACGGCGTGCATCGCCGGGTCGTACCAGGCGCCGCCGGTGACACTATCAGACAGGCAGGTGACGCCGGCCGACAATATATCCCGCAGTGTGGCCCCGGCGGCCGGCCAGTCCCCACTGTTGGCCAGGACCAGGGTATACGTCAGCGTGGTCCCCGACTCGGCCAGGAAGCGGTCCGCCGCCTTGCTGGAAGGGGTCAGGTCCGGGGCGCGAGTCCGCACCGGGGTGGACCGGGTGAAGACCGGATGCCAGCCGTCGGCGATGTGAGCCACGGCGGACAGCACCAGGCCGTTGGGCACGGTGATGGGGACCCGGGCCGCCAGTCGCACGACGGCAGACTCGCCCGGGGCTAACGGGTCGTGCCAGATGAGGCCATCGCCCCTCTCGTTCACCGTGCCCCGGCTGGCCCAGGCGGAACCGGGCACGTAGACCAGGGGTGCCGGGACAGCGACTGTAAGACTGGCTGTGGCGAGGGCCGTACCGGTGTTGGTGAGCCGGGCAGTGCAGGTCAGCACCGCGCCGGGGCCGGGCGCGGGCGAGCTGACCGCCAGGGTGGCGGTGTCCAGCAGCGGCACGTTCACCTCGGTACGGGCCGGACGGCGCAAGGGCAACGCCGTATCGTCCGTCAGGATGGCCGTGGCCGTCACCACCGTGCCCAGGGGCAACGGATCGGCCAGCGTGCCCCGGAAGGTGATGACGTGCGCGCCGTGGGCCGGCAGCGTGCCGCCCCAGATGATGCGGTGACCGGCCGGGTCGTATCTGGCACCCCCGGTCACGCTGCCGGGCACATACGTTGTCTCGGCCGGCAGCCGGGCCGATAGGGTGGCCGATACCGGCCGGGTATCAGCATTGCGGACGACGAGGGTATAGGCCAGCTCGTCGCCGGCGGCCGCCACGCGGCGGTCCACGGTCAGCGTGCTTTCTCCCAGAGGAGCCAGCCAGCTCACCACGCGCCCCAGCACCTGGGCCCCGGCGGCCTCGTCTAACGCCTCAAAGGGCCAGGCGAAAAAGACGGTTCGGGCATCGTGAGCCGGGTCCTGGTAGGTGATGCCGCACGCTGCGCGGGCCCCGCCGGCCGGGTCCACAAAGGCCACGTTCGCCGGATTGGTGGGGGTGACGTGATCGCTCCAGTTGCGGAAGGGGTAGGTGAGGGCATATGGCCCCAGGCCGTCGCCGATGGGATGGCCGGCCCGCCCCAGCACCGTGGTCATGGTTATATCCTGGGTGTAGGTGAGCACGCCCAGGGCATCGCGGGCGAAATCGCCGTCGCCGTGGTAGTACAGGTAATCCTGGCTGGAGAGGAAGAGCCGGCCGCCTGCATCCAGATAATTCGCCAGGTTAGCCTCATCCTGGGCCGATACCGGCGCGTACCAGTCGTAGCCGGTCCACCAGATGACCTGGGGGTAGAGTTGCAACCGGCTCAAGGGGGGACTGCCCTGGGCCGGTGAGCCGGGGGCCAGGATGTTCCAGTAGTCATACGGGAGGCCATTGCGGTCCAACGCCGCGAAATATGCCGCACTGTTGTCGTACCAGCGGCTGCCGTTCACCAGCAGGATGGGGGCCGGGGTCTTGGTGTGCAAGCTGGCCGTGACGACCAGGGACGGGCTGATGGTGCTCTGCGCTGCGACCACGGCCACGTCGGCCGTGTGCGGCGGAGCGTCAGGCGGGATTTGAACCAGTACCCCCACCTCGGTAGCGACGCAGGGCGTGAGACAGGTGTGCGTGAGCGGCCGGGTAAAGCTATCATCCCAGAGGGTGGTGGACCAGGCCGCGCCGCTGATGGACAGGGCCACATCATCCGCATAGAGGCCGTTGTTCCACAAGCCCAGGGTATAGGCCACGGTGGTCCCGGTGCCGCCGACGGTGCTCTGTTGAGCCGGCCACAGGGTCAGGTCCACCGCCGGTGGGTATGAGCAGAATCCCTCCAACACCCGGCGCAGGACCTCTTGCCGTGTGGCGGCCCCGCTCACCCCCTCCAGGCCAAAGGCCAGGTAGACCACCCGGTAGGGGACGCAGGCGCGCACGACCAGGCCTCCGCAGCCGTCCCCGGCATAGTCCACGATGCCCTGGGTGCCTTCCAGGGGCTGGATCACGTCCGGGTAACGCTGGTTTCCGGCGCTATCCGGGCCGTTGAGGGTCAGGCTCAGCCCGGCCAGCAGGCCATTGGAGCGACCGGCCAGGTTCCAGTTGCCACTGTCGTCGGCCAGGAGGCGAGCGCGCAGGTGAGTGGCATAATACGGCGCGTAAAACAATCCCGAACCCCCGCCATCCCAGAAGCCCACGTCCTGCCCGCTGACAAACAGCTTGCCACCGTTGTCCAGGTAGCCGGCCAGGGCTGGCCCGGCACCGACATAGCCCGGCGCATCCTGCGGGGCCGACCAGATCACCACGTCGTAGGGCGTGAACTGAGCCGCGGAGAAGGTGGTAACGGTGGCGGTGATAGACCGGACGTGATACACGTAGTCCAGGGCGTCCAGAGCCTGGCGGTAGGAGGCGATACGGCTGTCGTAATACCAGGCCCCGCTGTCCACCAGCAGGATGGCGGGAGCTGGGGGCAGCAGGAAATCGCGCCTGGCAGTGTTGCCGGCATAGATCGTCACACTGCCGTGGGCCACGCGGTAGCCCCAGGCCGTCACGCGCAAGTCGTAGGTGCCGACCGGCAGGGACAGGCTATATTGGCCGGTGCTGGCGGAGGCCGTGGCCCGGGCCGGCGTGCCCACCACCTCGATCGTGGCCGGGATGGGTGTGCCGAGAGCGGCCTGAAGCACCGTGCCAGCCAGCGTGCCGACGGGCAACGCCGTCAGCGCAAAATCTCGCGTGGTCACCGTATTGGTGACGATCGGGAGGGCAAAGGCCAACGCCGGGCTATACCCAAAGGCGGTGACTGTGGCGTCGTACCGGCCGGGGGCCAGGCCGATCTGGTAAACCCCGTCGGCATCAGTTATCGTTTGGGCGCGGGCGCCGGTGCCGTGGTTCATCAGGCTCACCGTGGCTCCCGGCAAGGGTGCGCCTGCGCCGGTGACCACGCCGGTGAGGATGCCGGCCTGGTAGACGGACCGCACGGCGGCGCAGGCATCTATGCGGCCCCAGCCGGTGTTGTTGTTGGGGACGGGCGTGCCCAGTGGCCGCGCTGTGCTGGTGATGGCATAAATGGTGGCGGTGACGCTGAGGGTGGGCTGGGCCTGCCGGAGCAGGGCGACCAGGCCGCTCACGTGGGGCGCGGCCATCGAGGTGCCCTGGTAGACCGCATAGCCACCGCCGGGCGTGCTGGAGCGGATGTAGACGCCGGGGGCGACCAGGTCCGGCTTGACGCCCCAGGAGGAAGGTCCCCGCGAACTGAAGGACACCACCACGTCGTCCGCATCGGTCGCCCCCACGGCCAGGGACTCCGGGTAGCTGGCCGGCGATCCGATAGTCCCCGCGCCATAGTAGCCGTTGTTGCCGGCCGAGAACACCGGCACGATGCCGGCGGCGCGCAGGGCGCGCACATCATCGCGGAACGCCTCGTAGCTGCCGTTGTCATTGCCCCAGGAGTTGTTCACCACATCCGGGGCCAGGGCCGGGTCCCCGTTGGGAGCCAGGAGCCACTGGAAGGCATCGTGGATCCAGGCATCGTAGCCGATGCCTTGCCGGTTGAAGGCCTTGACCGCGATCCATTTTGCGCCGGGGGCCATGCCGATGCCCTCCAGCCCCACGATGGTGCCCATGGTGTGAGTGCCGTGGCCGTGGTTATCGGCGGGATAGATCAAGCCCTCGTCGGTGGAACAATGCCAGTGTGCGGCGTGGTTCACCGGGCCCGCTGGCACGTAACCGCGATAACGAGTGTACAGGGCCGGGTGTTGCCAGTCCACGCCGGAATCCACGTTCGCCACCACCACGCCACGCCCGTCAATGCCCAGGACGTTCCAGACCTGGTCTGCTCCCACGTGGGCGATGTTCCATTCTGGTGACCGGCCGCTGGTGGCTTGTTGCTGGAAGCTGGTGGCCGGTAGTTCGGTGCTGTAAGCCGGCGGCTCGTCACTGGTGGCTGGGGCGGGGCATCCTGGGGAAGGGTTTTCCAGGTGGTGGACCCGGTTCTCACGTATGATCGCCACCTCTGGCCGGGCCGCGATGGCGAACAGCGCGTCCCGGTCGCCGGTCACGACCACGGCGTTGGTGATCCAGAGGGGTTGATAGGCTTGCACCTGGCCGGTTGTCTGGGCCTGCTGCAAATAGGTTACCAGGCCGGCCTGGCTCTGTTGGGCAGTGGCTTGCAGGGCAGACACCACCGCCCGGCGACGCTCTACCAGGGAGGCAGTCTGGTCCGGGGCCTGGAGATCGGCCTGTTGGCGCAGGTGGACGATGAAGGTCATGGCCTGGCGCTCCTGAAGCGCGGCGCGCAGCACGGCCGGCTCGATCTTGGGCCAGAGGTCAGGCCCGGCTGACCTGGGCCGACTACTGGCCGAGGGGAATCCGATCAGCAGGGCTAACAAAAACGGGAGGAGAATACTCAGTAGACGAAAATTTCTGCTCCCAGCGGGTCTATGCCCCGCGTCTCGCGGCGCTCGCAGCACAAAAAAGCTGCTCCCAGCGGGTCTATGACCCGCGTCTCTCAGCGCTCGCAGCACAAAAAAGCTGCTCCCAGCGGGTCTATGACCCGCGTCTCTCAGCGCTCGCAGACCCGCCTGGAAAGTTTTCCATATACTGATACCTGGAACCATCCATACTCCAACAGTCCAACAGTCGGGCCACTTGACCTGGCCCGCCAGGTGAGCTACAATTGTAGAGGGTTTGGCATCAAGTGCCCAACCCCCACCAAAGTATTTTGTGGGAGGATACGATGCCGCTTTACGAGTACGAGTGCCCAGATTGCGGGACTGTGTTCGAGCTATTGCGTCCGGTAAGTCGCCGGGACGAGGCGGCTCTGTGCCCCTGCTGCGGCCAGTCGCGGGCAACTCGCCAGCTCTCGCGGTTCGTGGCCCGCAGCGGCCTGGATAGGGACGTGATGGACTATGCCTCTAACGTCGCCAGTGGTAGCAGCCGGGGCACATCCTGCGCGTCTTGCACAGCGACATCATGCGCCGGTTGCCGGTGACTCACCGATTGTAAGTGATGGGTAAACGTTTGTCAAGCAGAGGAGGCAGTCATGAGTGCCGTCGCCAGAAGCATCACCCCGCTCCGGCCGATCCATCCGTGGCTACGCCGGTTACGCCTGACCTACGTGCCCGGCCCGGCCACGCCGTTGGCGGAAGAGGTATCTCTGAAACTACTGGATCGTTTTCGTTTACACGGCCATGAGGTACAGGATCGGCCAGACGATAGCACCGATGTGGTCTTGACCACGGCCCGGTTCGGCGAAGCCCTCAGTTGGCGCAAGTGTCTGTTCATCAACATCCGCCGCCAGTTCGGTCTCAGCCGTCAACCGGCCATCTACACGCTGGTACACGCCCGACCCACCGGGTTTCACGATCTCCTGGAGCATTTCAAGTCCATCCTGCCCCACGAGCCACCGGACCCGGCAGATTACAACTTTCCTGGCCTGGCGCCTCAGGCATACCGGGTGCTCTTTGAGCAGGGTCAGCGGGGTGGTCCCATGCTGGCCGCCGAGCGACTGATCCAGGTCCAGGCTATGAACTTTCGCGTGCTCTTGCTGGTGGGAGAAGACCGCCCCCAGGCACTGTATCACTTTGACCTCATCGGCGCGCACCCGCGCACAGAGGCCGACGACCTGGATTTCTTTTACGATGACATCGTCTTGCGCATTGTCACCACCCAAAGCACTCATGAGGCCACTGCTCACCAGGTGGAGGGCGAGCTGATCCCCCGGGCGGTCTGGGAACGCCTGAGCACCCCGGCCGCCATGGTGAGAGCCGCCCGGCAGATAGGCGACCGCCACTTTTTCACCCAGATGGTCTACATTGCTGACCTGGTCCGGGTGCCGGCCGTGCCGGACACCGTGGCCGAGCAATATAGCGAGGGCTGTTTCGCCACCTGGGAACCGGAGCTGGGAGCCCTCGTTGTCACGGCCACCGGCAGTTCCCGCCCCATCTACAAGGGAGACATCTCAGAGAACGACCTGGTAGTCATCACCGGGGTACGGCCGGACGGCAAGGGGGCATTGATCCGGCATGTGGAAGGACTGGCCCATAATGTGCCGTCTACAGAATCAGTGGAGATGCGGGGCATGGACAGCCTGTTGCCCACCATCACGCTGGACCTGAACGGGAGAGCGGTTTCAGTGCCGGTGGTGCGGTCCAAGCTGCATGGCCACCGTGGTATCGCCGCCTATGACCCGCGCCGGGTGGAATACGTGGCCTTGGACCCACCGTATTATCACTATCTGGTCACCTGCGGCACCGACGCCCAGGCGCGTGGGGTGGAGGCCGCCTTTGGCCGCGCCGAGGCTTTGCGCCACCCAGAGGATCCGCGCCAGGTGGTCTTTACCGTCTTGCCCGGCCACGGGGCCTTTATCGTGGAGAAATGGGGGCCAGGGAAAGTGCCTTTCCAGACCATCTGGGAATACATGGACGCCGGCTATCTGCAAGTGGAGAGCCAGGTCCCACAAGGTCCCATGGAGTACATCTCTGGTCCGGATGGCCGGCTGGTGCTCCGATGACGAAAACCTCCCGCAGGTTCAACCTGCGGGAGGTTTCTTCTACTGCCTGCGAAAGACGATCTCGCCGCCGACGGCATCCACCACCACCGTATCCCCCTCACTATACCGCCCTTGCAGCACTTCCAGGGCCAGCGGGTCCAGGATCAGCCGCTGAATGACGCGCTTGAGGGGCCGCGCGCCGTAGGCCGGGTCATAGCCCTCGGTGGCCAGCAGGTCCCTGGCGGCCTCGGTCAGTTCGATGTTCAAGCGGCGTTCCGCCAGACGCCGGCTCAACTGCGCCACCTGGATGTCCACGATAGCCTTGATGTCCTGGCGGCTCAGGCTATGGAAGATGATGATCTCATCCACCCGGTTGAGGAACTCTGGCCGGAAATGATGGCGCAAGGCAGTCAGCACCAGCCGGCGCATCTCGTCCTCGTCCCGCACGTCGCGGATATACTCACTGCCGATGTTGGAGGTCATGACGATGACCGTGTTCTTGAAATCCACGGTGCGTCCCTTGCCATCGGTCAGGCGTCCGTCATCCAGGATCTGCAAGAGAGTGCTCCAGACTTCCGGGTGGGCCTTTTCGATCTCGTCGAACAGGACCACGCTGTAGGGTTTGCGGCGCACGGCCTCGGTGAGCTGCCCCCCCTCATCATAGCCGACATAGCCGGGGGGCGCGCCGATGAGGCGGGCCACGGTGTGCCGCTCCTGGTACTCGCTCATATCCAGGCGGATCATATTGTTCTCCTCATCAAAGAGGAACTCGGCCAGGGCCCGGGCCAGCTCGGTCTTGCCCACGCCGGTCGGCCCCAGGAAGATGAAGGAGCCGATGGGCCGATTCGGGTCTTGCAGGCCAGCCCGTGCCCGCCGCACCGCGTTGCTCACGGCCTGGATCGCTTCATCCTGACCCACGACGCGCTGGTGTAGCCGGCTCTCCATCTTGAGCAGTTTTTCCACCTCGCCTTCCAGGAGCCGGGCCACCGGGATGCCAGTCCAGCGGGCCACCACCTCAGCGATGTCCTCGGCCTCTACTTCTTCCTTGAGCATCTTGTGCTGGCTTTGCAGACCGGCCAGCCGCTCGTTGGCCTCTTTTAGTTGCCGTTCCAGCCGGGGCAACTCGCCATATTGCAACTCTGAGGCCCGGGTATAATCCCCCTGGCGTTGGGCCCGCTCGATCTGATAGCTGGTTTGCTCCATGCGTTCCTTGATGCCCCGGATCTCCTGGATGACGTTTTTCTCCATCTGCCACTGGGCCTTCATGCCGTCGCGTTGCTCTTCCAGCCCGGCCAGCTCGCGTTCCAGTCGTTCCAGCCGCTCCTGGGACGCCCGGTCTTTTTCCTTCCTCAGGGCCTCCCGTTCGATCTGGAGCTGCATGATCTTGCGTTCCACCTCGTCCAGTTCGGCCGGCATAGAGTCAATCTCTAACCGCAACCGGCTGGCCGCCTCGTCCACCAGGTCAATGGCCTTATCTGGCAGGAAGCGGTCACTGATATAGCGGTGACTGAGGACGGCAGCCGCCACCAGAGCCGCGTCCTGGATGCGCACGCCGTGGTGGACCTCGTACCGCTCGCGCAGGCCGCGCAGGATGGAGATGGTATCCTCCACCGTCGGCTCGTCCACCATTATCGGCTGGAAACGGCGTTCCAGGGCCGCGTCCTTTTCGATGTACTTGCGGTACTCGTCAATGGTGGTAGCGCCGATGGCGTGCAGCTCACCCCGGGCCAGCATGGGCTTGAGCATGTTAGAGGCATCCATGGCCCCCTCGGCGGCCCCGGCTCCCACCACGGTATGCAGCTCATCAATGAACAGGATGATCTGGCCGTTAGACTCGGCGATCTCTTTGAGGACGGCCTTGAGCCGGTCCTCGAACTCGCCCCGGAACTTGGTGCCGGCGATGAGGGCGCCCAGGTCCAGGGCGACGATGCGCTTGTCCTGGAGGCCCTCCGGCACGTCGCCGGTCACGATGCGCCGGGCCAGCCCCTCCACGATGGCGGTCTTGCCCACGCCGGCCTCACCGATGAGCACCGGGTTGTTCTTGGTACGCCGCGACAGCACCTGCATCACCCGCCGGATCTCATCATCCCGGCCGATGACCGGGTCCAGCTTACCGGCCCGGGCCAGCTCGGTCAGGTCCCGGCCATAGCGCTCTAACGCCTGATACTTGCCCTCCGGGTTCTGGTCCGTCACCCGTTGGCTGCCCCGTACCTGAGCCAGGACCCGGTAGATAGCATCACGGGTGAGGTTGAACCGGGCCAGCAGCCGGCCCACGGCCCCCTTGTCCTCGGTGAGGGCGATGAACAGATGCTCGGTGGAGGTGAATTCGTCCTTCAGGCGAGCAGCCTCGGCCTGCGCCGCGTCCAGCACGCGCGCCAGGTCCGCCGAGATGTAGACCTGGCCGGTGAAAGCCACCGTGGGCAGTTGCTCCAGCACACCGTGGGCCTGATCACGCAGATAAGTGGGGTCCAGCCCCAACATCTGCACGATGCGCGGGACCAGGCCCTCAGACTGCTCCAACAGGGCCACCAGCAGGTGCCCCGGTTCGATCTGACTATGATTGCGGCCCTGCGCCAACCGTTGGGCAGCGACCAGGGCCTCTTGAGCTTTCTCTGTAAACTGGTTCATGTTCATGGTATCTACCTCGAATGTGTAAATGCGTCAAGCGTCAAAATGACGCCTGACGTTTGACGTTTTACTCCTTTACCAATTGGCGTAGCCGGGCGATCTCGGTCTCCATCTCCCAGCGCATCCGGTCCATCTCGGCTTGCAATTGCTCGATGCGTTCGGTAAGGTTCAGGATGATCTCCACACCGGCCAGATTCACCCCCAGGTCCTCGATCAGCCGGCGGATCTGGCGCACGCGTTCCAGGTCACGCTCGGAATAGAGGCGGATGTTGCCCCCCGATCGTTCTGGCCGGATCAGGCCGATCCGCTCATAGTGCCGCAGTGTTTGGGGGTGAATGCCCACCATCTCGGCCGCCACGCTGATGATGTAACAGGGTTCGTGATCGTCAAACATGAGCCTTCCTCCATCGAAATATCCTCCGGCCCGCTCGCCACGGGTTCCACCGGCGTGCGGTTCCCAACCCCGCGCGAGCAGCGGGGCATTTTAGTCCCTACACTCGCCCACAGGCTGAAGCCTGCGCCACCTCAAAACCCCACCAGGTCCCAGGCCCGATCAGACATGGCGCAGGGCCTTGAGTTCAGCAAAAAGCTTCTTTTCCTGGCCGGACAGATTTGTGGGCAGTCGGACCTCGACCCGGGCAAACAGATCACCGTGTCTGTCCGGCGACTTTAAAAGCGGCATCCCCTGACCGGCCAGGCGAAAGGTGCGCCCGTTTTGAGTCTCTGGCGGGATGGTCAGAGCCAGGGCCTTGCCCCGCAGGTGAGGGACATAGACCTCCCCTCCCAGGAGCGCGGTGTACAGGTCCACCGGCACATCCACGTGCAGGTTATCACCATCCCGCTTGAAGCGGGGATCGGGTTGCACTTTCACCCGCAGATAAAGGTCGCCCTGAGTACCGCCGCTGGTGCCGGCCCCGCCCTGGCCGGCCACACGCACCCGGGAGCCGGTGTCCACCCCCGGCGGGATAGAGACCTCAATGCGCCGGGTACGGCTGGTTACGCCGGAGCCACCGCAGGTCCGACAGGGTTGATTCCCGCTCAGCCCGGTGCCGGCGCATGTCGAGCAAGGGTCAGTGCCCTGGATCTGCAAGATGCGCCGGGTGCCGGTATAGGCCTCCTGGAGTGAGATCTCTACCTCATGCTCCATATCTTGCCCCCGTCGGGGTCGGCGACGGAGTTGGGCCCAGGGGTCATCGCGGGGCGCCCGTCCCAGGCCCCCCATCCCCCCGAACAGCATCTCGAAAAAGTCCGAGAAGCCACTGGCTCCCAGATCGCCCAGGTCGTGGTATTCCACCCGGAACCCACCGGGCTGGCCGGTGGTCCAGCGACCCCAGTCGAACCCATCAGGCTGTCCACCGGCCTGCTGCCAGCGTTGCCAGTCTGCCCCGAACTGGTCATACTTCCGCCGCTTCTCCGGGTCACTCAAGACCTCATAGGCCTCATTGATCTCCTTGAAGCGTTCCTCGGCCACCTTGTCCCCGGGACATACATCCGGGTGGCACTGGCGCGCCAGCTTGCGATAAGCTTTCTTGATCTCTTTCTCGGTGGCGTTCTTATCCACGCCCAGGGTTTTATAGTAATCTTTATATTGCATAAAGATACCCCCTCCGTTTGACTTCGTCATTGGACTTTGGACAATTCTGGAGTCGAGCCTTCAGGCGGGCCATACTTTGTGGTCACGAGCGGCTAAAGCCTATACTCCTTGTGGTGTGCGACCCGTTGTCCAAAGTCCAGCCCCATTACGCCTGACGCAAGTATAACACTTGAGTGTCGTTTTGTCAAGTATTATATATCAGTTCTGAAAAAAGTTGATAAATTGGGCCTAAAGGTACTTGACAAATATCCGCACCTTGTGTTATAATATGGGCCGCAAGGAGGTGGAGATGCGGAATGATCTGGATAGAGGCAAGAGCGGGCATCCGGCGCACGCGCCACGTTACGTCATCAGCGTGGTCTCGCGGTTGGTGAACGTGCCGGCTCACACCTTACGCACGTATGACCGGCTGGGGTTGCTATCGCCAACTCGGACCGAAGGTGGCACGCGCCTTTATTCTGATGCCGATATCCAGCGCATCCGACGCATCGTGGAGCTGACGCGCCAGGGGGTTAACCTGGCCGGGGTCAGGGTGATCCTGGAGATGGAGGCGACCAGGGTCAGCGAGGCCACGACGGAAAACCAGGTTACCGTGACGCGTTCGCGGGCCTTGATCAAGCTGCGAACCGAGATCATTCCCCGTCCACCCAATGAACTATCATCAACCACGGAAAAGGAGGTGTTATGATGAGCCTGACTCGTTGGGATCCATTTCGTGATGCCTGGGCGCTGCGGCAGGCTATGGATCGCATGTTCGACGAGAGCCTGCGCCGGCCCTGGCGTATCGTGCGCCGTCGGCAGGAAGAGGCCACCCTGCCCATAGACATGTACGAGACCGGGGAGAATATCGTCATTCAGGCCCGCATCCCCGGTATGCGCGCCGAGGATGTGGACATCACCATGCTGGGCGAGGCTGTGACCATCAAAGGGCATCTGCTCAGTGATGCTGATAAGGAAGGGGCCGAAGACTGGTGTTGGCATTACCACGAGCTATGGCACGGGCCTTTCTCCCGCACGGTGGAGCTGCCCGGCCCGGTTCAGGCCGATCAGGCCGAGGCCCACTTTGATAACGGCCTGCTGACCCTGATCATCCCCAAAGCCGAGGAGGCAAAAGCCAGGGTGATCAAAGTCTGCGCCGAATAAGTAACCGCTACGGATGGTCACGGGAATCGCTTGTTGGTAAGCCTGTCAAAGACCCGCCGGTAACTACCAGAAAAACATCACAAAAATCCATCAACGGGCTCGCGGCGGCGACCACGTCTGCGACCCCCAGCCCAGGCTGGACTGGGGGGCAGGCCGTAGGGAGTGCTGCCCGCCGTTGGACACGGGGTCCCAGACCCCTGGCAAGCATATACTATAACGAGGAGGTGCAACTATGAGTATCGTACGTTGGGAACCATTAAGCGAGCTGATGAGCTTGCGCGAGGCGATGGATCGGCTGTTTGAGGAGAGCTTTGTGCGGCCCAGAGCGGCCCTGGCGCCTTTCTTTGGCACCGGCGGTCTGGCCCTGGATGTCTATGAGACCGATGATGCCCTGGTGATCACCACCGATGTGCCCGGAGTCAAAGCTGAGGACCTGGACATCTCCATCACCGGCGACATCCTCACCATCAAGGGCGAGACCAAGCAGGAGACCGAGGTCAAGCGGGAGAACTATCACCGCCAGGAACGGCGCTATGGGGCGTTCAGCCGGTCGGTGGCCTTGCCCGTCTCGGTTAATGCCGACAAAGCGGAGGCCAAGTTCAAGGACGGGGTGCTTACCCTGACCATCCCCAAGGCCGAGGAAGCCAAGCCCAAGGTCATCAAGGTCAAGAGCAAGTAGACAAGTAGCAAGGAAACAAGAAACGGGGTGCTGAACACATCAGCACCCCGTTTTGCCGGTATCATCAGGATCAACCGTCCGGCCACTGCTACCGGGACTCGGGCACCACCATGCGCATGATGATGATCACCGTCTCGCCGGTGGCCGAGTCCTTGTCCACCATGATCATGGCGATGGTGTTCTCGCCCTTTTGGAACTGGCCCAACTGACCGGTGGTGGTGCCGGTGGCCCCGGCCGAAAATGAGCCGGACCAGCCCTGATTCGGCATCGCCTGGTCATAGAACTTGACCACCTGGGCCGGGTCATCACGCGTGCTATAGCCCTTCACGTCGAACTTGCCGCCACTCAGCCCCTCCACCAGGGTCTTGACGATGCCGGGAATAGCCACCTCCTTCAGCCGTTGGGCGCCAGGATACGGCGGAATGTCCGCGTAATCGCCGGGGCTGGTGGGCATGGTCGTGGCTCCCAGCAGGCCCCCCAGGTCACAGGGGACGCAGCAACAGCCAGTGGCTCCCAGGGCCGTCAGAACCAGCAGGCTGATCATCACGATAATCCCAAGTGTACGCATGATTCACCTCCAGTACGACTCACGATCCCCCGTCGCTCCCGGAAGCCCCGCGAGCCGCAAGCCATGTGCTAACAGTCCTCACGAACTCCCTCGCCACCTGACGGTTGGCAGAACGGCAATGCCCAACGGGCCGAGACGTATCCCCAAGAGGCAACAAACCGCCAGGCCGATTACATAGAATGGAATAGCCTCCGGGGTTCCCCGGAGGCCTATCCGTAGCGTTGGTCACCGGCGACTACCACGCCGATAAGCGCGCTGGTCCGCAATGGCTAGATCAACGGCAGCAACAGGGCGCTCGTGCCCCCGCTGGCCGCGATCAGGCCGAACATCCCGAAGAAGTAGCACAGGAAACAGACGCACCATAACACGATGCCAAGGACCATGGCGATCAGGCAGTTCTTGCCCACCTGCTTGGACTCCTCGTCATCGCGCGTCATCAGGATGATGCCGGCAATCAGGCCGACCGCGACGCTGAGGAACGAGAGGATGTAGAGGATCCAACGAATTGCAGGGCTGTACTTTGGCTCCATTTTCACTCCTCCAAAACTTGTGATGTCGCCCTGGTCACCTGCCGACCCGGGCGACATCACGATCACGGTTTAGACGACCGGCAGCAACAACATGCCCGTAGGGAGGGCAGAAGCGCCAATACCCATCACTATCGCGATCAGATAGCAGACGCAGCCCAAGGCCAGGCTGATGATCGCGGCAATGATGCAGTTCTTGCCCACTGCTTTCGATTCCTCATCACCCCGGGTCATCAGCACAATACCAATGACGATCCCGACAAGTGTGAACAGGAAAGAGATGATGTAGAGAAGCCAACGCATACCGCTGCTGTACTTTTGAGTAGCCATGTTTCCTCCCTAAGATGTGAGTTATTGAAATCACGGTTTTGTAAAAGCTATACTGTTTGCGCTATACCGTTTGCGGTCCCACCCCCTTTCTTCCCTTTTCTTTCATCGCCGCTTGCGCTTCTTACGGCGCCGCTGGTTTGACGGGGTTGACCTGGAAGGCGCCGTTCGCCTGGTGCGGGGCCGCTCGCTGGGCATGTAGCGTTGCTTCACGGCCTCGCGCTCGTAGGCAGCCCGGCGCGCCGGGTAACGCTGCAGATAGTACCAGATGGCAAAACCGGCGAACCCCAGCAGGGCCGCGATCAAGATCAACAGCCAGATGGGCATCGAGAAAAACGGCACCGGGACGAGCGCGCAGAGCAGCAGCAACAAACCAACCACGCTGGCTGCGCCCAGGACGCCGGCCAGGAACCCGGTGAGACGGGCGTTCAGGGCGTGCCCGGCGTAGCGCCGCCGGCTGAAATAAAAGTACAGCACCAACGCGGCCACACCCAGGGCCACGAAAACTGCCAGCAACGGGGTGTGATAAGCCATGATCCACGGCGTATTTGCCAGCCAGTTCCCGCCGGATTCCCAGGGCGGCGGGACCGGCGTGGGCAGAGGGGGGGTAACCGTGGGCAATACCCCCGTCGGTACAGCCGTGGTTATTACTGGCACAGTGGGGGAGACAACGGTCGGTGCGGCTGTAACCGTCGAGGGGATCGTCGGGGAGACAACGGTGGGCATAGCTGTGACGGTTGAGGTGGCCGTGGGGGCCAATATTCGGGCCAGGGAAATCCCTGACGTGTCTGGTGGAGGAATCAGCTCAATAAAAGGGGGCCTGGCCAGCCCGGACAGAATAGTGAACAAAGCCACTCCTTCTACGTTACAATCAGTGTGGACCCCAGGACGCGCATATCATACCACATTTGGGCCGAAATGTAAATACTGATAGGCCCTGTTCGCCTCTATATTGTGGCGCTCACACCCCGGTCTTTCAGGCGCCGTAAGGCGGCCTCGGCCATCTCTTTGGCCACGCCGTAACCATCTTTGGCCATCCGGCGCAGAGCGGGTATCACCCGCTCGTCACCCAGTTCGCCCAGGGACCGGGCCGCCGCCGCCCGCACCTCGTTGGAGCTATCATGCAGGGCCAGCAAGAGCGGTTCAATAGCCCGGCTATCACCGACGCGCCCCAGGGCGTCAGCCGCGTATTGGCGGACCTGCACCTCTGTATCCCCCAGGGCAGCGACGCATTGCTCAATTGCTTCCTCGTCCCCGATGCGCACCAGGGCGCGCAGGGCATATTCGCGCACCTCACGGTTGTCGTCGCGGACCATGGAGACCAGTGGCTCAATGGCCCGGCGGTCCCCGATCCGGCCCAGGGCATCGGCCGCCGACCGGCGCAGCCAGGGGTCCTGGCTATCCACCATGACGGCGATGAGGGATTTGACGGCGCGGGCATCGCCGATGCGGCCCAGGGCCTCGGCGGCACTGCTGCCCACATCCGGCAAGACGCGCGTCAGGTGCAAGACGGCCCGCTCGTCACCGATCAAGCCCAGAGCCTCGGCGGCGCTGGCCCGGACCGCGCGATCCGGGTCGTCTAAAGCGCGGATCAGGGGTTCAACCGCCCGGCGGTCCCCGATGCGCCCCAGGGCCTCAGCGGCTTCAGCCCGGACATCCGCCACCGGGTCACCCAGGGCCTGGATCAGCGGTTCCACCCCCAACTTGTGCCCGATCTTGCCCAGCTCTTTCACGGCGTATTGCCGCACGTCTTCATCCTCGTCAGCCAGGCCTTTGATGAGTTGCTCTGAGGCCGGCTCCCCGATCCGCCGCAAGGCGTCGGCAGCGCTGGAACGCACCAACCAGTTGCCATTGGCGCGGGCCTTGACCAGGGGCATCACCGCACTGCCTCCATAGCGCTCCAGGGCGGCGATGAGGCGGGCGCGGACCCGGGCATCGCTATCGCTCAAGGCCCGAATCATCGGCTCAATGGCCTGCGGATCGCCGATCTGACCCAGGGCCTCAGCCGCAGCCTCCCGGACTCCCCAATGGCTATCAGAACGCAGCAGGTGCAGAAGCGGCCCCACTGCCTCGCTCACGTCCAGGCGCCCGAGGGCCTGGGCTGCCTGGGCCCGGATCAACGGGTCGCGATCACGGAGCATCTCCAGCAAGGCCGGGATGTCCCGTCGCTCTAACATCTTTTGCACGCTGGGCCTAAATAAACGCATCAGGACCTCACGGGTCTGCCTTTACGCAGCCCATTATAGCATCTTTGGCCTGCGCGATCAAGCAGTCCGGGCATCGCCGCTCCCCGGCCGGGCTATTATCGAGTGAGGGTCGCAAAGGTGACCAGTTCTACGTGGCGTTGTTCCAATCGCTCCCGAATGGCCGGGTCGGTCAGGATGCGCAACTCCTGGGCGCGCGGCTCCACATAGTCGCCCTGGGCGCGCAGGGCGTCATCCACGTGGCCAGGGTGACAAAGCAATTCCGAAGTGCCCGGCGGCAGTCGGTCAATGATCGCCAACAGATTGTCCAACGTGGCATCCTGGTCATAGAAGGCGTCAATGAAGCGATCCGGGGCCACCACGCCGCGCACCTCGGTCAGGCCCCGGGCCGTACTCCACACATCCCACACCTGACCCAGGAGCCGGAAGGCTTTGTAGGGATGGCGCAACCCGAAGCGCAGGAACGGCAACACGGCCTCCCAGGAGGTGCCGGAACGTCGGGCCGCCGCTTCGGGCCGGGCGCTGTCGGGAATGGGCTGACGGATGGGAACCCCGTGCCCGGCGGCCAGGTCCAGGAAGATCTGGAAGAACGGCGGGCATACTACCACCACGTGTTGATGACAATCCAGGTGGTCCAGGGGCACGCCGGTCGCCAGAAACGCCTCGATCTGGGCCTGTAACTCGGCCCGGACCTCGTGGAGGCGCATCTCGAACGAGGCGGCCAGGAAGGTCTCCAGGGAGTGAAAAGTGCCGTCAGACCGGGTGAGAGATGAGACGCGCTCGCCCAACAACGGCCGGCCGAGGGTCAGGTTCAGGTGGACGCCCAGGCCCAGGGCCGGGCAGCGCTCATGGAGGGTACGCAAAGCCTCCGCCACCCCGGGCGAGTTCATCAGCGCCGTGGTGCTGGTGACGATGCCGCGCCGGTGGGCCTCCTCGATGCCGGCGCAGACACCCGGCGAGCGGCCAAAGTCGTCAGCGTTGACGATGAGACGTGTTGTGAGTTCTGCGCCGGGCATCCTGTTTCACCTTTCGCCTGGGATGTTTGACGTTCCACGGCCGCACGACACCGGGCACAAATTTTGAACCATCCATCGGGATAAACAAAAGCGGGCACCCTTGCATAGTAGAGGGTGTCCGCCACGCGAACCATTTCTTAGACCCGTTGTTATCCCACATTGCCGCCAAATGGAGCCGGCGGGGGGATTCGAACCCTCGGCCCGTTGTTTACGAAACAACTGCTCTACCACTGAGCTACGCCGGCTCAACCCGTGTTTATTATAGCATGTGCTGCCGGATTGTCAACCGCTCAACGAACTTGATCCATTTGGCGGCCTGTGTTATAATCCCCCAGCCAGAGGTAACCGCTCACCCTCCCGCAGGTTATGCCCCAATACCTGCGGGAGGGTACAGGCTGAGCAGGTACAGCCGGAGTACAAATTACCGCAGGGAGACATGGTAGATGCCACTTGCCCTGAACCAACAGTCGGGAACGCGCCGCTGGGACCCGCCGCGTGCGGGTAACCAGTGGCGTTTTCTATCCCCCGCGCCCGACGTGCGCGGGCCATCACTACCTGAAGCGAGGTGTGCGATGTTCATGCTCGCGGCGGGTGTGCCCGGCCCAGGCCGGACTGGGGTCACCCGCCGCCGGGCGCGGGGTCGCAGACCTCGCGCGAGCACATATTATAAAGAGGAGGGTACAAAACATGGCGATCCCGTTTCCATCCGACGAGTGGATCAAGGCGTTGTGCGCCGAACTGAATGCCAGCGCAGCCTATCGTGAGGCGGCCAGGACCTGGGAGGGCGATTTTGTCTTTGTGGTCGAGCCTGCCGGCAACCTCAAAGAGACCGTCTACCTGTACATGGACCTGTGGCACGGGCAGTGCCGGGAGGCCTTTATGCTGAAAGACCCGGCCGAAAAAGACGCCGCGTTTCGCATGAGCGCGCCGGCCAATACCTGGCGGGAGGTCATCGAGGCCCGACTGGACCCCCTGAAGGGCCTTATGGTGCGCAAGCTCAAACTCAAGGGCAACATGTCCATGATCATGCGCAGCGTCAAGGCCGCCCAGGAACTGGTCAAGTGCTGCACCCAGATCGAGACCATCTTCCTGGCAGATTCGTAAATGATCGGATTTTGGAGTCGAGCCGGCAGGTCTTGTGGGCACGACCGGCTAAAGCCTCTACTCCTTGTGGTGTGCGACCAAAAGTCCAAAAATGATCGCCAGAGCAGAGGAGGTCCCTATGTGGTTTTTCCGCAGCCCTGAGATCGTCTTCGGTGAGGATGCCCTGAGCTGGCTGGGCGAACTCAAGGGCCAGCGAGCCTTTATCGTCACCGATGAGAACATCATCAAGCTGGGTCTGCTGGACCGGGTCACCGCCCAACTGGAGCGGGCCGGCCTGGCCTATCAGGTCTTTGCCGGGGTGGAGCCAGACCCATCGTTGCAGACCGTGCGCCGTGGGGCGGAGATGATCCGGGAATACTGCCCCGATTGGATCATTGGCCTGGGCGGCGGTTCGTGCATGGATGCGGCCAAGGCCATGTGGGTGCTCTACGAGTGCCCGGGCATAGAGCCGCAAGGCATCTCCCCCCTGGAAGAATACGGCCTGCGCAAAAAGGCTCGCCTGGTGGCCATCCCCACCACCTCCGGCACCGGCGCCGAGGTCACCTGGGGTATCGTGTTGACGGATACGGAGAACCAGGTCAAGCTGAGCTTAGGCTCGCCGGAGAACACGCCGGACCTGGCCATCGTGGACCCGGCCCTGGCCCTGGGGATGCCCCCTCGCCTGACCGCCGATACCGGCATGGATGCCCTGACTCATGCCATCGAGGGTTACATCAGCAACTGGCGTAATGATTTCGCCGATGGCCTGTGCCTCAAGGCCATCGAGCTGATCTTCACTTACCTGCCCCGGGCTTATGCCGATGGGACCGACGCCGAGGCACGCGAACGGATGCACAATGCCGCCAGCATCGCCGGCCTGGGGTTCATCAATTCGATGGCTTCCATGGCCCATGCCCTGGGGCATTCCCTGGGCGCCGTGTTCCACGTCCCCCACGGCCGGGCAGTGGGCCTCTTTTTGCCCTATACGATGGAATATATCGCTCACCAACACCCGGACCGCTATGCCCCCATCGCCCGGTTCCTGGGTCTGACCGGCTCAGACCCGGCCGCCCAGGCCCAGGCCCTGGTGGAGGCCGTGCGGGACCTGAGCCGCCGCCTCGATTTCCCCACCGCCCTCAAGGACCTGGGCCTGGCCGAGGAGGATTTCGATAGCCGGCTGGACAAGCTGGTCGAAAATGCCCAGGGCGATACCACCCTCCTCACCAGCCCGCGTATGCCCGACGGCGAAGACGTGCGGCGACTCTATCGCTATGCTTATGCCGGCCGGCCCATTGATTTCTAACCCGTAAAGTATCTGCCTACCCCTACCCTCCCGCAGGTTAGAAAGTGGCAGGCAAGAGGGTAAGCAGCTCATTGCGGCGCACTCCAATGCGGAGATTGCGTCCAAACCTGCGGGAGGGTAGGCAGTTACCCCGTAAAACGTAATTTTCGCCATCACCTGCTTTTTTACGCATTACAGGAACGCTGTGAAAGACCGTCTCGACGCCATCCTGCCCCACGTCACCAAACCGGCACGCTATACCGGCCACGAGTGGAACAGCATCGTCAAAGATTGGGACACCACGCCAGTACGCCTGGTCCTGGCCTATCCCGACATCTATGAGGTGGGCATGAGCAACCTGGCGGTCCAGATCCTGTACGACCTCTGGAACCGTCAGGAAGGGGTCTTGTGCGAGCGGACCTTTGCTCCCTGGCCGGACATGGAAGCGGCGCTGCGGGCGGCCGGCCTGCCCCTCTATGGCCTGGAGTCTTGCCGCCCGCTGGCAGATTACGACATCATCGGGTTCACGCTGCCCTACGAGCTGAACTATACCACCGTCCTCAACATGCTGGACCTGGCCGGCCTGCCCCTCCATGCGGCCGGGCGCGACGCGCGCCATCCCCTGGTCATCGGCGGGGGGAGTTGTACCTGCAACCCGGAACCCCTGGCCCCGTTTTTCGACCTGTTCGTGCTGGGTGATGGCGAGGAGGTGGCGCTGGAGCTGGTAACGGCCTATGCTGCCTGGCTGGGCGCCGGTGGTCGCGCCGCAGCCGACCCGCTGGCAGCGCGCCGGGACCTGTTGCGCCGGCTGGCGGTCATCCCCGGCGTCTATGTGCCGGCGTTTTACGATGTGACCTACCACGAAGATGGGACGGTCGCCGCGATCAGGCCCCGGGAGGATGTTGCCCGGCCCACCATCCTCCGCCGGGTAGTAGACCCCTTGCC
>Ga0209101_1000530_pt1 | contig 31160 bp, 29 predicted proteins | sample ConPoolayeCmetaG_FD_185481 | JGI IMG/M metagenome (GOLD analysis project Ga0209101, IMG submission 185481) | Hot spring microbial mat communities from California, USA to study Microbial Dark Matter (Phase II) - Cone Pool mat layer C metaG... ...
GTCAAGGGAGGATTCATATGCTAGCGTTAAGATCAACGTTAAGGCGGCCAAACAAGCGAATTGACAAGCCCCAAGCAAGCGAGTAGAATACCGCCTAGATGGGAAGGTAAGGCTATCCCCAACCCGGGTTTTCATTGAAGGAAGATTGTTAGCTGCGCCAGACGACGGCGCATGGGTGTAGTCCCTAGCTGTTCTGCGGCCATGTCTGCGGAACGTCGCCATCCACGACAAGAAGAAGGATCAGTTTTGCTTCTCTATATCCCGCCTGTATGGGCGGGCCATCCCACTATCCTCACAGTTTTACGGGTAACGCGGCTCCTCTCCCCGCCCCTTCCTCCTGAGCCGGGCGTTGCCTGCCATGTTGCTTTGACCACGCTGGTCGGGAGGCACATATAGCAAGACTATGAAAAGTCAGGCATCATTTTCCTCTGATGAGTCTCAAGTTGACTTCGCCGCTCTGCTGGAGCAATCTTGCGAAGATATTGGTGAAGTCCGGCGGGGAGACCTTCTCACCGGCACGATTCTAGCCATTGACGAACAGGGGATCATTATTGATGTGGGCCTCAAGCGCGACGGGGTTGTCCAACGGAGCGACATCGAGGCACTGGGGGACGACCATCCCTATCATGTCGGGCAGACAGTGATGGTCATGGTCGTAGAACCAGAAGACAGAGACGGCAACCTGCTTGTCTCCATTCAACAGGCCCGCGCCAGCAAGGACTGGGAAGCGGCACGCCAACAGATGGAGCGGGAAGAGCCTTACATTGGCGAAGTGATCGCCGCCAATCGGGGAGGGCTGATCGTCCTGTACGGTGAATTGCGCGGTTTCGTGCCAGCTTCGCATGTAGTGGACCTGCCGCGCGGCCTGGACGATGAGGCCCGTGCCGCCTACCTGGCCCGTCTGATCGGGCAGAGCCTTACCCTCAAGATTATCGAGGTGAATCCACGCCGGCGGCGGCTGGTGTTTTCACAAATCAAGGCCCAGCGTGAGGCCCGCGATCAGGTCAAAGACCGCCTGCTGGAGACCCTCAAAGAAGGCGACATCGTGCAAGGGCGGGTTAGCAGCCTGCGCGACTTTGGGGCATTCATTGATCTAGGCGGGGCCGACGGGCTGGTACATGTCTCTGAGCTGGCGTGGCGGCGGGTGCATCACCCCAGCGAAATCTTGAGCGTCGGGATGGAAGTCAAAGCTTATGTCCTTCAGCTTGACCGCGAAGGCAAGCGTATCGGCCTGAGCCTGAAGCGTCTCCAGCCAAACCCGTGGGCTGAGATCGAAGAGAAGCACCAGCTTGGGGATTTGGTTGAAGGAACGGTCTCTCGTGTGGTATCATTTGGCGCGTTCGTTGAATTGGAGAATGGCGTTGAGGCGCTGTTGCACATCTCTCAGATGGGCAACCCGCCGCCCCAGCGGCCCGAAGACGTCGTTCAGCCGGGGCAACATATTGTGGCACGCATCATCAGTCTAGAGCCACAGCGCCAGCGCATTGGCCTGAGCCTGAAAGGTCTCATTGAGGCCGGAGAGGGTTCTGCCCATATGCCGGATGACTTTGACACTCCAGAGGTCTCTGGCGAAGGCGAGATTGATGAGCCGCTGGTTGAGGCAGATGCTCTGTAACTAGCACAGTAATAATAGGCCTGTCCGGCCAGAGAAGGTAATGGCCGGCTTTATGGACTGGCAAATAGAAAGGAGGTGAAAAAGGGTTGTCGACTGTAACACTCCGACCGGGCGAAAGTCAGGAACAGCTATTAAAGCGCTTCCGTAAAGAGGTCGCTAAGAGCGGTGTCCTCAGCACTGTCCGCCGCAAGCGGTGGCATGTCAGCAAGAGCGAGTTGCGCCGGATTCAAAAGAAGAAAGCCATTCGCCGGATTCGTCGTCGTATGGCCAAGTTTAACCGGAAGTAGGCATTCTCAGGCAAGGTAATCACGAAAGGGCCACATGGGTTCTAAAGACAAAATCGAGGTTGAAGGCACTGTCGTTGAGTCTCTGCCGGGAATGATGTTCCGGGTGCGGCTGGATGACGGGCATGAAGTTCTGGCCTACCTCTCAGGCAAGATGCGTAAGTATTACATCCGCATCCTGCTGGGAGACAGGGTGCGGGTCGAACTGTCAGCCTACGATCTGACCAAAGGTCGGATCACCTACCGCTTCAAGAAGCACGCTGGCGAATGGGAAGAAGACGAGGAGATCGAAGAGTAACGGCGAGACTGGCACAAGCTCACTCCACCCAGCTCCCCCTCTCCGATTCAGCCAACTGGCGCCCGTCGCCAGTTTTTTGTTTTCGGGCTGTGCGGCCTGCCCTCACTGCACCAGCGAGGACTGAAGATGGTGGAGCAATTGCTCCATCCCCGGCGGGATACTGCCATCAAAGACCAGCTCACAGGCGCCCCGCAACCATTGCAGGATTGATTGAGCGGCAAAGTTCCATGCGGCGGCATCGCGTGCGCGAGGCAGACGGGCCGCCCAGTGAGCCGCAATGCCGATATAGCGTAGCGGCACCCATATTCGCATCCGCGATAGAATGGCATCGGGGTCAGCCAGCGGGTAGGCAGACAACACCTCGTGGTGGCGGTCACGATCAACATACCAGGTCAAAAAGATGCCCAGATCAGAAACAGGGTTGCTGAGTGCCAGCTCTTCAAAGTCAATCATGCGCAATGCCCCCTGCCGATTGACCATGAAGTTACCATGATTAGGATCGTTATGGGCCGGAACGACTAGATCGATCCGCTCAGCATGTTCATCAATGATCTCGATGCGGGCCAGCAACTCGCTGACGATCTGAGCGGCCTCGCTGATCTGAGGCAGGCCGGCCTCAAGCCAGCGCTCGGTTACTGCCTGAAACCATCTCTCTTGTGTCTCGCCGAACAACTTGGCCAGCGGACTGAACCGCTCGCGGTCAGTGGCAGTCACCTCCTGCGAAAGTGCCTCCAGCAGGGGCGCATTGGTATGGAGTCGTCCGAACAATGCGACCGCCTCGTCGGCCCGTGCCTCTAGTTCCTCGCGGCTGATCGGCTTAAGCGCGGCCTCCACGATGGCCGCCCGCCCGCCCAGCGCACTGCTCTCCGGCGACATGCCCATCACGCGCGGACCGACGCGGGCTTCATGTAACAGCGTCCCCAGTTTGAGATGCCGCCACTGATCGGGGTACTGGCTGGCCGGCCCAAGCAGATAGCGGATATAAGCCCACGGCTCACCGTTGACATCTACCCGCCACACATGTTTGGCCGCCCACTTGCTGACCAGCTTATACCTCGTCTCCCCAGGGGGACGTATATCTAACTCGCGCAACAAGTTATTCAGCGCGTGCGGATCGGCAGGGCGCTGTTGGGTACGGCTGGAACGGGCAGGGGTACGGTTGGTAACGATCATCAGGCAAGCCTCTCCGCGATCAGCATCACCCAGTCGCTCATGCTCTCCCGCTCCACCACCGGCAGGCCGACCGCTTCCAGCACATCCGCTACCTCCTCGGCCTGCGTATCAATCAAGCCAGAAAAAACGAAGCGCCCGCCCGGCTGGATAACCCGCTCCAGCCCCTGACCGGCCAGCTCGGTAATGACACGAGCCGTCAGGTTAGCGACCGCCCAATCAAAGCATTGGCCCTCCGCCAGTAGTTCGGCCAGTGATCCCTGCGCCACACTGACACGATCCTGAACGCCGTTGCGCCTCACATTCTCCTGAGCCACGCGCACCGCTAAGGGATCAATATCACAGGCAAACACATGAGGTGTCCCCAGCCGGGCGGCGGCAATCGCCAGCACACCAGAGCCAGTCCCCAGATCGAGCAGACGGGTTTCCGGGCCGGCAAACCGCTCAACAGCTTGGAGGCAAAGCTGAGTGGTTGGATGCGTCCCCGTCCCAAAGGCCATACCGGGGTCCATCTCGATCACGATGTCCTCCGGACGCATCTCAACCTCGACCCACGCAGGCTTAATCAGAATACGCTGACCGATACGGATGGGGTGATAATGTTTCTTCCACGCCTCGGCCCATTCTTCTTCCTCGATAACCTGAAACTCCGGGGCGGGAATAAGCGGGTAAAGCTTCTTGAGGTAATAGAGCGCTTCCTCAATCTGACGCTGTGCGGTTGGGGCAGACTCATCAGCAGGAATGTAGCCGCGTACCACCAGCGGCCCCGGCGGGAGCGGCTCATCAGACCATGCTTCACCGGGCAGGGGCTGTTCGATGGATACTCCCTGATGGACATACCGCCGTAAAGTGTCGGCAACTGCTTCCGCACCTTCGCCATCCAGCGTCAGGGATATTTGAATCCATCTGCTCATAAGAATAATTGTATAGCGGAATGAAGCAGATTCATACCGAAAGACAACTTTTTAACAGAGTTTTTACAGAGCAAGTGTGCTTCTGCAAGCCAGCCTGGCCCTGCTGGCCGTTTGTGTCTACTCGCCGCCCAACCAGTCAAGTACCCGTTCGAAGAAGCCCTTTTGATTAGCCGGCGGTATGATCGCCTCGCCCAGGGTCTCGCCTAGTTTCTCAAACAGTGCACGCTGTTCAGGTGTAAGACGGGTAGGAATCTCAACCTCTACCGCCACCTGGAGATCGCCATAGCCGCTGTGCGTACCATCCCGCCGCAGACGGGGCACGCCTTTGCCCTTCATCACAAAGACCTGTCCCGGCTGGGTACCGGGCGGAATCTGCAACTCAGCCTCAGACTCACCCACCGGCGTCAGGATGGGGACCATCAACGTATGGCCCAGCGCGGCCTGCGCCACATTGATCTGCACCTTGATCAGCAGGTCGTCACCCCGCCGCCTGAAGTAGCGGTGATCTTTGACAGACAGCTCGATGTACAGGTTGCCGGGCGGGCCGCCGTAGACCCCCGGTTCTCCCTCACCGCTGATCCGAATCTGGGTGCCCCGATCAACACCGGCGGGGATGCTGACGGTCAGGCGGCGCGTCTGCCGCACCAGCCCGCGTCCGCCGCATTCACGACAGGGCGTGGTGATAACCTCACCACTGCCCTGACAGTCGGGGCAAGGGGTGATATTGACCATCTGCCCAAGAAACGTCTGGCGGACGCTCCGCACCTCCCCTGTCCCGCCGCAGGTAGAGCATCGGATGGGAGTAGTACCCGGTTCGGCACGCGAGCCGTTACAGGCAGGGCAGACAGCCGTACGCTCAAACTCGATCTCGCGTTCTGTGCCAAAGATTGCCTCAGCGAAATCAATGGTCAGGCGGTACTGCAAATCCTGACCGCGCCGCGGAGCACGGCGCGTGCGCGAACGGAACGCCCCCCCTCCGAAGAACTCATCAAAAATATCACTGAAGCCGGTGAAGTTCGTGAAGGGATCACCGGCAGCGGCTCCATTAACAGCCGCATGACCAAAGCGGTCATAGGCCGCGCGCTTCTGCGGGTCACTGAGGACATCGTAGGCCTCGTTGACCTCCTTGAACATCTCCTCAGCGCCTGCCTCTTTGTTCACATCAGGGTGATATTGACGGGCCTTGCGCCGGAATGCTTTCTTGATCTCCTCAGCGGACGCGCCGCGAGGCACGCCTAAGATTTCGTAGTAATCACGCCTTGTTGGCATAAAGCAATAACCGCCGTCTCACTAACAGCTAGAACGCTGTGTAAAGTGGCCTCATTATATCGCGAAGACAAACCAACAGTCCACACAAGCATCAACGCTGGGGTGTGGTAGAACGCACCCCAGCGTTGTCACTCTTCTTTAACAACAGGACTGCCTGACAGGCGGCTGTTAGTCCACTACTTCGCCTTCGATCACATCCTCGCCGCCGCCAGCCTGCTCGGATGGGCCGGCGCCAGCCGCGCCGCTCTGCTCATACATGGCCGCGCCCAGCGATTGAATCTGGCGGATCAGATCGTCGGTCACCCGGCGAATCTCGTTCACATTGTCAGACTGCATCGCCTTCTTGGCCGCGTCAACCTTCTCCTGCGTTGCCTTCTTGGCCTCATCAGGTATCTTGTCGCCGTAGTCACGCAGCATCTTCTCCGCCGAGTAGATGGCATTATCGCACGCATTACGCGCCTCCTGTTGCTCCTTACGGCGGGCATCTTCCTCAGCGTGCCGCTTGGCCTCTTCGGTCATCCGCTTGATCTCTTCCTGCGTCAGACCGCTGGAAGCCGTGATGGTGATATGCTGGGCACGCCCGGTTGCCTTATCCTGCGCCTTGACGTTCAGGATGCCGTCTGCGTCAATATCAAAGGTCACCTCAATCTGCGGGACGCCGCGCGGCGCCGGCGGGATGCCGTCAAGTATAAACTTGCCCAGCGACTTGTTGTCCGCGGCCATCGGGCGCTCGCCTTGCACAACATGAATCTCGACCTGCGTCTGCCCGTCTGAGGCCGTGCTGAAAATCTGGCTCTTCGAAACCGGTATGGTCGTGTTACGTTCAATAATCGGTGTAGCAATACCGCCCAGCGTCTCAACACCCAGCGTCAGCGGAGTCACATCGAGCAACAGGATGTCCTTGACATCACCGCCCAGCACACCTGCCTGAATGGCCGCGCCAATGCCGACCACCTCGTCCGGGTTAACGCCTTTGTGCGGCTCCCTGCCGAAAAACTCAGCCACTGCGCGTTGCACAGCCGGCATACGAGTCATGCCGCCTACCAGCACCACCTCATCAATATCTTTGACTGTCAGCTTGGCATCCTTCAACGCCAGACGGCACGGCTCGATGGTCCGCTCAATCAGATCAGCGGTCAGTTGCTCCAGCTTGGCACGGGACAGGGTCATCTGCAAGTGCTTAGGCCCGCTGGCATCTGCCGTGATGTACGGCAGGCTGATCTCCGTCTCCAGCTTGGTCGAGAGTTCCTTCTTGGCATTCTCGGCGGCCTCTTTCAGGCGCTGGAGAGCGGGCTTATCCTGACGCAGGTCAATCCCCTGCTCGCGCAGAAACTCATCCGCCAGCCAGTCAATGATGCGCTGATCGAAGTCGTCGCCGCCCAGGAAGGTATCGCCGTTGGTAGACTTGACCTCAAAGACGCCGTCACCTACATCCAGAATGCTGATGTCGAATGTGCCGCCGCCCAGGTCATACACGGCAATAGTCTGATCTTTATGCTTGTCCAGCCCATAAGCCAGCGATGAGGCGGTCGGCTCATTGATGATGCGCAGGACCTCCAGCCCGGCAATTTGGCCTGCGTCCTTAGTCGCCTGACGCTGGCTGTCGTTGAAGTAGGCCGGCACAGTAATGACGGCCTGAGTGACCGGCTCTCCGAGATATGCCTCAGCGTCTGTTTTGATCTTCTGCAAAATCATGGCCGAGATTTCCGGCGGTGAATATTCCTTCCCGCCCATCACAACACGCACGTCCCCGTTACGGGCTTTGGTCACCTTATAAGGGATGTGTCTGAGGGCCTTCTGCACCTCCGGATCATCGTATTTGCGGCCCATAAACCGCTTGATCGAGAAGATGGTATTCTCGCTGTTGACAACAGCCTGACGGCGGGCTACCTGCCCGACAACAAGCTGACCATTCTTATCCATTGCCACCACTGAAGGGAACAGCCGCCCCCCCTCTGCTGAGGGGATAACTGTCGGCTCACCGCCTTCCATGACAGCCACCACCGAGTTCGTGGTCCCTAAATCGATCCCTACAATCTTACCCATAGATTTGTCTCTCTCCTTCCATCTAATTACTGACTGATAATTGCATACATGGCCGCCCGGAAGAGCTGGAGCACTCTACCCTCCTTCCTCCGGGCGACTGCTCAAGCCATGGCTCACTGAGCCACCCGCACCAGCGCCGGACGGATCACCTTGCCATTAAGCTGGTATCCCTTCCGAATGACGCCGATGACAGTCCCAGACTCATGCCCCTCGCAGGCTTCATGAGTGACAGCTTCATGCACAGCCGGATCAAAAGGTTTCCCGACGGCTTCGATCTCGCTCAGCCCCAGCGCACCCAGTTGCGCCTGCAACTTCCGATAGACGAGGGTGATACCCGTCACCCACTCATTGTTGGCCAGATCGGCTGGCAGTTTCTCCAACGCCAGATCAAAATCGTCCAGCGCCGGCAACAGCCCGGAGATCACCTCTCCCCGAATGACTGTCTCCCACTCGGCCCGCTCACGGTCTACACGCTTCTTGTAATTTGCCAGCTCGGCACGGGCACGCTGCCAGCCGTCCAGATACTCGGCGGCCTGCGCCTGAGCCTTGTTCAACTCCGCCTCCAGATCAAGAGGAGCTTCTGCCTGTGCCTCGCCGGCTTGTTCCTCTTGCTGTTGCACCAATGTTTCAGGCTCAGAGGCCTCTGGTTCGCCTGACTGGCCCAGTACAGGTTCTTCGTTCACCAATCCTTATCTTCCTCCTCGCCTTGTTCTCGGTCTGCTAGTCGTGTTGGATTGTATTCGGGACGCATTAGATAAACATAAGAGCCGCATTTTTCTGATCGATTTCTAATACAGGGAGTTTCCCTCCTCTGGGCTGGCTCGATCCTGTTCGCCATAGATGCTGATCAACAAATCACTCATCAGCCCTGCCACATACCGTACTGCGGAGACAGCCCGCCCGTAATGCAGTCGTGTCGGCCCCAGAACGCCCAGAGCGCCCATCGCATATCCTTTTACGCCATAACGAGAGAGTACCATGCTGGCATGGCTCAGCTCTTCCCAGCGCCCTTCTCCCGCAATCATCACTTGAACACCATTCACGTCCGGTGAAAGCGCCTCAGCCAGTATCTCTTCCAGCAGACTCTGCTGTTCCAGCAAGTGAAGGGCCTGACGGGCACCGGGGCTGTCTACTTCATCCAGCGCCCGCTGAAGCTCGGCCCGCGCTGACGGCTCATCAATCTCCAACTGGTTGAGGAGGTAGTCCGGATCAAGGATGTTCACCAGTCCATCTGTATATACGGTGCGATGCCCCAGATCGGCTCGCTCCAGCAGGTCAGCCGTCAATTGCATGATCTCCTGATCTAGGGTAGGCTGGCGCTCGGCTTCAGCGCGAATCCATTCAGCCCTCTTCCCCACGCACAACTTGCTGACACGCGCCGCTACTTGACTCAGCACCTCCTGCGGGACCGGCTCGGCCAGCGTGAGCATCTGCTGGCGCACATCGCCCCCCTCCAGTACCAGAATCAGCAGGACAAGGCGCCCCTGCGTGCTGATCAGCTCAAGGTGTTTGAAAGAAGCACGAGCAGGCAAAGGGGAAGTGACCAATGAGGCACTACGGGCTGTGTGAGCCAGCACCGAAGCCGCCAGCCGGAGCCACTGCTCAATATCAAGGTGGGCCTGATGGAACTGATGGCGGATCATGCGGCGCTCAGCGGGGGTTAGATCGGTATCACTGATCAGCCGCTGGACAAAGTAGCGATACCCCGCTTCCGTGGGGACACGTCCGGCTGAAGTATGAGGAGCGGTGATCAGGCCCTGTTCCTCCAGCACGGCCATATCATTGCGGACGGTAGCCGTGCTGACATCGAGCGCATATTTGTCCACCAATGCCTTCGAGCTGACCGGCGTAGGCGCTTTCACATACTCTCGAACGATCAGGCCCAGAATGTATTCCTGCCGCTTGGTAAGCTCTGCCATCTCACCTCCCCCTCATTTAGCACTCTCGGTGTGAGAGTGCTAAATCTCCTATTTGGTGATCCTACCATGATGGCAGGCTGATTGTCAAACCGGCATACTCAGGGGCAAGCTCATTCCCTGTTCACCCCCTTGACAATACCTTATAATTAAGCTAAGCAGTCTCCCCAAGAGCAACCCGCACCCCTTGACTGGGTTTTGATCAAGGGGGGACGATACTTGCACACTTTAAATACGGATAGGCCGCCTCCATGCAACCGGACGCAACTCTACCGCTCGTTATCGAAAATCTGTCCTGCCGCTACGCTACAAGGCAGGAATATGCCTTACAGGACATATCTCTCAGCGTACAGGCAGGCCAGATTGTGCTGATTGCCGGCGCCAGCGGGTGCGGCAAGACCACCCTGCTCCGTTGCATTAACGGCCTGATCCCGCGCAGTTACAAGGCCGAGATCAGCGGGCGCATCTTGTTGAACGGACAAGACCTCAGCGACAAGCCGCTGGCATCCATCTCTCAGGTGGTGGGGACAGTGCTCCAGGACCCAGAACGGCAGATACTGGGCGCTACTGTGCAACAGGAAGTGGCCTTCGGGCTGGAGAATCTTGGCCTGCCGCGCGAAGAGATCATCAGCCGTGTGGAAGACACGCTGGAGTATCTAGGCCTCAGCCATCTAAAAACGCGCGAGACATTCTCGCTGTCAGGAGGGGAAAAGCAGAAAGTCGCCCTGGCCGGTGTGCTGGTTATGCGCCCCGGCATTCTGGCGCTCGATGAACCACTGGCAAACCTCGACCCAGCCAGCGCCCAAGAGGCACTGGCGCTGATCCGGCGGCTGGCTGATGAGGGCAAGACCATCCTGTTGATCGAGCACCGCGTCGAAGATGTGCTGTCCGTCCATCCTGATCTAGCTATGCACATGCAGGACGGACGTGTCACCTATCTGGGACCTGTAGATGATCTGTTGCAAACCGCCGATTACCATGCTGTCAAACTGCCCGCCCCCATTGTGATCGCCCGCGCCAGAGGCTCTGCCGCCGACGATCACCCCTCAGCGCCGCCCGCCCGCCCAGATGCGCCGGCGCTGATCGAGTTTGAGAATGTCTCCTTCCAGTATGGTGACGGCCCGCTGGTGCTCAAGGACATCAACCTGACCATCCGGCAGGGCGACGTGATCGCGGTCTTAGGCCCAAATGGTGCAGGGAAGACAACCCTTGTCAAACATGCCATTGGTCTGTTGCGCCCCACTACCGGGCGGGTTTTATTGCGTGGGAAAGACAGCCGCCAGATGACCGTCGCCCAGATGGCCCAGACCATCGGCTATGTCTTCCAGAGTCCGCGCCATATGCTCTTTGCGCCAACGGTGCGTGAGGAGTTAGCCTTTGGGCCGCGCAATTTGGGTCACAACCCGGATCAGATCGCGGTAGACACCGAGCAAGCCCTGGCTGTTGTCAACCTGAGTGAAGAGATCGACCGCCCGCCGCTTTCGCTTAGTTTTGGCCAGCAAAAGCGCGTCAGCATTGCCTCCATTCTGGCTATGCGGAGCGCCATTCTGGTCATGGACGAGCCGACCGCCGGCCAAGACTACGCCAACTATATGAGCTTTATGGACTCGGTGGTAGGGCTGGGCACAGCCGAAGAAAGACCCTACAGCTTTGCCGCTATCATCTTCATCACCCACGACATTGATCTGGCCGTCTGTTACGCCAACCGCGTACTCCTGATGGGAGACGGCCAGATCATACGAGACGGCCCGCCGCCTGAGGTGCTGGCCGATCTCGACGCGCTCCAGCGTTGCCGCGTGATTCCGTCTTCACTGCTCAAAGCCAACCTGGAATATTACGGCAAGACAGGACGCTTCATGCGGGCTGAGGCGCTGGCCCATGCGCTGGAGCGCGTCTAAGTAGACAGAGGGTGCAGGGAGTACAAAGGCACTGCCATGCGCCATTGGACTCTATACCTAAATACACTGCTTTCACAGGAGGTAAGGAGATGAGCAACAAGTATGTGAGAGGGCTGGTTATTGTGGTAATCGGCCTGATCATCCTGCTGGTATTGCTGTTCATTGGCGATCAGATCGCCGCGGCACGGGGTGCAGAAGGCAGACTGCTCTGGATACCCTGGCCGTCACCAGAAGAGGGGGGCATCGGCAGCTGGATTCAGGCCGCTGACTTCCTGAACTGGTGGCTGACATGGGTTATCGTTGGCGCCATTGTGCTCTATCTGATCTACATCCTCTTCGCCGAATCTGAGATGTTCAAGATCGGCACACGCGAAGTGGTGATGATGGCAATCGGCGCGGCGCTGTACGGTGTGCTGTCATGGGTATTTAACATCGTGCCGGTGCCTTCCGTCAGCCTGGTCGCGCTCAGGCCGGTGGTCGTGATCCCGATTTTCTTCGGGTTTGCCTTTGGGCCGGCGGTTGGCTTCTTCTCAGGGCTGTTTGGCAATGTGCTGGGTGACGCGCTGACTGGCTGGGGCGTTTTCCCGATCTGGGACGTGGCCAACGGGCTGATGGGTCTGGTGCCAGGGCTGGCTGGCATGTATCTGTCGGGCGGTCTGCGCGGCAGGATCAACATTCTGCGCTGGATCGTGGTTGCTGTGCTGGCCTTGGGAGTGATACTACCGCTTGTGTCTCCTAATATCGCCGACCCATGGTCCGGAGAGCAGGCCAACTTTGGTAACTGGTGGTATATCATGCTGGTCGTGCTGGTCGTGATGCTCGGCTTGTCGCTGGCGCCGCAGTTCTGGCCCTACCTGCTGATAGTCCTCACGCTGGCCTTTGCCGCCTTTGGCGTCGTTGATCTGGTGCAAAACGGCTTCTCAGGGGGTGTCATCGCCGTGTGGGCGGTCGCCGTGCTGTGCGCTATAGGAGCATTCTTTGTCAACAGCCGGGCCAAAGCCATCAGCACGTGGCTGGATAACGAAGAAACGCGCGGGCTGGTAGTATGGGGCGCGCTGGGTGTCATCGTCGGCATCGGCTTTGCCGCGATGGCCGACATCCCCTACAACGGCTACAGCTTCACAACGGCTTTCATCGGCGAGTTCATCCCGGCGGCAGGGCCAAACACCTTGTTTGCTGTCATTCTGACCCCCCTGCTGTACGCCGCATGGAAGCAGGCCCGCGCCCAGACCGGGCGGTAATATGACATCCGCGAGGCAGGGGCTGGGCCTGCCCCGCCCCTGTCAATCTGCTCAAGCGAAGGTGACCTATGCTCGTCAATTGGGCCTACAAGCCGCGTGATACCATCTTTCATCGGCTTGATCCGCGTGCGAAGATCATCTTCCTGCTGTGTACGCTGGTCACAGTAGGCTTTGTCCCCGGCGGCGGATCAGGTTTCTGGGACATCCGCTTCCTGTTGGGGTTCTTGGGGATAGCCATTACCCAGATTGTGCTGGCACGGCTGACCTGGCAACAGATGCGCCGCTTCTGGATCGTGATCTTGATTATCGGCACGATGCTGTCCCTGATCACCTTCTTGACAGGGCGCGGCGCGGCGGGCGTCTATGACCGTTCACAGGAACACCCCTTATGGTCACCTTCGTTTAACCTGCTGGGCGCACAAATTGCCTTCCAGTTGAGCGCTGAACGTCTGACCTATCTGGTGGCGCAGATCATCCGTATCACAACCTTTGCCGCTTTGTCAGTGGTCATCCCCTACACCATTGACCCAGCCCTATACGGCATCACTTTTCGCGGGCTGGGGTTGGGTGACAAGGTAGCCTATGCCATGGAGATGGCATTCCGATTCATCCCCACGCTGGGACGCGACTTTCAGATCATCACCGATGCCCAGCGGGCGCGCGGCTTTGAGCTGGAGGGCACGAAAGGGAGCGGCCTGATCCAGCGCATCCGTAACTTTGCCCCTTTGCTTATCCCTCTAACAGTAGGGGCAGTGGTAGGGGGCGAAGAGATCACCGACGCGATGGATTTACGCGCCTTCGGAGTAGGGCCGCGTACCTGGCTGCCTCAGCTCAAGTACCGCCCTATTGACTGGTTCTATATCGGGCTGGGTATTTTCATGCTGGCAGGCGCCATTGTGCTCAAGCGGGCCGGTCTAGGGGGGCTGTGGGTCCCGCCCTTCCTGTACTGACCGACACACAGGGGGAGCGGACATCACATAGACCTGCTCCCCCTGTTATTTTTATGCCAGCGCCTAACCAGCCAGTACCTACCTTCTAGCGACAACAAACACCCGTCCTTCCTGCTCCGGCTCCTCGATTGGTGTTTTCAGGTCCGGGAAGCGTGCAAAGTACACGCCGCGCCAGCCCGCATCCAGCAGTGACGCCCTGACTGGCTCTGGGTCGAAGACCGTATTGTAGACCGTCTCCTCGAACCTTTCATACCGCCCGTCCGCCTCACGCACAAAACCGGATATGCGCATGTAAGCCCGGTCGCCCTGGCCGTCATAAACCCCCCTGTTGATAATGACCACATCGTCCGATTCATCTACGTTGATATTATTCCAGCGCAGTAACCCCCGGCGCGTGTTCAGATCAAAGACAAACATACCCCCCTCGACTACCACAGGGTAAACGCTGTGGAAGCACCCTTGCAAAGCGGCCATATCCGGAAGGTGATTGAGCGCATCGTAGGTTGAAACAGCCAGCCCAAACTGCCTGCCTTCTAAGGCGAAGTTAGAAGCATCAGCCTGCACAAACTCAGCTAACCCCGCTGAGAGATAGGAGGCCGTGTTCTCCCTGGCATAACCGAGCATCTCCTCTGACAGGTCAAGCCCAACCACGCGGAATCCTCTTTCCAGAAAGTGCAGTGCAAGCTGTCCTGTTCCACAGCACACGTCCAGCACGGGCTGTTTAGCCTGTCCGGCGGCAGTGGTCAGGTAAAGCTCCAGCAAGGGCGGCGCAACCCGCTCCGCGAAGCTTCCCCAGCGCATATTATAGACACGGGCAAAGGCCCGCCCATACGCCTGCATAGCCCCCTCCTGAGCAGATGAGACCCGTTTACATTGTGCCCTGATCTTACCACAACAGCTTCCCCCTCAAACCCTCCTCTAACCCCACGGCTTAGCACGAGATTCTACCCTGTGGTAGAATGATCAAACAGAACAGATGGGCCGTTGGTCTACCCTGCCGGGGGAGCAAGCCATCGTCCTGAACGTTTAGCAGTAGCAGGCAAGGAACTCTCATGAGCGCTGTTACTACCTCTGTGATGTCACGTGAACTGGCCCGGCGGCCTTTGCGCGAGCGCTATATCGCCGATCAGGTGGGGCGTGTCGCGCTGGCACTGCTGTTGATCGTTGCGGCGGCTGTTTACCTCGTGGCGCCCTTTCAGGCCATCAACTGGGCACAGACTCCTTTTGTGGGCGGCTTTGTGGAATATCCCAACAACGTGAATGTGGCCATCATTGGCGGGGGACAAGGCCTGCTTCAGGAAGATGAGCAGATCGTCAGGCTGGACGGCCAGCCGATCAACAGCGCCAGTGAGCTTTATAGTACCCTGCGCCGGCAGTATACTCCTGGTGACGTAGTCACTCTCGATCTGTTTAACCGCCAGACCAACGCTGTCCGGCAGGCCACTGTGACCCTCCAACGCCTGCCTGTAGCAACCTTGCTGGGTTTGTTTGTCGCCCCCTACATGGCTGGGCTGGTTTATTTGGGGGTCGGACTGTGGGTCTATCGCAGGCGTCGTACTCAGGCGGTCGGGCGTGTCTTCCTGATGCTGTGCGGCGCTGTCGCGCTGGCACTAGGCACTACTTTTGACTTATGGACTACCCACAACTTCGTCCGGCTGTGGGCCGCCGCCATCCCGCTGGCCGCTGGCCTGCTGATGGTTTTCACCCTGCTTTTCCCGACTGAGGCGGTAGTCGTCATCAAACGCCCGTGGCTGCGCTGGATGCCCATGATCCCCACCTTCGCGCTGATCGCTGTCTCGCAGTGGATGCTTGGGATGGGCCGTAATGAGATTCTGCGGGCATGGTATGCCGGCTATTACTACGCGGGTGCGACCATTGTCCTGTTTGCAGTGGTATTGTTCATCCGGGCGCTGTTTGCCGCTTCTCCGTCGGTACGCGAACAGAGCCGCCTGGTAGTAGGCGGCGTGGTGATCGCCTTCGCGCCGTTCGTCCTATGGGCATTGGATACAGCGGCGGGAGTCCACATCGTCAGCGTGCCAATGGAGCTGTTGCTGATTGCCTTTCTGTTCTTCCCTTTGGTGATCGCTTACAGTATTGTTCAGTACAGCGTCCTCGACACCAGCCGCTTGCTCAGCTTCACCGCTACCTATGCCATTATGGCGGCCATTGTTATGGTGGGGTACGGCCTGCTGGTATCCGGCTTGAGCCTGCTCACGACCGCCGCGTTAGGGGAGATGGCCACCAACCCTCTCATGGTTGGCCTGTTGGCCTTCACGCTGGTTCTGGTCTTCCAGCCTTTCCGCCAGCGCCTTCAACAGGTGATCGACTCTTTCTTCTTCCGTGCCCGCAGTGAATACGAGGAACGCTTAACCACCTTCCGCCACGACCTGACGTTGGCCAGCGGCCTGAATGAGGTGGTGCGCCTGCTCAAACAGCAGATTCGAGAGACGTTGGTACCTACCCATACCTACGTGTTTCTGCGTGACCCGCAGAGCGGCGACTTCATCGCCATCGGTGAGGGAAGCCGCCCGGACACAGACATCCGCTTTGAGCCGCACAGCGGCTTGGTCCATGCGCTTAGCACCACCCGTGATGTCATCTTCCTAGAGCTGAGCAAGCCCCTGCCCCCCGAACTGATCGAAGAACATGCCCGGCTGGCTATTCTACGCACACCGGTTCTAGCGCCTCTGCAAGGTCAAGAACGGCTGGCCGGATGGATCGCTGTCGGCAACAAACGTTCTGGTGAGCCGTTTGGTATTCAGGACCTGCGCTTCATTCTGGCTCTGGCAGAACAAGCCTCTCTGGCAGTCGAACGTGCCCAAGTCATCAGCGACCTAGAACAGCGCGTCCGCGAGCTGGATGTGCTCAGTCAGGTGTCACAGGCAGTCAACTTTACCACTGACCCTGACGTATTGCTGGAGCTGATCTATACCCAAACCAGCAGGCTGATTGATACCACCAACTTCTACATCGTCCTGCACAACCCGGACCGTCATACGCTCAGCTACGCTCTCTTCATTGAGGGCGACGAGCGGCGTGAGGATCGCGAAAACATCCACTGGCCTGACAATGAAGGGTTAGCGGCAGAGGTCATCCGCACTGGCCGTCCGCTCCGCACGGAGGATTATGTTTCCGAGTGCACACGGCGCGGCATCAGCCCTGGCCAGAGTCGGCACTATGCGTGGATGGGCGTCCCGTTGAACGCCGGAACCACTACGCTTGGCGCAATTGTCGTTGCCAGCTACATTCAGGGTGTCATCTTCACTGATGAGCAACTGAAGATACTGTGGGCCATCGCCGATCAGGCCGCCACTGCGCTCGACAAGGCCCGCCTGTTCCGCGAGACTGAACGGCGCGCCCGCCAGCTTGCCACCCTGAACGAGATCAGCAAGGAACTATCCTCCACCCTTGACCTTGAAAACCTGCTGGTGCGTATTCTGCGCAGTGCAGTTGACATCCTCAATACCGAAGCCGGATCGTTGTTCCTAGTTGATGAGAACACCGGCGAGCTGGTGTTCCGTGTGGTGCAGGGAGGGGCACAGAACCTGGTTGGTACGCGACTGCCGCCGGGAGTGGGCATTGTGGGGCAGGCAGTTGAGCGGGGCGAGCCGGTCATCAGTAATGATGTGCTGAAAGATCGCCGCTGGTTCAGCGAAGTGGATCGGGAGACAGCCTTCCAGACTCAGTCATTGCTGGCTGTGCCGCTCCGCATTCAGGATCGCAGTATCGGTGTAGTTGAGGTGATCAACAAAAAGGACGGCACTCCTTTTCAAGAAGAAGATGCCGCTCTGCTGACTACCTTTGCCGCCCAGGCGGCTATTGCCCTTGATAACGCCCGTCTGCTGGCGGCCACCGACGCCGAACTGAGTGCCCGCGTAGATGAACTTCAGAACCTCCAGCGCATTGACCGCGAACTCAACCGCACACTCAAACTGGATCGCGTGATCAACATCACGCTTGAGTGGGCATTGCGGACTACCGGCGCATCAGCGGGGGCTATCGGCATGCTGACCGCCGACGGCACAGGCATTGAGATACTCGCGGCCAGCGGCTATCGTGAAGACTTTTTGGAGCAGTATAAAGAGAAACCTTTCCCCGCCGACAAAGGTATCGTGGGGCGCGTTCTTTCCAGCGGCAAGGCTGAGTTCACTAAAAATGTTGGGGATGACCCCGACTTTGTGCCTGCTTCTAGGGGGGAGCCTGCCACACAGATCACCGTTCCAATCATGCGGGCCAACAAGCCGGTCGGCGTGTTGGTATTGGAAAGCGATGCTCCTGATCGGTTCAGCCCTCAGGATTTTGACTTTGCACAGCGTCTGGTAGAGCACGCCGCCGTAGCCATTGAGAATGCCCGTCTGTTGGAAGAGATCGAGCAGGCCAACCGCTCTAAGACGGAGTTCATCTCCTTTGTGGCACATGAGCTTAAGAACCCCATGACCTCCATCCGGGGGTACACCGATCTGCTCAGGGGCGGTCAGGCAGGGCCGCTCAACGACACGCAGACTCAGTTCCTCAACACCATCCGCTCCAACATTGACCGGATGACACGTCTTGTCTCTGATCTGTCCGATGTGGCCCGCATTGAAACCGGCCATCTCAGGCTTGATATGTCACCGCTCTCTGTCAGGATGGTAGTTGACGAGACATTGCGCAGTCTGGAAGAGCAAATCGAGTATAAGAACCAGGAACTGATCGTGCAGGTGCCGGATGATCTGCCTTTCATCTTTGCCGATCACATCCGCATGGTACAGGTGCTCACCAACCTGGTCAGCAACGCCCATAAATACACCCCCGAAGGCGGACGGATTACCATCGGCGCACGCTTAGAGACTGTCACCGATGAGGCCACAAACGAGACCAAGCCGGTGGTTCATCACTGGGTCTCTGATACGGGGATCGGCATGACCCAAGAGGAGCTGGACAAGCTCTTCACCAAGTTCTTCCGTACCGAGCGGGCCAAGAACATGGCACAGGGAACGGGTTTAGGGCTGAACATTACCAAGAGCCTGATCGAGGCACACGGCGGCAAAATCTGGGTTGAGAGCGCCCCCGGTGCAGGGACAACCTTCCATTATACTGTGCCGGTAGCCCTTGAAGCCGCCGCAACAGACAGAAGCTGAACGGAACAAACAAAGGCCGTAACACGCCGTGTTGCGGCCTTTGCCAGATCAAGCCTTCTTACGAGTTTATTCGAGGCTTCCGACTACTTTCTCCACCTCCTCTAGAATCTCGCATGATTTGACCAACGCCCGCATGGTGTTGTGATCGGCATGCAACGGACGGTCAACATCCAGATGAGCCACATGCCGGCGGACGACCTGACGGGCCGTCTCAACGCCATGCCCAAACTTGAAATCGCGGAAGTCAAGTGCCTGTGCCGCCGCCATGAACTCGATCCCCAGCACACCATAGGCATTTTCAAGAATCTGGCCGTTCTTGATGGCAGTATTCATGCCCATCGAGACAAAGTCCTCTTGATCCGCCGCCGCCGGAATGGACTGGATGCTGGCAGGCATCGAGAGGATACGTTGCTCAACAATCAGCGTATCTGCCGTGTACTGGCTCAGCATCATACCCGACATCAGCCCCGGCTCATGTGTCAGGAAGGGCGGCAGGCCGATGCTCAACGCTGGATTAGTCAGCCGGTTGAGCCGCCGCTCAGACAGCACACATACCATCGTAATGGCCGCCCCTGCCATGTCCATCGGCAGGCTGACCGGCGTCCCCTGAAAGTTCGCACCAGTCAGCGTGAGTTTGTATTCAGGCATAAAAATTGGATTGTCCGCAACGGCGTTCAGTTCGATCTCAACTTGACTGCGGGCGTAATCCAATGCGTCATGAGCCGCCCCGATCACCTGCGGGGTAGAGCGCATCGAGTAGGCATCCTGGACCTTCATCTTCAGCTTGCCTGTTTGCAGATCACTCCCCTCAATGCACTTCAGAATCGCTCTTGCCGCCCGCACCGCCCCCTTGAACCCGCGCAGTTCGTGCAGACGGGTATCGTAGGGCTTCAAGTTGGCGTAGAGTGCCTCCAGCGTCATAGCACAGGCGATCTCAGCCTGCTTCAGCCAGCGATTCATGTCGTACAGTTGGAGGGCGCTCATGGCTGTGATCAAGTTTGAGCCATTGATCGCCGCCAGCCCGTCACGCGCTTGCAGGCCGGGGATAGGGATGCCTGCCCTCTCCATAGCCTCTTTGCCGGGCAGGCGCTGTCCTTGATAGAAAGCCTCCCCCTCCCCCATCAGCAACAAAGCCATCTGAGACATAGGGGCCAGGTCGCCGCAAGCGCCTACCGACCCTTTCTGGCAGACTACCGGCGTGACACCCTTGTTCAGCATCTCAACCAGCGTCAGGGTGATCTCCGGGCGGCAACCAGAATACCCCCGTGCATGAACGTTGATCCGGCTGGCCATTGCGCCGCGCACATGCTCGATGGGAGCAGGGTCGCCGATGCCTGCCGCATGATTGTAGATCAGGTAGCGCTGGAACTGCTTGACCTGTTCGTCGGTCAGCACCACTTCCGAGAATTCGCCGATGCCGGTGTTGACGCCGTACATGATCTCGTGCGCCTCGATCTTCTCTTCCAGCATGGCGCGGCAGGCTTTGATCCGCTCCAGCGCCTCAGGATGAAGCTCTACCTTCTCCCCGCCACGGGCAATGCGGACAAGCTTCTCAATCGTCAGGCTGGAGCCGTCGAGAACAATGGTCATATGTGGTTTCCCTCCAGAGTTAAACGGATAGATGGACACATCTTAATCCCTGAGTCCAGCAGGGTTATTGCATGAAGGATTCTCACAATCGCACCCTCTGCACAGGCTGGTATAATCACCTCCCATAGACAACATGACAAGGAGCTTGCCCCCATGCCGTGGATCGAACAAATCCCGATTGAGAAGGCCAGCGGTCTGCTCAAACAGCTTTTCGATGAGGCCATCGCCCGTGCTGGACGGGTATGGCACATCGTCCACATCATGAGCCTCAACCCGCCGGTTCTGCGTGACAGCATTCGCTTCTATACTACCCTCATGATGGGCGAGTCGCCGCTGACACGCGTCCAGCGCGAGATGCTGGCGACCGTAGTGGCCGCCGAAGCAGGCTGTGTTTACTGAACCCAGTCCCACGCCCACGACCTCCGTGTTGAGGTCGGTAAAGTGACTGACGACCCCGCTCAGGCTGATGCTTTTGTCCATGCATTGGTGCGTGACTGGCGTTCCGCACCGCTGACCGATACAGATCGGGCGCTGTGTGCTTTCGCCGCCAAGCTGACCCATCGCCAGCATGAAATGTCCCCTGCTGATCTTGAGACGCTGCGCGTGCACGGCCTGACTGACCGGGCTATCCATGACGCCGTACAAATCATCGGCTATTTCAACTACATCACCCGCGTCGCTGATGCGCTGGGTGTCGAGCCGGAGGATTTCATCCAGCCATGGGGATGGGATTAACAAGTGAATAGACACCTCAACTGGATCACTCTGCTGATATACGCCAGCCTCTCTGTTTGGCTGACCTCATGCAACCTGCCCGCTGTACGCTCCAGCAGTGCAGAGGCGGGAACGCCGCCTCCGCCGGCAGACACTCCCTTACCGGACGATATGCCTGACGTGACGGCGGATCAGGCCGCCGCTTCTACACCATCTCTAACCCTGACCCCTGCCCTCACCTTGCCGCCAGACTGGATCGCGTACCGGACGGCACTCCGCCTGACCATCTCGTACCCGCCTGACTGGGAAGCAATTCCCTACGACGATCATAAACTCGACCTGCGCGAGGTTACAGGGCTGGGCTGGGCTGAGATCAACATAGTGGACTCGACGAGCGCCTCAAACTGGAATCTAGAATACGTGCCGGGAATGCAGGCTCAGGCCATGCTGAACACCTTACTGGAAGCCGCCCGTGAGGATGGCACATTCGAAGACCCGCATCATCTGCTGACCTCTGACGGACACACCGCTTGGTTTACAGAGGGTATGTACGACATACTGGGCGACCGCCTGCTGATCGGCGTGCTGGGCCTGCCTGACCGGGCTGTCCTGCTGGTAGGACACAGCACAGGTGATGAGACCGAGTGGCAACGTCTGTCACCGATCTACCGGCTGATGATGCAGAGCATTATACCAGAGTCATGAAGCAGGGGGGAGCGCAGAGACACAGAGCGCCCCTCTTGACTATCGGTCTGCTTGTGCCAACTGATGGATGACCGCTTGGTAGCCTTCGCGGTATGTCGGATAGTGAGGGGCAAACCCAAGCACCTGCTTAGCCTTGCGGTTGCTCATCCGCACCGACGAATACAGCGATGTCAAGTTGATAGACCCCAGATAGGACCTCAACTCGCTGGTCGCCTTGGACGGCGGGGGCGGCCCGCCGATCCATTCTGCCAGATCGCGGTAGAGCTGGGCCTGCCGCACCGGCTCATCATCGCAGATGTTGAACGCCTCCCCGACAGGCGCATGCTCAACGGCCAGCCGGATCGCCTGAGCCGCATCACGAACATGGAGTTGCGGCCAGAACATCTGGGCTGAGCGGGTAATGGGCGCTTGCCCGCGCTTCAGGGCATACAATAGACCTCTGGTGTGAATGCCATCCGGCGCATAGACCAAGCCCATCCGCAGTACAACCCCTGAAGACCGGCGGGCGGCAGTGGACTCCGAGAGAATCCGTTCAGCTTCAGCAAATGCCTGTGAGGCCTGATCGGGAGAGAGCGGCGTTTCCTCTGTGACCCACTCATTACCATGATCGCCATACACGCCATAGAAGCTGGGGAAAACAACAACACGAACCCCTGTCCGTTCGCTGGCCTCCAGCAGGTTACGCAACAGCCCGACAGTTACCCGACTGCTGTAAGCCCATTCGTCTTCAGTGGCTGAGTCCGAGGTAGGCAACGCAGTTGCCAGATGAATGATGGCATGGACACCCCGCAGGGCCTCGGTCAGCCCGTCCACATCATGCCCCTGACTCGGATAAGCTGACACATGCATCGCATGGAGCATAGCCCGATTGGCATCATTACGGGCCAGCCCGATCACTTCATGACCATTCTGGAGCAGCTCAGGCACGAGCGCCCGGCCCACCAGTCCTGTTGCACCTGTGACGAATATGCGCATGGCCTGCTTCCTTAAGTCTATGGATGCCACCAGTGTACAACGAAAGACCACAGCCGCGCCAACAGCGGCGGCCCCAGAATCAACAACCCGACCACGACGGCCGTCCCTGCCCCCACCAATACTGCCCCTGCGGCCACATCTTTACCTGCCTTTGCCAGCGGATGAATGTCAGGGCTGGCCAGATCAACTACTGCTTCCAGCGCTGTGTTGATGAACTCAGATGCCCACACTCCCCCCATCGCCAGCACAATGACAGCCCACTCAACCGGTGTGAGGTGCAGCCACAGCCCTACTCCGATCACCATCAGGCTGATGGTAGCATGAATCCATGCGTTGCGTTGCGTTCTCAGCACATACCAACAGCCGGCAAAGGCATGGCGGAAGCTGTCCAGCCGATTGGAACTGCGCCTGACAGGGGTCATAGATCGTCCGCCGAACGCACAGCATCTATCGCCGCTGACTCAAGTGCCCACATCTCAGCTCTCTGCTCTGGCGTAGCATGATCATGCCCCAGCAAATGCAGAACCCCGTGAATGGCAAGCATCTGTAACTCAGCCAGCACACTCTGTCCCGCCGCCTGTGCCTGTTCCTGTGCCACCGGATAGGCGATGATCACATCGCCTATATAGGGCGGCTCGCCCGGCTCAACTGCATACGGCTCATCCTCCGCCCCAAAGGACAGCACATCCGTTGTCTCGTCGAGACATGCAAAGTCCCGGTTTAGCTCGCGCACCCGCTCAGCGCTAGTCAAGGTCACGGTCAGAGCCAGTGGAGGCTCGGCATGGGCGACCTGCAAAGCGCACCGGGCGGCCTTGCGGATTGCCTCCTCCTCGATCTGATAATCTCCCTCTGTTGTTATATAGATGGTGTACTCCAAAGACTGTGCCATCTCATGCCCTCGCTGAGACCCCAGGATTTCCCTATCCCCTCATCCGGCACAGGCTCACCCCTCCTGAACCTTCTCTTCAAGCTCACCTGCCTTCTGCACAGGCGGTTGTTCGCTGGGGTAAGTCACCCTCGGATGGTACATCCCCTTAAGGGTGTGGATAAATGTTTCCTTGATGACTTTGAGATCGGTCAGTGTCAACCCCGAATCGTCGAGCTGATGGGTGTCCATACGCTGCTTGAAGATACGTTCGACAATCTCTTCGATGTCGTTGCCGTTCGTCGGGCGCTTCGAACGGGCCGCGCTCTCACATCCGTCGGCCAGCATCAGGATAGCTGTCTCACGGCGGCGCGGTGTAGGGCCTTCATAGTAAAACTCGCGCTCGTCAAGCGTTGTGCCTGCCGCCGCCGCCTCCCCACGTGCCTGACTCAGGAAGAACAGGATCGGGAGTGTGCCATGATGCTCAGCGATGAAGGCAGTCACATTGGGGGGCAGGCGATATTTGCGGGCCAGCTCCAGCCCGTCGTTGACATGAGCCTTGATGATCCGTGCGCTGGTCAACGGGCTAAGCCCCTCGTGCGGATCGTGGCCGCCTTCTGTCCGATTCTCTACAAAGAAGCCGGGGTTGACGCTCTTGCCAATATCATGGTAGAGCGTCCCTACCCGTGCCAGCAGGGGATCAGCGCCAATGGCCTCCGCCGCCGCCTCAACCAGATTGGCCACTGACAGCGTATGATGGTAAGTCCCAATAGCCTCCTGCTGAAGCTTGCGTTGCAGGGGATGATCGGGCCGCATCAAGTCCAGCAGTTGCAGGCTGGTAGTCATGTCGGTCAGGTTACCCACCACAAACAGGATGACAAGCGCCACCCCGGCAGAGAGCAGGCCATTCAGGATAGAGATGGTCAACAGCATCAGCAGTCTGAACGAGTCAAGCTGATTGGATGACCAGAAGATCAACTGAACAGCCGCCCCTCCGATGGCCGCAAACAGGCCGGCCCGGAAAAATTCGTTCAGGCGTGCCCCGCGCGGCAGGCTTCCAGCCGCCAGCAGGCCGCTGAGTGCCATGTAAACCACCACCTGAAACAACCCGCCGCTCAGCAGGCCGATCATGGCCGCCAGCACAATTGTTGCCAGCGCGGAAAATTCAACGCCAACTAGTGCCGTCAACGCCAGCGACAGCGCCGCCATCGGGAACAGGTATGCCAGCACAGGCTGGGCCGGGATCATGGCCTCTGCCCCCAGCAGGAAAAGCAGAAACAGGATGGTCAGGATCAAAACCTGATTGGGCTTGTCCAGCCATTGCGCTTGCAGAGAACGAAGATAGAGGGCCAGCACGATAGCCCCCAGCAGGCCGGCCAGCCCTGAGCTGGCTACCTCCTGCCACGACAGCCTTCTGGACGCCAGCCCCAGCGCAACTAGAGCCTCCAGATCAAGCTCATCCACCTGTTCGCCGGCGCGGATGATGATCTCACCCGGCTGGAAGGTCTGTCGAATCTCCGGCACAGCCGCCGCGGCCTGCTGACGGGCCGCCTCTGTAGCGGCCACGTTCAGGGTGCTGTTGGGAACGACCAGCTCGCGTGCTATCGCCACCGCCAGCGGGATCAGCGGCTCGGGCAGGTCTGTGCTCACCTGCAACTCAAGGCGGCTGGTTACATCGGCTACCTGCCCTTCCCTGACCGTGCCGCTCATCGCCTTCGCCACCAGACTGACAAGCTCCTCCTCCAGCCGGTTGTATTGTTCATCGCTCAATGAGAGAAGGGCAGTGCCAACCTCCGGTGACAGATCAAGGAGTATGATCTGATCTAGATAGTTGAGTTTTAAGTCCGGGCCGGCAAACGTGTCAGCCCGCACATCACGGATAAAGTCCATGATCTGGCGTGCCCGCAACACCTGCTGACGGGTAATGCGGGCATCAGGCGGATCATAAATATCCGCCACGCGGACAGCCGCCGCGTCACGTGCGGCCTGAGTTTCTATCTGGCTGACATAACTGATCTCGCGGGGGGCATGAATATCTTCCGGCGCAATATCTCCCACCCGAAGGTTGTAGGGCTGACGGCCTGACAGCGTCGGTAACAGCAGAATCAAACTTGTCCCAACCACAAACAGCGCCCCGACTAACAGGAGCGGCACAACACGCCACAAGCGGCGGGGTGGTTGTTTCTGTTCGGTAGATTCGTCAGGCTTCTGCTGGCTCATTCTTATCCGGCCCGTTCTGTTCAGGCTGTCTATCCTGACAACAAGGCGCGTACTACATCGCTGATCACCTTCCCGTCAGCACGGCCCTGCAGGCGGCTCATCAACGGCCCCATCACCTTCCCCATGTCACGCGGGCCGCTTGCCCCCACTTGAGCGATCACGGCACGCGCCTCAGCCTCGATCTCCTCACGTGACATCTGGGCAGGCAGGTAGGCCTGCAACAGCTCCAGTTCAGCCTGCTCGCTGGCGGCGACATCCTGCCGCCCTGCCTTGCCGGCCTCTGCAATCGAATCCTGCCTCTGCTTGATCAGCCTCTGGACTGCCGCCAGCTCTTCACCCTCATCAAGGGCGCTCTTCGAGTCAACTTCTTCAGCCGCTATGGCCTTCTCCACGGCCTGCTGATAGGCGGCCATCGCGGCCTCATCTGACTCGGCGGGACGCACTACGCCATGTTTCTTCAGCGCCTGCTTTACCAGCTCCTCCCGCTTGCGCTGTTCAGCCTCTTTGAGGGCCGCCATCACATTCCGGATGGTCGTTTTGCGCACAGCATCACCGCTCTTCATCGCCTCTTTCAGATCGGCGGATAGTCTATCTTTCAGACTCATGATCCTCTTCTCTCCCGCTCAGGTATTTCAGTCTATGATTAGTAGTATAACGATACACAGGTTAAAGTAAAACGCAGAACCTCGCCGCGGCAAGCGCAGACACAGGCAGAGCGTCTGGTTTGGTCTTGGCTCAGGCCCATGTTAGAATCTCCAGCGGGCAAAGGCATGCCATGCCATGCCCTCCAGTGAGGAGAGAGCAATCATGTCAGAGAAGACCCGCAAGCCCCGCCGCCGCTTTCGCTGGTGGCTGATCCCGCTGATCGTCATTGGATTGGCTGTTGCAACAATCGTTGCGCTCGTCCTGTCATGGCGGGCGCGGGAAGCCGCCTCCAACCGGCCTGCTACCCTCCCCCCGCCGCCCCCAACAGCAGAGGCTGGTCTCACAGGCCTCTACCAGACCGGCTTCGATGACCCTGCCTCCCCAGATTGGGAGCTGTTCGACGATGGGCGTATCTCGGCTCGGATCACCGACGGACGGCTGATAGTCGGCGTCAACGCCATGCAGGACACCGGTGCATGGTCAGGCCTGAATTACACCTTCGGAGACTTCCTACTGCACGTTGAAGCAACCAAGCTGGACGGCCCCGATAACAACGCCATGATCGTGGTCTTTCGCCTGACTGATACTCAAAACTACAACCGCTTTGACGTATCCAGTGACGGGTATTACCGTCTGAGCGCGGTACGTAACGGCGTCTCGACGATCATCAGTGACTGGGGAGCTTCACCGGCCATCCTGACCGGCGACTCGGTCAACCGGCTGGCTGTATGGGCCAGCGGCGGCACGTTCCGCTTTTGGGTTAACGGGACGCCGCTCCCGCTGTGCATTACCACTGACCCCGCTTCCCAGCCCATCTGGGACCCCACTGCCGCTGAGCCGACCTGCTTGGGCGGGCAGGTTGTGATGCAATGGCAAAACGCTGACCTTCCACAGGGCAAGATCGGGTTGGGGGCACAGGGCTACACCGGCTACGACGGTGAGCAGACTACCCCTGCTTTCACCAGCATCGGCTTTGACAACCTGCTGATCGAGGTCGCGCCTCCGCCAGAGGCACTGGAGGGACTGCAACCGTGAGGGCAGAGGGACGGCGTATCTATCTGGGCTTTGTTGGCTGCCGCTTGAATGAGGCCGAGATCGAGCGGCTGGGCCGCCAATTTGCCGCTCAGGGGGATAAGCTGGTGCGTGACCCCTCTGAGGCGGACGTGGTGGTTGTCAATACCTGTGCCGTGACCAACGAAGCCACCCGTAAGAGCCGTCAGATGATCCGGCAGGCTAACCGCGCCGGCCCATCGGCGTGTATTGTCGTCACTGGTTGTTACGCCCAGCTCTGGCCGGACGAAGTAGCCCGTCTGCCGGGCGTGAGTCAAGTGGTTGGCAACACCGACAAAGACCGCCTGCCTGCGTTGATCGCCCCGCAGACCGAAAGGCCGCTCTACGAGCAGGAGCCGCTCTACCGTGATCCGCTCCCGCCGGGGACGCTGGGGCGCACACGGGCCTTCGTAAAAGTACAGGATGGTTGCAATAACCATTGCACCTTCTGCGTGACCACGCTGGCACGCGGCCCAGCCCACAGCCGCCCTCTGGAGGAGATCGTCGAGGAAGTTCAACTGTTGCTCGACATGGGGTATCAAGAGGCTGTGCTGACCGGCGTCCATCTTGGCTCGTATGGTCATGATCACGGCCAGCCCGACGGCCTGCGCCGCCTCATCGAGGCACTGCTGACCCGCACGGCACTGCCCCGCCTGCGTCTCTCGTCGCTTGAGCCATGGGACTTACAACCCGCCTTCTTTGACCTGTGGACCGACCGTCGGTTATGTCCGCACCTGCACCTGCCGCTCCAATCTGGTTGTGATGCAACCCTGCGCCGTATGGCCCGCCGTACCACACAGGCCTCTTTCGCCGCGCTGGTCGAAGCGGCACAAGCACGCATCCCCGACCTTGCCCTGACTACCGACTTGATCGCCGGCTTCCCCGGCGAAACAGAAGCGGAGTTTGAGGAGAGCCTGCGTTTTGTCGAGTCAGTCGGCTTTGCGCGTCTGCACGTCTTCCCGTATTCAGCACGGCCCGGCACTGCCGCCGCCCGGATGCCCGGCCATGTTCCCGACGCCGTCAAGAAGGAACGTGCCGCGCAACTGACCGCCCTTTCCAGCCGGTTGTGGCAGGATTTCCAGAACCGCCACATCGGACGCACGGTCGAGGTGTTGTGGGAGTCAGCGCACAGGGCCGCTTCAGACGGCCTGCTGTGGTCAGGCCTGACGGGTAACTATCTGCGCGTTGTCACAACGACACCGCAGATGCTCGGTAATACCATTACATCGGCACGGTTGATCGGCCTGACTAACGAAGGTCTGCTGGCTATAGCCTGCTAGCAAACAGCCCGCTTTCAAACAGGGGAGGGATGTACCATGCAACTGCTCAGTGTGACTATCGAGAAACCCGAAACAATCAACTTTATTCTAGGCCAGACTCATTTCATCAAGTCGGTCGAGGACATCCACGAGGCACTGGTTAACGCCGTACCGGGCATCAAGTTTGGCGTGGCCTTCTGTGAAGCTTCCGGCAAATGCCTGGTGCGCTGGTCAGGCACAGATGAGACTATGATCGAACTGGCCCGTAAGAACGCTCTAGCCATCGGGGCAGGACACAGCTTCATCATCTTTTTGGGTGAGGGCTTCTACCCCATCAACGTCTTGAACGCCGTCAAGGCCGTGCCGGAGGTATGCCGCATCTTCTGCGCTACCGCCAACCCGACCGAAGTGATCGTCGCCGAGACCGATCAAGGGCGCGGTATTCTGGGTGTAGTGGACGGTTCGAAGCCGGCGGGCATCGAAGGGGATGAGGACATCGCGTGGCGTAAGGACTTCCTCCGCAAGATCGGCTATAAGCAATAGCCGCTGTGAAGGAGACAGTCCGCATGGCCGATGAGTGTATCTTCTGTCAGATCATCGCAGGCCGGAAACCCGCCGACATCGTCTATCAGACCGAAACCATCATGGCCTTCCGGGACATCGCCCCGCAGGCCCCTATACACATCCTGCTCGTGCCGCGCAAGCATATCGTCAGTATTGCCGATCTGAGCGCAGAAGATGCTCCGCTGATGGGTGACCTGATGCTGGCGGCCAGAGCTGTTGCCGAACAGGAAGGCATCAGCCATGGGTTTCGTCTGGTGGTTAACTCCGGCAGGCCCGCCGGTCAGAGCGTCTTTCATTTGCACTTTCATCTGCTGGGGGGTCGTCGGATGGTCTGGCCGCCGGGTTAAGCACCCCAAACACTTGTTTTGAGGAGGAGAAAAGGCATGAAGGTCAAACAACGCATGACGGCCAATCCAGTCACTGCCTCGCCCAAGACAACCCACCGCGAGGCAGTTGAACTGATGAAGCGCCACCGCATCACCCGCCTGCCCATTCTGGACGAGGAAGGCCGCCTGGTGGGCATTGTGACGGAGGAGGACCTGCTGCTTGCCACACCCGCCCCGACTGCATCGCAGGGCGTCTATGACATCTACCAGATGCTGGACAGGCTGACGCTGGGCCACATCATGTCATCGCCGGTGTATGCCGTAGATGAGGAATGCAGTCTGGCAATGGCCGCCCGCTTCATGCTCGACCGTGATGTGAGCTGTCTGCCCGTGATGCGCGGCGATCAACTGGTTGGCATCATCACCGAGATGGACATCTTCAAAACGTTCGTGGAGGTGCTCGGCGGCGGCGAGCCGGGCCTGCGCATCCTGTTGCGTGTCCCCGAACGGAAAGGCGTTCTGGCCGCCATCGCGCAGGCCGTCAGCGATGCTGGCGGGAACATCGTCACGCTGTCTACCTTCTGGGGAGAAGACCCCAATCACCGCCTGATCAGCATCAAGGAACGGGAGGCCGACGCGGATCAGCTACGGGCGGCGCTGGAGAGATTGGCTGACATCGAAATCCTTGAGATACGGCCTGCGGCTCAGGACAAACTGCTGGAGCTGGGCAAACGGGATACCGGCAAAGATCAGGTGCTGTTCATTCCGTAACCCGGAAGGCTGCCTCGCCCAGCACCCTTCCTTGATACACAATCTCGACGCTGTATTCGCCCGCCGGCCACAGGAGAGCTTCGCGGCGCAGTGCAAAGCCCGCATAGCCGCTCCCCGAGTCGGCTGTCTCCAGCTCTGTTTCGGTGATCACCTCTCCCTCATAACGCCAGCGGGCTGTCAGGGTCATGTCGGGGCGGTATCCCTGTAATTCAACCGACACAAAGAAGGCATCCTGCGGACTGAATACATCCGTTGGCTCAACGGCCTGATAGAGGTCATCCAGAGCGCGGGCAGGCGTGACGCTCAGCACCCGCAGGGGGGCAGGGCGTCTGATCAGCAATCCAACCCCGATCAACGCCGCCAGAAACGCCGCCGAGCGCACAATCCCCCATATATACCGCCTGCGCCGCTCCTGCGGTGAGGCAGAGGGTCGCTGTCTTATCATCCTCCCTGTATCCTTTCCAGCGCACGCCGGGCCAGCAGGCCGTATGGACCATCCGGCTCAATTTCTGATGCGCGCATATAGTACCAGACAGCCTCATCCGGCTGACCGCCGGCCTCCAACAGCATCCCCATATGCAGGCAGGCCCGTGCCAGCATTGGGTCAAGCTCCAAAGCCTGTTCAAGCTCGTCAGCGGCCCGCTGATAATCACCCATCTGAAAGTAAACCCATCCGAGCACTTCATGTGCCTCAGCGCTGCCAGGCGCTTCTGCGACCAGCGATTGAGCCAGCGGCAGGCCCCGATCTTCAAGCC
>Ga0209101_1000531_pt1 | contig 31117 bp, 22 predicted proteins | sample ConPoolayeCmetaG_FD_185481 | JGI IMG/M metagenome (GOLD analysis project Ga0209101, IMG submission 185481) | Hot spring microbial mat communities from California, USA to study Microbial Dark Matter (Phase II) - Cone Pool mat layer C metaG... ...
CGATTGTACTGTTTATCATAACCCTCGGGTACCATCGGTTCATCGCGAACTAGTGTCATAGGATGCGCTCGGGACGCTGTATTTGGCGAATTGGAGAAAATCACCTCGCGGTACTGGCGGCGGCAGCAGGTTGCTCGCTGCCTCGGTGCCAAAGCGCAGGAGGACCGCAGGGCAAGTCACGCCCGTTGACGGCCGCAATCGCCGGTGGTAGCCTGCCGATCAAGATGACTCGCCTCTTGGTCAGTGTGCGTAACGCCGTGGAAGCTGCGGTGGCCCTACGAGCGGGCGCTGATCTGATCGATATCAAGGAGCCTGCCAAAGGCTCGCTCGGTGCTCCGACCAACCAGGCGATCGAAGAGGTTGTGACTACTGTCGCCGGCGCAGTGCCGGTGAGTGTGGCGCTGGGAGAATTGCGCGATCTGTATGGGACATCGGAAACGAATTGCGGTTCCTCCCCGGGGCGAGGGCGTCCACACCAGGGTTCAATTCACAGGCGAGAAGCCCGTGCCACGACGGCGAGAATCGCGACCGAAGGGCGCATAACCCAGCAAAAAGGCATTTCGTTTCGCTGCGGCGTCGCGTTTGCAAAGTTGGGGTTGGCCGGGTGTGGCTCTTTGCCAGACTGGCAAGATCGGTGGGCAGAGTTCGTCCACGGTATTGCTCCTCCGACTCGACCCGTTGCGGTAATTTACGCGGACTGGGAAATCGCCGATGCCCCGGAGCCACACCGAGTACTTGCCGAAGCTGTCCAGCTTAACTGCGCCGCTGTCCTCATCGATACCTTCGCCAAAGGCCAGGGGACTCTCTTGGACTACTTTTCTTTGCCTCAGCTTCCCGCTTGGATTCAAGCTATTCAGAAAGCCGGGATGCTCGCCGTCCTGGGCGGCTCGCTGGGCATGGCAACGGTCGGGCGAGTGGCCGCACTAGGGCCTGACTACGTGGCCATTCGGGGCGCGGTCTGTCGCAACGGTCGGGAGGGCCCCCTCGAAGGCGAGCTTGTGGAACAACTTGCCCGCTGCCTCGCCCCGGGCTGATCGGCCCGTGCTAACCATTTTCTATCCAAACTCTTGACATTTGCTAGCAATGCTAGCATACTTGCCGTCCTAGTCGTTGTCGCGTGGCTCGAAAGTGGAAGGAGGGCCGACGTGCCAAAGTCCATTCTCGAGGCGATCAAGGAAGGACACTGGGATTTTGAACCACCCGACGTCCATTGCACCCTGTTCAGTGGCGCCGACGCAATGCCCGGTACGTGGGAAAAGGTCGAGATTCTAGCCGAACGGGTTCGCCGCGGCCTGCCGCTCTGGCATCCAGACGACCGCGACGACGCCGAAGCCCCGCCCAAACGAACGCCGCGATAGCGCGGGAACCTGCATGGTTAGCGCCTTGGCTTTCGGTCCTCTTCGCGGCCAAGCCCTTGTGCGGCAAGGGATCGCGAGAACTCGGATTGAGTGGCTTCCGCGGGCAACCAACATTGACGTCGGACCGCGGATGTGTCAGTCTATTCCAGTTTTCGGTGCGTTTACCGCGCGCCAGGTCTGAGGAAAGCGTCTCCCACGGAAGCTGGAGGCCGTCGTATGGGATTGTTCACTCTCATGCTTGGGACGCTTTGGCTTGCGCAGGTTCAAGCCCCTGGCGGACAAAGTCTTATGCAAGCCGCCCCCGGGTTGCCACGGGCCACGGAGGGTTCGCCGCTAGCAAGCTCGCCCTCAAACTTGCGAGACGAGCAAGCTCGTAGTGTCCAGCCAGCGGGTAGGGCGAGTGGGTCCACGTCAAAAACAACGGAACGTCAGGGGATTGCGATGGAACTGGCCGCCACTTCATTCGCGGCGCCAGTAAACGGCGCCCTGACGGGTCGGCCGATGACGTTGCTGGAAGCGATCGGGAGGACGGCGGATCGCGCACAACAAGCAACCATTGTTCGCGCTTACTGGGGCCTGGCTGCGGCGGTGGGCGAGTATCGAGCGAAGCTGCTCGCGGTGGAAACGCTTCAGCGGCTTGCGCCCCGCGTCGGGGATGTTTCCGCGTGGCGTTCCCAGCGTGCGTCGGCGGCCGAGGCCCTCGTGCGCGCCGAGGCCAAGGCGAGGCACGCGCAGCGCGTGTTGGCCGACGCGGCGGGCTGGTCAAGCGGCGTCCCGTTGCCGGCCGACGCGCCCCACGCCGGGCCGTATCGAACGGGCTTCAACGAAACCCTGGCCTCGGCCTCGTTCCCCGCCCGCAACCGCCTCATCCATCGCGTCCTTCCCTTGCGCCGACAAGGGATGGAACGGCGCGCCGCGGCGGTCCAGGCGGCCGACGACGCCCTCGAGGCTGCCCTCGACGCCTATCGGGAATCTGGCCTGGAACTTGGGGTCGTGATTTCATGTCTTGCTCGGGCGGTGGAACAGCGCGAGGACTTCGTCGCGGAGATCCGTGTTTACAACGAGGAGATTGCCGATTACGCGTTGTCGGTCGCGCCGCCGGACGCGTCCTCCCGGGCCGTGGTTTCGATGTTGATCTTCCCTCGCTCGCCGGGAGAGCCGTCTTCGCGTGCGGTGGAAAATCTTGCCTCGCCTCAAGAGCTGCCTGGCAAGCGGGCAGCCATCGCGCCCGCCAGCAGGGTGGAACCGGCCTCGGCGGTGCTCCCGTTTTCGTCGGTGGAAGGCGAACTTTTCCCGGATTCACCTCGCCAACCGACGCTCGCCCCGCCCAAGCCAAAGCAACTCGCGGACATGCCCGACGCCCCTCTCCCGCTTCCCCCAAAGCCAACTGCCGAACAGACGGCCAACCGCGTCCCGATTCCCGATCGACCCAAGGGCAACTTGGGCAAGTCTTGGGCGATCTATCCTGGGCTGGTTTCGGCGTCGGCGGTCGGGCGAGTGCAGGACCTGGCCGCGGCGTTGCACTGGGACCGCCGCTTGCCAACCGATGCTAGCAACCGCCGCGTGGAATTGGAAGAGTGTCTCCGCGGCGTTTCGGGCGGCGATCGTCAGAGAGTGATCGACGCCTATTGGACGGCGCGGCAGCAGGCAGCGATCTATCAGGTCTTCGCCGAACGGGGTGACCTGATCGAACAGCTCGCCCCGATGGTCTTGGACCATCGGAGTCAACCCACTGGCCCGCTCGACATGCTGCAACTCCGCGCTGCCCGGCTGGCCAGCGAAGCGGACCGGTTGCAAGCGGAGGTGGAATTGCATCGGGCCCAGTTCGAGTTGACCCAGCGGGCAGGTCATCCCCTGACCGGTCCGTGGTTGCTTCCCTCCACTGCCCCGCACGCTGGCCCTTATCGACTCAAGCTCGAGGAACAAAAGCCGGAGATCGTTCAACAGCCGTCGATCAAGCGGTTGGCCGCGGCGGTGCCGGCCCTGTTCGACGCGCTCCAGCGACAGGCCGGCGCGGTCGTGGAGGCCGATGCGGCCCGCGTGGCGGCCACCGCCGACTACGAGTCCAGCGGCCGCGGCATCGAGCCGGTGCTCGCGGCCCTGCGGTGGCAGACCGCGGAGACGCTGGCCTTTCTCCAGACATTGGCTGGCTACAATCAGTCGATCGCCGAGTACGCCCTGACCGTGTTGCCCGCGGCTATCCCCGGCGATCAGCTTGTGCCAGCTTTGGTGCTGACGCGGCGATAGCCGTTGCGGGTGGCAAAGGCGAGTCGTCTTCGGACGGCGTCACGAATCGGCCATCACCTGGCCTTTTTTTTCAGCCTTTCGGCAAAGCGGCGTTTGTCGATGATCGCTCGCACGTGGGCGCCGCGGGCGACGACCTCGCGGCTGTCTCGGGCTTCCAGTTCCAGCGTGACTCGGTTGCCTTCCACGGCGGTGACTTTGGCGACGGCGACCACCGTGTCGCCGGCGGGAGTGGGAGCCAAGTGCTCGAAATGGAAACCCACGCCCACCGAGGCCTCGCCTTCGTCCAGATGCGGCTTGATCGCCTGATAGGCCGCGGTCTCCATCACATAGAGCAGCCAAGGCGTGGCCAGGACCGGGGGGGCGTCGGGCTTGCGAAAATTCACCAGGTTTTCCGTCACCACGCGGTGCCTTGCCTCGCCGACCACCCCGGCCACCAGAGTCTTCTTCATCTCGCGCCTCCCAAGAATCCGGCAATACTTCCGGCAATACTCCAGTATACCTCGCCAGCCCCCCAAGGTGATTTCCCGGCCTATTGCCAATTCCGCGGAAAAGATTAACATTGGGCATTCATATTCGACTTTGCAACCCACACCACCTTGGAATTGCAACCCTTGGAGGAGGTTCTTTATGGCGAACAGCTTGTTCAAGAAGATCCAGGTCGTGGGCACCTCGCCCAACTCGTATGCCGAAGCGACCGCCAATGCCGTGGCGAAGCTTGCCGAGAGCGAAAAGAACATGAGTTGGTTCGAGGTCGCCGAGTTGCGTGGAGCGATCCGCGACGGAAAGATTCACGAGTTTCAAGTCACCTTGAACGTCGGCATCAAGGTTGATTGAATCGCGGTGATTCCATCGCTTGGCGAAGAGCAACGGGCGCGGCCAGCGAAAGCCCGAAAGCGGCTGGCTGCGCCTTGCAAACCTTTCAATCGCGTCTTGCCCACCTCCGCGCCGCGCAATTCCCGGTGATCCGCCTTGGATCAGTCACTCCGGACGAAGGGGTTGTTTCGCTTTTCCTCCCCCACGGTGGTTGCCGGACCGTGGCCGCAATAGAGGATCGTGCTATCCGGCAACGTGTACAACTTCGCGCGGATGCCTGCGGCAAGCGTCTCGAAGTCGCCGTCGGGAAAGTCAGTCCTGCCGATGCTCCCGGCGAAAATCACGTCGCCCACGAAAGCCACGAACGGTTGGCCCGATTTCCAAAGGTACACCACGTGCCCGGAGCAGTGGCCGGGCACGTGAAGAACGTGCAAATCGAAACCCGCCGCGGAGTACACGTCTCCGTCGTGGACCGTCGCGTCGGGAGGCGGGCTGGTGACCGGAAATCCGAATGCCGCCGAAAGGTTGGCCCGCGCGCTCGTGAGTTTCTCGGCGTCGAGCCGGCCTACGATCAACCGACACGACGGCCAGCGCCGCTTAATTGCCCCATTGCCGGCGATGTGATCCATGTGCCCGTGGGTATTCAGGATGGCGGCCGGGGCAAGCCCCTGTTCATCGAGGTAGCCGATGATCTTTTCCGGTTCCAGCCCGGGATCGATGACCAGGCAATCCGTTCGTCCCTTCAGATGTGCCACATAGCTATTCTCCATGAATCCGTCGGAGACGATGGTTGCGAGGTCCAGTTCAGGCGGCATGGCGAAATGGTCTCCCAGAAATTAGTGGGATTGGATAAACTGAACGGGTTGCCAAGCCTTGTCCTGCGGTAAGGGACAGAACGATTGGGCAAACGGCTCCCGTCTTAGGAAACATTGTATATTGTCTTGCCGTAAACGAGCGATAAGGGCCACAAGGCGACATGGTCGCGATGGAGTGTGCCTACCACGGAGATTCTGGACCAACCTCCGTTTGGGGCAATCGAAAGGAGTCATTTCATGGGGTCTCGGAGTTGGATTCGTCGGGAGGTGGGGGCAGTTCTCGCGACAGTTTTTGTCGCCACGGCAATCTGGGGCGACGAGAAAGTCTGGGGGCAATCACCCGGCGATGGAGGTGGGAATAACCCGATAAGGCTTGCGGAACGTTCCAACACCGCGACCGATGAACCCCGATTGGGTGGTGGACTGGCACCCGCCCAAAACGACGAGCACCCCCTGATGCCCGTCCTTCGCTGGGGCAAGAAGAGCATCAAGATCGCCGAGGCGATTCAGGACTATTCCGCCATTCTGGTCAAGCGCGAGCGCCACGACGGCAAATTGCAAGACACCGAGTACATGTTCATCAAGGTCCGGCATAAGCCGCTCAGCGTGTACCTTCATTTCCTCAAGCCCGACCATTTCAAAGGCCAGGAAGTGATTTGGATCCAGGGCCAAAACAACGGGAAAATGTGGGGACACGGCACCGGCGTGCGCAAGGTGTTCGGCACCGTGCCGCTGGATCCAACCGGCCCGATCGCCATGCGAGGCAATCGCTATCCGATCACCGAGATCGGGATCCTGAATCTCGTGCGCCGTTTGGTTGAGGAAGGCGAGAAGGACACGCAATACGGCGAGTGCGAGGTGAAATACTTCCAAGGCGCGAAACTCAACGGGCGTTCCTGCACGTGCATCCAGGTTCTGCATCCCGTGCCGCGGAAGAACTTCCAGTTCCACATCGCCCGAATTTTCGTCGACGACGAATATGATCTGCCGATCCGTTTCGAGGCCCACGACTGGCCGAGTTCGCCAGGCGGGCCGCCCGAGTTGATCGAGGAATACACCTACCTCAACCTGAAATTGAACAACGGCTTCACCGACGCCGACTTCGACATCCGCAATCCCAACTATGGCTTCAGCAAGCCCCGGTGACGCAGAGGCAACAAGCCAAGAGAAGTCCGACGATACTCGACCTCGCGCCGGAAACAGGTTCGGCGCGGGGTCGTTTTGTTTGCCGCGAGGTTGTTTTCTCGCGGGCATTCGAGTCGCCCGCCTCATCCTGCTGGTCTACCTTGGCACGCTGGTCATCCTGATGTTTCTTGAGAACTCGCTGATCTTCTTCCCTTCACCCTATCCCGAGGGCAATTGGCGGCCCGGGGGACTGAAGTTCGAGGACGCCGAGTTCGCCGCGGCCGATGGCACGGCACTGCACGGCTGGTATTTGCCCCACCCGACGCCCCGCGGCGTGCTCCTATTTTGCCACGGCAACGCAGGCAACATCACGCATCGCGAGGAGATTTTGCGCCGCTTGCACAACATAACTGGCGCGACGGTTTTCATTTTCGATTATCGCGGCTACGGCCGGAGCCAGGGCAAGCCGACCGAGGGCGGCATCCTGGCCGACGCCCGCGCCGCCCGCGATTGGCTGGCGCGACGCGAAAACCTGCCCTCCGAGCGACTGGTCTTGATGGGCGAATCGCTCGGCGGGGCCGTGGCCGTGTGCCTGGCCGCGGAAGGCGGGGCCCGCGGCTTGATCCTCGAAAGCACCTTCACCAGTCTCCCCGACGTCGCCGCGCATCACTTCCCTTGGGTTCCCGTGCGGCTCCTCATGCGCACGCGGCTCGACGCCCTTTCCAAAATCAAGGACTATCGCGGTCCGCTCCTGCAATCGCACGGCGATCAGGACACGATTGTGCCTTACCATCTTGGCCGCCGTCTGTTCGAGGCCGCGCATGAGCCGAAACAATTCATCACCTTCCCTGGCGGCGACCATAACGACCTCCGCGGCGTGGAATATTACGAAAAACTCGCCGAGTTCCTCTCCGGCCTCGAGTGACGGCCAGGTTAGTTTGGGCCGCCAGAGGCGTGGCCCTGGAATTGCCAGCCTTAACCCGCGCCGACCGCCGTCAGTGGAGGTATCAGGCCGGCGAACCACGCCGCGCCCACAAGTCGTACACGCAAGCGATCAAGGGGAGGATGACCAGATGGCCAAGGGCTAAGAGCCTATTCCGAAAGTTCCTTCTCCCTCCGGGGACGGCACCAGGCAAGGGCAGACGCGCATCAGGATCGGCCTCAAAGACTCGTTACGATTTCAGCCGCCCTCACCCCCGGCCCCTCTCCCGCAAGCGGGAGAGGGGAGGTTGTAGGATAGGCTCTAATTCCGAGATCGTGAACGCCACGGCCATCGGCCCAATCGAAGAGCCGACGGCAAACACGTCCGGAGTGTTGATGACTTGGCGCTCGTGGCCCGGGGAAATGGCCAGACGCCAGCCGGTTCAGTCCAGGCAGGCAAATCCTTGGGAAATGCGGCAGCCTGGGCGGCCGCGTGTTTATTGCGGCCCCCCGACGTCCGAGGCGCGCAGGAAGGGACGAATTGCCGCCGCACTCCCAAGGTGATTCGAAACGTTGAAGCCCAAAGGCGGTGAGATGAAGTCTTTTCGGTCAAAAGGGCGCCCTGTTGGGTTTGCAAGGCATCGCGGGCAGTCAGCCCGGGCGAGGCTCTAATTCTCTTGACCAGCCCCTGGGCGGCGGCGTCCGCCACCGCCGAAGCCGCCGGCGCCGAAACCGCGGGGCCGGAGTTCCGACTCGGGAATCTCCAATTTCTCGCCCTTCATCTTTTCGAGCGATTCCTTCTGCTCGGCGGTGAGAACGTCCATGAGCTTCGTTTCGATCTGCTTGCGCATTTCCTGCATTTTCCGGCCCATCTCGGCAAAACGGGCCTGACGTTCCTCGGGGCTCAAATCGCGCATTCCGGCGAATGCCTCTTGCATTTGCTTGGCCGCCTCCTCGCCGATCGACTTTAGCTTGGCGATTTGCTCCTGCGTCATCTTGAGATCGTGCTGAATCTCTTTGTCGTTGAGGGCCCCCACCCCCATCCGTTGCAGGGCAATTCCCTTGAGACGCTCGATTTGGTGGGGAAGCAGAATCTCCTCGATGGCTCTTTTGGTTTCCTCAGCCCTGGCCTCGCCCTTCTTTCGCATTTCCTCCATTCTTCCTTTTCGTTCCTCTTCGCTCATATCGCGCCAGTTTCCCATTCCGGAAAACATTTCGCGCATGGCTTGCTGTGTTTTTTCCTGAAGCTCTTTCAGCTTGGCCTTTTGCTCATCGACGAGTTCCAACTCCTTCTGGACAGTGGGGGTGTTCAGCAGAAATCCATACATCGCGGAGACGGATCCCCCCCATCCCATCCCAGCTCCCATGCCTCCTCCCATCATCCCGAACCCGCCAAAACCAAAACCAGGACCACCAGGACGGGGGCCCTTGGGAGGTGGTCCGGCCCCGGGCTGGGCCCATGCCGAGACGCAAAAGGCAACGGAGGCCAACAACACGAGGGCGATTGTGGCAACACGAAACATGCGGGACATCATTTTCTCCTTCCAAAATAAACAAGCGTGGGAAACGAAGAACTTTCCGGCGACAAGAGGGTCGGCAAGCCGCTCGCCCATCGATTTTGAACTCCTCCCTTTCGCGAGGGAGATCATTACCGCAGTGAGAGGCTCTCGACACCCAGCCTTCCGACGCTGCCCGAGACCGCGACGGGTTACGCCTCGGGCGACCAATGGTCGTTCAACTGGGTTACTTTACGGAAATCAGGCCCTGGTTTCTACACTCGCCGCGTGTGACCAGGTGGATTTCTGGGTAGAATACAGTTTTGAAGTCCCGTTGACGTATTGTGGAGAGACTTCATGGGCGACACGGCCGGGGGGGCTGACTGTGCGGCATGCCAACCACGGCTGAACGATCCGGACAGCCTGGCGACCCTGTTTTCTCAATACCGCGAGCGTCTATGGCGGATGGTCAACTTCCGCATGGATCGGCGGCTGCACGGCCGGGTGGATCCCGAGGACGTGTTGCAAGAGGCCTACCTCGCCGCGCTCCAGCGATTGCCTCACTACCGCGACGAGTCGAGCGCATCGCCGCTGGTCTGGTTGAGGATGATCGTGATGCAGACGTTGACGGACGTGCATCGGCACCATCTTGGCGCGCAGATGCGAGACGTGGATCGCGAGGTTTCGCTGCCAGGCTGGAACCACGCGCAAACCACGTCGGCCTCGTTGGCCGCGCTGTTGATGGGCCGATTCACCTCGCCGAGCCAGGCCGCCGCCCGGGCGGAACTATTCGATCAGGCCGAGCGGGCGATTGCCGCCATGGATCCCCTGGATCGCGAGGTGCTGGCCTTGCGCCATTTCGAGGAACTCACCAACAGCGAGGTGGCCGAAGTGCTGGGCATTCAGCAGAAGGCGGCCAGCATCCGCTACATTCGGGCACTCAAGCGGCTCAAGGCGATCATGTCGCAACTGCCCGGCTTCACGGAGCAATGAGGCCATGGCGGTGATCGAGGACCAAGAACGCGACCCGTTGGAAGTCCTGGCCGCTGACTTCATCGACCGGCAGCGCCGCGGCGAACACCCGGCCATTTCCGAGTACACCGCCCGGCATCCCGAACTGGCGGCCGAAATCGAGGACTTGTTTCCGACGATCGTGGCCGTCGAACAGCTCAAAGCACACCGCGTGGGGACGTCGAGCGGCAAGGTCTCGCTGGGCGGCGCGCGACTGGAGCGTCTGGGCGATTTCCGCATTCTCGGCGAAATAGGCCGAGGTGGTATGGGCATCGTTTACGAGGCCTTCCAGGAGTCTCTCGGTCGCCACGTGGCAGTCAAGGTCTTGCCCCGACAAGCCCTGCTTGACCCCAAGCAGTTGGAACGCTTCCAGCGCGAGGCCCAGACCGCCGCCCGTTTGCACCACAGCAACATTGTCCCGCTGTTCGGCGTGGGCGAGCAGGACGGGTTCCATTACATCGTCATGCAACTGATTCGGGGGGTCAGCCTCGACGAGGTCCTGGTCAATCTCCGGCAACTGCGTGCTGCCGACGCCTCGTCGTCGAGCACATCGGCGGCGTCCTCCGGGAGTAGGGGTGACGCGGGTTGCGCGGAAACCGGGACTTGGAGTCGGAACTCCAGCCAAAAATCCAAGGACGGAGGCATCGCCCTAATCGATGCCCCATCTTGCCCCCGAGCGGCGAACCGCAATGGCTCCACCAGCGAGGCCGTCCGGCTGGCCCGGGTGCTCGTCGAGGGAAGATTCTGGCAAGACGCCGAGCAGCCGGGCACGAAGAGTTCCAGTTCGGTTCGTCAGTCGGCGGGGGGCGATTCTGGGCACGCGACCGAGGCGGTCGCGTCGGAAGTGAATCGGGATTCTCCGGCGATTCGCCGCCGCTTCGGACCGGCCTATTGGCGGAGCGTGGCGGCCATCGGCCAACAAGTGGCCGAGGCCCTGCACTATGCCCACACCCACCACACGCTGCACCGCGACGTCAAGCCCGGCAATCTGCTTTTGGATTCGCAAGGGGTGGTTTGGATCACCGATTTCGGGCTGGCCAAGGTTCTGGATCAAGATCAAGCGGGTCAGACCGCCGCCTTGGCGGGCACGCTGCGGTACATGGCCCCCGAGCAGTTTTCCGGACGCGTCGATGCCCGCAGCGACGTGTACAGCCTGGGATTGACGTTGTACGAGTTGGCGACGCTCCAGCCGGCGTTCGCCGACGCCAGCCGCAGCCAGGTGATTCGCAAGATCACCGAAGGGCAACCGGTCCGGCCGCGGCAAATCAATCGGGCGATTCCCCGCGATCTGGAGACGATCATCCTCAAGTCGATCGCCCACGACCCGGACCATCGTTACCAGTCGGCCGCGGACCTTGCCGAAGACTTGCGGCGGTTTGTCGAAGACCGGCCGATCGCCGCCCGGCGTGCCTCGCCCTTCGAACAACTCTGGCGATGGTCGCGGCGCAACAAGGCGCTGGCCGCATTGACGACCAGCACCTTCGTGCTTTTGATTCTCTTTGCCGTGGTGGCCACGGTCGGTTACGTGAGCACGGCGCGCGAGCGGCAGCGGGCGGAAGCCACCTCGACGCTCGCCCTGGACGCTTTGGACAACATTTTCCGGCAATTCGCGCCGGAGCGGACCGCCGCGGCGACGGGGGCGCTGATCGTGGACGAATCCGGCGAGGAGTTCGCCGTGCCGGCGCAACCGGTGCTTTCGAAGGAAACGGCCGCGCTATTGGAACACATGCTGGCGTTCTACGATCGATTGGCCGAGCAAGGCGGCGACGACGCCCGCGTCCGCCGCAAGGTGGCCGAGGCCAACCGCCGCGTGGGCGATATCCGGCAACGGCTTGGTCATTTCGAGGAGTCGAAGGCCGCTTACCAGAGGGCGATCGAGTGGTACACCCGCCTGGCCGAGGCCTCGCCGACCGACGGCGAGCTGCGGACGGAAATCGCCAGGGTCCACAATGAGCTGGGAAATCTGCACCTGGCGACCAACGACTTCCAGGCGGCGTACGCCTCCTACCAGAGCGCTTTGGCCACGCTGCAACAGGCCCCCGCCGACGTCCAAGCGTCCTCCCAACGCCAGTTCGAGTTGGCGCGCACCTATTACTTCCTCGGCAGGCGGACTTTTGGCCAATGGGGCCTATTCCCGATTACCCCGTTTGGGCGACGCTTCGCGAGGTTCGGGATGTCGGGAAGGAGAGAGGCGATGACGGGGTTGCCGCGGCGGCCGCGGGGACACGGTCCAGGGGAACACGGCCCACCGCCTGGGCCGACGGTTCCGCTGCCTGGTTCGCCGCCTGGCAGACCGCCTGAAGTATCTTTCGGTGGTCCGCTCGGCGGTCCATTGGGTGGGCCGCCCAGTACCCCGCCTGGAAGAACGCCTGGCTTGCCGTTGGAAAGTCGCGACCGATTCCAGGTTCCCTCTCCCGGGCCGGGGGCTTCGCCCGCGACTCCGCCCTTGCCGAAGTCGAGCGGCGCCCCGCCGGACCATCCGGCCGCGGACAGCGCGGCGCCGCCGGCTCGTCGGCCCTTCCCCTTCGGCTCGCCGGAGGATTTGGAGAAGGCCCGGCGGCGAGAAAAAGAAAGAGAAGAGAACTTGCGCAAGGCGATCGCCCTGTTGGAGCGGCTTGTGGCCGAGCATCCCACGGCGCCCGACTATCGGCATTGGCTGGCGCGTTGCTATCGGGAGGCGGGGCCGTGGTGGACCGGGCCAGGCTCGAAGCCGCTGGCCGACGGCGTGGACAAGGCCGCGGCCATGCTCCAGAAGCTCGTCGAGGAGTATCCGGACATACCTGATTATCGTTACGATCTGAGCCTGACCCTGGCATGGTTGAGCGCTTGGCCTTTTGCGGCCTCCACCAGCGGCCCCGGCGCGGAAGAGCGGATGCGGCAAATGCTGGAAAAAGCGGTGGTCATCTCCGACGAACTCATCGCCGAACATCCCAATATCCCCGAATACGCGGCGTTTCATGTCCGTCTTCGGATGCGTCTGGCCGACGCGGTTTGGGAAACCGACCCCAGCCGGGCCGAAAGCAGTCTCCGCCGCGCCGCGGACTTGCAAGCAACGCTCGTGCGACGGTTCCCGCAGAGCGACTTTTACCGGTTTGGGCAGGCATTCGTTCAGGAATCGCTGGCCGTGTTCCTCCGCGATCGCGGAGAATTGTCCGAGGCCCGGGCGATTACCGAGGACTGCATCGCGTCGCTGAAGGCCATGCTTAAGAGGGATCCCAAACTGTGGTACGTGCGCGGCATGTTGACCCAGAACTACTGGAATCTGGCCGACATCGCCGGGCGGCTGCATGACGAACAGGCCGCTGCCCAAGCCACTCGGCTGGCCGAAGAGTTGCTTCTCACCCCGCCAACGCCGCCTGGTCCGGCGGGGAGTTAGCCTTCCACGCCGTCGGGGAAGCAGCAGAGCCATTCTTCCGGCACTCGATCCCGCATGAGACTGTTTCTCAAATCCATCCTGGTCCTTTCGCTCCTTGGGGCGGCCGGCTATTTCGGTTGGCCGCGAGTGATGGCCTATTGGGCCGCCCGCAATCGACCCGTCTTCCGCCTCGCCCCCGCGGTCCGCGGCGACGTGACCCTGGTGGTCAACGCCACCGGCACGGTGCAACCGGTGCTCCGCGTCCAGGTGGGCGCGGTGGTTTCCGGTCCGATCCTCAAGCTCCACGTCGATCACAACGCCCGCGTCAAGAAAGGCGACCTTTTGGCCGAAATCGACCCGCGCATTTACGAAGCCGCCGTGGTCCGCGACAAGGCCACGCGAGCCACGGCGCGGGCCGAGGTCGAACGCACCAAGGCCCTCTTGCAGCAGGCCAAAAACGACGAGGCCCGCGCCCTGAATCTCCGCAAGAAGCGGGCCGATTACGTTTCCGACACGGAGATGGACCGCTTGAAGTTCAGCCGCCTCTCGCTGGAGGCCCAGCTTGCCCTGGCCGAGGCGCAGGTCGAACAGGCCGAGGGCAACTTGAAGAACTCGGAGGCCAATCTGAGTTTCACCAAGATCACCTCGCCGGTCGACGGCGTGGTCATCGACCGGAAGATCGACGAGGGCCAGTCGCTGGCGGCCCAGTTCCAAACCCCGGAACTGTTCGTGGTGGCGCCGGAAATGGACAAGCGGATGCACGTCTTCGCCTCGGTCGACGAAGCCGACATCGGCGTGATCCGCGAGGCCCAAAAGAAAAACTGCCCCGTGCATTTCACGGTCGACGCCTACCCCGACGACCTGTTCGAGGGCAAGATTCATCAGATCCGCATGAATCCCTCCTCCGTGCAAAACGTGGTCACCTACACCGTGGTCGTCGAGGCGCCCAATCCCGAGATGAAACTCCTGCCGGGCATGACCGCGAAACTATCGTTTCAAATCGCCAAGCACGAGGGGGTTCTGAAGATTCCCAACGCCGCCTTGCGGTTCTATCCCAAGCCCGAACACGTCCGGCCCGAGGACCGCCACGTGCTCGAAGGCATCGAACCGGCGTCGAGCGACGACGAAGCCACGGAAGACGTGGATGCGCAACGTTCGGCCTCGGAACGCGCGGCGGCGCGCAAGGATCGGAACCGGCGTTACGTGTGGGTGGTGGAGGGCGATTGGCTCAAGGCCGTGCCCATCGTCATCGGCTTGAAGGACAGCAAGTTCACCGAAATGGTCTCGGGTCCGCTGGTCGAAAAACAGGAACTGGTCACCGGCATCCTGCCCAAAGCGCCATGAACATCTGGTTGACGATGCGCGTAGCCCTGCGGGCCCTGGGCAAGAACAAGCTCCGGGCGGGGCTGACCGTCTTGGGCGTGGTGATCGGCATCGCCGCGGTCACCACGATGGTCTCGATCGGGCAAAGCGCCAGCGAATTGGTGCAAGGTCAATTCCAAAGCCTGGGCACGAACCTGATCGTGATTTTTCCGGGCAGCCGGAGTTGGCAGGGGGTTCGCCAGGGCCGCGGCACCAGCCACACGCTCACCGCCGGCGACGCCGACGCCTTGGCCCGCGAGTGCCCCTCCGTGCTGGCCGCCTCGCCCATCGTCGGCACGCGCGGCCAGGCGATCTACGGCAATTTGAATTGGACGCCCCGCGAATTGCAGGGCGTGGGCACGGAATACCTCACGGTCCGCAACTGGCAGATCCGCCACGGCGGCTACTTCACCGAACGCGACATCGCCTCGGCCGCCAAGGTGTGCGTCATCGGCCGGACCATCGTGGAAAAGCTCTTCCAGACGGCCAACCCCATCGGCGAGTCGATCCGCGTCCGCAACATCCCGTTGGAGGTCATCGGCGTGCTCGAAGCCAAGGGCGCCAACATGGTCGGCGAGGACCAGGACAACATCATTCTCATCCCTTTCACCACCGTGCGGAAGCGGCTCCAAGGCTCCAACTTCGAGAACGTCGACGTGATTCTCGCCTCGGCCCGCTCCATCCACCGCATGGCCGAGGCCGAACACGAAATCCGTCAGCTCCTCTGCGAGCGGCACCGCATCCACCCCGGCGAACCGCCCGACTTCGAGGTCAAAAACACCACCGAAATCGCCAACGTGCTGGGCATCATCACCGGGGTGATGACGTTGCTGCTGGCTTCGATCGCGGGCATTTCGCTGATCGTGGGCGGGGTGGGCATCATGAACATCATGCTCGTGTCCGTCACCGAACGCACCCGCGAAATCGGCATCCGGCTCGCCGTCGGCGCCCGCGGCAAGGACATCCTCCGCCAGTTCCTCATCGAATCGACGATGCTCTCCTGCCTGGGAGGCGTGGTCGGAATCTGCCTCGGCGCGGCCGCCTCGGCCGGCGTCACGTGGGTCATCAACTCGCTGACCAAGGGGACGCAGTGGCCTGTGGTGATCTCCTTCAAGGCCGCGATCATCGCCATGATTTTCGCCGGCGCCGTGGGCGTGTTTTTCGGCTACTATCCGGCGCGCCGCGCCAGCCAGCTCGATCCGATCGAATGCCTGCGCTACGAGTAGCGTCCGGTCGGGCAACCCATCTTCGCGCGACCCCGTTGCGGTCCGAAAGCGAAGCTCGTACGCTATCCTCTAGTCGCGTCGTCGCATGCGGCGTCGCGGGAGCGAGAAAACCACCGAGGGGAGCAGACCCATGAATACGCGAACGATGGCCATCTTTGCCTCGACGATTCTAGCGGCGTGGCTTGCCACCAGTACCGCCTGTGCCGACGAGTCGGCCGCGGTCAAGAAGATCTTCGCCGACCCGCCGCGGGAGTACGCTTCCGCCCCGCTTTGGGTCTGGAACGACATGCTCACCGAGGAACAGATCGTGGGCACGCTCCGCGATCTGGCCGCCCAGAAGGTCAAGCAGGCCTTCGTCCACCCGCGGCCGGGCCTGATGACGCCTTACCTCGGCGACGACTGGTTCCGTCTCTGGAAGGCCGCCCTGGCCGAGGCCGAGCGGTTGGACATGAATATCTGGATTTATGACGAGAACTCGTATCCTTCGGGGTTCGCGGGCGGGTGGGTGCCCGAGTTGATGCCCGAGTCGCGCGGCCGCGGCCTGGCGTTCCGCGAGGCCAAAAGCGTCGAGAAGCCGGGACCCGAGGTCGTGGCCGTGTACCGGCTTGGGGCCGACGGATATGAAAACGTCACGCAAAAGGCCCGCTCCGGCGAAAAGCTGCCCGAGGCCCGTTACCTGATCGCCCACGTGGTCCGAGCGGGCAATTCCCCTTGGCACGGCGACCGGTGCTACGTGGACCTGATGTATCCCGGCGTGACCGAGAAGTTTCTCGATGTAACCCTCGGCCCTTACAAGCGGGAGATTGGCGACCAGTTCGGCAAGCGGGTGCCGGGTTGCTTTACCGACGAGCCGAACATCCGACCGGCCGGCGGGCTGCCATGGACCGACCACCTGCCGGAGGCATTCAAGAGGCGTTGGGGTTACGACCTCTTGGATCACTTGCCCAGCCTCGCCCAGCCCGTCGGCCCCTGGAAACAGGTCCGGCACGATTACTTCCAGGTCCTCCTGGATCAATTCATCGAGCACTGGGGCAAGCCGTATTATGAGCATTGCGAGAAGCTCGGCCTGGCCTTCACCGGGCACTACTGGGACCACGAATGGCCCAACTGCGTCGGCGTGCCCGACAACATGGCCATGAACGCCTGGCAGCACATCCCGGGCATCGACTGCCTGATGAACCAGTACCGCGAGGACACCCATGCCCAGTTCGGCAACGTCCGCATGGTCAAGGAGCTTGGCAGCGTGGCCAACCAACTCGGCCGAAAGAGGAGGCTTTGCGAACTTTACGGGGCCGGCGGCTGGGACCTGCGCTTCGAGGACATGAAGCGGATCGGCGACTGGCTGGAAGTGCTCGGCGTCAACTTGCTGGACGAACACTTGTCCTATGTCACGCTCCGCGGGGCCCGAAAGGCCGATCATCCGCAGTCATTCTCCTATCATGAGCCTTGGTGGGACTCGTACCACGTGATCGCCAGCTACTTCACCCGTCAAACGGCGGCCTTGTGCCATGGGGAGCAGATCAACCAGATCCTCGTCATCGAGCCGACGACCACGGCCTGGATGTATCAGAACGACCCCACCCACGGCGGCCAATTGAAGGAGCTGGGCGACGCGTTCTTCGACCTGGTGATGAACCTGGAGCGGGCCCAGGTCGAGTACGACCTCGGCTGCGAGGACGTGATGGCCCGGCATGGTTCCGTGGAGGGCGATAAGCTCCGGGTCGGCCAGCGGGCGTATGTCATGGTCGTCCTGCCGCCGAAGATCGAGACGCTCGGCGCGAAGACCATGGAACTCTTGGAGGCCTATGCGAAGGCGGGCGGGCGGATCATCGCCTGCGACGCGCCGCCGGCCCTGGTCGACGCCCGGCCCAGCGACCGCGGCCAGAAACTCGCCCAATGCCCGGGCTGGAATCAATTTCCCCCCGCCACGGTGCCCGACAAGCTTGCGCCGACGCTCGGCGCCGACACGTTCTCCATCCGCCGCGCCAAGGACGACAAGGGCATCCTCTTCCACCAGCGGCGGCAATTCCAGGACGGCGATCTGGTGCTCCTGGTCAACACCAGCATCAACTCGCCGACGCGGGGATTCATCGAGTCACGCCGGGCCAAGAGCGCGGAGCAGTGGGATTGCATGACGGGCCGCGTCGTTCCGTTCCCCTTCTCGGCCGAGGGCGGATACATCAAGGTCCCCTTCGAGTTGCCTCCGTCGGGCAGCCTGCTGGTGTTCCTCTCCACGCGGCCGGGCGAGCCGGTCGCGCGCCCGGCGGCGAAGACCGAAACGATCAAGCCGCAAGGGCCGATCCAAGTTCGGCGGCTTGAGCCGAACGTGCTGACGCTGGATTACATGGACCTGACGGCCGGGGGCGAGACCAGGAAGAACCTGTATTTCCACCGCGCCAACCAGATGGCCTTCCAGAAGAACGGCATGGAGCGCAACCCCTGGGACAGCGCCGTGCAGTTCAAGGATGAGTTGATCTCCAAAAAGTTTCCGCCCGAGAGCGGCTTCACGGCCACCTACCGCTTCACCATCGAAGGCAGCGTGCCCCAGCCGCTTTGGATCGTGATCGAACGGCCCGACCTGTACAAAATCGACTGCAACGGCACGCCGGTCGCCGCGGTCAAGGACGCCTGGTGGCTCGACAAGGCCTTCGGCCGCGTCGACATCACGGCCGCCGCCAAGGTGGGCGAAAACGCGGTGACGTTGGTGGCCAAGCCGTTCACGATCTATCACGAACTGGAACCGGCCTACGTCCTCGGCGATTTCTCGCTCAGGCCCGCCAAATCGGGCTTTGTGATTGCCCCCAGCGAGCCGCTGGCGGTGCTTCGTGGGCAAGGGCACGGGACGGAACCGGAGGGGATCCACTGGCTCAGCGCGGGCGTGGGCTACCACCGCGACGCCACCGCGAAGGAAGGCAACGACTTCGCCCCCTGGGTGGTCTTCGACCTGGGCCGGGCGGTCGATCTCGCGGCAATCCGCGTCTGGAACTACAACGAGCTCAACATCACCAGCCGCGGCGTCAAGGGGGTGGAAATCAGCGGCTCGGCCACCGGCGCCGAGGATTCATTCACGCCGATCGGCACGTTCGAGCTTGCCCGGGCCCCTGGCGTCGCCGATAGCGACTTCTCCGAACATCTCAACGTGGACGCCAAGGGAGTGCGTTTCGTGAAGTTTCGCGTGCTGTCGAATCACGCCGGCGTGACGTATCCGGCCAAGCCCGACGCGAAGGAATCGGCCTTCGCCGGCCTGAGCGAGGTGCAATTCTTTGTCTCTCCAGCCGGGCCTGGCGGAAAGACGGCCCAGGTGCAAGGCGTCAAGATTGCCCGGGTGTCCAGCGAGTTGCTCGGCGGCCACGACCGCCGCGCGGCGCATTTGGTGGATGGAAGCGGGCTGGGCCGAGCCGGGGTGGGTTGGAATCGCCAGGGCCATCCGTTCTACGCATCGGGCGTGGCCTACGCTCAAACCTTCGAGATTGCCCAGCCGTCGGGCCGCTATCGCGTGGTCGTGCCGTCGTGGTACGGCAGCGTGGCCAAAGTGGTGGTCAACGGCAGGCTCTGCGGCCACCTCGTCTCCCCGCCATGGGAATGCGACGTGACCGAAGCAATAAAGCCCGGCGCCAACACCGTGGAATTGATCGTCATTGGCACGCTCAAGAACACGCTTGGCCCGCATCATGCCGGCAGCATCGTCGGCAGCGCCTGGCCCGGCATGTTCCACCAAGGCCCGGCCGAAGGCCCCCCGCCTGGTAATGCCTACCATACGCTGAGTTATGGCTTGTTCGAGCCTTATGTGCTGATTCACGCGACAAACTGAAAAACTGTCCGAGAAAGATTCGACCGAAACCCTCGTTCCCACCGGGCTGAGAGGAATCTTCGGATTTCGGATTGGTTTCACAAGCAATTGCTATAAAATGACTTAGAGCCTATCCCACAACCTCCCCTCTCCCGCTTGCGGGAGAGGGGCCGGGAGTGAGGACGGACGAAATCACAACGACTTTCTTTCAGGTCGATCCCGATGCACGCTTGCCCTCACCCTAACCCTCTCCCAGAGGGAGAGGGAACTTTTGGGATAAGCTCTTAGAAGATACCGGCAGGTCTTCCGCACCGCGATCGAAATGGCAGGAAGCCTGTAACTCGATTTGATTGAACTGGGACGGGATGGCGGGTATACTGAGTGGTTCGTCGATGCCGCGCGAGGCGGTTTGAGGAGACCTACTTAAATGACGATGGACAAAAGTCTCAGGGTACATCAAGGTCTGGTGCGGAGCCGAAGCGTGCTTACTCGGGCCGAGCGGATCGAGCGTTTGAAGGCGTCGGATCGATGGAAGGAGGGCGACCCCCCCGTCGGACTGGCGAAGGTCCGCGTGTACAAGATCACCATGAAGAAGAAAAAGAAGAAAAAGGAAGAGGAGGAGGGAGCCGCCGAGGGCGCCGCGGCCGCGGCGAGCGAGAAGAAGTAAGCTTCGCGGGGGGGGTGCGATGCGGGTCCGGCTGGAGTATGGCCGGTCGGGGTTGGAGGTGACTCTACCGGATCGGAACGTCGTCAAGTGCCTCGGTTACCAGCCGGCCGCGCCGCTCGCCTCGCCCGAGGAGGCCGTCCGCGACCGTCTTGCCCACCCCTTCGGCTCGCGGCCCTTGGCTGACTTGGCCCGGGGCCGCGCCAGCGCGTGCGTGGCGATCTGCGACGTGACGCGCCCGGTCCCCAACTCGGTTCTCCTCCCCCCGATTCTCGAAACGCTCGAGGCCGAGGGTATCCCGCGCGATCGCATCTTGATCCTCGTGGCCACGGGCATGCACCGGCCCAACCACCTCGACGAACTTCGCGAGATGGTGGGCGAGGCGATCCTCCAGCGCTACCGAATTGCCAATCATCATGGCCGCGAGCGGTCGGAGCACGGCTTCGTGGGCGTCAGTCCGCGGGGCGTGCCCGCCTGGATCGACAATCGCTATCTCGGCGCGGAATTGAAGATCGCGGTCGGGCTGATCGAGCCGCATTTCATGGCCGGTTTCTCTGGTGGGCGGAAAGTGATTTGCCCTGGGCTGGCAGGAATCGACACGGTTCGCGTGTGGCACGGTCCGCGGTTCATCGAGCATCCCAATGCTCGTACCGCCGTGCTCGACGGCAACCCGATCCACGAGGAAAACACCTGGATCGCGCGCCGGGCGGGGTGCGACTTCATCGTCAACGCGGTGATCGACGACCATCGCCGCATCCTGGCCGTCGTGGCCGGAGACATGGAAGAGGCGTTCCACGAGGGCGTGCGGTTCGTCCGCGGCCTGGTGTGCGACACGGTCCCCGAACCGGTGGACATCGTGGTCGCCACCTCGGCCGGTTATCCCCTCGACGCGACCTACTACCAGTCGATCAAGGGCATGGTGGCGGCGATGGACATCGTCAAGCCCGGCGGGACGATCATTCTCGCGGCCGGATTGAGCGAAGGGATCGGCAGTTCGGCTTTCCGCGGCATCTTTGAGGAATTCTCCACGCCCGAGGCCTTCATGGATCGGCTTTTGCACACCGATTATTTCGTGATGGATCAGTGGCAGGTGGAGGAATTGGCCCGGGTCTTGCGGAAAGCGCGGGTGGTGGTGGTCAGCGATGGCATTTCGGCCGACGTGCTCAGGCGGCTTTACGTCGAAACCGCCCCGAGCGTCGAGCAAGCGGTGGAAGACTGCCTTGCCCGGTATGGTTCCAACGCAACCATCGCCGTGATGCCCAAGGGGCCTTACGTGGTTGCCAGCGTGGCCGCGTAGACCAGGAGGAATCCCTGGAACCGTTCACGGGCCGACCGCCCGAAGGGGATCACCCATTTTTGCGTGGTTCGCCGCGAAAATCGCACGCGGTCCGCGTGAATGGCTACCCTTCCAGTTCTGTCCGTATATCGACACCCTCGATGAAAACAGCCCCCCGCCCGTCAAATCTGATGCCCAAGGCCGATACGCGCCCCCCGTGCCTGGCGCCTGGACTGAAATCTGAACCCGCCGGCCGACCGCGGCGTCGCGTTGCCGCCGTTCAAGGCGTCGAGCCGCCAAATCCTTCCGGCGGTGGGCCGTCGACGAAATAGACGTCGCGGTCCGGGCGGCAGCCGGGCACCTGGATGTTGAGCATTTCCAAGGGTTCCGAGTCGGTGGCGAAGGCATGGGTCGTTCCCGGCGGCAACCGCAGCAGGTCGCCCGCGCAAAGCCGATGCTCCCGGCCGTTGAGAATCGCCGTCCCGCTGCCCGAAATCACGTAATAGAACTCCTCCGCGATCCGATGGTAACTGACGCGGGTCCGCTGGCGCGGGGCCACGTGAACACGATGGATCACGCCCGCACCTTCTTCTTCCGGATCGATCAGCGTTTCCAGACCGTAAGGCCCGAGTTGCTGCCTTCGACTCGGGTCGCCGCTGCGGCGGTGGATAATGTCCATGGTCGGTTTTCGATGGTCCTCGTCAGGGTGGCTCACGGCAAACGGCCCTCTTGTGTTCGCGTTTCTGGAATGATACGTTGCGCGGCAAGATCGGTTCAACCAAAGAGGTGACGACATGACTCCACGGTGGTTGATGGCCGTGGCGCTCGCCCTCGGCAGCGCCGCGGCGACGTTTGCGGCTTCGGCGGTCGAGGCCGGGGAAGCGGCCAGGTCCGCGATGGCCTGGGTGTATATCGGCACGTACACCCAGCGGGGAAGCGAAGGAATCTACCTTGCCCGGCTCGAACTCGGCGGCGGCAAGCTCAGCCTGGAAGGCCTGGCTGGAAAGGTGGTGAATCCTTCGTTTCTGGCCCTCCACCCCAGCGGGAGATTCTTGTACGCCGTCGGCGAGGTCGGCCAGTTTGCCGGCGGCAAGGGCGGGGCCGTCAGCGCCTTTGCCCTGGATCCGAAGACCGGCAAGCTTGCCTTGTTGAATCAGAAGTCGTCGCGCGGCGCCGGGCCTTGCCACATCGTGATCGACTCGACCGGCAAGAACGCCCTGGTGGCCAACTACGGCGGCGGGAGCGTGGCCTGCCTGCCCATCGGCGACGACGGCCGGTTGGGCGACGCCGCGTCGTTTGTCCAACACGAAGGCGCCAGCGTGAATCGTCGGCGGCAAGAGGGGCCGCACGCCCATTCCATCAACCTCGACCCGGCCAACCGCTTCGCCTTCGCGCCCGATCTTGGCATCGACAAGATCATGATCTACCGCTTCGACCCGGCCGCCCATCGGCTGGAACCCAACGATCCCCCGGCGGCGGCGGTCGCGCCGGGTTCCGGCCCAAGGCACTTCGACTTTCACCCCAGCGCCCGCTTCGCCTATGCAATCAACGAGCTGGCTTCGACGATCACCGTCTTCCAGTGCGAGGCCGACCGCGGCGCCTTGAAGGCCATCCAAACCGTCTCGACCTTGCCGGAAGGCTTCGAAGGCAACAACACGACGGCCGACATCCACGTGCACCCTTCGGGCAAGTTCGTCTACGGCTCCAATCGCGGCCACGACAGCATCGCGGTGTTCGCCGTCGATTCGGCCACCGGCAAGCTGACGCCCCTCGGCCATCAGGCGACCCAAGGCAAGACGCCGCGCAACTTCGGCATCGATCCCACCGGCGCGTTCCTCCTGGCCGCCAATCAAGACACGGATAACGTGGTGGTTTTTCGCATCGATTCCGCCACGGGCAAATTAACGCCGACTGGGCAATCGATCCGCGTGCCGATGCCCGTGTGCGTGAAATTCCTCCTGCCGTGAGGCCGTCGTCCGGCCGCGTCACTTCGCCGCGCGCCGCTCGAAAGTAGGCTCCGGCTGCCAAAGATACAGAAACGTGGGAAGCTGGCTGCGATCGAGGCCGGGGATGCTCATCGGGAACAGGCCGCCTTGCACCGGACTGTTGGGCGTGGTGGCGTAGGGAGATCGGGCCGGCTCGTTGGCGCGTCGGAGGAGCACAACGCGGGCGGCGGGGCAATCGCCCAGTTGGCGCGCCGTGGCGACGGCGTCGTCGAGATAGCCGATCGTGTCGATCAAATGACGCGCCAGCGCCTGCGACGCGGTGAAGACGCGACCGTCAAAATCTTCCTTCTGCGAGGGATCGTGCCGCGGCCGTCCCTGGCGCACGGCCTGTTGGAATCGGGCGTGGAACTCGTCGGCGGCGCGCTGGAGGATCTCTCGGCCTTCCTCGGCCATCGGCTCGACCGGCGAACCAAGGTCGATGAACCGGCCCGACTTGACCGGCACGGCCTCGACGTTGAAATAGGCCATCGCGTCCTTGAGATTGTAAAGGTTGAGAATCACGCCCATGCCGCCGGTCACGGTCGTGGGATGGGCCATGACGTGGTCCGCCGCGGTGGCCAGGTAATAGGCCCCGCCCGTCGCCAAGTCCATCAAGCACGCAACCACCGGCAAACCGGTCCGCTCGCGGAACGCCAGCAGGTCGTGCCGCATGATGTCGCTGGCGGTCACGCCGCCGCCGGGACTGTTGATCCGCAGCACCACCGCGCGGTAGCACGGATCGGAAGCCACGGCGTCGAGTTTTTCCCGAAACAGCGCCACCGGGTTCTCGCCCACCGAGCCGAGTCCGACCAGACCGGTGTTGACCAACAGACCGTCGACGTCGATGATGGCGATTTTCTGGTGAGGCTCGCCTTCATCGGCGACGACGTTCTTTTCCACCAGAGGGCCGCGGTCCTCGACCGGGGAACTGAACATGGTCACCCGGCTTTGCGTGACCGCCTGGAGCGGCCCCCGGCATCCCGCCGCCAGCACCACGAGCAATGCCATGCCGGCGCCCCATGCCATTCGCTGCATTGGTCAAATCCCGCAAGAGCCGTATTTCCCCTATTTCTGTATCGACACGAGACTCGCCGCGCATCAAGATAGGGTTGCCGCCGGGAGGGAAGCGGGGGGCGTGCCATCCGCAGAGTTTTCCCAATCGTCTTGGATTCCCAAAGGTTCCTTTTGGTGATAGGTTACGTTTTGACGTTCAGGTGTTTTTCCCTGGCGCGAAGCAGGGATGAAACAGCTCTAGCACCGCCCGACATGCCGCAGGTGGTCTGAGACGCAGCCTCGTCAGAGACTCTCCCGGCCACGTTTCTCGACGCGGCGAAAGCCCGGCGGAAAACGTCGGCGCCGACAAGGTTTTTCGTGATTACCGGGCCGCGACATGCAACTGGCCTTTTTAGTTGTCTTGACAAGCAGTCTCGTGGTCGGATTGCCCGACAATCCCGTGCTCAGGCAACTTGTCGAGCAGGGCATACCGGCAGGCAACGGCGAAGTGGTGAAACTGCCCTCGCCGACCATGCCTGACGGGCTGGACAGGGTGGGTCAACAAGAGGTTTTGGCAAGGGTTGCCGCTCCGAATCGACGTGTGGCCGATCTCGCCCGCAAGTCCGTGGTCAGCCCTTTCGTGCTGAAGCTTGGCGACGCGGCGACCAAAGATGCAACGCGTCCCTTTCGGACCATCGATCTGTGGTTCATCGCCCACGGCCGCCTGGAATTGTTCGGCCAACAGGATTTCTTGCAACGGCTGGTCGAGACGGCCGAGGCGAGCAAGCAAGGCCGGTTGCCGTTCATCAAGGGCATCCTCGATCGCGAGGAGATGAAACAGTTGGGCCTGGAGGTCGAGGATCAGCCGGATCGGATCGAGCGGTACTTCTACAGTACGTTTGGACTGTTCGACCGCGTGTTGGTCAGCGCGACGCGTCGCGTGGTCGTGACGCGCGGGCCGGAATCGGTGATCGTCGCGGCGCTCATCGACCCGCGTTTCACCAAATCGGCCGCGCACCCCAATCAGTGGCGACCCGTGGTGCGCAACGAGCGCGGCGAACCGGAGTTCGGTCCGCCGCACGACTACGAGGCGGCCGGCCTGTACGCCAAGGTCACCCGTCTGAAAGAGCCAGACGGCGCCCTGTTCATCGAGTATCACCACGCCTTCTGCGAGCCTGAAGCCTGGTTCAAGGGCACCGCCCTGTTGCGTTCGAAGCTGCCGATGGTCGTCCAGGACGGCGTGCGGAAACTCCGCCGCCGCCTCCACGAGGCGGACCACGCGGAGTGACCAACACCGTGTTCCGAGGATCGCGCCTTTGAGGGCGTGGCGGGCAGCAGCCAGTGCCCACGAGGGTGCGTCGGCAGCGAACCACTGCTTGAGGGCGTGTTCCCAACGGTTTTCACTCAGAGCCTGCCCCATGACCACCCCTGATAGCGTTCCAGGAGAGGGGGCTTGAGGGTGAGAAAGGCTGAAAATCTTAGCGTGCTGCCCGAGTCAATGCCGAGGTTTGCCTGTCATTACCCACTCACTCAAAGCAGAGAGCGGCTATTTATTGCCTACAGTGCTTAATGGCCTTTTAGTGGGGTATAAGCATTATAAAAATAGGGTGGGTTACGGCCTTTGAACTGTCCGTACATGTTGGCATCGCGTTGTGCCTTCCACTCGGCCGTATCAACGAAAAAATTTGATCCGAGAAAACGCCAATTGCTCGCAAGGCCAAAGACTGCGGATGGAGGAAAAAAGTTGATTCAACTTAATGGGGGTACTAATTTCAACCATTGGTACTACTCGTTTTGGGTAGTGTTCGGAGCGGGAGTCCCCTATCTCACACAACCACAGTTTGCCTATTTTTCCAAGGATTTGGGGAAAAATGCATTCCGAGCGCGTGCAACTGGCGCCCTCGCGCCCGGGAAACGTTTTCCCCTTGAACGGGGCGGAAAAATAAGGTATATGGCAATGGTGCCGGTCAGGACGAGAATTTTCAAGGGAAGCTTGACACGAGCCGACGGGTTGTTAAGATACCGATAGCTTTGAGTCCTGCCGGGCAGATGGGCGTGAAGACGCCTACGATCTTGGATCTCGGGCCATTCTCGCCGCGAGCATAAAGTGCGGCGGGCCCAGCGGAGGCTTCTCGACCTGAGTTTCCTGCTGAGCAAGTGGCCAGCCTGTGCGAATGAGCATCCCAGGATGGGTTCGTGGGCCTCAGTAAGCCGTTGAAAAACCCGTGATAGGTCGTACACGGGCGGGTTCTTGCGTGGCCCCCAATTTCGTCGTCGGACGGGAATTGAATTTCTTGTAGTGCCTCCATGCGGTGAAACGCCGTGTGTGGGCTGCGCGCTGGATTGGGGCAGTCCCAAGTGCGAGGGCGACGCTGCGCGGTCGCAGTACGGCAAGTCTAAAGTTGGTTGGTGTTCTCATGTCAAAGAAGAGACGGGGACGAGTTCGGGGAGTGCGCAACGGATACAATGGCCAAGGGCGTCATGTCCGGACGCGTCTGCCTCGCGAAAGCAGTCTCCAGCCCGTGGCCGGCAATCCTCGCGAAGCCGAACCGACGGAAAACGGTGAGGAGGGGCCGCTCCAAGAGGGTGGCGGCGTGTTGGAGATGCACCCCAACGGCTACGGTTTTCTTCGTGATCCGGCGGCCAATTACATCCGTCAGTTGACCGACCCCTTCGTGCCCGGCAGCATGATCGAAAAGTTCGGCCTGCGCGAAGGCGTCTTGATTCGAGGGATGGTCCAGCCCGGCCGCAAACAGCAAGGACCGCGATTGCGCGAAATCTTCGACGTCGATGGCTTGCCGCCGGAGGAGTATCCCAAGGTCAAGACCTTCGATCAGCTCACCCCCATCAATCCCGAGTTCTGGTACCGCCTGGAAACCGGCCCCACGCCGCTGACCACCCGGGTGATGGACCTGCTCACTCCGTTGGGCAAGGGGCAACGCGCGTTGATCGTCGCACCGCCGCGCACCGGCAAGACCATCCTCTTGCAGCACATCAGCCAGGCGATCGGCAAGAACTACCCCGACGTCAAATTGGTGATGCTGTTGATCGACGAACGGCCGGAAGAAGTGACCGACATGCGTCGGGCGGTGCCGGGCGAGGTCGTGGCCAGCAGCCTGGACCGCGACATCGAAAGCCACGTGCGTCTCTCCCAGCTCATCGTCGAACGCTGCCGCCGCCTGGCGGAGATGGGCAAAGACGTCTTCTTGCTCTTGGACTCGATCACGCGTTTGGCGAGGGCGTTCAACAAGTGGGTGGGGAACACGGGCCGCACGATGTCGGGCGGGGTGGACATCAAGGCCATGGACATCCCCAAGAAACTCTTCGCCACCGCCCGACTCTTCGAGGAAGGAGGCTCCCTCACCATCGTCGGCACGGCCCTGATCGACACCGGCAGCCGCATGGACGAACTGATCTTCCAGGAGTTCAAGGGCACGGGCAACATGGAACTCGTGCTCGATCGGCGGCTGGCGGACCGCCGCGTCTGGCCCGCCATCGACATCACCCAATCCGGCACCCGCCGCGAGGAAAAACTCCTCCCGCCCGAAACCCTCCACGCCGTCACCATGCTGCGACGAACGCTCTCCACCATGCATCCCGTCGACGCCATGGAACAGCTCACCGCGCAACTCGCCAAATTCAAGTCCAACCGCGAGTTCATTGAACTCATCAGCGGCGTCCAGGCCCGATTCTAAAGCACCAAGCGCCAATCGTTGACTGCGAGGTGGTGAAAGTGGCTCAGGCCACGAAGGTGTAGCGGCGATTGGGTTGCCAGGGGGCGCCTCTCGGCTCACCGGGCGAGGCGGCGGGGGTGTGACGCTGGGCGGTTGAAGAGCCTCACGGAGCGGCTGGGGGCCCAACTTGAACCGATGGGACCATTCGCCGTGAACGCGCGCACGATTTGGCTGGGCGATTCATCACGCTTGGGCTAGCGTGTCGCCGAGAGTCGTTGACGCAGGGCGGTGCACCGGCGGCGCGTGTCCTGACGCCGCACCGCCAGCCCCAAGGCCTTCTTCGTGCCAACGAGCACCACCAGCTTTTTGCCCCGCGTCACGGCCGTGTAGAGCAAGTTCCGCTGGAGCATGACGAAGTGCTGCGTGTGCACGGGGATGACCACGCACGGGTACTCCGAACCTTGACTCTTGTGGATCGACAGCACGTAGGCCAGCGAGAGCGGTTCGAGGTCGGAAAAGCCGTAGGTCACGGGCCGGCCATCAAAGACCACGGTCATGGTTTGTTCTTCGCGGTCGATCTGCGTCACGATGCCCAGATCGCCGTTGAACACCTCGCGTTCGTAATCGTTCTCGGTTTGGATCACCCGGTCGCCGAGGCGGAACTTCCATCCGAACCGCTCCAGTTCGGGTTTTTCGCCCTTTTCGCCGGGTGGATTGAGCGCGGCCTGAAGGATTTCGTTCAAGGCGCGCGAGCCAAGCGGGGTCCGGTTCATGGGGCTAAGGACCTGGATGTCGCGAATGGGATCGAACTGGAATCGGGCCGGGATTCGCTCGCGGACAAGCCGGACGATCAAGTCCTGGATCGCTTCCGGTTCCTCGGCCTCGATGAAATAGAAATCGCTCAGTTCTTCCGGCGACTCGAGGTCCGGCACTTCGCCGCGGTTGATGGCGTGGGCGGCGGAGACGATCCGGCTGCCGGCGGCCTGGCGGAAGATTTCCGTCAGCCGAACCACCGGCGCCACGCCGGAGGCAATGATGTCGCTAAGCACGAGGCCCGGGCCGACCGACGGCAGTTGATCCACGTCGCCCACCAGGATCACGCAGGCTTCGGGCGGGACGGCGCGGAAGAAGTGGTAGCCGAGCGCGACGTCGACCATCGAGGCCTCGTCGAGCACGAACAAGTCGCCCTCCAGCGGATCCTGCTCGTTGCGGTTGAACTCGCCGCTCTCGGGGTTGAATTCCAGCAAGCGGTGGACGGTTTTGGCCGGGCGTTGGGTGGTCTCGGCGAGGCGTTTGGCCGCCCGGCCGGTGGGCGCGGCGAGCACGCACTTCAGCCCCTTGCCGGCGAAAATCTCCAGGATGCTTCGCACCAGCGTGGTCTTGCCCACCCCCGGTCCGCCCGTAATGACCAAAAGCTTGCTCGAACATGCCTGGCGCACCGCCTCTTTTTGGCCTTCGGCCAGCTCGATCTTCAAGTGGCGACCGACCCAGGCGATGGCCTTCTCCACGTCAATTTTCGGAAGCGGGTGTTTGCGGACGGAGAGCAGGCGGCGAATCGACCTGGCCAGTCCCGTTTCCGCCCGATGAAGCCCCGCCAGGTAAAGCCACGGCTCATCCTGGATCGTCTCGCGGACCACGGACCGCTCGGCGACGGCCCGGGCCACGGCCTCTTCGACCAGGCTGGCGTCGATCGAAACCAATTGGGCGGTCTTTTCGATCACGCCCAGCTCGGGAAAGCCGCAGTGGCCTTCGTCGGCCAGTTCGTGGAGCGTGTAGCGGACCGCGGCTTGCGCGCGCAGGGGGCTGTTGCGGTCGATGCCCAGCCTGGCGGCCAATTCGTCCGCCGTCTTGAAGCCGATGCCGCGGATGTCGTCGGCGAGCCGATACGGGTTTTCCTTGATCTTGGCGATGGCTTGGTGGCCGTAGGCGCGGAAGATGCGGTTGGCGCGGGCGGAACCGATGCCGTGGTCCGCCAGGAAGATCATGATCCGCCGCACCTCGCGCTGCTCTTCCCAGCTTTGGCGAATCATCTTGAGCCGCTTGCGCCCGATGCCGCCGAGGTGGAGGAGGAAATCGGGATACCGGTCGAGCATTTCCAGGGTCTTCTGCTTGTAAACCCCCACGATCTTGGCCGCCAGCGAGGCCCCGATGCCGCGGATCGCTCCCGAGGCCAGGTACCGCTCGATGCCCTCGACCGTTGTCGGCGGCGCGGTCCGGATTTCCATGGCCTTGAACTGACGGCCGAATTTTCGGTCCGTCACCCAATCGCCGCTGGCCTCCAGATGTTCGCCTTCGGTCACGGCCGTGACGATCCCAACCACCGCCACCGGTTCCCGCCTCCCCTTGACCTGCACCTGGAGCACGGCAAACCCGCTCTCCGGGTTGTGGAACGTGATGCGCTCGATAATGCCAGTGAGACGTTCGGGCACGGAAGGATTCCCCTTGGGCTTTATTCATATCCTGGCTTGCATAGTCCGAGAAGGGCAGTCTTCCTTTTTTCGTAGCGGGGTCTTTCTCCTTCCACCATAACCTTGAGCGAGGCCGCGACCGCGTCCCGACTACCGCGGCATCCACGATTTCCGTCCCCTCGTGGCCAGCCGCACACCGCAGGTGAACGCCCATTTGACCTCTTTCGGAGCGCGGGCGTCTCCCCCGCAAAGACCAATGCGGACAAGATGCCCGCGCTCCGGCTTCGCAGGAACGTGGCCAAATCATGAATCGCGGCCGTCATGCTCCCGAACGCGGCCGGCCGTCGCAATCAGAAACTTGTACACGTGTACAACCTGGCCGAAGTCCCAGAATTTCTCAGAAAACTAACATTGCACACTGCTACATGACATGCGCGAACGGAGCGCATGTTATGAACCAAGACTCTAGCGAGTGTCCGTCCGAAAAACGATTTTCGGCTGGATTTTCCGAGGGATTTCGAGAAAAAGTTCCGCGAAGATATGAACCATGGCGGGCGGGGCGCGTAGAAAACAGGGAGATTCTTGCCCTCCATGGCCC
>Ga0209101_1000532_pt1 | contig 31107 bp, 30 predicted proteins | sample ConPoolayeCmetaG_FD_185481 | JGI IMG/M metagenome (GOLD analysis project Ga0209101, IMG submission 185481) | Hot spring microbial mat communities from California, USA to study Microbial Dark Matter (Phase II) - Cone Pool mat layer C metaG... ...
TTTATGTTCATTTAACATTGTCGAGGTAGTTATCTTCGTGCCCTTTGTGATCGCTCTTCAGGAGTAGAGGCATGATCGATCCGACTTTGCCCTTGCTGGACCTGCACCGCCATCTGGATGGCAATGTGCGCCTGGAAACGATCCTCGACCTGGGGCGGCAACACAACCTGCCCCTGCCCGCCTGGGACCTGGAAGGGCTGCGGCCCCATGTGCAGGTTGCCCCTCCCCATCCCGACGGCCCTGCGCCTGCGCCCAACATGGCCCTGCCCGGCGTCATGGCCTTTATCGCCAAATTTCGGTGGATGACCGGCGTGCTGGCCGACTATGACGCCTGCCGGCGGGTGGCCTATGAGAATGTCGAGGATGCCCGGCGTGAGGGTTTGGATTATGTCGAATTACGCTTCAGCCCCTGGTTCATGGCCGAGCCACACCACCTGGACCCGGCCGGCGTGGTGGAGGCGGTGGTTGATGGCGTCGAGGCAGCGGTGCGGGACCTTGGCCTGCCGGTCGGGCTGATCGGCATCATCAGCCGCACCTATGGGCCGGAGATCGGCTGGCGGGAGCTGAAAGCCCTCCTGTCTCAACGAGAGCGGATTGTGGCCCTCGACCTGGCGGGCGACGAAGCCCGCTGGCCAGGCGAACTGTTCGTTGAGCATTTCAAGCGGGCGCGGGATGCCGGCTGGCAGATCACCGTCCATGCCGGCGAGGCCGCCGGGCCACAAAGCATCTGGCAGGCGGTCCGCGAGCTGGGGGCAACGCGCATCGGCCACGCGGTTGCCGCAGCGGACGATCCGGAGCTGCTGGACTACCTGGCCGAACGGCGCATCGGCATCGAATCGTCGCTGACCAGCAACGTGCAGACCAGCACCGTGCCCACCTATGCCGACCACCCCATCCGGCAGTTTGTGGACCGTGGCCTGCTGGTGACCCTCAACACCGACGACCCCGGCATCAGCGCCATTGACCTGCGTCACGAGTACCAGGTCGCTGCCCCCGCTGCCGGCCTGACCGCCAGCCAGATCCGGCAGGTGCAACGCAATGCCCTGGCCGTCGCCTTTCTGTCTGATGAAGAACGGGCCGCGCTCTTGTCGGCCAAAACAGGACCTTGACAGACAGCAATGGCAGGTTGATTGCAAAGCGACTCTGTGTTATACTATGTCTGTACGAAATGAACAGGCCGCAACAGCGGCGCAGCAGGAGACCAACACTCAATTGAAGGAAAGGAGAGACCCATGAAAGGCAACGAACAGATGATTGACACGCTGAACGCCCTGTTGGCCGACGAACTGACGGCCATCAGCCAGTATATGGTCCACTCGGAGATGTGCGCCAACTGGGGCTACGGACGGCTCCACGAATCGGTCGAGAAGCGGGCCATGGACGAAATGAAGCACGCCGAAAGCCTGATCGCCCGCATCCTCTTCCTGGAAGGGAGGCCCATCGTCAGCAAGCTGAACCCGATGCACATCGGCGCCGAGGTGGAAGCCCAGCTCCGCAACGACCTGCAAGCGGAACTGGATGCCGTCAGCGCCTACAACAAAGGCATCCGCCAGGCTTTCGAGGTGGGCGACAATGGCAGCCGTGAGCTCCTTGTCTCCATTCTTAAAGACGAAGAGGAGCATGTGGACGAGCTTGAGGCTCAGCTCGACCAGATCGGCCAGATGGGCATCCAGAACTACCTGGCTCAGCAGGTGGCATAACACCCCTCTGGCACAGAAAGGGGGCGAGGCCATGCCTCGCCCCCTCTTTGTTCAACCGGTTGGGCAGGAGAGAAAACTACCTCCCATCCTCACCCAACCCCTCGTCCAGAATTCGACGGGCCACAAACATCCCCTACAGGTCCACCAGAAAGCTGAGCAGCCGGTTGCGGATCTCATCGCGCACCTGGCGAAAGAGGGCCAGGCGTTCCTCATCGCTGCCGGTGGCCCGGGCCGGGTCCTGGAAGCCGATGTGGGCCTTGCGCCCCTTTCCCAACCAGACCGGACAGTTCTCGGCGGCATCGTCACAGACCGTCACCACAACATCGAACTCCTGCCCCCAGAACTCGGCGGCCGATTTGGACCGTTGCCCGGAGATGTCAATCCCCAGCTCAGACATGACCTGGACGGCCAGTGGATGCACATACCCCGCCGGGTCAATCCCCGCCGAATCGGCCTGCCACCTGTCGCCCAGATAGTGGTTGACCAACCCCTCCGCCATCTGGCTGCGGCAGGAGTTGCCGGTACACAGGAACAGAACTCTCCTTTTCATCGCCCCGACCTTTGTTCCTATCCGAAACGACCGGTGATATAATCTTCCGTCATCTTTTCCTTGGGGTTGGTGAAAATCTCCTTCGTCGGTCCATGCTCCACCAGGCAGCCGGCCCGGTCCTCAGCCATGTTGAAAAAGATGGTGTAATCAGAAGCGCGGGCAGCCTGCTGCATGTTGTGGGTGACAATGATGATGGTATAGCGCTGCTTCAACGTCTGGAGCAGTTCCTCGATCTTGAGGGTGGCCACCGGGTCCAGGGCCGAGGCCGGCTCGTCCATCAGGATCACCTCCGGTTCGACGGCCAGGGCGCGGGCAATGCACAGCCGTTGCTGCTGCCCACCCGACAGGGCCAGGCCCGATTTGTCCAGGCTATCCTTCACTTCATCCCACAACGCCGCCTGGCGCAGGCTGCGCTCCACAATCTCGGTCAGGCGGGCCCTGTCGCGCAGACCGTGGCAGCGGGGGCCATAGGCTACATTGTCAAAGATCGTCTTGGGGAAAGGGTTGGGCCGCTGAAAGACCATGCCCACCCGCTTGCGCAGCTCCACCACATCAATGCTGTACAGGTCCTGGTCATCCATCAAGATCTGCCCTTCGGCACGGGTGCCGGGGATCAGGTCGTTCATGCGGTTGAAGGCGCGCAGAAAGGTGCTCTTGCCACAGCCGGAAGGCCCAATGATCGAGGTGATCTGATGGCGGGGGATATCCACGGTGATGTCGCGCAGCGCCTGAAAATCACCGTAGAAAAAGTGAAAATTCCGCACCTGGAGTTTGACGTTGTTCATCATCGGCCTCTCCCCATCATCCGCCTGGAGAAAGTGCGGCTGGTGAGATTGATGATCAGGTTGAGGATGACAATCGTCAGGATCAGGATGGCCGCCGTGCCCATCGCCTTGTCAAAGGCCCGGGTCTCGGTCGCCAGCATGTAGACATGCAGGGCCATGGGCCGTCCCGCCGATCGGAGGCCGGTCGGCAGGCGGTAGCTGCCACCGATGGTCACCCAGAAGATGGCCGTCTCGGCCACGATGCGGCCCACGCTCAAGATCAGGCCGGTGACGATGCCCGGCAGGGCAGCGGGCAGAACTACCTGGATGATGGTCTGCCACCTGGTTGCACCCAGGGCCAGACTGCCCTCACGATAGCTCTGGGGCACGGCCAGCAACGCCTCCTCCGAGGTGCGAATGATGACCGGCAGGACCATGCACGCCCCGGCCAGGCTGGCCGACAGGATGGAAAAGCCACCGGTAAACCGGTTCATCGCCACCACAAAGAGGGCAAAGCCGAACAGACCGTAGATGATGGACGGCACGCCGGCCAGGATCTCCACCCCGCTGCGGGCGACCTGGATGAGGCGGGCCAGCAGCCGGTTCCGCCGGGCAGCATCGGCGGCATATTCGGTCAGGTACACAGCCGCCCCGACCCCCAACGGCGTGGCCAGAAACAGGGTGAACAGCACCAGATACAGGGTGGTGACGATCGTCGTAGAGATGCCCCCCTCGCCTGAAACGCCCCCCCTGGGTCGGGTGGTCAGAAACTCCAGGTTGAGGACCTGCAAGCCCTCAACCAGAACATAGCCGATGATCCACAGCAAGGCAGCCACAACCAGCAGGCCGGCCAGCCAGAAGAAGCCAAAGGCCACCTTCTGGCTCAGCCTGCGCCGGGCCAGGTTCTCGATGCCCAGGCGAATGGCAACTCCCTCCCTTCTTGCCCTTACCAGCGGGGTAGACAGTTCTCTGCTGCTCATGAAGCTAACCTTTCTCTCATCAGATAACGCGCCAGGCTGTTGATCGCCAGGACCATGAAAAAGAGCAGGACGCCGCTGAAGAACAGGGCACTGCGATGGACGCCGGTGGCATAGTTGATCTCAACAGCAATGTTGCCGGTCAGGGTCCGGGCCGTCGCCAGAAAGAGGGTCAGGGGATTGTCGTTGAGCGGCCTGGGCAGGGCGATGGAGTTGCCGATGACCATGATCAGGGCCATCGTCTCACCCAGAGCGCGGCCGATGCCCAGGATGATGGCTGCCACAATGCCCGACCGGGCAGCAGGCAGCACCACCTGGTAGATCGTCTGCCAGTGGGTTGCCCCCAGGGCCAGCGAACCTTCCCTATAGGAGGCGGGCACGGCGCAGATGGCATCGCGGACGACATTGGTCACGGTGGGCAGGATCATAATGGCCAGGATCACCGAGGCGTTGAGCAGTCCAAAGCCGGTGTTGCCCTGAACCGGAATCCTGCGGATCAGGGGGGCCAGGACAACCATGCCAAACAGGCCATAGACCACCGAGGGGATGCCGGCCAGCAGCTCGATGGCCGGCTGGAGGAGTTCACGCACCCAGGCCGGGGCCACCTCGGTCAACAGGATGGCCGCCCCCAGCGACAAAGGCAGGCCCAGGGCCATAGCCCCAAAGGTGCTCAGCACCGAACCGGCGATCATCGGCAACATGCCGAACTGCGCGCTGCCGGTGCCGATGATCGAACCTGGCCGCCACACCCCGCCCAGGACCATCTCCAGGACGCCCACAGCGGTCATCGCCTCCCACGCTTCCCTGCCGGTGAACAGAATGATCAACAGGACAATGATGATGGTGCTCAACGCCGCAGCGCTGAGCAGATACCAGACCGAGCGGTCCACGGCCTTTCGCTCACGGGTCGTCTCCTGAAAGGCCGCCCCGGTGCGGATCAGGCCATAGATGAGGGCCAGAGGCACCGCTCCGGTGGCCAGGATGCGCAACAGGCCCGGTCCCAAGGCCTTCAGGATCTCCACCGGGGACATGACCTGTTCACCACCAAAGATCTGGCCCAGGACATCGAACAGGACGAGGGTGGCGAAGTACAGACCCGCCAGGCCCAGGATGCCGATGGTGGCCACACGTGCCCAGTTTTTGAGGGTCCACAGCCCCCAGCCCACCAGCAACCCCAGCCCGGCCACGAGGAGGACGGCCAACAGGGTCACGATCGGGCTCACCGTCTCAGGATGTCGGAACCAGAGCAGAGCGGCAACGGCCAGGGCCCCCACGGTCCAGAGGACAGCCATCGCAGTCACAATGGAGGGGCGCCCCCCCTCCTCAGTGATCGGAACTATGGGCGTAGAACCGGGTTGTTGTTCAGCCATGCCTGTGACAAGCCCACTTTGAGTTTTTCACCGCCGGGCTTTATGCTTCTCGGCGGTCTGTGACCGCCGAGAAACAGGACCCGCTTTGAGCCACTTTTTTCATCACCGGGCTTTATGCTTCTCGGCGGTCTGTGACCGCCGAGAAGCACGGCCCGCTCTGAGCTACTTTTTTCACCTGCCTGGCCTACTTGACGCGAACATAATCCTCGGCAACGATCTCCTGCCCGGCATTGCTCAGAATATAATCGAGAAAGGCCTGGGCCAGGGGATTGGGTGCCCCTTTGGTCAGCATATTCAGAGGCCGGGAGATGGGGTATTTGCCGTTTCTGACGTTATCCACCGTGGGAGCCACACCATCAATGGTCACCGGGGCGACGCTGCTGTCCAGGAAGCCGAAGGACAGATACGCGATGGTGTTGGGCGTGGTGGCCACCGCCGTCCGCACCTGGCCGTTGGATTGCTGCAACAGTGCCTTGTCGGTGATCAGCTTGGTCTGCTTCTCGCCGGCGGCATCCTTGTACTCCATCACCAACTCTTCAAAAGCAGCGCGGGTGCCCGATCCCTCCTCGCGGGAGATGACGGTGATCGGCGCGTCGGGACCACCCACCTCGGCAAAGTTGGTAATCTCGCCGGCAAAGATGCTCCGCACCTGCTCCACACTCAGGCCGGGCAGCTGGATGCCGGGGTTGGTGACGATGGCAATGCCGTCGCGAGCGATGGTAAAGACCTGCAGGTCGGGGAACTTGGCCAACTCGGAATCCTTGACGGCCCGCGAGGCCATGCCGATATCCACCGTCCCCTCACCGGCCGAGGTGACGCCCACACTGGACCCCCCGCCCTGGACCTCAATGGTCAGGCCGGGGTTCAATTTCATGAACTCCTCGGCCAGCTTCTCGGCCAGCGGCTGGACCGTTGTGGAACCGGCCAGCGACAGCCTGCCCGACAGGCCGGCGGGGGCCTTGGTCGGTTCGGCGGTCGGGGCCTGGGTCGGCACGATAACAGGGGCCTTGGTTGGCTCAGGTGTGGCTCCACAACCTGCCAACAGCAGGGCCAGGATGATCAAACCGGCAAACAACACAGGGCGCATGGTATACTTGCCTCCATTCGACGTTCGATTTTAGCAGGCCTCTCGCCTGCCGGAGGGAGTATACCACGCTCCGTTTAACAGATGGTCAACAGCAGGTTAACAATTGGCTAAGAGATTGTTAACAATCCCCCTTTACCGCTCAACGGCCAGGAGCAGGGTGAAATAGAAGGTGCTGCCCTGGCCTTCGACACTCTCTGCCCAGATGCGCCCGCCGTGGCCCTGGACGATATGTTTGGCAATGGCCAGCCCCAGGCCGGTACCCCCGCCGCTCCGCGCCCGGTCAGCCTTGTAGAACCGCTCAAAGATGCGCGGCAGGTCTTCAGCAGCGATACCGACTCCGGTGTCCTGCACCGAGAAGAGCATCTCCTCCCCAGCGGTCTGGGCGGCCACGGTGACGTATCCTCCCGACGGCGTGAACTTGATCGCATTGTGCACCAGATTGGTCAGCACCTGCCGCGCCCGTTCGACATCGGCCAGGACAGGGGGCAGGTCAGACGGCAGCAAAATCGTCAGCTCCAGGCCGGCCCGCTCAGCCTGGGGGCGCAGGCGATCGACCGGCGGGATCACCACCTCGGCCACCGGCGTCGGGGCCAGGCGTAGCGGCGCCTGCCCTGATTCGATGCGTGACAGTTCCAACAGTTCCTCCACCATCTGGGTCAGGGCATCTACCTCAGCGTCCATACGCTTCAGGAACCGTCTGGCTGCCGGCGGGTTTTTGATCGCCCCACCGCGCAGGGTATCCACCAGGGCTTTGAGTCCGGCCAGAGGGGTGCGCAGTTCGTGGGAGATGTTGCTGATGAAATCGCGACGCACCGTTTCCAGGCGGCGGATGCGGGTCAGGTCCTGCAGGATGATCAGGTAGCCCTGGGCCTCAGCCTCTGCAAAGGGGGTGACGATGGCCTGCAAAAAGAGGCCGTGACGGCTGATCTCGACGGTATCGGTCTGCTCTCCGCCCTGCTCGCGGCATCTTTTCCACAGTTCGATCAGGGGATAATGGGGCGCTACCTGGGCAAATGAGCACCCTACTGCCTGCTGCTCGTCGGTATTCAGCAGACGGGCCGCAGCGGCGTTGATCAACCGCACCTGACCCTCTCTGTCGGTGATCAGCACGCCGTCGGCCATGTGGTCCAACACGGTGGTCAGTCGCCCTCGTTCCTCGGCCAGGCTGGTCATCTGCTCGCGGAGCCGGTCAGCCATATGGTTGAAGGCAGCCGTAAGCCGGCCCACTTCGTCACGGCGGGAGAGAAAAAGGCGGGCATTGAGATCACCAGCAGCCAGACGCCCGGCGACGGCGGTCAACTGGCGCAGCGGTTCGGTCATGCGCCCGGCCAGGAACACAGCCAACAGCGTCGCTGCCAGAGCCGTTGCCAGGCCGGCCAACGCGATGCTCCGCCGCAGGCGGTTCACATTGGCCTCGATCTCGGCCACGGGCAGGGCGACCCGCATGACACCCAAGACCTGCCCCGGCCCGTCCCGGATCGACACGGCGACATACATCATCTCGTAGCCCAAGGTGGCGCTGGGGCGTATGCTGCTCCCCTGTCCGGCTTTCAATGCCTGCCGGATTTCGGGCCGGAGCAGGTGATTATCCATCTGCGTCCGGTCTTCATGGGATTCGCCCAGGACCACCCCATCGGCACCGATGACCGTCACCCGGGCCTCCAGCGCCGCAGCCCAGCGCCGGGCCAACCCATCCAGAACCTGGGGGTCGGCCTTTTCTTGCAGGAGAGGTGCAGCCCCATCGGCCAACAGGCGAGCATCGGCCAGCAGTTGAGCCTCCAGGTCGGCCAGGCGCACCTGGCGCACCTGGTCCGAGATATGCACGGTCAGCCCTAACGTGGCGACCAGGATCAGGGCTACATAGGGCAGGGCGATGCGCCAACGCAGTTTGCAAAACATGGGTTACCCTTCAAAACAGTAGCCAACACCCCGCACGGTGACAATGCGCTCCGGGTTGGCCGGATCGGCCTCGATCTTTTCCCGCAGCCAGCGCACGTGCACATCCACGGTGCGGCTACCCCCCGCATAGTCCCAGCCCCACACCCGTTCCAACAACAGGTCACGGGACAGAGCGATACCTCGGTGGCGGGCCAGAAAGACCAGCAACTCGAATTCTTGCGGTTTCAGATGCAAGGTCCTGCCTCGGACCACTACCTGGCGGCGGTTCAGGTCAATCACCAGGTCGTCAAAGACCATCTGTTCTGAGCCGGCCTCATCCTTTTCGCTGGCCATCTCCTGGCGGATCAGGCGCACCCGGCGCAATAGCGCTTTGACACGAGCCAGGAACTCGCGCATGGAGAAAGGTTTGGTGAGATAATCGTCGGCCCCCAGCTCCAGGCCCACCACCCGGTCTACCTCATCGGCGCGGGCAGTGAGCATCAGGATCGGCACATTCGTCTCGCGGCGCAGGATACGACACACTTCAAAGCCGTCCAGCCTGGGGAGCATCAGGTCCAACACGATCAGGTCCGGCTGCTTCTGGCGGGCAACCTCCAGGGCAGCCAGGCCATCGGTGGCGGTGAGGACCTGGTAGCCCTCACCGGCCAGGTTGTATTCCAGGGTTTCCAGCAGGGTCAGGTCATCCTCAACGACCAGAACCCTGCCCTGCCCTCTGCGACTTTCTTTCTTCCCCATGTCCTCAACTCCTGATCCGGCCCGGCCGGAACCAAACAGGGAATAAACCACCCAGGCCCAAGATTTCCACCTCTCCACTGCCGCGTCGGGGCACAGGGAGGAGATCAACCCGGTGCCGTTTGCAACAAGTCGCCCCTCAGGTCCCTATTGTACCAGGAAAGTCGCCGATTGCCAAAGGTTGTCAACCGCCTGTCAGGTTCCTGACAGGGTTCCGACTTGACAACCGGCCCCAAATTCATATAATTGTCCTAGAAGGATTGAAACAATTTTGAGACCAGGCCGTATGGAGATCCAGATTGATTTTGAGAGTGGTGTGCCGATCTACATGCAACTGGTGGACCGCATCAAGCAGATGGTGAGCAGCGGGCAGCTTCAGCCCGGCCAGCAACTGCCGACGATGCGCCAACTGGCCGCTGACCTGCGCATCAACTACAACACTGTGGGGCGGGCGTACATGATCCTGGACCAGGAAGGGGTGATCTCGACCCAGCAGGGACGGGGCACTTTTATCGCTTCGCGGCTGAGCGAGGATCAGATCCAGAAACTGCGGATAGACAAATTGCGCAGCATGATCGGCCAGGCCATCCATAACGCCCTTGTTCTGGGCTACAGCCGCGACGAGATCGCAACCGTCGTCGAGGAGCAGTTAGATGAAGCGGCGCAGACCGCGAGAATATAAAGGAGGTAAGAAAATGTCACTGATGGTCACCAGAGGACAACAGAGAGAAGCACGACCCCGTGTCCAACCGCAAGGGGAGGTCAGGCATCAGGTCAAGGCGGTCAACGGTGTCGCGTTGCTGGCCTCCTTCCTCATCCTGGCCTTCACCATCGCCCTGGGTGTGGTCATGGACAGCGTGCTGAAGGTCAGCAGCGGATGGGTGGTGCTGATCCAGGTGATCGGTAGTCTGGCAGCGCTCTATGTCCTGTTTGCCCTCAAGATCGCCGACCAGTGGGAAAAGGCTGTCGTCCTGCGCTTCGGCAAGTTCATCGGCCTGAAGGGGCCAGGCCGGTTCTGGATCATCCCCATTGTGGACACAATCCCGCGCTGGATCGATCACCGGGTCATGGTCACTCCCTTTAATGCCGAACGGACCCTGACCAAAGATACCGTGCCGGTAGATGTGGATGCTGTCCTGTTCTGGATGGTCTGGGATGCAGAAAAGGCTGCCCTGGAGGTGGAAGACTATCGCACGGCCATTGCCTGGGCCGCCCAGACGGCATTGCGCGAGATCATCGGCCAGATGGACCTGGCCGACATCCTGGTAGGTCGGGCCAGGATGGACGCCGAGTTGCAAAAGATCATTGACGCCCGGACCACACCCTGGGGGGTTTCGGTGCAGAGTGTGGAAATTCGAGACGTGGTCATCCCCGAAGCTCTGGAAGATGCCATGAGCCGCCAGGCGCAGGCTGAACGGGAGCGCCAGGCGCGGGTCATCCTGGGTGAGAGTGAAGAGCAGATCGCCGAGAGTTTCCGCCGGGCCAGTGCCGCCTATGCCGACAACCCGACGGCGCTCCACCTGCGGGCCATGAACATGTTGTTCGAGGGTCTGAAAGAAAAGGGAGCGATGATCATCGTCCCCTCCAGTGCAGTGGATACCATGAACCTGGGTGGGATCATGGGCATGGCCGCCCTGGGCAAGCCAGCGGAATCCCAGGGACAGTAGAGGCATGTTCAAATGAGGCAGGAAACAGTGCAGTGGAAGCAGGTTTCCATCTTCCTGGGCCTGACCTTCAGCCTGACCTATCTGCTCAACCTGGTGCTGCACCTGACCACCGGTTACGGGGAGAACACCGCCACCGGGGTCCTGCTCCAGATGCAGATGCTGATCCCGGCAACCGTGGCGATGGTCCTGCAACTCCTGGTGTTCAAGGACAGCCCTCTCTACCACTTGAAGGAACTGCCGCGCTGGTTTTTCTACTTCTACCTGGCTTTCGTCGCCTTGTTCGTGTTGGTCGCCGTGGGCGTTCTGCTGGTGCCGGATCAGCTCTTTCAGGCCATTGCCAACCTGATGATACAGCTTGTGCTGATCGCGGGCCTTCTCCTGGCCGTGGGCCTGCGCCTGGCTTCGGGTCAGGAGGCGTTCAAACGAGCAGGGCTGAGTGGGGGCAAGGTGTGGCACTACCTGCTCTTTGGCCTGGCCCTCATCGTCCTCTACGGTATCATGACGGCACTCAATGCCCTGCTGGGGTTGGGCCACGCCGCGAACATCCGCGAGATGCTGACACAGGCGGCCGGCGGCCAGGCCCAGGGGTTGGACATGATCCCCGACTGGGCATTGTCCCTGCTCATCGGCTTCCAGGCAGTCATCTTGGGACCACTGTTGGGCTGGCTCATTGCCCTGGGCGAGGAGTATGGCTGGCGGGGCTACCTGCAAGGCGAGCTGATCAAGATCGGCAAAGTGCCAGGCATCCTCCTGGTGGGCGTGATCTGGGGCCTGTGGCACACCCCGATCATCCTGATGGGCCATAACTACCCCGGCCAGCCGGTGCTGGGTTCGTTTCTGATGCTGCTCTACTGCATCGTCCTGGGCTTTTTCCTGGGGTATGCCGTGTTGAAATCGGGCAGTGTGTGGCTGGCAGCTTTCCTCCATGCTCTGAACAACCAGGTCCTCTCGTTCCTGATGGTAGCCGTCTACATGCCGGACGATCGGGTCTGGTCCTTCGGCGTTGGGATCTATGGCATCCTCCTGTGGGCCTCCGTTGTGGTCGGCCTGCTGCTCCTGGATCGCAAGGCGTGGGCCAGGAACAGCGGATGGGCAGGATGAACAGATCGGCCATTGGTCATTGACTGAAAGAGAGGGATCGCAATGTCACAAGAAAGATGGACGGTCAGCCAGATCGAGGTCAGGGTTTCCGGTTTCTTCACCACCCATCACTTTTTCGAGACCGAGGCCGGCCCTCTGGGAGAGCTTACCATTCCGGCCTTTAGCCGACAGTCAACCTTCTGCGCGCCGACAGGACGCCAGTTGCAGATACAACAGGCAAGCCGGTTGAGGAGCAGGTATGAGCTGGTGGAAGGGGACAGGGTGCAGGGCACAGCCGCCGGGTGTGGGTTGTTCAGCCGTGATTGGGCCATTGAGTTCGGCGGACAGACCTACACCCTGAAGCCGGAAGGTTTTTTCAGGCGGGGCTGGTTTCTGATTGACGCCGACGGAAACAGAGTGCTTGAGATCCGGCCGCGTGGCTTTCTGAAACAGAGCGCCATCCTGACCGTCACCGGCACCATAGACGCCGATCTGGTGGTTCTGGCCTACTACCTGGTCCATGTGCGCCAGCAGGAGGCCGGTGCTGCGGCCGCCGCGGCTGCAAGTTAGCACCTTACCGCAGACAACGCCGGGGAGACAAAAGTGGACCTTACCCCAACCCTCTTCCCCTCTCCGTGGCGGAGAGGGGAAGAGGGTCAGGGGGTAGGGGTGAGGTCGAACCGATACCCATTGGCATCAAGTTAAGGCGCGGGCGATTGGAAATCGCACCGGGTAGCCGAAGGCAATGCCTTCGGCTACCCGGCCGTCCGCCTGCGCGGACGGAGGCGTCCACGCAGGTGGACGCCTGGCCGCAGGCCCCTGAGGTGCGACTTGAGTCGCTTAACTTGATGCGTATGGGGTGAGGTCGAACCGATACCATACGAGTCAGGAGAATCGAGATGATCGAGGTGGAGAACCTGGTAAAACACTACGCCCATGTCAAAGCGGTGGATGGGGTCAGTTTCACCGTGGCCCAGGGGGAGATCTTTGGGCTGCTGGGACCTAACGGCGCGGGCAAGACGACCACCATCCGGACCATCATGGACATCCTCAAGCCCGACAGTGGCACGATCCGGTTACTGGGTCAGCCGGTGACTGAGGCCAGCAAGGCCCGCATCGGCTACCTGCCGGAGGAGCGCGGCCTGTACAAGAACTTTCAACTGCTGGAGTGTCTGACCTATCTGGCTGCGCTCAAAGGGATGCCGCGCAAAGAAGCCGGCCGGCGGGCCTCGGCTTTGCTGGAACGGGCCGGCCTGGAGGAATATGCCCGGCGCAAGATCAAGGAATTGAGCAAGGGGATGGCCCAGAAAGCCCAATTTCTGGCGGCTATCGTCCACGACCCTGACCTGCTGATCATGGACGAACCGTTCCAGGGGCTGGACCCGGTCAACACCGACCTGCTCAAGAGGATCCTGCTGGAGGAGCAGGAGCGGGGCAAGACGGTCATCCTCAGCACCCACGACATGAACCAGGTGGAAGAGCTATGCCAGCGCATTCTGCTCATCAATTATGGGAAGGCAGTGCTCTACGGTCCGCTGGATGAGATCAAAGCTCGCTACGCCGAACATGCCGTCATCCTGGAATGCGACGGCCTGCCGGAGGGGTTGACCGGCGTGCAACGGGTAGAACAGCACAACCACACCTGCGAACTTGTCCTGGAGCAGGAGACATCCCCTCAGGCTATCCTGCGCCAGTTGGTGGCGGCGAATGTGGCCGTCCGTCGCTTTGAAGTGGCAACGCCGCCCCTGGAGGAGATCTTTATCAGCGTGGTCCAAAGAGTCCCGCAGGAGGAGGTCCAATGAAAGAAATTCTGCTGGTCGCCAGACAGGAACTGTGGATCAACCTGCGCCGTCCAGGATATATCCTGATGACACTCCTCATCCCGGCGATGGGAGTGGTCGTCCTGCTGATAGGTGCAGCCTTTGGCGGAGAGGTCGGCACTTTTCTGGAGTCCCAGTTCGCGCCGAATCAAAAAGGCATCGGCTATGTGGACCAGAGCGGCCTGTTTGGCCCCCCCCTCCCTCACTATCAGGGCTACTTCACCCCCTATCCCGACGAAGCCTCAGCCAGAGCTGCCCTCCTGGCCGAACAGATTGACAGCTACTTTCTGCTGCCTGCCGACTATTTACAGACGGGCCAGGTCGTCTTCTACAGCACCGGCGGCGGGTTCTCGACCTTTGCCGCTGCCGACAGCGAGGAGATCCGCAGCTTCCTGGTGGAGCAACTCCTGGCCGGCAAGGTAGACCCGGCCGTCCAGAACCGCGTCCGGGCGCCGATGGACATCCGGGCGGTGACGCTCAACGCAAGCGGCGAGGTACGCACTGAGAACCCTTTTAGCTGGATTGGCGACTTTGTGGTGCCCTACATCTTTTCCATCCTGTTCATTGTCACCCTCTTTACCACTTCGGGCTTTTTGCTGCAAAGTGTGAGTGAGGAGAAAGAGGGCCGCATCATCGAAATCTTGCTCTCTTCTATCAATCCCACCCAACTGCTGGCAGGCAAGATCCTGGGATTGGGGGCGGTGGGTCTGATCCAGGTGCTTGTCTGGTTTGGGGCCGGTGCGGCCTTGCTGATAGCCGCCGTGGCCCTGTTTGCGCTGAGTGGGGTGATCAACCTCAGTCTGGGCACGGTGGCGCTGGGCCTGGTCTACTTCATACTGGGCTATCTGCTCTACGCCACCCTGTTCGCCGTAGCCGGTTCGATGGGCACGACCCAGCGGGAAAGCCAGCAAATTGCCGGCATCTTTTCCCTTGCCGCTGCTCTGCCATGGATGGTCATCGGCTTTATCTTTACCAATCCTGATTTGCCGATTGCCGTGGCCATGAGCTACATCCCCCTGACCGCACCGGTCATGATGCTTATCCGCCTGGGCTTTGGTCAGGTGCCGGCCGGACAGATCGCCCTCAGCCTGGCATTGCTGGCAGTCAGCATTGCCCTGAGCCTGTGGGCCGGGGCTAAAGTGTTCCGTACCGGGCTGCTGATGTACGGCAAGCGGCCGGGATTGAAGGACCTGATTCAGGCATTCAAACAGGCATAGAGAGTATCTCCAACAAGCGACAGCGAGGGGGAAATGATCGAGCTGCAAGAAGTCACCCGCACCTACAAGATGGGCTCCGAGGAGATCCACGCCCTGAACCATGTGACCCTGACCATCGCCGATGGCGAGTTCGTGGCCGTGGTCGGGCCGTCGGGCAGTGGCAAGAGCACACTGCTGCACGTCATCGGCGGGCTGGACACACCCACCGCCGGCCGTGTGATCGTAGATGGCCAGGACTTGAGCCAGGCGCGTGACCGGGAACTGGCCGCTTTCCGCAACCGGCGGGTGGGGTTTGTCTTCCAGACCTTTCACCTGCAACCAACCTACACCGCCCTGGAGAATGTCGCCCTGCCGCTGATCTTTGCCAGGGTCCCGCCCAAGGAGCGCCAGGCCAGGGCCAGACAGGCGTTGGAGGCGGTCGGGCTGGCCGAACGCCTGCGTCACAAGCCGACCCAACTATCCGGCGGCGAGCGGCAGCGGGTGGCCATCGCCCGCGCCCTGGTGACCGAACCGGCCTACATCCTGGCCGACGAGCCGACCGGCAACCTGGACACCGCCGCCAGCAGGGAGATCGTCGGCCTGCTGGATCAACTGCACCGCCAGCGGAATCTGACGGTGGTGCTGGTCACCCACGATCCAGAGATGGCAGCCTTTGCCGGGCGCACAATTGCCCTGCGCGATGGGCAGATTGTAGCCTGATATTCCATGTGCCATATGCACCACGTTGTCAGGAGCCAGAACGATGAGAGTTTGGGACTATATCCGCATCGCCATGTCTAACCTGTGGAAACGCAAACTGCGGACCACACTGACCATCTTTGCTGTGGTCATCGGCGCCGTCCTGGTGGCGCTGATGGTCAGCCTGGGGGTGGGCCTCCAGCAATATGTCACCGGCCAGCTCACCGCCCTCCAGGTGCCCGGCGTGATCAGCGTAGAACCCAAAGAGAACCAGAATGTCGGCGCCATCATGCTCGGCGTCAGCGGCTTTGGCGCGCCGCAAGAGATCCAGGAGGGGCAGCAAAATCCTTACTTCAGCATGAAAAAGTTCACCGGCAGGGATGTGGCCCGCATCCGGGCCGTGGATCATGTCGCGGCCGTGGACCCGGTGGTGGTTGTCCTGCCCCGCTGGGTGCAACTGGTGGGCGATGAAAAGAGGTACCAGGCCCAGCTCAACGCCTCGCCGTCCTATGAAATCAGCCAGCGTAAGCTGATCGCCGGGCGAGCCTTCGAAGCGGACGAGCGGGACGTGGCTGTTGTCGCCTACGGCTTCCTGAAAGTGTGGGGGCTTGACCCTCAGGAGGCGTTGGGCAGACAGATCTCTGTCCGGGTGAACAAAGGCTACCAGGTGAACCCCTTCAGTTCCAAAGAGGCGGAGGGCCGGGATTACATCTTTGAAATCGTGGGGGTCTTCCAGGAGGCAATTTTGAGCACCGAGGTGGCGGTGCCGTTGGCTCAGGGGATCGAGATGGGCCGCTACTTTAACGACGACGAAGCAGCCTATACCGACAAGGATATGGGGTTTGCTCTGTCGGTCTATGTAGAGGATCCGCAACAGGTAGAGGCGGTTGCCCGGGCCATCGAAGAGTCGGGCGACTATGTCGCCGAGACAGCCGAAGAGTCGGCCGGGTCGCTGGCCGGTGGCTTTCGCGTCATCCAGGCCGTGCTCAGCGTCTTTGGGCTGATCGCCCTGGCGGTCGCTTCGCTGGGCATCATCAATACCCTCATCATGGCCATCTACGAGCGGACGCGGGAGATCGGGGTGATGAAGGCGGTCGGCGCCAGCAAAGGGACCATCCGCCTGCTGTTCACCGTCGAAGCGGCGAGCATCGGCTTCTGGGGTGGGCTGGTAGGGGTCCTGGTCGCCTGGATCGTGGGCCAGGTCATCAATGTCATCGCCCATCTGAGCTTCCTGCGCGACTACAAGGACTTTAATATCTCGGCCTTTCCGCCGTGGCTGCTGTTGGCCGTCATCGCCCTGAGCACCGGAGTGGCCCTGCTGGCCGGACTGCTGCCGGCCAATCGGGCGGCCAGGCTCGATCCCGTTGAGGCGCTGCGCTACGAGTAGAACCCTTTATGATGGCCTGCTCCATGTCTTTCTCGCAGACCTGCGGGCTTCGCTGCGGCCCATATCCCGGTTTGGACAGGCAAGAGCCGTGAGCCGAAACGAACTTAAATGGAAAGGGGGAAAATATGAGCGAGCAGATGGTTCTCAATCAAGAAGAGAAGGTTCTGGCCGGGTTGGCGCACGGCAGTATCCTTCTGGGTGTGATCACCAGCGGCTTTGGCGGCATCGTCGCTGCACTGGTGATCTGGCTGATCGAAAAGGAAAAGTCGGCCTACGCCGCGTTCCAGGCGCTCCAGGCGCTGGTCTACCAGGTGGTGACCTTTATCCTGACCATGCTGGCCTGGTGTTGCTGGTTCGTGGTGTGGATGCTGATGTTTGTGCCACCACTTCTGGCCAATCCCGATGCCTACCAGCAAGTCCCACCGGCTGGGATGTGGATCGGTCTTTTGCTGATGGTCGTTCCCCTGGGCTTCTGGGGCCTGACCATCCTCTACGGGTTGTGGGGCGCAGTGCGCTGCCTGGGCGGCCACGACTTCCGGTATCTCGTCATCGGCAGGTGGCTGGCAAGTCATAAATAACAGGTCGGCGGTGTGGACCACAGGGACAACGGCCTGGCCGTCGCGCCGGCGGCATCTGTAGGACAGGCTTAAGCCTGTCCCACACCGCCGGCGGCATCTGTAGGACAGGCTTAAGCCTGTCCCACACCGCCGGCGGCTACCCGGCATGACGCCCCCTCCTGCCAATGTGCACAAAATCAGAGATTCTGCTATAATGGGGCCGGATCCTGGATGAGGAGACAGCCCCTGTGGCATGGAATGAGCGGCCCCTGATCCTGGTGACGTGTGACGACGGCATTGACTCACCCGGGCTCCGGGCAGCGGTCCAGGCCGTACAGCCACTTGGCGAGGTGGTCATCTCGGCTCCCTACGAGCAACAAACGGGTGCCGGCCGCAGCCTGCCCACCTGCAGTGATGGGGCCATCTACGAGATTGACTACCGGCTCGGCGACCGGCAGGTGCCGGCCTATGCCCTCTACGGCTCGCCGGCCCAGGCGGTGCTCTATGCGCTGGTGGAACTGGTGCCCCGCCGACCGGCGTTGTGCGTCTCGGGCATCAACTTTGGAGAAAATGTCGGCTCCAGCGTCACCGCCTCCGGCACTGTGGGCGCGGCACTGGAAGCCGCCGACGAAGGGATCCCGGCGCTGGCCGTGAGCCTGGAGACCGACAAAAAGTACCACTATCAGCATTCGGAGCAGGTGGATTTTACGACAGCGGCCTACTTTACCCACTACTTTGCCGCCCGGATGCTGACCCGGCGGATGCCCGCCGATGTGGACCTGCTCAAGATCGAAGTCCCCTGCACAGCCACACCCGCCACCCCCTGGCGCGTGACGCGACAGTCGCGGCAACGCTACTACCGGGCGCTGCCCAGCGGCCGCCGCACCCTGACTGAAAAGCGCCGCCTGGACTATGAGATGGCGATTGACCATACCACCCTGGAACCGGACTCGGACATCTGCGCTGTGCTGGTGGACCGCGTTGTGGCCGTCACCCCTCTCAGCCTGGACCTGACCTCGCGGGTGGCACTCGATGAACTGGAGGCGTTGCTGCGCTGACGCATGGGAGGAAAAGGTGTCTGAGGACAAGTACAAACAGTTGCGGCTGCTAACCCGTGAGCACACCGCTCGGCTCTGGCAGGCTGTCAGGCTGGGGCTGCCGCTGAAAGGTGAAGAGGCAACCATGGCCCAGGCCATGCTGGATCACACCGAGTACTGGGATGTCTGGGACCATCTCCTGGAAAAAGGGGATGAGGAGATCCTGGTTGACGGCGTCAACCCCCTCGTCCATGTGACGGTCCATTCGACTATTGAAAACCAGATAGCTGCTGGCGATCCGCCGTGTGTCCGCCACGCACTACGCCGATTGTTGCGCCAGGGAATGGACCGACACGAGGCGATCCATCGGATCGGTGCGGTGCTGGCGACCGAGATCTGGGAAATTCTCAAGGACAACCGCCCGTTCGACAGGGCAGGCTATAGCCGGGCGATACGCCGGCTGGGGCGTGAGGAGGTGCCATCGGCACAACCGAGAAAGCGCATCCGGAAACGCCGCTGAAGAGAGGAGGGGCTATGGCCGGAGAGACGGTGCTGATCATTGAAGACCGGCGGGAGAACATTGTTTTCCTGGCCAATCAGGTGCTCAAGCCCAACGGCTATCAGGTGATGACCGCCATGGATGGGCAGCGTGGCCTCAAGCGCATCCTGACCGAGAAACCAGACCTGGTGATTCTGGACCTGAACATGCCCAAGATGGACGGTCTGGAGATCCTGAAGGCCATGCGCGAGCAGCAGGCGAATATCCCGGTTATCCTGATCACCTTTTATGGGTCGGAGCACGTGGCCCAACAGGCGCTGCAACTTGGCGCGGCCGCGTATGTGGTCAAGCCCTTCACCGTGGCCGACATGCTGAATGCCATCCAGAAGGCCCTGACCAGCCGCCGGTCCCCTCCCCCACCGGCCACTGAACCGGAGGAGACGATCCCTTTGACGCGACAGGTGGAACGTTGGATGCGCGACATGAATATCCTGCATCGTGTTGGTAAGGCCCTGGTGGCCCATCTGGACATAGGACGGGTGTGCAGCCGGGCCGTCGAGGCCGCCATCTATCTCACCCGAGCCGACCACGCCTTTCTATTCCTGACAGGGGAAGAGGGGACAGAGCTGCGGTTGTATGCCACCAGAGGGCCAGAAGACCGTCAGGTGCGCATCCTCGACCAGACGGTAAACAGCGGCCTGGCCGTCCAGGTCGCCCGTTCGGGCCAGGCCGTCATTCTGCCCAGGGCGCAAGGCGACCCGGTTCTGGCTGACATCGCCGGCGAACTGTTGGGGCCGCCCATCGCCGTCCCGCTCCGCTGGCAGCAGCGGATCTGGGGGGTGCTGATTGTGGCCCGTCACGCCGGTGAACCGGCCTTCACCGAGGCGGACCTGGCCTGGCTGAGCGGCCTGGCCGAGTATGTGGCCATCGCCCTGCGCAATGCCCAGGTATGCCGGCAGCGCACCCAGTGCCCGCCGGCTCCTCGCCTGGATGAAAAAACGGTCACCGTCTGGCGCCAGGAGCTTGAGCAACTGGCCACGCAGCTCCAGGCGGTCGTGGCCACGATCCAGCAACTGGCAGGTCAGATGGCTGCCAGAGAGAAGCCACCAGACCGTTCAGCAGGCGGAAAAGCCTGAGAGCCGATCTGAAAGCCGCCCGGGGCACAAAGAATCGGGGATTCCTCTACCCCTTCATCACCGCCAGAGGGCGCAACCGGGCCACCTTGCGCGCCAGGCCGGCGCCGTGGACCACCTCGACCACGGCATCTATGTCCTTGTAAGCCTCAGGCGCTTCTTCGGCCAGGCCGGCCATGCTGCCGGCCCGCACATGGATGCCCTGCGCTTCCAGCTCCTGGCGCAGGGTCCCACCGTGGATCTTTTTCTTGGCTGCGGCGCGGCTCATCGTCCGCCCGGCGCCGTGGCAGGTGGTGCCAAAGGTCTCTTCCATCGCCTCGGCGGTGCCCACCAGCACGTAGGAGGCGGTACCCATGTCGCCCGGCACCAATACCGGCTGGCCCACCGCGCGATAGATGGCCGGCACCGCCGGGTGACCCGGCCCAAAGGCCCGCGTCGCCCCCTTGCGGTGGACACACAGCTTCATCTTCTTGCCCTCTACCACGTGCTCTTCGATCTTGGCAATATTGTGGGCCACATCATAGACGGTGTACAGGTCGAAATCTTTGACCTTGCCGGCCAGCACCTCCTCGAAGCTGCGCCGCGCCAGGTGGGCCATGCACTGTCGGTTGGCCCAGGCAAAGTTGGCCGCCCCCACCATCGCCCCAAAGTAGCGCCTGCCCTCCGGCGAATCTAATGGGGCGCAGACCAGCTCCCTGTCGGGCAACTGGATGTTGTACTTTTTGACCGCCGCCTGCAGGTCCTGGACATAATCGTCACACACCTGATGCCCCAGGCCCCGTGAGCCGGAATGGATCTGCAACACAAGCTGTCCCTCGAACAGGCCAAAGGCACGGGCCACCGCTTCATCATAGACTTCCACCACCTCCTGAAGCTCGATAAAGTGGTTGCCGGAGCCCAGGCTGCCCACCTGCCCACCGCCGCGCTGCTTGGCCTTGGGGCTGACCGCCGCTGGATCGGCCCCCGGCATCGAACCTCCCTCCTCCAGGCGCTCCAGGTCTTCCGGCCGGCCATACCCCTCCTTCACCGCCCAGGCGGCCCCTTTGAGCAACACCTCATCCATCTCCCGGCCCGATAGCTTGCGCGTGCCGCCCCCTTCCCCCACGCCACTGGGAATGTTGCGGTACAGGGCCGAGATCAGGTCGTTGATGGCGTCCCTGACCTCCGCCACCACCAGATGGGAGGCCATGAGCCGCACGCCGCAATTGATGTCATATCCAACCGCCCCCGGCGAGATCACGCCATCGGGATAGCGGGTCGGCACCACGCCGCCGATGGGCGGGCCGTAGCCCTGGTGGGCATCGGGCATGACCAACACCCGCCCGACCACGCCAGGCATGGCCGCTGTATTGACCAACTGCTCCAATGTCTTGTCGCGGAAGGCCAGCTCCAACAGATCCTCATCGGCATAAATGCGCGCCGGCACCTTCATGTCGGGCCGAAAGCTTTTGGGCACCTCCCATACATATTTGCTGATCCGTACCAAATCCGATTTCTGAATCATCTTTTCCCTCCGTCGTTCGACGCCGGTCTGTGACCGGCAGCAGGACAGGCCCCCGACCTGCCTGTCCATTGGCATCAAGGCGCGGGCAATGGGAAATCGCGCCGGGTAGCCGAAGGCAATGCCTTTGGCTACCCGGCCGTCCGCCTGCGCGGACGGAGGCATCCACGCCGGTGGATGCCTGGCCGCAGGCCCCTGAGATGCGACTTGAGTCGCTTACCTTGATGCTTATGGCCTGCTCTGCCCCTCTGCCCCGATCAAACGTCAAACGTAATGGCCGCCGTCCACTCCGCTCCATCCCGGACGATGGCCAGGTTATGGAAGGTGGCCGCCTTGATATGGGCTTTGGTCACCGGGGCATGGACGCCACCGGCCTGAGCCATCAGAGCCGTATCGCTCAGCGACTCCAGGCGCACCTCCACAAACAACAGCCCCTCCATCTCGGTGAAAAAGAGCAGTTCATTGAGCCATCTCACCAGCAGCGTTTCCCGGTCAAAGGCTTCCAGGCGGACCTGCCGCCACCCGGTGGCGACCAGTCCTTCCAGATCGGCCATGAGGCTGTACATCCCCTCCACCGCCCCGATGAACAGGCCCGGCAGGTCCTCGGCCCACACCTGCAAGGCACGGTCGGCCGTATGCTCCAACTCCTGAAAGCGATAGTTGCAGGTTGCCGGTCGCAACTCCTTGCTGTTTGTTGCTGGCTGCCGGCTACTCAAAATCTGCCGCGCCTCCTCTTTATCCCGCCCGATCTGGGCTATCAGCTCGCCAATCTCCTCGAAACGGCGCTCGTCGCGCAGGCGGGCCACAAACTCGACTACCAGATCACAGCCATAGATCTCTTGCTCAAAGTCAAAAAGGTGGACCTCGATCGTCCGCCGGCCGCCATCAAAACTGGGGCGCACGCCGACATTGGCCACAGCAGGATACCGCTCCTCGGCCAGCAAAGCCAGGACGGCATAGACGCCGTTGGCAGGCACCGCCCGTTCCGGCCGGACCTCCAGGTTGGCCGTAGGAAAGCCGAGCCGATGGCCCCGTTGCGCCCCTCTGACCACCCGCCCTGACAGGCTGGGGTAGCGTCCCAGCAGGCGCGCCGCCTCCTCCACACGGCCTTGCTGCACCAGGGCCCGGATGCGGCTGCTGGAGATCACCTCGCCGCTGCCGGTCACCGGTTCGACCACGCGCACCTCGTAGCCCAGCTCGCGCCCCAGTTCCTGGAGGCGAGTCACATCCCCTTCCCGGTTTCGGCCCAGGGCAAAGTCAGGACCCACCCACAGCTCCCGCAGCCGCAGATGCCTCCGCATCATGGCCATAAAGTCGTGGGCCGGGGTCGCCGCCACCTGCCGGTTGAAGGGCAGCAGGACCATCAGGTCCACACCCAGGGCCGCCAGCAGGGCTGCCTTCTCGGCCGGCGTGGTCAGGCTGACCGGGGCCCGTTCCGGGGTCAGCACCGCAGCCGGATGGGGATGAAAGGTCACGACCACCGCCAGCCGGTCGGTTTCCCTGGCCCGGGCCACGATCGTCCCGATCAGCGCCTGATGTCCCCGGTGCACCCCATCAAAAGCACCAACGGTCAGTACGGTCTCTTGCCGCAGGCTGGCTTTGGACAGGTCGTCCAGAATGTCCATCGCATCCTCAGGCCGACAGCAGAGAGGGTTCCTCCGCCAACAGTTCGGCCAGAGCCTCATCCCAAAAGCGCACCTGACTATCTTGCAGCAGCAAGACTTTCCCGGCACGGGCCACTTTTTCCGCGCCGAGGGTGATCTGCTTCCCGGCCGCAACCGGGATGGCCCGATAGCCCGCCCGCCGCAGGATAGAGGCCCGTTTTTGCGCCCGCAGGACATCGTTGCGGTCCACCGTCGCCGAGACCTCGATGGCCAGCCATACCTCGGGAGCTTCCGGTTTTTGCCGGGGACGCCCCCGCACCAACAGGTCGAGAGGGATCAGAGCAGCCAGTTCTTCCTGAGACAGGCGCCCAAGCAACTCCTCTTCCAGCTCCTGCAAGGGGACAACCCGCACCCGGCGTAGCAGCAGGCCAAAGTAGGCGTAGGCTTTGTCACGATAGTCATGTTCCAGTTGGCGGCCCTGGAGCTCGGCCAGGGTATCCTGCATCCGCGCTATGGTCTCCTCGGTACGCACCTGGGCCTCGGCCAGTCGCTCCACGATCGCTTCCAGCCGTTGCAACCGCTCCTCGGTGCGGGCCTGGGCCGCGATCAACTGTTCCACAGCCGCTTCCAGCCGTTGCAACCGCTCTTCGGTGCGGGCCTGGGCCGCGATCAACTGTTCCACAGTCGCTTCCAGCCGTTGCAACCGCTCTTCGGTGCGGGCCTGGGCCGCGATCAACTGTTCCACAGTCGCTTCCAGCCGTTGCAACCGCTCTTCGGTGCGGGCCTGGGCTGCGGCCAACTCCTCCACCCGCGCTTCGGTGCGGGCCTGGGCTGCGGCCAACTCCTCCACCCGCGCTTCGGTGCGGGCCTGGGCTGCGGCCAACTCCTCCACCCGCGCTTCGGTGCGGGCCTGGGCCGCGGCCAACTCCTCCACCCGCGCTTCGGTGCGGGCCTGGGCCGCGGCCAACTCCTCCACCCGCGCTTCGGTGCGGGCCTGGGCTGCGGCCAACTCCTCCACCCGCGCTTCGGTGCGGGCCTGGGCCGCGGCCAACTCCTCCACCCGCACTTCGGTGCGGGCCTGGGCCGCGGCCAGATCGTGGAGGACCGCCTTCACCTCAGCCAGGTCTTGCCGCGTGGTGGCATATTCTTGAATCCGCTCATCCACCACTTTATACGAGATGGCGACGATCAACTCGCGCAACTCCGGGCTCACTACATCCACGGTCATTTTTCCCTCCTGCCAAAGACCTTCCGCGGCCGCCATTGCCCGGTTTCGGGATGATAGGTCAGTACTGCCAGGAAATCGCCATCCAGGCTATAAGCACGACACAGGGCCCCGCCCTTGCCATCGAGAGGAGGTTCTGCCTTCACCGCTCGCCCCTGCACAATCCGGCGTGACTCCTCAGCCCCCAGGACCATCGCCGGCCAATCGAGCAGCGCCTCATCCACAGGCAACAGGTAATCCCTCTCCTGGCCATATCGAAACGCCTCTTCCAGTCGCTCCAGACTGATTGCCCCCTCCAGGGTGAACCGGCCGCTGCGCAGCCGGACCAGAGCTGCCAGATAAGCTCCGCTGTCAAGCCGTTGACCCAGGTCACGGGCCAGGGAGCGGATATAGGTCCCGGGCGAGCAGGCCACTTCACAAATGAGCAGCGGCGGCGTCCAATCCAGCAGCACAATCTCGTCAATCTCCACCGGGCGTGGCTCCAACTCCACAGCTTCACCACGCCGCGCCAGGCGGTGAAGGGGCTGGCCATTGCGCTTCAGAGCCGAGTAGAGAGGCGGCACCTGTTCGATCGAGCCCACAAAGCTGGCCAGGGCCGCCTCGATCTCTTCCTGGCCAAAGTCGGTACGACCGCCGCTATAGATTATCCGGCCCTCGGCATCGCAGGTATCGGTCGCCATACCCAGGACGATGGTGGCCCGATAACGCTTGCGGCCGGCCATCAGGTATTCCGCCACACGGGTTGCCTGCCCCAGGCAGAGGAGGAGCACGCCGGTAGCCAGCGGATCGAGGGTGCCGGCATGGCCCACCTGGCGTTGCCCGGCCCATCGTCGTACCGCATCCACCACATCGTGGGAGGTCACGCCGGGCGGTTTGTCCACATTCAGGATGCCCGACAAGGGCACATCCCGCCGGGGCGCCACCCATGCCAGGCCGTCAGAGGCCGATTGCCGGCAGCAGGACCTGCCCTCTGTCTCCTGCTCCTGCCTGCCGACTCTCTGTCTCAACCTGCTGTCGCTGCCAGGCACTGCAAGCTCTCCCTGACCCGGAAGCAGGCCTGACCAGCCTGACGTTGTTCGGCCAGGCTGGCCCGCACTTCGGCCAGCACCCGCTCCCTCACCTGGTCCAGGTTGCCTGTCAGGGTGCAACCTGACGCCTGGGGATGGCCCCCGCCGCCCAGCCTCAGAGCCACCTGAGCCACATCCAGACCGGGCACCGCCCGCATCCCGACATCCACCGTCCCATCCTCCCGTTCGGTGAAAACCACCACGACGTCGGCTTCGCGCACCCCGGCCAGAAAGTTGGCCAGGCCTGAATCGCCATTCTCGCTCAAAGACCAGTCATGGCGCATAGCCTGGGTCACCTCGGTCCACAGGATGCCATCCTCCAGGTGCAATCGGTCAAAGGCCTGTCCCCACAGCCGGACGGCGGCCAGGGGTCGCTGGTTCAAAGCCCGATGGGCGATCTCGGCCAGAGATGCGCCGGCCTCAATCAGCCGCAATGCAGCCCGCAGGGCCACCTGATCTACGTTGGGAGTGCGAAACGACCGGGTGTCGGTTACCAGGCCGGTCAGCAGGCAGACCGCCACAGGCCGGGTAACCTCCCAATCCAGGCGATCGGCCAGGGTCAGCACCATTTGAGCCGTCGCCACCGCCGATGGGTCCACCCAGTTTATGGTGCCGAAAAGGGTGTTGGTGATGTGATGGTCAATGTTGATCAGCGGCAGCGCCGCCAGGTGAGGGCCGCAGACCCTGCCCATCCGTCGTTCATCGCTGCAATCCAGACTGATGATCAGGTCATACGGCCCATGACCCTGCCGGAGCACCTGCTCGCCGCCGGGCAGCCAGGTGTAGAGTTCCGGCACCGGGTCTTCGCAGGCCAGAGTCAGCTCTGTGCCCCGAGCCCGCAACAGCCAGCCCAATCCCAGCAATGAGCCGATGGCATCGCCGTCCGGCGCTACGTGGGTGAGCAACAGGATTCGGCGGGCCGACCGGAGCTGTTCATGAATGGCTGCGAACAGACCCTGCTCTGAAGAGCTCACGCCCGAAGGGTCACAGTTCATCGCCGGGAAGTTCCTCCCTGGCGATCTGGTCCAGCAACTGGTCAATGCGCTGCCCATAGGCCGCGCTCGTATCCAGCTCAAAGAGCAGTTGCGGCATCAGGCGCAACTGCAACCGGCCGGCAAGCTGGCTGCGCAGGAAGCCGCGGGCATGTTCCAGACCGGCCTGCGCCTCCCTGCTCGCCTCAGCATCGCCCAGCACGCTGTAGTACACGTGGGCCAGCAGCAGGTCGGGCGTAACCTTCACGCCGGTGATAGTCACACCGGCCAGGCGCGGATCGCGCACGGCACGCATCAGGAGCAGGCTTAGCTCCCGATGGATCAGTTCGGCAATCCGGTTCAGGCGACGGGTTTGCATGGCGACCATCGGCCCGCAGCCACCACCGGCTAGCGGACCTGCTCCTTCCGGTAGAATTCCAGGATATCACCCTCTTTGAAGTCATCGAACCCGGCCAGGCCGATCCCGCATTCAAAGCCTGCCTTCACCTCGCTCACATCCTCCTGAAACCGCCGCAGGGAGTCGAGCCGTCCTGTAAAGACCTCCTCCCCACCGCGCAGCAGCCGTACCTGAGCATTGCGCACCACCTCGCCATCGGTCACATAGCAGCCGGCCACATTCCCACGCCGCCTGATGGGGAATACCGCCCGCACCTCGGCATGGCCGATGATCACATCCTGGTACTGCGGTTCCAGCTTTCCTTTGAGCGCCTTTTCTACATCGTCAATCAGGTTGTAGATCACATCATACTGGCGAATGCTGACCCCCTCCTGGGCCGCCAGGCGGCGCGCCGCCTCGTCCACATCCACCCGGAAACCGATGATGATCGCCTCAGAGGCCGAGGCCAGCATGACATCCGATTCGGAAATCTGGCCGGTTCCCTGGTGGAGCAGCTTGATCTTGAGCTCTTCGCTGCTCAACTTTTGCAGCGAGCTGGCAATCGGCTCCAGGGAACCCTGGACGTCGGCTTTGAGGATCAGGTTCAGTTCTGTCGCCTCGCCTGCCTCGAAGCGGCTAAAGAGATCGGCCAGGGAGGTGAATCTGGGCTGAGCCGGTTGTTGGGCCGCCAGGCGCGCCTTTTCCGCCCGCTCGGCCGCGATCAACCGCGCCTGGCGCTCATTTTCCACCACCTCAAAGATTTCACCGGCTTCGGGCACATCCGACAGGCCCATGACCAGCACCGGCATGGAAGGAGGAGCCTCGGTCACCGGCCGGCCCTGGTCGTCCAGCATGGCCCGCAGCCGGCCGGAGATGGTGCCGATCACCACCGCATCGCCCACCCGTAACGTCCCACCCTGGACCAGGAGGGTGGCGGTCGGGCCGCGATGCCGGTCGAGCTGACCTTCGATGACCGTGCCGATCGCCGGACGGTCGGGGTTGCTCTTCAGATCGGCCACATCGGTCACCAGCAGGATATTTTCCAGCAATTCCTCAATGCCTTGCTTCTGTTTGGCCGAGACCGGCACACAGATCACGTCCCCCCCCCAGTCTTCGACCGTCAGGCCCACATCCGCCAACTGCTGCTTGACCCACTCCGGTCGAGCAGAGGGCCGGTCCATCTTGTTGAGTGCGACCAGGATCGGCACCCCGGCCGCCCGGGCATGGTCAATCGCCTCTTTAGTCTGCGGCATCACCCCATCGTCCGCAGCGACCACCAGCACGGCCAGGTCGGTCACCTGCGCCCCTCTGGCCCGCATGGCCGTGAACGCCTCATGCCCTGGGGTGTCAATAAAGGTGATCTTGCGCCCATCCTTCTCCACCTGGTACGCGCCGATGTGCTGGGTGATCCCCCCCGACTCGCCGGCCACCACATTCGTCTCGCGGATGGCGTCCAGCAATGTGGTCTTGCCGTGATCCACGTGGCCCAATACGGTGACCACCGGCGGGCGCGACTTTAGTTTTGAGGGTGGCTCACTCTCGGCCAGTTGCTGCCATAGCGTCTTGGGCTGCTTCTTCTGCTCTTCAACCGGTTCCGGCTCTTTGACCCGCTGCTTCTTGATCTCGAACCCCAGTTCACTGGCCACGATGGCCGCCGTGTCATAGTCAATGGTCTGATTGATGCTGGCCACAATGCCGCTGGCCATCAACTGCTTGATGACATCAATGGGGCTCATCCGCAACGCCCGGGCCAGGTCCCGGACGGTCAGCAACTCCGGCAGTTCGATCACCCTGGGCAACGGCGGAGGCCCGCCCGGCCTGGTCAGGTCCGGGCGTGGGGCATCCGCCGCCGGCGCAGATCGGGGAGGCTGCGCGCCCTTGCCCCCCGCCGCGCCTTTCATCGGCTTTCCACCCGACCTGGCCGGCGACGGTTCCGGCCCGGGTGCGGCCCCCGGCTTTCGCACGGCAGGGCGAGGCCCTGTTCGTTCCCTGTCACTCTCCTGACGTCCCATTGTTCACCTCCCCTTCCATCACAACCACATCCCCGCGTAACTATCTCGACAACCCGGCCTCGTCCGCCAAAAGGGGAACCGCCATCGCCTTCAGTCGGGCGGATTCCTCGGCACTCACCTCACACTTGAGGGCCCGCCCCAACTGTCGGGGTTCCGCCATCTCCCAACACCGGCGATCAGGGCAAAGATAGGCCCCCCGGCCCGGTTGCTTCCCCTTGAGATCCAGCTCCAGTTGCCCGGCAGGGGTGCGGACGATCCGGATCAACTCTCGCTTGGGCCGTTGGCGCCGGCAGGCGATGCAGGTCCGCAACGGCACATGCTTCCGCGATTGGCCTGACAACCTCCCCTCCTTCACCAGCCGCGAGAACGTTGCGACTTCCGCCAATCCCGGTTATATGCCGGCATATAGTCCTCGAAATCAGACTCACGCTGGCCCCTATCTCGCTTTCCCTTCTTTTTCTTCTTGCCCCCCTTGGGCAGTTCCTCCTCTTCGAACTCCTCCAACTCCCATTCCGGCTTCCACTCGCCGGCCTCTTCCATGGAAAACTGGGGGCTCAGGAAATCCTCCTCAGGTTGGGTGATCACCCAGCCGATAGAACCCTCGACCAGCTCCTCTTCAAAGGGCAACTCCTGTTCAGCCTCGAGGCCGCTTTCCTCCCGGACAGGAGGCAGTTCAGCCGCCATCGGTTCCTGTTTTTCAGCCGCCGGAACAGGCTGCCCGGCCTCCGCTTCAACCTGAATGCCGGCCACGGCTTCCGGTTGAGGCTCAGGCAAGGGTGCCTGATCGGGCCAGGCCAGGTCCTCTTCACGCCCCTTTTCCACACTGGCAGTGATAAGCGCCTTCTCTTCTTCGCTCAAGGTCTGCATGTCGCGCTTGCGCAGCAGGGCTTCGGCCAGGGCCAGCAGATCGGTCTTTTCCGCCCTGATGCTCGCCTCTTCCAGACGGCCCAACGTCTCTTCAGCCGCCTCGCTCGCACTCTTGATGTCAATCCGCCAGCCGGTGAGCTTGGCCGCCAGCCGCGCATTCTGCCCCTCCTTGCCGATGGCCAGTGAAAGCTGGCGATCAGGGACGATCACCGTGCCGGTCTTGCCTGTCTCCGGATTATCTTCCAATAACACATTCATCACCTTCGCCGGGCTGAGGGCGTTGGCGATAAACACCGCCGGGTCAGGGCTCCACTGCACCACATCAATCTTTTCGCCCCCCAGTTCGTTGACGACATTCTGAATGCGGCCGCCCCGCACCCCCACGCACGATCCGACCGGGTCCACCCCTTCTTGCGCGGTATGGACGGCCACTTTGGAGCGCGATCCGGCCTCACGGGCGATGGCCTTGATCTCCACCGTCCCGTTAAAGATCTCGGGGACTTCCAGCTCCAACAAGCGTCGCAACAGAGCCGGGCTCCGCCGCGAAAGGGTGATCTGCGGCCCTCGATTCCCCTTACGTACCTCCATGACATAGGCCCGCAAGCGCCCTCCACGCCGATACTTCTCACCCGGCACCTGCTCGCGGGCAGGCAAGATGGCCTCTGCCCCATCCAGGTTGACGATCACATCGTTGGTGTTATAATCTATGCTCTGAATGGTGCCCAGAGCGATCTCCCCCGCCGTATCGGCAAAGGAGGAGTACAGGGCATCGCGTTCCGCCTCGCGGATGCGTTGCAAGATCACCTGCTTGGCCGTTTGAGCTGCAATCCGCCCAAAGTCGCGCGGTGTGCTTTCGATCCGCACGGTATCGCCCAGTTGCGCCCCCGGTTCCACCCGACGCGCTTCCTTGAGGGAAATTTGCGCCTTGTGATCCTGCACCGTTTCGACAACCTCTTTCAGGGCGTACACGCGGACATCGCCCGTATTCGGCTCGATCCGCACCTCGATATTGGTGGCCGCTCCAAAGTTGCGCCTGTAGGCCGAAATCAGAGCTGCCTCCACGGCCTCCAGCACCACGTCGCGCGACAACTTGCGTTCGGCGCATAATTGGTTGATCGCCAGCATGAAATCACTTTTCATTTCAAACCGCCTTACCCTTGTCCTCCGGTCATCCCTGTCGCTCCCCGGCGAACTGGATCGGGTCCTTTGATAGCAAGAAAAGTGGGGGCCCCCCACTTTTCCACAGACCTGCCGCTATAGTGGCCACATTATAGCATAAACCATGCGACCTGGCAAATTCACCCCGCAC
>Ga0209101_1000533_pt1 | contig 31095 bp, 12 predicted proteins | sample ConPoolayeCmetaG_FD_185481 | JGI IMG/M metagenome (GOLD analysis project Ga0209101, IMG submission 185481) | Hot spring microbial mat communities from California, USA to study Microbial Dark Matter (Phase II) - Cone Pool mat layer C metaG... ...
GGATTCGCATCCGTCGGAGGTCAAGTTCAGGCACGAGGTCGAAGCGATCCAACCGCGCGGCGGCGTACAGGTCGTCTTCCATGCCGATGGCCACCAGCTTTTGTCCCGCCAGGCTCTTTCGCAATTGGTCGGCCAAGACCCCCGGCGGGATTTTCTCGTTGCCCGTGGCCATGGAGTTCGGCAGCGCGTCCAGCCAGCACTGCCGGGCGTCGAGGGCCTGGCCGTTGAGGCGAAAGGCGTTGCGCGATCCGCGCTGAAGGCGGTCCACCATCAAACCCGCGAAGAGAACATCGTCGCGCGTTACGTCGTCGTCGGAGCCGGCGCAGACCAGCGCGATTTTCTCGCGGGCGAGGAGTCGTGCGGCCAGGGCGGCGGCGTTGACGAACGCCCCGATCAGCGCGCAGTCGGCCCCGCGGCACCGGTGCATGGCCCGCGTGCCGTTGGTCGTGGTCATCACCACGGTCTTGCCCGCCACGGCCGGGGCGTCGTACTCCAAGGGCGAATTGCCCAGATCGAACCCGGCGATGCGGAGTCCGCCCCGCTCGCCGCCGAGCACGACGCTCGATTTGGGAAGCGACGCCGCCACCGCAAGCGCCTCCTCGATTTCGAGGCAAGGAATGACCTCGGCCGCTCCGGCATCCAAGGCGTACAAGATGGTGGTCGTGGCCCGCAACACGTCGATCACCACCGCCGTCGTTCCCGACAGCTCTTCCGGATCGACTTGCGCCGGCAAAGAATAAACGCTCAACTGCCGCCGCATGGCGATGTTTCCTCGAAGCACGGATTGAACGCCGGAAGGATCGAGCGAATCCCCTTCCCAAGGCGTCGAGTCGTTGGGACCGCCTTCCGGAGGTGAAATCTTATGGCGGCGAGTCGCCCGATTCAACCGCCCAACGGCAAGGCCGCCCAGCTTGGGCGTGGCCCAACGCGCGGAAGATGAAACGGAGTCAGAGAAGCAGCTAGCGAGATTCGCCGCCGCGGTGGCCTGAAGGGTAGACACGAAGCCGTCTGGCGGAGTATGTTCTTGGCAATCAGCAACGTCTGGAGTTCCCGATCTCAGGAGGCTGTCATGAACTTCCGCTGCCGAGTGGCCGTCGCGGGGGGATTGTTCGCGTGGGTCTTATTGTGTGGTCCGATTCGCCCGACGCCGGCCGCCGAACCGGCCGGCGCGGCCAAGCCCGAGGCGACCCCAGCCCCGCTTTTGATCGACGCCGCCAAGCCGGGCGCGCCGATCTCGCCGTACATCTATGGCCAGTTCATCGAGCACCTCGGCCGCTGCATCTACGGAGGCATCTGGGCCGAAATGCTCGAGGATCGCAAGTTTTTTTACCCCGTGGGCGACAAGGATTCGCCTTGGAAGACGTTCGGCGGCGCTTCGGTCGCCATGCAGCGCGAGAAGCCCTTCGTCGGCCAGCACTCGCCCCGAATCGTTGCCGCCCAAGGCCAGGAAGGCGGTCTTGTCCAAGCTGGGCTGGGACTGCGAAAGGGCCGCCGCTACGTCGGGCACATCTGGCTGGCGGCGGGCGAATCGGGCCGCGACGCCGGTCCCGTCCGCGTCAGTCTGGTTTGGGGACCGAACCCCGCCGATCGCCAGACCGTCTCGGTACCCTCGCTCGGAGTCGAATTCGCCAAGAGTTCCCTGGAGTTCACCGCCGGGGCCGACACGGACGACGGTCGCCTGGAGATCAGCGGCGGCGGCAGCTTCCGCGTCGGCACGGTCTCGCTCATGCCCGCCGACAATATCCGCGGCATGAGGGCCGACACGCTGGCGCTGTTGAAAGAGCTGGATTCGCCGATTTACCGGTGGCCGGGCGGAAACTTCGTCAGCGGCTACAACTGGAAGGACGGCATCGGCGACCGCGACCGCCGGCCCCCGCGCAAGAATCCCGCCTGGAAGGGAGTCGAACACAACGATTTCGGCCTCGACGAATTCATGGTCTTCTGCCGCGAACTCGACACCGAGCCGTACATGGTCGTCAACAGCGGCCAGGGCGACGTGAAACTGGCCGTCGAGATGCTCCAATACGCCAACGGCAGGGCCGACACGCCGATGGGCAGACTCCGCGCCCAAAACGGCCATCCCGAACCATATCGCGTTTGCTGGTGGGGAATTGGCAACGAAATGTACGGCAATTGGCAACTTGGCCACATGCCGTTGGAAAAGTACATCGTCAAGCATAACGAGTTCGCCAAGGCGATGCGGGCCGAGGACCCGAGCATCGAGCTGGTCGGGGTCGGCAACGTCGGCCCGTGGACCGTGGGCATGTTGACCCATGCGACCGAATCCATGGACGCCATCAGCGAACATTTTTACGTTGGCTCGAAACCGGACCTCCTCGCGCATGTTCGCCAGATGACCGACAACGTGCGGCGGATCGCCGACGCCCACCGAAAGTATCGCCAGGAAATTCCCGCCGCCGCGAAGAAGCCGCTGCCGATCGCCTTGGACGAGTGGAACTACTGGTACGGCCCCGACCTGTACGGGGAAATCGGCGTCCGCTATTTCCTCCGCGACGCCCTGGGCGTGGCGGCCGCGCTGCACGAATACGCCCGCCAAAGCGAGATGTACGTCATGGCCAACTACGCCCAGACGGTCAACGTGATCGGGGCCATCAAGACCTCGAAAACCGCGGCCGAGTTCGAGACCACCGGCCTGGTGCTGAAGCTGTATCGCCGCCACTTCGGCGCCACGCCGCTGGCGACCAAGATCGGGGAACCGTTCGACGCCATGGCCGCGCTGAGCAAGGACGGCAAGACGCTCAGCGTCGGCATCGTCAACCCGACCGGCAACCCCCGGGACATTCCCCTGGAGGTCAGGGGGATCAAGCTTGGTGGAACGGGAAGTCGTTTCGAGATTGCGGGCGCTGACCCCATGGCCTATAACGAGCCGGGCAAACCGCCCCGCGTGAGCATCGTGGAAAAGCCCGTGTCCGGTCTGGGAGGCAAGCTCCCGGTGGCCGCCTACAGCGTCACGCTTTACGTCCTGGCGGTCGAGCCGAAGTAGGCCGGGCCTTTGCCGTTTTTTCGAGAGCCGCGGGCAACGCGCCAAAGGCCCGTTGACGGGCCTTGTCCGCCGCCGGCGGTCTTCGGCCCGGCGTTTTACGCCGGGTCGCGGTTTCGATCCTGGGGCGAACCTCAAGCCCCGTTCACGGGGCTTCTCGCCGTAGCGGTGCTTAGGCTGAATCCTCCGCGGAGCACGGGCATCTTGCCCGCATTGGTCATGGCGGGCGGGACGCCCGCGCTCCGTCAGTTGCGGGCGAGACGCCCGCGCTCCATGATTGGCCGACGTTCCATTGACTGGGCGAACTTGCTACATTGCCTGTTGTCGCGATTAAAGGAAAACGTCGCCTTCTGAGTCCCAGTCTTCTGTTGCGACCATGCCTGCCGTATGAGCATGGTGTCCGGTGATTGTTCACTATTCGGTTGCGGCCGCGGGCCGCATGGGGAGGACCAATCGTGAATGTTATTCAGGAATCGCTCCAGCGGCGGGCAAGCCATACGAAGATCGTGGCCACCGTCGGACCGGCGTGCGACGGCGTGGAGAGGCTTGCCGAGCTGATCGCGGCGGGGGTGGACGTGTTCCGCGTCAATACCGCCCACGGATCCCGCCGCGACCACGAACGCATCCTGGCCGACGTGCGCGAGGCGAGCCGCAAGGCCGGGATGCCCGTGGCCGTGCTGGTCGATCTCGCCGGGCCGAAGATTCGCCTGGGGGAATTGCCAGGCGGATCGCTGCAACTGGCGGCCGGCGAGCGGGTTCGGTTTGTGCCGGGAACAGTCTGCCTCGGGCCGGGCGACCTGACCACCACCTACGCGCCGCTCGTCGAGGAACTCCGTCCCGGCGACCGCATCGTGCTCGCCGACGGAACGGCCTCGTTGATCGTCGAAACCCGAGCGACGTCGGGAGCGATTTGCCGTGTCGTGCAAGGAGGGACGGTCCGCAGCCGCCAGGGCGTGAATCTGCCCGGCGTCAAACTCAGCGTGCCCGCGATGAACGAACAGGATCGCGACAACGCGGCCTGGGCGGCGGCTTGCGGGGTGGATTTCGTCGGGCTGAGTTTTGTTCGCACGGCGGCCGACGTAAATCAACTTCGCGCCCTGCTCGACCGGCACGCCGCCGAAACGCAGATCATCGCCAAGATCGAAAAGCCCGAGGCGGTCGAGAACCTCGATGCGATCGTGGCGGCGGCCGACGGGATCATGGTCGCGCGGGGCGATCTCGGCGTCGAGATCGACATCGCCGAGGTGCCCATGGTTCAGAAACGAATCATCCAGGCCTGCCGCCGCGCCCGCAAACCGGTCATCGTCGCCACGCAAATGCTCGACAGCATGCACCACGCGCGGATTCCCACCCGCGCCGAAGCCACCGACGTGGCCAACGCGATTTTGGACGGGGCCGATGCCTGCATGTTGTCGGGCGAGACGGCCATCGGCGAGCATCCGCGCGCGGCGGTCGAGATGATGCATCGCATCGCCCTGGCGACGGAACGCGAGGCGCCGGTCGGTTGCATGGCCGCCGAGCCGAGCCTCGGCGGCGGCTGGGTCGATCCGATCACCGAGGCCACGACCCTCGCGGCGGGACGCATCGCCACGCAGATCGGGGCGAAGCTGATCGCGGTGGCCAGCGCGAGCGGGCGCTCGGCGGCCAGCGTTTCCCAGTGGCGCCACGGCGTCCCGGTGATCGGCGTCAGCGCGAACGAGGCGGCGCTGCGCCGGATGTGCCTGTACTGGGGGGTGATTCCCGTCGCCGGCGCGCCCTTGGAAGCCGGTGGTCAACTGCTCGACTGGATCGTCCAGCGTGGCCGCGCCGCCGGGCTCCTCGCGCCCGCCGATCGCATCGTGCTCATCACCAGCGCCGGCGTTGCGCCCAGTCGGCACAACGCGATCATCGTCCATCAGGCGCCGGAGGCGTGAAGTGGTTGCGGGGCCTCGCCGCGGTTGCACGGTCCGCAAGCCGCTTTTTCGGCGATCGTGGGCGCGGGCGGCCTCTTGACACGGCGGGGCTTTGCCGCGACGTTGATTCGTGTTCCAAGCGCGGCAAGAATCCTGTGCGGAGTCCCTTCCGGCCAGCCAAGCTCGCGTCGAAACCAGCAAGGAGCCGTCCCATGTCCCGTTCTCGAATCGTTGCGTCGTTGCTTCTGATCGGTTGCTGGACTTCCGTGTTGGTCGAGCTGCCCGCCGAGGAAACCATTTATGGCAGCGTATGCCGCGAGGCGAGGCAGATTTCCAGCGCCTCGCTCGCCGTGCCCATGCCGCCGGAGGCGTGGAAGGCCACCGCGGCCAAGCGGCGGGCGATGTGGCTGGAAATGCTCGGGCTGTCGCCCTTGCCGGAACGCAGTCCGCTCAACGCCACGGTCACCGGGGTGCTCGATCGCGGCGACTACGTGGTGGAGAAACTGCATTTCCAGAGCATCCCCGGCGCCTATGTGATCGGCAACGTTTACCGTCCGGCCAAAATCCAGGGGCGATTGCCCGCCGTGCTGTACCTTTGCGGGCACAGCAAGGGCAAAGTAAATCCTCCTTACCAGGCCAATCCGCGCTGGTTCGGGCAGCACGGATATATCGCTTTGGTCCTCGACCCGATCCAACTGGGGGAATCGCAGGGACTGCATCACGGAACGTACCGAGAAGGCCGCTGGGACTGGCCAAGCCGCGGCTACACGCCGGCGGGCACGGAGGTGTGGAACGCGATGCGGGCGCTCGATTACCTCGAAAGCCGCCCCGATGTCGACAAGGATCGCATGGGGGTGACGGGCCTGAGCGGCGGCGGGGTGATCTCGTGGTGCCTGGGAGCGGCCGACGAACGGGTGAAGGTCGTCGCCCCGGTGTGTCAAAGCGGGAGCATCGAGCATGTGGTCGTGGATCGGGCGACCGACGGCCATTGCGACTGCGCTTTCTGGATCAATTACTACCGCTGGTGCTGGCCGGACATCGGGGCCTTGATCGCTCCGCGGGCGTTGTTGATCGCCTCGGGCAGCGAGGACGTGCTCTGGCGGCCCTACGGCTACCGCGATGTCGCGCATCGCATCCGCCATCAATACGCGGCTCTGGGCGTCCCGGAGAAATTCGATCTCGTCGAGGACCTTGCCCCGCATGGCTATACGCCCAAGCTGCGCCAGGCCGTCTTCACCTGGTTCAACACCCATCTCAAGAATGATCCCACCCCCGTCAAGGACGACGTCACCGAGTTCGTCGAGCCTGAGGAAAACCTGCTGGTCTTCGGCGGCAAGCTGCCCAAGGACGACCGGATGAAACAGATCGACACCTTGCTGGTCCGTCGGGCCGAGGTCCCGGCCGTGGCGAACGAGGCCGATTGGCGCGCTTGTCAGGAGGCGACGATCCGCCGCCTCCGCGAGCTGACGTTCCGCTACATTTCCCGCGATTCCGCGGCGCGATTGATCGAGTGGCGGGCCGATGGAGCGGAGCAACGTGGCCGGACGTTCGCCACCGCCGTCTTCCAAACCGAGGACGGATTGACGCTTCGCCTCAAGGCCCTTCGGCCAGGGCAGGCCGCTTGGCAAGTGCCCACGGTGGCGTTCGCCGTGCAAGCCGACGCGCGGAGCACGTTCGCGGGCGGCGGTGTTTCGCGCCCGGCCGTCGCCGCGGAGTTCGCCACCGTCGGCGTGGAAGTCCGCAATACCGGGGCGACCTCGGTTGGGCCCGGCTATCTCTGGACTCTGCGACGGGTCTATCCGTTACTGGGCCAAACGCTTCCCGAGCGGCAAGTGGCCGACCTGCTCGCCGGCATCGCCGTGGCGCGGCGCGAGGCGGCGACGGGTCCCGTCGCGGTCTTCGGCGAGGGCGAAACGGCGCCGCTGGCGATCTATGCGGCGATCCTCGATCCGCAAATCACCGAGGTCCTCCTTGCCAATCCGCCCGAAACCCACGCCGACCCCAAAACCCCCGAGTTTCTCGGCATCCTGCGGATCGGCGATTTGCCTCAGAACTTGGCGCTGGTCCATCCGCGACCGATCACCTTTGTCGGCAAGGTTCCGGCGGCCTACGAGTGGACGCGCCAGTTGTACCAGAAGCTTGGGGTGGGCGATCGAATCCGCGTGATTGCCAACCCCGGTCAATGGCGCGGCGGCGGTTGACCGTCTGGTCGGGGGTGATCGTCGGCTCCAGCAAACCCCGCCGCCCGAGTGGACCAGATTGCAACACCGCGGCGGGCGCGTCTTCTTCGCAAGCAAAGCGCCTCCTGATCGAAATCCCGCCACGGTATGCGCCGCACGCATTGAGATGACATGTTTTTCAGGCGAAAAGGACTCATTCTCGGCCGCGCGCAAAATAGCGCGAGGATCGCCGGCAAGAGGTTGTGCGACGACGCCCGCCTGCGGGCGTTTGCCGCCGCGGGCGGTCTTCGGCCCGGCATTCATGCCGGGTATCCGTGGACCAACGCCACGGCGCGAGGCCCGTTGACGGGCCTTCTCGCTGGGACGGCTTGGAGCCTACCGATTTCGTTGGCGGAGCCGCTCGAACGGATCGCGCAGGGTGAGGAAACGGCCTGAACGCCGCCCGCAACGCCCGCCATGACCAATGCGGGCAAGATGCCTGCGCTCCCCAGGGGAAGCGGCCTAAACGCCGTCCGCGAATCTGGGAGCGCGGGCGTCTCGCCCGCAAATCACGAAGGCAGCGAGAAGCCCCGTGAACGGGGCTTGAGGTTCGCCGCGGGATGGAAACCGCGACCCGGCGTGAAACGCCGGGCCTCTAGACCGCCTACGGCGGACAAGGCCCTCGGGCGGGCCTTAATGCTCCGCAGGCGTTGAAATGAGACGTTTCTCGAATAAGAAGGACTCATATTCGGCCGCGCGGAGTATATAATCGCCGCTTGAACGCCGGCAAGCCAGAAGGGAGTGGGCGATGGAAGAGCGTCGCGTCTTTTTGGGGTGGGATAGGCCGGGGCTGATTTCGGCCGCGGAATACGTGGTTCAGCGGTTTGGTCGGGCTGGGGCGCTGGACTTGCGGGACGTGGTGATCGTCGTGCCGGGAGGTCGCGCCGGGCGGCGGCTCTTGGAGTTGCTGGTCGATCGAGCGGAGCAAACCCGCTGCGTCTTCTTCCCGCCCACGATTGTCACTCAAGGCAAACTGCCCGAGCTGCTCTATCGGCCCAGGCTTCCCTTCGCCGGCGCGTTGGTCCAGCGGCTCGCTTGGATCGAGGCGATTCGTGGCGTTGCCGCCGAGCACGTCCAGGCGGTCTTTCCCGCGTTGCCTCCCGCGGACGATTTCCAAACATGGCTCGCCCTGGGCGAAACGCTCGCGCGTTTGCACCGCGAATTGGCGGCCGAGGCGTTGGATTTCGCGGCCGTGGCCGATCGTGGGGAAGGGTTGAGCGGCTTCCGAGAAGCCAGCCGGTGGAGGGCCTTGGCGGAAATCCAAACGGCTTATCTGCGGCTCTTGGACGGCCTGGGGCTTTGGGACCAGCAGACCGCCCGGCTGGTCGCCATTCGCCAGGCCGAGTGCAACACGCGGTCCGAGATTCTGCTCGTGGCGGTCGCCGACATGAACCGCGCCGAGCAACTGATGCTCGACCAGGTGCGGGAGCGAGTGAAGGCGCTGGTGGTCGCGCCGGAGAACGTTTCGGACCGTTTCGACGAATATGGCTGCCTGCGAAGCGAGGTCTGGAAGGATGCTTTATTCGACTTCGACCCGGGCCAAATCGAGGTCGTCGAAGACCCTGCCGCTCAGGCGGCGGCCGCGGTCCGCGCGATTGCTTCCTGGAACGGCCGATACCGAGGGGACCAGATCACCATCGGCGTGCCCGACGCCGAGATCGTCCCCTACCTGGAGCAAGTCCTTCGTCAGGCCGAGGTTCCGGTGCGTTACGGGGCCGGCGTGCCGGTTCGGCGAACGGCCCCCTGCCAGCTTTTGGCCGCGGTGGCCGATTATCTCGACGGGCGGCGGTTTTCCAGCTTTGCGGCCTTGGCGCGGCATCCCTCGGTCGAGCTATGGCTCGGGCATCAGGGCGTTCCTTGCGCGTGGCTCGGGAAACTCGACGAATACCACAAGAGTCACTTGCCTTACAGCCTGGAGGAAGGATGGATCGGGGCGCAAGACGAATATTGGGGACCGAAGGCGGCCCATCGGGCCATCGAGCAGTTGCTCCGGCCGTTTGGCGATCGGCGTCCGTTGGGCGATTGGGCGGTTGACGTCCTCAATTTGTTGACGGCGATTTTCGGCGACCGACCGCTCGACGCGACCACGGAGCCGGATCGGACGATTCTGTCGGCCTGCGATTCGATCCGGGACGTGCTGCGGGCCTTGCAAGCCGTGCCGCCGTCGTTGGCGCCGTCGGTCGCCGCCCCGGAGGCCCTCCGGTTGATCCTCCGTGAGTTGGAATCAGACACGGTGCCCGCCATGCCGGTTCGGGGCGCGGTGGAGCTTTTGGGCTGGCTCGAACTGCCCCTGGACGACGCGCCCGCGCTGATCGTCACCGGCTTCAACGAAGGCAGGGTTCCGTCCAGCGCCAGCGCCGACGCCTTTCTTCCCAACCGGCTTCGTCGGGCCTTGGGCATCGAGGACAACGATCGCCGTTACGCGCGCGACGCCTACGCCCTGACGGTCCTTGCCGCCTTGCGGCAGGAGCTGCGGTTGATCGCTGGACGGCGATCGGCCGACAAGACCCCGTTGAAGCCGAGCCGCCTCTTGTTCGCTTGCGAGGCGAAGGAGGTTGTCCGACGCGTGCTGGCGCTGTTTTCGGCGGGCGATGAAGACCGTCCGCCCGCCGCTTTGCCCGGCCGGCTGGAACCGGGGGTGGCGCTGATGGTCTACGAGGCCCCCAGGCCGCGCCCCCTGGGAAAGCCGGTCGCTTCGATGCGGGTCACGGAGTTCCGTGATTACCTCGCCTGTCCGTACCGTTATTATCTCAAACACCAGTTGCGGCTCGGCGCGCTGGCCGACTCGGCGGAGGAACTCGACGGCGCGCGTTTCGGGTCGCTCGCCCATGAAGTCCTGAGGATGTTTGGCGAAAGCGAGATGGTCGATTCCACCGATCGCGAGGAAATCGCCGCTTGGCTAAGCGCCGCCCTGGATCGAGAGCTTCTCGCCCAACACGGCAGAGACCCCTTGCCCACGATCCGCGTTCAGGCCGAGCAGCTCCGTTTGCGACTCAAGGCCTTCGCCGCCTGGCAGGCCGACTGGAGGGCGCAAGGCTGGCGCACGGTCCATGCCGAGGCGGAACCCGAGGCGCCGGGGGCGTCGCTGATCGTGGACGGCGAGCCGATGCATCTCCGCGGGCGGATCGACCGGATCGACGTTCACGAGCCTGGCGGCGAGCACTTTCTCCTCGACTACAAGACTTCCGATGTCGCCAACACGCCCGACAAGGTCCACCGCAAAAGCGGCGAGTGGATCGATCTTCAGTTGCCGCTCTATCGACACCTGGCGCGCGCGATGGGCATCGAAGGGCGGGTGCGCCTGGGCTATGTCAACCTGCCGAAGGACGTTGGGGCGATGGAACTGGCGGAAGCGGAATGGACCGACGACGAGCTTGCCTCGGCCGACCGCGCGGCCGAAGAGGTGATCCGCAAGGTCCGCCGCCAGGAGTTCTGGCCGCCGACCCAGCCCCCGCCCGACCATTTCGAGGAGTTCGCCGCCATTTGCGGCGATGGTCCCTTCGCAAAGGCCGCCGCGGCCGCGTTCGAACAAGCGGAGGACGAATCATGACCTTTGCCAACGTGGTGATCCGCGCCTCGGCCGGGACCGGCAAGACGTATCGACTGACCAGTCGGTTCCTGGGACTTCTGGCCGCGGGCGAGGCGATCGACGGAATCCTGGCCACCACCTTCACGCGGAAGGCGGCCGGCGAAATCCTCGCCCGCGTGTTGCTCCGCTTGGCGAAAGCGATCGCGCAACCCGAGGAAATGGCCAGATTGTCGGCCGATCTGCGGATTCGCGAGTTGGACCGCGACCGTTGCCTGGAGTTGCTGGTCCGGCTCGTCCGCCAGTTGCACCGCCTCCGCGTCGGCACGCTGGACAGCTTCTTCATCGAAATCGCTCGCGTGTATGGCCTGGAACTCGGCCTTCCGCCGGGTTGGATGATTATCGAAGAAACCGATGACGCGGCCTTGCGCAACGAGGCGATTCGGACCATGCTTCGCGGCGAGGACGCCGGGGACGTGGTCCGCCTGATGCACCTGTTGACCAAGGGCGAGGCGGCCCGACCGGTCCACGAGCAGATTGCCTCGCTGGTCGCCGATCTGTACGAGGTGTACCTGGAAGCCGAGGCCGCCGCCTGGGAGGTCCTGCCCTACCAGCAACCCCTGGGAGACGACGAGCTTCAAGCCGTTGTCGAGGCTTTTGCGGGGGCGGAATGCCCGAACGACAAGCGATTCCACAAGGCCCGGAATGGGGACATCGATGCCGTGGCGCGCGAGGATTGGCAGTCGCTTCTCAGCAAAGGTCTCGTGGGTTGTGTTGTCCAGGGCAAAACCACTTACTGCGGCAAGCCCATCCCGCCGCCGATGCTGGAGGCCTGCAAACAACTAGGCGACCACGCCAAGGCCAGATTTCTGAGCAGGATCGCCGACCAGACCAAGGCCACGCGGAGGCTCTTGGAACGCTTCGACGCGGCCTATCGCCCGCTGAAGTTCTCGCGCCGGGCGATGCGGTTTGACGACGTGACGCGGGCCGTGGGCGGCGGCGTGGTGGCCGAGCGGCTCGACGAAGTCGCCTACCGCCTCGATGCGCACGTGGCGCACCTGCTTCTGGACGAGTTCCAGGACACGTCGCCGCCGCAGTGGCGGGCCTTGCGGCCTCTGGCTGTTCAGTGCGTGGATGGCAAAGAACATCGGTCGTTCTTCTGCGTGGGCGACGTGAAGCAGGCGATCTACGGCTGGCGCGGCGGCGTGGCCGAAATCTTCGACGCCTTGGAGGACGACCTCCCTGGTCTGGGCCATGAGCCGCTCGATACGAGCTATCGATCCAGCCCGGTGGTCATCGACCTGGTCAATCGCGTATTCCAGTCCCTGGACGGCAACGCGGCCCTGCGAAACTATGCGGAGGCCGCCCGGCACTGGGCCGCCCGATTCCGCCCCCACGCCACGACTCGTGCCGGGCTGCCGGGCTATTGCCGGATGGTTGCCGCGCCCCGGGCCGCCGAGGGAGAAACACAAAAGGCGGTGACCTGGGAATACGCGGTCAGGCGTATCGAGGAGCTTCGCAGGGCCGCCCCGGGGTTTTCCATCGGCGTGTTGGTCCGCCGCAATGACGCCGTCGCTTGGCTGATTCGCCGCCTCCGCCAACTCGGACTCGAAGCCAGCGAAGAAGGGGGCAACCCGCTGACCGACTCGCCGGCGGTCCAGTGGGTGCTGTCGCTGTTGACGCTAGCCGACCATCCAGGCCACTTGGCGGCCCGATTCCACGTGACGCATTCTCCCCTCGGACCGGTGGTTGGCCTGACGCGGCACGACGACGATGCCCGGGCCGCCGCCGTGTCGCGTCAAATCCGCGCCGAGTTGATGGAAAACGGTTACGGTCCCACGCTCTACGCCTGGACAAAACATCTGGCCCCGTGCTGCGACGCGCGCGAACTCGGCCGCCTGATGCAATTGGTGGAGATGGGCCACGGCCACGAGGCGCGAGCGACAACGCGGGTGGACGATTTTCTTCGGAGGGTGGAGAAGACTCGGGTGGAAACGCCGCGTCGGGCCGCGGTCCGCGTGATGACGATCCACCAGGCCAAGGGTCTGGAGTTCGACATCGTCGTCCTGCCGGAGCTGGATCAACAGCTCATCGGCCAGCGCCCGTCGGTGGTGATTGGCCGCCCCCATCCCGCCGACCGCGTCAACCGCGTCCTTCGCTACGTTCCCAAGGACCTCTGGCCCCTGTTCCCAAGAGGAGTTCAGCGGATGTTCGCGGAGCAGGAGCAGTCCATGGTGGAAGAGTCGCTCTGTTTGCTTTATGTGGCCCTGACGCGGGCGGTTCATGCCCTGGAAATCATCGTCGCGCCTTCCTCAAAAAGAGAAAAAAACATTCCTGGCGTCTTCGCGGGCGTCTTGCGGGCGGCGCTCGGTTCAAACGGCCGCCTGGAGCCGGAGACGGTGGTTTACGAATCGGGCGATCCGGCGTGGCAGGAGAAGGTGAAGCCCCGGTTTTCCGAGGTCCCCGCCGCGGAGGGGCGCGACCGGCCGGAACCCTGCGTCGTGCGTCTGGCCCCGTCCGTCGCTCGCCCGACGCGCGGATTGGACCTCCGCGCTCCCTCGCAGCTCGAAGGGGGCCCCCAAGTGCAACTCGGCCAACGGTTGCGGCTCGATGCGGGCCAGGCCATGGACCGGGGGAGCGTCCTGCACGCCTGGTTCGAGCTGATCGAATGGCTGGACGACGGCGAGCCGGACGACGAAGCCCTCCGCAAGGCCGCGGGCCCGCTGATCGGCGGCAACTTGGATGTCGTGAGTCTGATCGGCCAGTTTCGCCAGGCGCTGGCCCGCCCGGCCGTCCGCGAAGCCCTCTCGCGAACCACCTACCAGCGGCCCCCTGGCCATGACGCGACGACGCGGATCCATGCCGGTCCAGGAATCGCCCGGCCCGCCTGGAAGGTGTTTCGGGAATGTCCCTTTGCGGTCCGCGAGGGCGATGTTATTCTGAATGGAAAGATCGATCGCCTCGTCGTGCTCCTCGATGGCGACCGGACGGTGGGGGCCGACATCATCGACTTCAAGACGGATGCGGTCTCGGCCGACGATCGCGAGACATTCGAGGCCCGCGTCGATTGGTATCGCCCTCAACTCGTGGCCTACCGCGGCGCCGCGGCCAGGTTCCTCCGCATCGATCTTGAGGCAATTTCGACGCGGCTGGTCTTCACCGAACCGGGACTGGTCGTGCCGGTGGCCTGAGTGGAAAGCGGCGTTCTCGCCTCGTCCATCCGCGGCGAGGCGTCGTTTCCTTTCGCCATTGGGCGATGCTCAAGACGTCGTCCCGCGGCCCGAAGCCAAATCCTTTTTCGGCCACCATGCGGCTTCGTTGCACGCGGCGAGCATGGGACAAGCAGTGCCCGCCATCGCTGAGTCCTCCTGATCGAAGGCTTCGGCAATAGCGCAACGACCTAGTACCGACGGACCCCATCATGAGCAACCGTGAGAAACCCCAGCGGATTATTTCCAGCGTGGCCCCGATCCGCATCGCGGACTTTGGCGGCTGGACCGACACCTGGTTCGCCAAGTTCGGCAAGGTGTTGAACATCGCCGTGTATCCTTACGCGGAGGTGCAGATGCGGGTCTTTGCCCGCAGCGATGGCCGCCCCCAGGTGACGATTTTCGCCGAGAACTACGGGGAGCGTTACACGCTGGACGCGGTGGGCGAGGCGTATGATCGGCATCCGCTTTTGGAGGCGGCGTTGGACTTCATGGGCGTGCCGCAAGACCTGGCCTTGGAGATCGACATTTTCAGCGAGGCCCCGGCCGGGGCCTCGACCGGCACCAGCGCCGCGGTGAGCGTGGCCCTGATCGGGGCGTTGGACCTGTTGAAGCCGGGCCGACTCACGCCGCACGAGGTCGCCCGGGCCGCCCACCGCATCGAGACCGAGTTGCTGCATCAACAGTGCGGGGTGCAAGACCAGTTGGCCTCGGCTTTCGGCGGGATCAATCTGATCGAAATCCTCGAATATCCCCACGCCGTGGTCAGTCCGCTGCGGCTGGCGCCAGCCATCGAGTGGGAGCTGGAAGGGCGGCTTTCGTTGGTCTTCTTGGGCCAGTCGCACAGTTCCTCGAAGGTCCACGAGTTGGTGATCGCCGAACTGGAGGACGCCGGCCCAGACGCCGAAAAGCTCCGCGTGCTGCGGCGGACGCCGCTTCGGGCCCGCGACGCGCTGTTCGCCGGCGATTTCGCCGCCCTAGGCCAGGTGATGATCGAAAACACCGAAGCCCAGGCCAATCTGCACCCCGACCTCGTGAGTCCACGGCACCAGGCCGTGATCGAGGTGGCCAAGCGTTTCGGGGCCTTGGGCTGGAAAGTCAACGGGGCTGGCGGGGACGGCGGTTCCGTCACCATCCTCGGCGGGCCCAAGGCGTCGCGCAACCGCGAGATGCTTCGGGCCGTCACCACGGAAGTGCCCGGCACCCAGACCATTCCCATCTATCTCAGTCCGTTGGGATTGCGGGTCTGGGAGTCGCCGCTGGAGTAGACCGCCAACGCGACAGGATTGCGCGAAAGTCGCAGCCCGGGCCGTGGTCGCGGCCCCAGCGTGAGCGACCAACTCACAATTTGTTCACCCGCGTTGTTCATCCACGCGCGGAAAGTTCAACCGATTCGGCGGAGCTGCGGGGGAGCGAGCGGTTACGGCGCGATGCCGTCCGGAAGCATGGCGGGAAGGGCGTCGAGACCGGAGCGAAGAGGCAGACGGTCGCTCAAAAGCGCCGATTCGAGTTGTCGCAATGGTTCGGGGGACGAATCGTGCGACCATAAACCGATCTGACGGAGAAAACGGTCGGCGAGATCCGGTTTGGCGACCGCTGAGGGCTGCCCGAGCGAGGCCGGCGCGACCGGCGCGTCCAGAGGCTCGGTAGGCTCGGCCGCTCTCAACGCCGGCTCGGGCGGTTGGTCCCCTTGGGCCTTCGGCGGCAAGGTCGGGTTTGCTCCGCGCTCGGGAGCCGCGGCCGAGGGAGGGGGCGTTGGTCCCGGGGACGCGGCCTCGGATGGAGCGCTCGACGAAGGGACCGCCTCGCGCGGAGGTTGGCTCTCCATGGGGGCGATGGGCGTGCCGCCGTCGGGTTCCGGACTCTCGCCTCGTGTGAGCGGGTTCGGCGGATCGAGCCGATAATCGGTGCGTAGCTGGCCTTTCCACCGGCGTTTTTCCAGCCGCTCGGCGTCCACGTAGGCCTTCATCGGCCAGGGGCCTTCCGTCAGCATCACGCCGCAGTAGGCCAGCAGCGATCCCTTCTCGAAATGCACGTTGCGCAACGCCACGATGTACTCGACCCGAGCCTGATGGTATCGAATCTCGGCGTCCGCCGCGCGGCGCTGCGCGTCGAGAACGACAAAGAATTCGGCCTTGTCGTTCTCGTAGGCCGTCCACAAGGCTTCAAGCTGCTGGTGGGCGGCGATCGCCCGGTTGGTTTCCGTCTGCAACAGCCAGTAGGCCCGGTCGAGTTCGCTGACCGCGGTGCTCAGGTCGTGGGCGATCTGGAGTTCCTGCTGGCGGAGCAGGGCGCGGGCCTGAGCCACGCGCAATTCGGCGTTGCGGACGGCGGCGTGCCCCTGGCGGAAGCCAAACGGCATGGAGAATTCCATTCCCATCTGCCATTCCTGGAACTTGCCGCTGGTGAGGTCCATGAAGGCGTTGTCGAACTGCGGCCGCCCTTCCCGCTGCGTGTCGAGCAAATGCTCGCCGAAACCCCGCCACCGGTAGCGGCCCACGAAGTCCAGCGACGGCAACAAGCTGTTCTTGCTGGCGATCAGCTCCAATTCCCGGCGTTTGACCTCCCAACGCTGGCGGCGGAGTTCCTCGCGCTGGGTCAGGGCCTCGTCGACGAGGAGGGGCCAGTCGAAGCAGACTCGGGCGACGGGCGGTTCGTCGGCGGGCCGAAAGAGGAAGTCGTCGTTCGGCGGCAGTCCCATGATCAACCGCAGCCGCCGCTCGGCCAGGTACACCCCCGGCACCGCGCGGAACGTCCCAGGACTCGTGCCGTTGTTGGTTCGCGTTCCCTCAACGGGGTGGCCCGTGAGCGAGTTCTGCACCTCGGACTCGAAGCGGTAATACTGCTCGCGGGCCTGGGCTTCTTTTTCGGCCTCTCCCCCCCGCCGACCCGTCTTATACAGGGCGTGGATTCGCCGCCAGGTTTCCAGGGCGGAGTCGCGGGCACGGATCTTGGTGTCCAGATCGCGGTAGGCGTAGTATAGGTCCCAATAGGCGTTTTCCACGTTGGCCAACAGGTCGCGCACACCCGCCTGAAACTCGGCCAGCGAGATGTCAGTCCGCACCCGGGCAATCAACACCCCGTTGTACACGCCTGTTTGACCGCTGGTCCCTGCGATGCGATTGAATTCCACGCCGCCGCCGCGGAGAAACGGGTGACGGACTTCGCCCTCGACGTACGCATCCCAGGCCCCCTGCCGGAACTGGTTGCCGAGGTTGTTGTTGCGGTCGAAGTCCACCGTCTTGCGGGCCGTGAACTGGCTGCCGGTCACGGCCCGTTTGGTGACCTCGGCCCTGAAGACGTTGAACTCTTGGTCGAAGAACCCCAGATTCCCGACAAAGCGGTTGTTGTATCGTCGATCGTTCCGTTCGAACAAAAGGCTGGTGGCGAACTGGGCGTCGAACGCGCTGAGGGCTCCTTCAACTCCAGACTGGGGGTCGGTTTCCTGGACCGCGGGATTGAAGGTCGTGCGCATCGTGTCGGGCGAGCGGAGCACCGTCCCGCCCAAGTCGAGCATCACCTGCGAATGCTCCAAGGCGAGTTGAATCGCCTCCTGAAGCGTGATGTCCTGGTATTTCAGCTTGTCGTGGTCTTCAATGGAACGTGGGGTTCCCGGCCCACCCACCTCCTGCCCACTCGCCGACGCCACGTCGGGATACTCCGTTTCCAAGGCCCTTTGGCTGAAATCCAGTTGCGAAACGGCTGGGACGCGCGTACTTTCACGTCGGACCAGACAGCCTGGCAGTACCAGGACCGCGGTTCCCGCAAGCACCACCGCCCACGCGAGCCGTATGCGCATCATCAACCTGTGTCAGCCAGTGAAGAAACGGTAAAAGCGCCAGTTCCCTCGGATTCCGTCGGCACGAAACACCCGACAATAGTGGCCTTTTCGTCATGATCGGCAAATCGCGCGTAGCCGCTTCACCCTGCCTAGCGTCTCTTCCGTAGCGACCCAGATATCCCAAACTTCCCTTACGTCGCATCCTTTGCATATTCTCAATTCCGTTCCGAGAAACTGCGGATTCGCGGTTCTTGAAAATGCTGAAAATCACTATGTTGACAGGTAGTCGCGTGAAATTCACGGAGAATCCCCTGATGGATGAGTCCGTGCTGCAAGAGATCGACTTGTTGCTCGATGGTCTGGCATCCCTCGCCAAAGAGCTGCCGGAGCGAAAGGATTTTTTCGCCAGCCTCCTTGAACGGGTGGTGTTTGATATTGAAGTTCTTGGGGGTTCTGTTTGGAGGTGGCATGACCCTACCGGATTGCGTATTGAGGCCGCTGTGGGGTGTTGTGCGCAAGGCGAGACCGCTGGATCCGATGCGGTGGCGTGGCGGCGGGCGTGCGTGAGTTGGGTACTAAACCGGCGGACCCCCAAGGTAGTCCACCCCCGCTTGGCGGTCGCCGACGACTTGCCTTTGCCCAACCCGACCGATTGGCTTCTACTCTATGTTCCTTGGACCGTGGACGATCTGGCGGCCGGGGTCATCGAAATAGCCGCTCGGTCCGGGGCTTCGCCAGCGCTGCAAGAGGGTTATCTCCGCGTCCTCGAGGCCGTTTGCGAGATTGTTGCCGAACACGAACGCCGCGCGCTACTGGGCGAACTTTGGCAATTCCAGCGCCATTGGGCCCAACTCGACGAATTCGCCCGGCGGATTCATTCCAGCCAGGATCTAGGACTGGTCGCCTATGCCATCGCTAATGAGGGGCTGCGGATTCTCGGTTGCGACCGCGTAAGCGTGCTGGTTCAACGGCGAAGACGATGCGAGGCGGTGGCCGTCAGCGGGGCGGAGAGCTTCAGCCGGCGATCGAACACCGTCCGCTTGCTCGAGCGGGTTGCCACGGCGGCGTTGGCCGCCGGCGAACCCCTTTGGTATCCGGCCGAGCGGGAATTGCCCCCGCAAATTGAGGCCCCGCTCGAAGAGTATCTCGACGAGTCACACGCTCGGGCGTTGGGCATAGTGCCCTTGTGCGTCGAAGACGCGGACGGATCGCCGGCCGACCGGAAAGCCGAGCGGAGACTTGTTGGCGGCCTGGCAATCGAACGCTTTTTCGGTCTGGCCGACGAGCGTTTGCGCGCGACTTCCGCCGCCTTGGCCGCCCACGGCGCCTTGGCGATTCAAAACGCCTTGGCCTTCGAGCGTCTGCCGTTGGGGCGATTGCAGCGGAAGCTCGTATCGGCCGCGGCGGCATTTCGAGGGCGCCGTCTGGCGGGTTGGGGGGTGGGGGTGGCGGCGTTGGCGGCCGTGGCCGCCGTGCTGGCCTGGACGCCAGCCGATTTCAGCCTCGAGGCCCGTGGGGAACTTCAACCCGTGGCCATGCGCGACCTTTTCGCCCCGGACGACGCCGTGGTCGCCGAATGGCTCATACCCGCCGGGAGCCGAGTGGAGGCGAACCAGGTCGTGCTTGCGCTGCGGAAGCCGTCCTTGGAACTGGAGTTGAAGCGGGTCTGGGGAGAACTTCAAACCGCGCGCAAGCGATTGGCGGCGGTCGAATCGGAGCAACTCTTGAATCGTCGCGAGGACGAAGTTCAACGCAAACGCTACACCGAACTGACGGCCCAGCAGGAAGAACTCCGCGCGCTCGTGGCCAGTCTCCAGTCGCAGCACGAGATTCTCAAGCTTCAGGAGTCGGAACTTCAGGTCCGCAGTCCCATTGCCGGCGAGTTGCTCACCTGGGACGCGGAGCAGTTGCTGGCGGCGCGGCCGGTGACGCGAGGGCAATCGCTTGTGACCGTGGCCGACCTTTCCGGGCCATGGCGATTGGAGCTTCGCATCCCGGAGCGGCGAATTCGCCACCTGGTGGAGGCCCGGGCACGCGGCAACGGCCGCTTGGAGGTGTCGTTCGCGTTGGCGACCCATCCGGGCCGCGTGTTGCGGGCGGAACTGGACCGTGTGGGGGGGCGCACCGAGGTCTCCGAGTTCGACGGCGCGGTGGTCCTCGCCACGGCCGCCCTCGACGCCGAAGAGATTCCCGAGCGGGTGCCGGGCGCGTCGGTCGTGGCCCGCATCCATTGCGGAACCCGCTCGCTCGGATACGTCTGGCTCCACGACCTGATCGACGCCGTGCGGACCTGGATTTTGTTTTGAGGACGGCAAACATGGCGACACGTCTCTCTCGTTGGATCGTCGCGCTCGCGGCGGTGGCGGGCATCGCCGCAAGGGCCGCCGCCGCGGCGGCCTCCGAACCAGGGGCGCGGATTGAAATCTCGGGAATGCTTCTGCGGCTGGTGGAGCAGGTCAATGTTCCCGCCCGGGAAACCGGCGTGCTCGCCGCCGTTCACGTGGCCGAGGGTCAGATGGTCGAGCAGGACGCCGCGATTGCCGAGATCGACGACGCCGAGGCGCGGATCGCCCTCCACCGCGCCACGCTCGAGGCCGAGATCGCCCGAGCCAACGCCGAAAACACGGTCAACGTCCGCTTCGCGAAGAAATCGGTCGAGGTCGCCGCGGCCGAGTTGCAACGGTCGCTGGAGACCAACGAGCGCTATCCCAAGAGCGTCTCCCAAACGGAAATCGACCGCTTGCGTCTGGTGGTGGAGAAGGGGCGTCTGGAAGTGGAGCAAGCGGAGCACGAGTCGCGGATCGCCGCCTTGACCCGGCAGGTCAAGGAAAACGAACAACAGGCCGCGGAGGAGAGATTGAAACGGCACAAGATCGTTGCTCCCCTATCGGGCCTCGTGGTACAGGTGCATCGGCGGCGCGGGGAATGGGTCAAGCCCGGTGAAGTCGTGGCGCGGATTCTCCGCCTCGACCGCCTCCGCGCCGAGGGATTTGTGAAGACGGAGCAGTTCCGCGGCGAGTTAACCGGGCGGCCGGCGCGTCTGATCGTCGCTCTGCCCGGGACGCCCGCCGCCGAGTTTCCCGGAAAAGTCGTGTTCGTCGATCCTGAAATCGATCCCGTCAACGCCCAAGTGCGGATTTGGGCGGAAGTCGAGAATCGCCAGTTGCGCCTCCGGCCCGGCATGAGGGCCAGCATGGTCATCGAGGGGAAACCATGACAGCCGCATTCGGCAGGCAGGAAGGCGCAAGGGCGGAACGAGGGGGCGCCGCGGCGGGCATCAGGCAATCGCCCGCCCCCTCCGCGACGCCGCGCCTCCGCGGCGGGGCCTCGCAAGGCCTCTTTTCGGCCGCGTCGGATCGGCCGCTCGGGCTGCGCGCGCGGCCCGACCTGCTCATCGTTCCGCAGTCCTACGGTTCCGTGCCCTATTGGCTGGTCAAGGACCCCTTGTCGCTCAAATACTTTCACCTGGGCGAAGAAGAACACGCCATCCTGACCATGCTCGACGGCGAGTCGAGCCTCCGCGATCTCCAGCGGCGATTCCAGGAACTGTTCGCGCCCCGGCAAATCGACCTGGAGCAGCTTCACGCCTTCGTGGGCCATTTGCACGCCTCGGGCCTGGTCGTCGGCCGCGCCCCCGGCCAGGGCCAGACGCTATATCAACGCCGGGCAGAGCGGCGACGCAAGGCGTGGGCCGAGACGCTGATGAACCTGCTGGCCATCCGCTTCCGCGGCATCGATCCCGAGCCGGTGCTCGCCTGGCTCTACCCCCGCTGCGCCTGGGTCTTTTCTGGTTGGTTCCTGGCGATGGCCGCGGGCGTGGTGCTGGCTGCCGCCGCGCTGGCGGCCGTCCAATGCGATACGCTTGCCAGCCGCTTCGGCCCGGCTTCGGCCTTCTGGACGGTGGGCAATCTGCCGTGGATGGCCGTTGCCCTGGCGTTGGTCAAGTGCTTGCACGAGCTGGGCCACGCCTTGGCGTGCAAGCATTTCGGCGGCGAATGCCATGAAATCGGCCTGCTCTTGCTCGTCGGCACGCCGTGCCTGTACTGCGACGTGTCCGACGCCTGGCGACTGCCTGACAAATGGCATCGCATCGCCATTTCGGCGGCGGGCATTCTCGTCGAACTGTTCCTGGCCGCCGTGGCCCTGATGCTGTGGTGGTTCAGCGAGCCGGGGCTATGCAATACGCTCATGCTGAACATCGTCGTCCTTTGCTCGGTGAACACGGTCTTTCTCAACGGCAACCCCCTGCTCCGCTACGACGGTTATTTCATCCTCGCGGACTGGTTGGAGATCCCGAATTTGAGCCAGCACGGCCGGGCTTTGGTGAACCGGTGGCTAGGCCGGCGCCTCCTGGGCGTTGATCTGCCGGAGGACCGCTATCTGCCGCGGCGACTCCGGGGATTCATCGCCGCTTACGCAGTGGCATCGACCGCCTACCGCTGGTTGCTGGTGGTGGCCATCCTTTGGGCGCTCTATCGCCTGCTCAAACCATACGGATTGCAGGTGGTCGCCGCGATGCTGGCGGCAGTGATACTGGGAGGCATGATCGCCGCGCCGGCCGTGCGTTTCGGCGTCTGGCTGTCGCGGCCCGGCGGTCGCGAACCCATCCGAGCCGGTCGCGCGGCTTTGGGCGTGAGTGCCTGTCTGGCGATGGCGGCGATCGGGTTGCTCGTGCCGCTGCCGACGCGGGTGCGGGCGCCAATGGTGATTCAACCTCGGGACGCACATTCCGTGTACGTCTTGGCGCCAGGCCGGCTGATCGAGGCCATCGAGCCTGGCGCCCAGGTCGCTCAAGGCCAAGTGCTGGCCCGGCTCGCCAATCCCCAGATCGATCGGGAACTTGCCGATTTGAGCGGCCAGCGGGAACAACATCGGCGGCGTCTGGAACACCTTCGGCTTCGCCTCACGGCCGACCCGAGCCTGGCCCCTCAAATCCCTCCGGCCGAGGAAGCGTTGGCCGATCTCGAGGCGCGATGGCGTCAACGGGAGTTGGATCGCGAGCGGCTCGTGCTCCGCTCGCCAGTGGCCGGAACGGTGATCGCCGCGCCGCGTGCGCCGCGAACGCCGTTCCAACGCGGCGCGCTTGGCGGCTGGCAGGGCGGGTTGTTGGAACCGCGGAGTCGCGGGGCCTATGTGGAACGCGGGACGCTGGTCTGCCAAGTGGCCGACCCGACGCGACTGGAAGCCTCGTTGGTCGTCGATCAGGCCGACATCCCCTTCGTGCGGTTGGGCCAGATCGTGCGGTTGAAACTCGATTCGCAGCCGGGCCGGGTGATTCGCGGGACGGTCGTCGAGGTGGCCAGGACCGATCTCAAAGTCCCGCCGCCGGAGCTGGCCGCCTCAGGCGATTTGCCGATCCAGCGCGACGCGAGGGGGACGCCGCGTCTGGCCGTCCCGTCGTACCAGGTCCGCGTCGCCCTCGAGGCCGCGCCGCCCGGCCTGCTTCCCGGCGCCCGCGGCCAGGCCAAGATCCTCGCTGGCCCGCGATCTGTTGGCGCTCGTCTGCTTCGGGCATTGTCGCAGACCTTCCGTTTCCAACTGTAAGCATCGAGGCCGAGCCAAGGGAGGAGTCCTCGCAACGGTTCGCGGGCTTTCTCCGCGGCCCCTGGAACGTCGGCGGAATTCTCGTCCTTCGAGATGGTCCAGCCCGGCTTTCATTTCTTCAGAGGCGACCGGGATTTATTGGTTGAGGCTCGGCCTGGCCAACGAGGCTTCGAGGTGTTCCTTGAGAAAGGCCTCCAGATCGCCCCGGGCGAGGTCTTCCTTGGAGCGGAACTTGAGCCGGATGTGATCTTCCTCGGCCCGCTCGCCGTCCAGGCTCGGCTCGAATCCCAGGCCGATGACGCGGCCCAGGGGGAACCGATTTTTGGGGCCGATGAGGATCAGGTGGACGGCGTCGGGCTTTTTGGTCACCAGCCCGGCCCAGGGTCTCTTCCGGCCAGGCACGTGAACCGGCACGACGACCTTGTTTTCCCAACCGAACCGGCAGCCCGGCGCGACGGCTTCCAACAGGCGGCAGATTTCCTCGAGCACTTCCGGTTCCCAGCGCGGCGGTCCGCCCTTGAGGAAACCCCGGCGGAGGAAGTGCCATTTGCGTCCCAGGACCTTCCAGGGCATCAGATCGTCGGGCTTCCGCCTTGCCCGTTCGGTGAAGGCGCGGAAGCCCTCGATGGCCCGGTCGAGGAAGTCCCAGAACTCGGGCCGGTTGATCTCCTCGAAGCCGTGGACGCGGAGTTCGATTTCTTGCCACGGTCCACGGAGGTTTCTCACCTTCACGCGGGGCTCGGTGCCGTAAAGCGGCAGGTCGGGCATTTCGTTGAGCGGCTTCAGATCGAGTTTCGCGGCCAACTCCTCTTGGCGGAAGGTGTTTCGGACCGTGCGGAACTTCATCTTCAGGAGCCACTCCTCGGCCGTGATCGCGTGGAAGAACCAGCCGTCCGTCTTTTTTGCCGCCCGGATTTCCACCACGCTCCGCTGGTTCCAATCAGTTTCGCTGAACAGATTGGACTTTTCGACGCGATCGACGACCTCGGCCAGGATGCGGCCGTCCCAGCGGCACGGCGCGCCGGATCGGCTGAGGCGATCCTTGGTGTGCCAGCGCCGCCCGTCGATCTCCCAGGGCATCTTGGCTTCCCGCCCCACCTCGTGGATCTCGATGTCCCGCTCCCCTTTCCGCTGTTCCGCGGCGAAATCGTGCATTTTTCGCTCGGCGAAGGGACCGGCGGCGAGCACCGGCGCCAGCATCTCGCCGGTGTAGGAGCGGAAACGACCGGCAGCCGTCGGCGATGGCCCTGGCGTGGAGGCTTCCGACGGCGGGACTTCGCCAGAGGCACAAGCCGCGGGCGACGGATCGCGGATCGCTTCCGTTGCCCGGCGCCGTGGGCGTCTCGTCGAACGGCTGGCGAGCGGCCCCTGGGCGTCGGCCGCGAAACCCTGGACCTGGCGGGCGTGCGCGACCACGTCCTCGGGCGTTCCCGCCACGACGACGTAGCCTCCTTCCTGTCCGGCCTCGGGTCCCAGGTCGATGATCCAGTCGGCGGTCTTGATCACGTCCAAGTTGTGTTCGATCACCACGACCGTGTTGCCGAGATCGACCAGGCGGTTGAGGACGTCGAGCAGTCGGGCGAGATCGTCGAAGTGCAGCCCGGTGGTCGGTTCGTCCAAGAGGTAGAGCGTGCGGCCGGTGTCGGGTCGGGAAAGCTCGGCGGCAAGCTTCACGCGTTGGGCCTCGCCGCCGGAAAGCGTCGGGGCCGGCTGGCCCAGCGTCAGGTAATCCAGTCCCACGTCGCACAGCGTTTGCAGGATGCGGCGAATCTTGGGAATGTTCTCGAAGAGTTTCGCCGCCGCGCCGATCGGCATGTCGAGCACGTCGGCGATCGAGTGGCCGTGATACTTGACCGAGAGGGTCTCGGGTTCGTAGCGACGCCCTCGGCAGGCGTCGCACTCGACCCAGACGTCGGGAAGGAAGTGCATCTCGATCTTCAACTGGCCGTTTCCCTCGCACTTCTCGCACCGCCCTCCAGGGACGTTGAAGCTGAATCGCCGCGGGGAGTAGCCGTGCAACTTGGCCTCGGGCAGTTGGGCGTAGAGTTGGCGGATCAAATCGAACACGCCGGTGAAGGTCGCCGGGTTCGAAGTGGGCGTCTGCCCCAGCGGCTGCTGATCGACGCGGATCACCTTGTTCACCATGTCCAGCCCGCGAATCTGATCGTAAGCCCCCGGAAAGACCTTCGCGCGGTGCAGATGCCTGGCCAAGGCGGCGTGGAGCACGTCTTCGACCAACGAACTCTTGCCGCTGCCGCTGACGCCGGTGACCACGGTCAGCGTGCCCAGCGGAATGCGGACATCAACGTTCTTCAGGTTGTTGTGCCGCGCGCCAAGGATTTCCAGCCAGCCGCCGCCAGGGGGAAGGGGATCGGAAAAGGCCTTGGGGGAATCGGGCGGGCGGCGTTTCGCCGCCTTTCGTTTCGCCGCGCCGTCGCCTCTCGGAGCTTGTTCGTTCTCCCCTTGGTTGTCCTCCCCTCGCCGCCGCGAGGGCATCCGGCGATTCGTCGGAACCGGGATCGCCTTCGCGCCCGATAGGTAGGGGCCAGTCACCGAATCGCGGACCTTGCCGATCTGCTTGGGCGAGCCGCGGGCAACGATTTCGCCGCCGTTGCGCCCGGCTCGGGGACCGAAATCCAGCAACTGGTCGGCGCTCTGGATGACCTCGCGGTCGTGCTCGACCAACAGAAGCGTGTTGCCCAGGTCGCGGAGCTTGCGCAGGGCGTCGAGCAGGCGGCGGTTGTCCCGGGGGTGCAAACCGATGGTCGGCTCGTCGAGCACGTAGAGCACGCCGCACAGGCCGCTTCCGACTTGGGCCGCCAAGCGAATGCGCTGCGCCTCGCCGCCGGAGAGGCTTGGCGCGGGACGGGCCAGGGTGAGGTAGTCGAGCCCCACGTCGACGAGGAATTGCAGCCGGGTCACCACTTCGCGAAGCACCTCGCCGGCGATCTTGCGCTGGGTGGGCGTCGGTCGCCACGCCTTGAAATCCTCCAGCAATTTGCCCAGCGGCCTGCGGCAGATTTCGTCGATCGTCCGCCCGTTGAACTGCACCGCCGCCGCGTCGTCGCGCAACCGGCTGCCGTTGCACACGGAGCATTCGACCTCGTCGACCAGGTGCTCCAGCTTGCCGCGGAAGCCGGGCGAAAGACGGCTGGCCTCTTCCAGCGCGGGATACAGGCCCTTGTACTGGAAACGGAAGATCGGCCGCGCGCCAGCCCCCTCTTGCGACGTGGCCGAGGGAAGAACCACATCGAACCACTGCTCGCCCGTGCCGTGCATCACCAGGCGGCGGTGCCGCGCCCCAAGCTGCTCGAAGGGGATGTCGGTGGGAACGCCGGTCGCGCGGGACCACGCTTCGAGCATCAAGGGGAAGAGTTGGGTAGAGGGACTGGGCCAAAGGGCCACCGCCCCCTCGGCCAGCGTGAGCTTCGGATCGCGCAAGAGCGCCAGGGGATTCGCGCCGGTCTGCACCCCCAGGCCCTCGCAGGCCGGACACCACCCCAAGGGGCTGTTGAAGGAAAAATGGTGGGGGGAAAGCGGCTCGAAACTCCGCCCACAACGGTCGCACGCCATGTGTTGGCTGTGGACATCCACGCGCCAGTTCGGCTCCGGCAAGTCGTCGCGGACGTGGGCCACGCGGACCACGCCCCGGCCGAGGGCCAGGGCGTTCTCGACGCTCTGAGCGATGCGGCCGCGGGCATCGGGACGCACGATCGCCCGGTCAACCACGACTTCCACATCGTGCTTGCGGCGGCGGTCGATGTTGGGAGGACGGTCGAGGGGGAAGGTCTGGCCGTCCACGCGGATTCGGGCGTACCCGCCGGCACGCAACTCTTCCCACGACGACTCGTAGTTCTCCCCCACCTGAATTTCCAGCGGGGCCATGATATAGACCCGGGGGCCGCCCGCCGCCGATCGCTCCGCGCTAGACGACTCCGCCAGCGCCATGATCTTCTCGATCACCTCGTCGGCCGACTGCGTGCCGATGGGGATGTTGCAGTCGGGGCACCTCGGCTCGCCCAGTCGGGCCATGAGAATCCGCAGGTAATCGTAGATTTCCGTGACCGTGCCGACCGTCGAGCGCGGCGTATTGCCCGAATGCTTCTGCTCGATGGCGATGGCCGGGGAAAGCCCTTCGATGTGGTCGAGCTTGGGTTTCTGCATCTGGCCGACGAATTGTCGGGCATAAGCGCTGAGGCTTTCCACGTAGCGGCGTTGGCCCTCGGCATAGACGGTGTCCATCGCCAGGGAGCTTTTGCCCGACCCGCTCGGCCCGCAGCAAACCGTCATCCGATCGCGGGGAATCTCGACGTCGATGCCCTTGAGATTGTGCTGTCGGGCGCCGCGGACGACGATCGCCTCGGCGGCCCGCGCTGGCCGGACGCTCTTGGCGCCGTCGGTCTGCGCGCTAAGCCGACGGGTTGCAACCCGTCGGCTTTGTGGAGCGACCCGACCATTGAGCGCGTGTCGCAACACCTTGCCGGTGTGCGAGCGGAGGTCTTGGGCCAGATCCTCCGGCGTTCCGGCGGCCACGATGTACCCGCCCGCCTCGCCTCCCTCCGGCCCGAGGTCGATGATCCAGTCGGCGGTCTTCACCACTTCCAGGTTGTGCTCCACCACGACCACGGTGTTGCCGGCGTCGGCGAAATCGTGGAGGACTTTCAAAAGCAACTGAATATCGGCGAAGTGGAGGCCCGTGGTCGGCTCGTCGAGGATGTAGAGCGTCTTGCCGGTGCTTTTTTTGACCAATTCCCGGGCGAGCTTCACGCGCTGGGCCTCGCCGCCGGAGAGCGTGGGCGACGGCTGCCCGAGCTTCATGTAGTCCAGCCCCACGTCGTGCAGCGTCTGGAGCATGTGCCGCACGTGGGGAATGTTCTCGAAGAGCGTCAAGGCTTCCTGGACGTCCATTTCGAGCACTTCGGCGATCGACTTGCCCTTGAAGCGGATTTGCAGCGTCTCGCGGTTGAAGCGGCGGCCCTCGCACACGGGGCAGGTGACCCACATGTCGGCCAGGAAATCCATCTCCAACTTGTTCGATCCGTTGCCCTCGCAAGCCTCGCACCGCCCGCCGGCCACGTTGAAACTGAAGCGACCCGGCTTGTATCCTCTCGCCTTTGCCTCGGGCAGTTGGGCGAACAGTTTGCGGATCTCGTCGAAGACCTTGATGTAGGTGGCGGGATTGGATCGGGGGGTGCGGCCGATGGGCGACTGGTCGATGGCGATCATCCGGTCGAGGTGTTCCAGCCCCTCGATCTTGTCGTGCGCGCCGGGATTGCCCTGCCCGCCGTTCAAGTCGCGGCGCAGCGCCTCGATGAGAATGTCGCCAACCAGCGAACTCTTGCCCGACCCGGAAACCCCCGTGATGCAGACAAACAATCCGAGCGGGATTTCGACGTCGATGTTCTTGAGATTGTTATGCCGGGCGCCGCGGACGAGGAGTTTTTTTTCGCCGACCGGGCGGCGATTCTTGGGAATCTCGATCCGGCGCCTGCCCGACAGGTACTGCCCCGTAAGACTCTCCGGCTCGGCCAAGATCTTGTCCAACGGCCCGGCGGCCACCACCTTCCCGCCGCGAACGCCCGGCCCCGGACCGAAATCGACGATGTGGTCCGCGGCCCGCATCGTGTCCTCGTCGTGCTCGACGACGATCACCGTGTTGCCCTGATCGCGGAGCTGGGCCAGCGTTTCCAGCAACCGGTCGTTGTCGCGGGGATGCAGTCCAATCGAGGGTTCGTCGAGGATGTACAGCACGCCGACCAGCCCACAACCGATTTGGCCCGCCAGGCGAATCCGCTGCATCTCGCCGCCCGACAGCGTCGGCGCGGTGCGGTCCAGCGTCAGGTAATCCAGACCCACGTTCGTCAAAAATCCCAAACGCCCGCGAATCTCCTTCAGCGCCTCCTCGGCGATCGTTTGCTGGGTGGGCGTCAATTGGAGGGCGGTGAAGAACTCGGCCGCGTCGGAGACGGCCAGGGCGCAGACCTCGGGCAGGGTGCGTTGGGGCTTGTCGGCGAACTTGGGGGATAGGGTGGTGAGCGTGACGGCGCGGGCCTGGGGATTGAGTCGCTGCCCGCCGCAAGCCGCGCAACCAATCACCCGCATGTATTTCTCCAGCATCCGCCGCTGCATCCGGCTGGCGGTGTTGCGATACTGCGATAGGAGCTTGGGGATGATCCCCTCGAACTTGCCGCCCCATTTGTACCCCGACGGGCCGTTCCGCCAGGTGAACGTGACATGGTCGTCGCCAGTGCCCCAGAGAATGGCGTGCCGGATTTCCGGCGCGAGTTCTTCCCAGGCGGTCTCCAGAACGGCGCCGGGCGGAAGTCCGTGTTTGCGCTCCAGGTGTTCGGCCACGCCCCGATAGATGTGGCGGCGCCAGCGGCCCATCTCCCGCCACTTCCCCACCAGTTCGATGCACCCCTGCTGGAACGACCGCGACGGATCGGGAATCAGCAACTCGGGATCGAAATGGTAGATTTCGCCCAACCCGTGGCACTCCGGACACATCCCCTGAGGGCTGTTGAAACTGAACATCTGGGGGCTGGGCGGTTCAAAACTGAGCTGGCAGTGCGTACACGCATAGTGGGAAGAAAGATGGAGGTCGGAAAAGCGGGGCGCCGACAGCGGAGCGCCGATGGCGGGACTCTCGTCGGCAATCCCGGCGCCTGCTGGGGCGTTTCTGCCCCTTCCCTTCCTGGTCTTGCCTTCCGCGGTCTGGTCTCCGCTCTCCTCGCTCCGCGCAGCGGTTTCCTCCGCGGCGATGATCAAGTTCCCCTCGCCAACACGGAGGGCAAGCTCAACCGCGTCGGCGAGTCGGGATCGGGAGGCCGGACCCGCCACGAGCCGATCGATTACGACCTCGATGTTGTGGCGCATCTGGCGGTCGAGCCGCAAGTCCTCGGTCAATCGCACCACCGCTCCGTCCACCCTCGCCCGAACGAAGCCCTGTTTCAACAATTCCTGAAACAGGTCGCGATACTCGCCTTTCTGGCCGCGGATCTTTGGCGCAAGCACGAGAAATCGCGTCCCGGCCGGGAGGGTTTCCAGGGCATCGAGGATTTGCTGCCGAGTCTGGGCGGTGATCGGCCGACCGCAGCGCGGGCAGTGTCCTACGCCGACCCGGGCGTACAATACCCGCAGGTAATCGTAAATCTCCGTGATCGTGCCCACGGTCGATCGCGGCGTGTGCCCGGCGGTCTTTTGCGAAATCGAGATCGAGGGACTCAAGCCCTCGATCCGGTCCACGTCGGGCTTGGGCATTTGCCCGAGGAATTGTCGAGCGAAGCTGGAAAGGCTCTCGATGTAGCGTCTTTGCCCTTCCGCGTAGAGGGTATCGAATGCCAGGGAACTCTTTCCGGAGCCGCTCACCCCCGTGAAGCAAATCAACCGGTTCCGCGGCAGCCGCAGGCTGACGTCCCGCAAATTGTGCTCGCGGGCCCCCTGAACGACAATCTCCGTACTGGCCATGGGTTGCGGTAAAATGGGCGATCCCTCGGGTTGGAAACTGGATATTGTAGGGTCCGTCGCTCTTCCGCGGCAAGCCGCGGCGCGAAGCGCTTCGACGGCCAACGCGGCGGCAGGTCCCCGCCACCACGGAGGTCGTTGACGTGGCCGCGAAGATTCCCAGGAGGAATCCATTCGATGTTTCGCCAAGCGTATCCTTGGTGGATCGGGTTGTTCATGTTGGTTGGTCTGGCGGTCGGGCTGACGGTCCTGATTTGTTGGCCCCCAAAGGAGGAGATCGCTCGCCAAACGCCTCTTTCCAACGGCAACGATGGAGAGTCGGCATCCGCGAAGTCGATTCAGCCACCGGGAAACGAAATCGCGGTCGCAAGCCCAACGGTTTCCGCCCCACGATCGGACGAGGAACTCCGAGCCAAGGTGGTTGGGACCTGGCAGGACGAGTACGAAGGCAAACGAACC